>Ga0210009_1000005_pt1:0-127500 | contig 334670 bp, 334 predicted proteins | sample CryGeyCG2114_065_FD_185457 | JGI IMG/M metagenome (GOLD analysis project Ga0210009, IMG submission 185457) | Groundwater microbial communities from aquifer - Crystal Geyser CG12_big_fil_rev_8/21/14_0.65 (SPAdes) (version 2) | ecosystem: Environmental > Aquatic > Deep subsurface >...
TTTTACAACATCTTCACTCCCGCAATGATAGCATTTGATCGTTTCTTGAACCACTCCTTCATTACATCTCTTTACTTACCTTTTTTAAACTCTTTTTTGCCTCGTCATTCGAGTCGTAATCATTACCCAGTTCTTCAATTTCCTGGATCTTATCCAAGGATTCCAACACGGACTTCTCTCTTTCAAACCCGTCTGTTTCTAGCTTGTCAACTTCTATTTCTAGTTTTCTTAACTTTTCTGCGGTCTCTTCACTTAAGGGCTCTCCATTTTCGAGATAACTACTCACATCCTGTATGTTAGACTCAAGCACTTTCAATTGATCCACTATATCAGCGAGAATAATCCGTTGCTCCACGATCTGCCTTTCGTAAATCTTCTTCTTCTGCCGAATAAGTTCTCGCTTATCATACAATTCCTTTTTTTCAGTAATCAACTCTTCTACAACCCGATTAAAAGGGTATGCCAGTTTTTTCTCTGGAATCTTAATTTCCCTTACCTGAAATCTTCTCATGATCAATGGCTTCCTTTTTTGTATTTCTGGAGAATTATTCATAATAAGTATTTTCCCTTTATTTAGAGCATTTTCACAAAATACTCAACCTTGCCTATTGTTTTTTTTAAATTCCTGCCCTAAAATTAATATAAACCGCCCAAATAGGCTCCAAGATGCACAGAATTAAAAAACGCAGCGCCGCTAATATCATTGGCATTACTTTAACAGGGAAACTGTCCCACAGTGAGTACCGAGAGCTTGTACCTTACCTGGAGGAGCGCATCCATAAGTTTGGTAAGATACGTTTGTTGATCGAACTTGATAATTGGGACGGGTGGGATACGCATGCCACGTTTGATGATTTTATTTTTGGGGTAAAAAATAGTTTTAAGATCGAGCGCACCGCATTTGTCGTAAAAACAGACCTCGATAAACAGGCCATCCTCTTAGACAAACCTTTTAGCCCTTGGTTTGGGAAAAATTTCCGTTACTTTTCAAGCAAAGAAAGAAAATTGGCTTGGGCCTGGATCCAAGAGGGCATTGAGCATACATTACCAGAGGAGTGTCGCCCGAATATTGCGCCCAAAAAGGCTCGGTACGGTTCTAAGCAAAAGGTGCTGATTGTCGGCGGGGGCCTCACAGGGCTATCCTTTGGCGCATTGCTGAAACAAAGGGGGTTTAACCCGACCATTATGGAAAAATCGCTTGATATAGCAAAGTCCAAGGGGCTTTCTATTCTTTTTCCTAATGCAGCAGATGTTTTTAAGGGTACCGGTTTATACAAAGCTGTGCTCGATGCCAGTGAACTCATCCGATCTTACCATATCTATAACGCCAGGGGCGATTTACTGCGCACAATTTCGTTTGATTCTATTATTGAAAAATATGGCCCCATTGCTGTTCTTCCCAAGGAAAGATTGATCAATATTCTCTCAGAGCGTTTTACGGATAAACAGCTCGTCAAGGGGCTCTCGGTGTCAAAGCTTTTACCGAGCAAAAATGAAGTTAAGGTGCGTTTGTCGGATGACTCTCAGGAACAATATGATTACGTGATTGCTTGTGATGGAGCGCAATCCGGAATACGTGAGAAGGTTTTTGGGCGTATCGGCATTTCATACTCAGGGTACGTCATATGGCGTTTTGCACTCGATAGAAACTCTATTGATATTAACGGCCGTACCGAATATTGGCATGCTGACAGAAATTTTTCCGTATTCCCGTATGGCGATGTCCTCTATGGCCAGGCCAGTTGTAAGTTCGCGGAGATTGAGGATATCCCGCCTAAGGATTCCTTGACGCTTTTAAGGGCTGCGTTTAAGGATTTCGCGGGCCATGTGCCCGAAGTACTCAAGTCTCTCAAGGATGCCCATTTTGTAACACATGAGTCTATTTACCAATATAACGTGCAGGATATCGTGCAAGGGCGATTCGCGTTGTTGGGAGATTCTTCTTATGCGTTTCACCCCAAAAGCCCAGCCAGCTTAGGCTTCACTCTGGAATCGTGTACCATTTTAGCCGATTTATTGTGTCGTTCCGATTCACGTCATTTCTGGAGGCCGCTCTACGCTTATCAGAAAAAGGTGCGTAATCGCTTTGACTATCTATACCACCAGTGGCGGCATTTTGAGCTTTTACCTTACTTAAGCATACAGCACCGTATGCAGGTCACAGACTTATGTAAGGAGTTGCCCACAGAGGAGCAAATGATCCATTTCTGGGATACTTATCTCTCAGAGCCTTTCTAGCCGATCGCGTATGAAAAAGGTTCTGTTTATAGGCGATATTTTTGGCCGACCGGGAAGGGATATTGTCATTCATTCCGTTAAGGGGCTCATCGAACGTCATAATCTCGATTTCGTGATCGCAGATGCGGAAAATTCAGCAGGCGGCGCGGGTGTCACCCAAGGCATTTGCGAAGAACTTCACAATGCAGGTGTTGATGCCATTACGCTGGGAGACCATGTCTGGGATCAACGTGGCTTTAGCGAGGTTATTGATAAAATTCCTTATGTCTGTCGGCCCACTAACCTCCCCTGCGAGGCTCCGGGTAAAGGTTATCTCGTTATCGAAAAGGGTGGCTTTCGGCTAGGGGTATACACCATGCTCGGGCGCACTTTTATGAAGATACGGGCAAATTGCCCTTTTGAGGCGACTAAAAAATTACTGCCTCATCTCAGCGAACAAACGGATGCTATTTTAGGCGAAATCCATGCCGAAGCGACTGCTGAAAAGATCGCCTATGGCTGGTTTGTGGACGGTAAAGTAGCGGCTGTTCTGGGAACGCATACTCATGTGCCGACTGCGGATTTACGCCTCTTACATCATAACACAGCTTATGTGACAGATGTCGGCATGTCTGGCCCCTATGACTCTGTCATCGGTTCGGAAAAGGATCCCATCATAGAAGGTTTTTTTGATGGTATGCCGCGTAGATTCTCTGTTGCAAAAGACAACGTCCAACTCCACGGTTGCATCATCAGCATAGATGAAGCAACTGGCCTAGCCTGCGGCTTCGAGAAGGTCGTGCATTTTAAACCAAATACTGATGGCAAAAAATTACTGGTTGATTAAATCCGAGCCTTCCACGTTTTCTTTTGATGATTTAAAGAAGCGAACCGGTCAAACAGAAGGCTGGGATGGTGTGCGTAACTACCAAGCCCGTAATTTCATGCGCTACCATATGCAAGTGGGCGATCTGGCGCTTTTTTACCACTCCAGTTGTGCTGAGCCGGGTGTTGCGGGTATCGTAGAAATCACAAAATCAGCCTATCCGGATCCGTCTTCATGGGATGCTAAATCGCCGTACTTCGATTCAAAATCGTCCCCGGATAACCCCAGATGGTTTATGGTAAACGTTACTTTCAAAAGCGAGTTCAAGAACTTCGTCTCTTTAAAGGCGCTTAAAGAAAATGATAATCTAAAGGATATGAAGGTGGTCCAAAAAGGCCAACGGCTCTCCATCCAGCCAGTCACAAGGGAGGAATTTAGCCTTGTTTCAAAAATGGGTGGCTTGTAAAATCTTACGCAACCCGATACAATAAAAACATGCCGGCTTCAGTGCTCATAGTTGAAGATGAAAAGAATACTCGCGAGGGGCTTTTGCAAGCGCTGGACGATACGTATGATGTTTATCTGGCAGCTAACCCCGATGAGGCTTTCCGCCTCATGGAGAGCGAGGAGTTTGATGTTATTTTGACGGACTTGCGTATGGCGGATAAATCCGGCCTATCCGTTATCGACAAAGCGGTAACGCTTCCCAACAAACCTATCTGCATCATGATCACCGCCTACGGAAACGTAGAAACCGCGGTTGAGGCCATGAAGCGCGGCGCGTTTGATTTTTTAACAAAACCGGTCAATTTAGAAAAATTGGAAATCATCATCAAACGAGCGCTTAAATCCCGCATCATTGAAGAAGAAAATGTGGTGCTACATAAGCGGCTAGATCAAAAATTTAGTTTCCAAGAGATTGTCGGCCATTCAAAACCGCTCCTGCAAGTGATTGATGAGGTTAAACGCGTAGCGCCCTCAAAAGCTAGCGTACTTTTATACGGGGAAACCGGTACAGGCAAGGAGCTTTTTGCCCAGATGATCCACCAAAACAGCCCCAGGGCTCGCGCATCGTTCACACCCGTCCACTGCGCTTCACTATCAAGCAACCTACTTGAAAGCGAATTATTCGGATACGAAAAAGGCGCTTTTACGGGAGCCGCACAACGCCGCACAGGTCGTTTCGAAGCCGCCAACGGGGGCACTTTATTTTTAGATGAAATTGGAGAGATCGATGCCTCAACCCAAGTAAAATTACTCCGTTTCCTGGAAACCCGTATGGTAGAAAGACTGGGCGGCAATAAACCCATTCCGGTTGATGTACGTCTCATTTGCGCGACCAATAGAAACCTGGAAGAAATGGTCAAAGAAGGCACCTTTAGGGAAGACCTTTATTACCGGCTAAACGTTGTCAACATCACACTCCCGCCCTTAAGAGCTCGAAAGGCGGATATCCCTATCCTGGTTCACCATTACATAGATCGTTTCAGCAAAGAAAATTATTTAAAACCGGTTCCCATAAGCAGCTCAGCGCTCAACATACTCACCCACTACTATTGGCCGGGTAATATTCGAGAGCTCCGTAACTTTTGCGAAAACATTGTCGTCATGCACCAAGGCGGAGAGCTCACAGAAAGGGATCTCCCTCCCCGCTTTCTACAAAAAGAAATCCCCACCAACAATAAGACAGAAAAGTCTACACAAAATACGCACAGCCCTCACACCTTATCTGTCGCTGAAAATGAAAAGGATCTCGTAAAACAGGCCTTAATCGAATCCCGCGGGAACAAGACCGAGGCCGCTAAGCGTCTGGGCATCAGCAGAAGAACCCTTCACCGTAAGCTCGCCCAATGGCCTGAGCTTGAGGTGAATGCTTAGAGTTTTTTTTAATTTAGTATAGGTCGATCAAAACAATCGTACCACGTTCTACCCTGTCAAAGAGTGCTGTGACTTCTTGATTTTTTAAATTGAAATTCCATCTCTCAAAACTCAGCGATTCGCTCTCTGATAGCCCTGAATATTCATTTCTTACTGGTAATCAACGACTTGATTAATTCGCCTAGTCAATCAAGTTGTTCGACCACTTGATTTTAACTCAAAACAGAGTTATCTTCTACTATGAATAAAGTTACCTCAAAAAAAGGATATCATCTCCTAAACTTGTCAAAGGAAAATGATAATTCTTTCAAGAAAAGTAATTTTATAAAAAATGAAACTTATAAAACCAATTTTATAAAATCGGGGGATGCTATAAATTATGTTCGAGAAGAACTAGGAATGGTATCAACCAATCGCAAAATTGAAGAGTACAAGCTGTATAATCTTCTGAGCGTTGACGGAAAAGTTTCCCAAATTGATTATGACTATGCTCAAATTGTCAATTCCTGTAAATATCTATGGATTGAGAATGAGATATACAATAAATTTCCCTCCGAAGTAAAAGAATTTGAAGAAAAACTTGGAGGCAAGGGATGTCTGTTGCGGATTATGATAAATGCTAAAATTCATCGTTTACTAAACGTGGGTAATTGCGGTCCAATGGCCACTGTAGCTTTTGACTATCTCGCAAACAATGGTGTGCGCGGGCTTGAATTGGTCTACGACAATGACATTGATCACGTCTTCTTGATCATTGGAAGAGACCCGAACACCGATATTAATGACCCTGCAAACTGGAAACACCCCGAAAAACCCTTTTGGGTTTGCGATCCCTGGGAAAGCAAAGTTTGGCCGGGTGACCAATACATAGAAGACTTTGATATGTATAAGTCCATTCGCGAAAAGGAAAAATACAATTTCGAAATCGAAGCCTCATTACCGGAAGGCGCATCTTGGGAATCACTGGAGTCACTTAATCATGAGGGAATTCAAACGGAAATATCTTCCATCGAAAATACAGTACTCAAAAATTGCACCTGGATAAAGCATAGTAAAGAGGAAACCAATATCGACAAGGAGTCCTCAATAAATGAGTCCTCAACAAATGAAACCATCCGAAAGGAAATGTTTTTAGCCGCTAAAAAGGGTACTTTGGACCAGTACATTACTGGACTTGAAAATAAGGGTTCTTCCGTAGAGGAAATTAAAAAACTCCTGTTGCAAAAAAATGAAACGGGCGACACGCCTTTACATATTGCGGCTTATAAGGGGCATCTGGAAGACGTTGTAGTGGAACTCATGAATGTTTATTTTAACGTTAATCAAATCGAAGAACTTCTACTACAAAGAAATAATAACGGTGATACTCCCTTGGGTGACGCAAGAAACTATGAACACGATGAATCTGTTAAAAACGTTATTGCGTATCTCAAACTTGATGGTTTGTCGCCTGAACGCATTCAAAAACTGCGTTAAACAAACGTAAAAGGGAACTACAGTGCTCAATATTCCCTTGAGCCTGTTTTATATTTGACGTATTATGATTCTTTTAAGAATACCACGTTATGCTGCATCCATTTCTCATCACTTCCTTCTTTATCCCTTGGTCAAAAATGGCACCCGAGCACATCAAGCCGGATATGGAACTGGCGCTTCTCAACGCTCGCACAAAAATCGAAGCCATCACAAACCAACCACTCGATCACTTAACCTATGAAAGCACTCTCCTTGCGTTTGAAGATGCCAAGGAAGCTGTATTTCGCCCCTGGGGTTTTATTTCCCACTTAGATGCCGTTAATAACAGCAAGGAACTTCGGGATGCCTACAACGAAATGCTGCCCAAGGTAACCGAGTTCTCTACCCAAATTTATTTAAATGATAAACTGTGGAACGTCATCCGCACCTACTCGGAGACAGCAGAGGCTAAACAATTAACTGGCCCCAAAAAGCGTTTCCTGGAAGAGACCGTAGCCGATTTCATCGAACAGGGCGCTAACCTATCCTCTTCTGACAAAGAGAAGCTTAAAAAAATCAATGCCGAGTTGGCCGAGGTCACCCAAAAATTTTCCGAAAACGTCCTGGATTCCACTAACGCCTGGGAATTCGTAACCGATGATCGTAGCATGCTGACGGGTTTACCGGAATCTGCAATCGCGCGTTCCCAAGAAGCTGCTCTTAAAAAAGGCCATGGCTCAAAGGAAGCCCCCAAATTTTTCTTTAACCTCCAGGCTCCGTCCTATGTTCCTGTTATTCAATATGCAGACAACGAGGATTTGAGAAAAAAACTCTGGGCCGCCCACGGCGATATCGGCAAAAAAGAGCCCTACGACAACACAAAACTCATCTGGCGCACCCTAGCCCTTCGCCACGAACAGGCCCAACTCCTGGGCAACCCTCATTTTCCAGATTTTATTCTCAAGCGCCGCATGGCCAAGGGGGGTGAAAATGCCTTAAAATTTGTTAACGATTTTCACGATCGTATTGAATCTCAATTCAGAAATGAGGTAGATGCCTTAGAAAAATTCAAGTCAAAGGAAACGCACGCCGCACAAGAGCACTTCCAACCATGGCAGCTCGCCTACTGGGCTGAAAAACACCGTAAGGCTTATTATGATTTTGATGAGGAAAGCTTACGCCCTTACTTCGCCATTGATAACGTCATGGCCGGCATGTTCCAAATTGTTCAAAGGCTCTACAATATTTCAATCAAAGAAAACAAAAACGTTGAGGCCTGGCATGAGGATGTTAAATGCTACGATATTTTTGATGCTGATGGTGAGCATTTAGGTTCGTTTTACACAGACTGGCACCCTAGGGATGCAAAGCGCGGCGGTGCCTGGATGACAGACTTGATTACCGGCATCCCCGGCGAACCTCATTTAGGTTGCATCAGTGGTAACATGACACCTCCTTCCGAGGGTAAACCTGCTCTGCTCACACATGATGAGGTCTTGACCATTTTCCACGAATTCGGCCACCTACTCCACCACACCTTAGGCAATGTACCCGTAAAATCACTACAAGGCGTACAAGTCGCTTGGGATTTCGTAGAGTTGCCTTCACAAATCATGGAAAACTGGGCTTGGGAGCGCGAAAGTCTGGATTTATTTGCTAAACATTACGAAACCGGCAACCGCATTCCCGATGATTTGTTTGATAAAATGACAAAGGCTCGTAATCATTTATCTGCCATCATCACCATGCGGCAATTATCTCTAGGCAAGATGGACATGGAGCTCCACCTACACTACGATCGTTTTGCCGATAAAAATTTAGACGATTTGGTAGACACTATTTTAGCAACCTATGTCATTCCTTATCAAACAAAAGCACCTAACATAACCCGTCAATTCGGCCACTTATTCAGTAACCCAACCGGTTACGCCTCCGGCTACTACTCCTATAAATGGGCTGAAGTACTCGAGGCGGATGCGTTTTCGAAATTCAAAAAAGAGGGCATCCTAAACGCAAAGGTCGGCATGGAATTTCGTGAAAAGGTGTTAAGCAAAGGTAACAGCAGGCCCGCGGATGAATTGTTTAGCAACTTCATGGGTCGCGAGCCGGACATGAATGCCCTCCTCGAACGCTCCGGTTTACTTTAAACCATACCAACAACAAACATAATTATATATGACAATACTCTTACTGATTATCGTCCCTCTCATCCTGGCCATATGGGCTCAGTCGAAGATATCACGGACTTACTCCCATTGGTCAAAAGTCCCTTCACTCGGCAGAATTACCGGCGCCGAAGCCGCGGATGCCGTCATGAGAAAAGCAGGCATACATGATGTCGAGATCGTTCCCATACGAGGCCATTTAACAGATCATTATGACCCACTTCACAAACGCCTTGCACTCAGTGAAGAGAATTTTCACGGAACAAGTCTCGCTGCTTTAGGTGTTGCCGCACACGAAGCGGGGCATGCTATCCAACACAAAAAGAAATATATTCCGCTACAATTTCGATCCGCGCTTATTCCCGTCACAAACTTTGCCTCTCAGTTATTACCCTTTATTATCTTAGGCGGTTTTTTTCTTGGAATATTAGGCTTGATTAAAGCAGGGGTTATCATTTACCTTATACTTACTGTCTTTCAATTAGTTACGTTACCCGTAGAATATGATGCCAGTAGGCGCGCAAAAAAAGAATTGATGAGTTTAGGGATCCTACAACAAAGTGAAATGCCGGGTGTAAACCAAACCCTAAACGCAGCCGCTTTAACGTACGTTGCAGCTTTTGTAGCAAGTTTAGCCAATTTGCTCTACTTTTTCATGTTGTCTCGCAGAGACCACTAAGACTTCCTTACCCCAACTCACCCCTACGAGTCCCGTATGTACCTAGTACTACGGGACTCCCTTTTGCGCCCCTGGCTAAAAAAGGGCTTGCATATCACCTTTAGCAGTTTACCCTAGAATCGCTTGTCCAGGCTTTTTTCCTGGTCAAACAAGCAGCATACTCAAACAAAACCCATATTCATATTATCTTACCTTATGTATACTAATTTTTCCCCTCAATATGCGCTTAACCAATTTCAACAATTTATCAATCCTGAGTTTCTAAAGAACCACAAAGATGAGGTAAACGATCTCTGTTTGTCACATAGGAAAATTAATAATCAATCTCACATCACATGCCGCAAAATAACCAATAAAACGCACACTCAGGAAGAAATTATAGGATTCCAAGCTGCCAGAAATTTCCTCTGGTGTGCTATATTTGATGGAGTGCACGCACCTATCGCTCAAGAAATTTTCATAGAGTATAAGGCCTTATTTGACTCAAAAAGCAGCAAACCGTTAATGCTGCGTGATGTCCTAAACATCAAACATAGCGTAGAAAAAAAGCGCATCCAATATTTTATAAAATCTTTTCAAGCACCGTTTAAACTTCTAAATATATCGTTTCCCAAAATAACGGAAAACATGGTCTCTCAATTCGAAGGCAATGTTGCGGTTAACTTCGATGACACAAAAACCTTCCTAAACTTTCCCCCAGAAAAGCTCTTTGCCTACCGATTGGCTTTCAATGTGGAATTCAGTAACCAGCTAAGGCAAGAATTCGAAAAGTTGCTAAAACTCATCAATCGCTATGAAAATGCGAACGAAAAAGAAGCGAATATCATCGAACTAGTTCTCAAAAACTCAAATCCTTACCTCAAGGCCGTATTAGCTAAATGCTTTATAATACACAGTTACGTCCAAGAAAAAAAAATAATAAGCTTATCAGGCCTTGATTTGTTTGATTACCCCAAGCTTTTCACAAGAGATCAAGGCTTAAAAAATCGCATAGACATTTTTAAAAGAGATGGCTGCCGCGCATACGATACCATGAGGATCCTATGCCTTTTTCATTCTATTCTAATAGAAACTCAGTCCAAACGGTCATTAAGCACCATCCTTAATAACACTCTAAAATCCTCCTTTCCAGCATATGTCGCAAACATTGATTTAAAACAAGATAACGAAAGCGATGCCCACTTAAGATGCGACTATGGCTGGCAAGAAGATGAATTGTGGGGCTTTAAAAATTCATACCTTGCTGAAATTAACGCAGTAATAGACAATAATAAGGATGGCGGTAGTGATTTTATCGTTACAAAAATCACGAATATCATCAATAAATGTGAAAAGCAAAAGGCCGATAACCCCATAGATCCTTCGGTTCTAAAATCCATAAAAGAATGTATTCTAGATTATAAGGAAAAGAAAGAGGACAGTTCTTTGGAAATGATAACAACCATCATTCAGAACTACGAAAACGAAAAAAACGTCATCCCACAGCCCATTCTTAAAGCCATTAAAATATATGAAGTAGCTATCCGAAGGAATCCGGAGAACCCCTGGAAACATATCTCCCAATTATTGTTTACATTAGCTACAGATGAAGCTTGCCAGATGGAAGCCTTAGGGACTGACCCCGTTTTCTTCATACTGGTTTCTCTCGCTTGCTACATTTCAAATAACTTGCCTATACCGGTTAACCTCTCGCACAGGTCTATAAAAAAACTTTGCAATGCAAAAAATGTTCAATTTGTTCTAGAAAAGCTTAGTCACGAAACAACCGTGTACTCTGATTGGAAATATCCTGAGGGTACAAAGCCACCTACTTCGCTTGGCGAGATCTTGAAAAAGATGGATACTGATTTCTCACTCTCTATCACAAAACAACCCTCCTATCCTTCATGGACCGCTTTAGTTATCAAGATAACCCAGGCAGTACTCACTTCCATCACGCACATAAATAACGAAATTCCCGCAATGTTTGGCTTGGCCAAATTTCTTATATTGACTCAGCTAGCAAAGCGTTTACCAGAAAATCAGTTACAATCAATAGAAGGTCATTTGAAGAACTTAAATCCCCTCTCATTCCAAAACGAGGAACAATTCTTAGAGTTCCTCACAGCGCACTCGTTATATGCGGATGAAGAACTCTTAGGCGAATTTAAGGAAACGAATATTTCATTGGATAAAAACACCCTCCTGTCAATTAATAAAACAAATGTATTGATAATTAAAGAGGCTCGCAAAATGCTGCAGTCCGAAAACCACATCATTATCGTAGATCCGGAAACATTCAAGTTTGCCGTAAAAAAAGGGGATGACGAAACCCTCACCAAAAAGGAAAAAGAAAAAGCGATCGACCTCACCTCCATAGCCATCATGAACACGGCAACGAGCACAGAAATGTATAATTTACTGGATATGCTCCCGGCAATCGATCCGTATAAAGAAAGTAAATACGAACTCTCGCTCAAGACATTCACAGGGGTCACCAAGGCATCCATCACGAACGATGAAGAAAATGATGTCTACGATTTTTACAGGACTCTTGTTCAAGATAATAAAAAGCTGGACTTTAATTTCCTCATAGATGGAAACGAAAATACCAACCTTGCCATTCAATATTTAAAAAAACACAAAAAAACAATCGATCTAATGCAGATCCATAAAGGGCAAGGCGCATTAAGCCTGGCATTTGGCAATAACCTCTTAAAATTCCTTGATTGGCTTAAGGCTAAGAATAATACAATTGAGCCAGCATATATCAGCAAAGATCAAACAGTCGTTCTCAATGCCTTACAGAGCCTCTATCAATTAAAAACTGAATTCGAAAACAATAATGGTACTAAACGGGATATTCCTTTCGTTTTGCCGGATCTATTTCTCCACATGCCGAATCTCTTTTCTTTGGAATTGTTTGCGAAGGGTTATCTGGAAAGCCAATTAATCATGCTGAACAATAGCTTAAAGCCGGAAGAATCTTTTCAGGAATACATAAAAAAGCACACCCAAGAATTGCTCACAGCGCATAGGCCTATGATTACAATGACTAAAGGCTCCAACCTAGCTATCTACTACCTGGATAATCCGGGTGCGTTCAATGTAAGCGATTCAATCATCCTGCCGCCCACCGATCTTGAAAATCAAGAAAAGTTCCTTACCGACTTCAATAAACGTTATAATACCGCATTCAGTCTAGAGAACCTGAAACACCCTAAAGATAAGCTCTTTAACAAAAAATTTGATGAAAATGATTTCATCCGCTCTAAAACTATCCTCATCAAAATTGCTGAGCTCTTTGACAAAAATCTTAAATCATGTAAATCAGACGATGAAAAACTGTCTCTCATTATAGATACAGTACGAGATATTCTGGTATGGAAGGTCTTTCCTGTCAGCGGAGCTCAAGTCTTGCCGATATTACAGGCGTTTCTCTGCGAACATGCAAAAATTCAACACTTCGTCATCGAAAGCCTACACTACTCTAATCTAGACAATAATATCGTTATCGATGAAATTAAAACAAATGGCCAAAAGAATCTCGAGCTCTTCAATAAAAAATTCAAAGCTACCTTTGAGAGTAAAAATCTTTTCAAGAACCTGGATCTATGGCTGAAACATATCAATCCTAACGACGAAAAAAAGGAACCGCTTCTCCTAAAGTCAAATCAAACCAGGGATACAAGAAGCTTCGAAGAAATAATGAAACAATTTGAAACACCTCCCAAAAATAAATCTTCTCAGAAAAATCAAAAACAGGTGAAGAATCTCACCCCTATTAAGGAAGATCTAAAAATCGTAACCGAGGTAAAAGAGAAAGAGATCATTGAAGACATTAAGACAGAAAAACAGATCACTAAAACCATTAAGCCTTCGGTAAACAACGTTCAAGAAATCGTTCTACCTAACCAGAACTTCTTTAATGAAGATACGGAAACAGGTGATTTCATTCTCGTTAAAAAGAAAACCAAAAGCAAAAGGCCGTTCTTTCCTTCCCGTTCCAAAATTAAAGACACCAAAAGCAAACCTAACTTAAATTTAGAAAAAGAACGTGTCACCCTCAAAAGCATCGATGATTCAAAGATCGTCACCGTAAACAAGGACATCGTGATCGAAGAGGATAACTTGGCTCCGGTAAAATTTGTTAAGAAAATAGAACCGCTTAATGAATCAAAGCTGCAGGTTTCAAAAATAGAAGAAAGCAAAATAGAAACGAAACAAAAACACAAAAAAATATCCATAAACGTTAAAGAAATGGATAAGATGCTTGATAAATTATGGAAAAAATCAGATATCGATCCAGACAAGTTTATCCAATTGAATAAACTAAACCCAAGAATACCTCGTGGACCAAAAATGACATCACAAAGAAATGTTCAGCAACTTTCTTCCGATAATCTTCTTTTGATTGAAATGCTCAAAGGAAAATCATTGAGCTCTGAAGAAAAAATCATGCTTAAAGACATAACCCTGCGCAACTACTATGCAAATCAAAACAACTAGTTTACCGTGTTACGTGATGCGGAAACGCTTGCTACCTGCTGTCTTTATTTATTAACCTTAGGCCAATGCCCCGCTACTTTTATGTACTTCTTGCTTTCATCTTCTCTACGGCCTTATCCTTTGTGTTGCTCACACAAACCCCATTGCCCCGTGAAGCTTCCTTTATGGCGGGCATTTTCCTTCTTGCCGCTATTCTCTGGGCGACAGAAGCTATACCCCTCTTTTCTACAGCCCTGATTGTTATAGGGCTTCAGGTAATCCTCTTTGCTAACCCCGGTAACTGGCTTTACCTGGGCTTTCAAAATACCCCGGGGCCCTCTTTTCGCTCAATCCTTGCCAGCGCCGCTGATCCTGTCGTTTTTCTTTTCTTTGGAGGGCTTCTGATGGCTCAGGCCGCAATAAAAGAGGGTGTGGATAAAAAAATGTCCTCGCTTATTATTCAGGTCTTCGGCAATAAACCCCGCCAGGTACTCCTTGGCTTCATTCTGGTAACTGCCCTCTTTTCCATGTGGATGAGCAATACTGCCTCTTGTGCGATGATGATCGCCTTGGTCGCTCCGCTAACCGCAGCGCTTAGTGATCGAGATCCCTTTCGCAAAGCGCTCTACCTCGCTGTCCCTTTTGCCGCAAATATTGGGGGCATGGGAACTCCCATTGGCACTCCTCCTAACGCACTCGCCTTCAGTTACATCAAGCAGTCCGGCCACTCAATTAGCTTCATTAAATGGATTTTTATTGCTTCGCCGATTATGCTAATACTCCTTTTGGCCTGTTGGCTCTTGCTTTATTTCTTTTACCGTCCACAGGAGCCTCTATCTCATCTTGCTATTCCCAGGCAGAGTATGACTCCCCGAGCTTGGTATGTCGTTACTGTTTTCAGCATAACCATTTTGCTTTGGCTAACCGAGCCACTTCATAACCTACCTGCACCGGTTGTAGTCATTTTTCCTATTCTTGCCCTGGCGATTGCTAATATCATTACTCGCGCCGAAATAAACAAGATCAACTGGAGTGTCCTTATCCTTATCGCAGGTGGTATCTCCCTGGGAGCAGGCATTCAAGTAACTCATTTAGACACCATTTTCCTTGAATTCATACTCGCCTTCAATAACCCACTCACGCTTACTGCCTGCCTCATTGCTATCCTTCTCATCACGTATACACTGAGTACATTTATGTCGAACACCGCAGCGGCCAATCTCCTTCTCCCTATTGGTATCGCGATCGCCCCCAATCTCCCGGGGTCTAGTAATGTGCTGCAGATTGCTCTCAGTATCGCTTTTATGTCTTCGGCGGCTATGGCGCTTCCTGTAAGCACCCCCCCAAATGCCCTCGCTTACGCATCCAATGCTTTTACGACAAAGGATATGGCGCGTGTTGGTTTCATCATTGGCGCTCTTGCTTTAATATTAATTCTGCTCTTTCTTTCCTAACGCAAAAAACCTATTGGCCTTTGTTGTCATGGCAACTTAAGCGGCCAACTTCCGATAATTCCTAACGTTAAAGGATAAGGGCCATGGCGTCGCTCATTAAACCTGAATTCGGAAACTTACTGTAAATCAGCTCTAGATTTCATTATTCCAAAAAGGTAAGCTGTCTTGAGACTTGTAGTATTGATCACTTTAGGTACTGTTTTGCAATTCCCTTAACATCTCAATTCCTCACCCCCTTACCGGCATCCCCCTCTTACCCTCAGTATTTTCTTAAATCAGTCAATCGGGAAGCATTCCAAAAATACCCTCGCAACACCTCGATGGCACTTCATTAAGCAGATAATGTCCACTAAAAAATTCCTGCCATTTTCGTTTCTCAAGAAACCTCTCCTACCCCAAGCTTTCCTTCCATTAGTGCACTTATGTTCACTCAAGGCCCCCATGTTTGTTTCAGGTGAAACAAACCGGCCCTCCAATTACTAAAAAATAGCGAAATAATGAACAATTAATGATCAAAAAATAACCAAATAAACCGCAATCGGATAGTAAATAGCTTTAAAAAATAAACGATTTAAAATTAAGCTTTAAAGCCTGGTGTCTGCCCTGTCTTACGTTTATTTTGTACAAAAATCGTAAGGAACAAACCGCCCACTAAGATCACGGCCGTCCCCATTACAGATATCATGAAACTGTGGAAGGGGCTTTTATAAGCGGCCCAATCGCCAGTCCAACCCGGGGATACCGTCATCCAAATGATCGTAGCCACCCCAAGCACTACAGCCCATATAGCCACAGGCCTTGTTGCCTTTCTAGAAATAAGCCCCAACAAAAACAATCCCAAGATTCCTCCTCCAAAAACGCCTGAAAGCTTCCACCACAGATCCAAAATGGCTCCTTCCATATGCGTCAACCAAAATGCCATACCAATCGCCAACCCGCCTAGAATAAGGGATACAGCATGAAGCACATTCTTAGACTCCCGATCGGAAACTTCCATATTCAGGCACACATAGGGTTTATATATATTACAGAGAAACAGGGTTGCCGCTGCATTCAAGTCTGAGTCTATGCTACTCATCGCCGCCGCCAATATAGCCGCTATCAAGAAGCCTACCGCGCCACTGGGTAGCTCATTCATAATAAAGTAGGGCAATACAGCATCATTGTTATTAAAGACGTCTCCAGCCGCCGTCACTAACCCGGGTTGAGCAGTATAAAAGGCGTACAAACCTGTCCCAATCAAACAAAACAGCCCAGCAACAGGCACCGTCATCAACAAACCAATCCACACGCTTCTTGTAGCCGCCTTATCCGATTTAGCCACCATATACCGCTGCACAAAGGACTGATCAATGCACAGCCACCTAAAGTTAATCGATATGCTATACAGGATCACAACCAGCCCTGTAGGCTTTATCAGGCTTAAATCCCACTCCCCGAAGCTAAACTTGTTACCCGCTTTAGCAATCTCAAACACCTGCGTAGCTCCACCGGGCATCTTGGCAAAAATAAAATAAACGCATACAACCGCGCCCGTCATCAATACGATACTCTGCAGCACATCCGTCCAGATCACGCCTTCAATACCACCAAAATAGGTGTACGCCGTCACAACCACGCCCACAACAATGATCACCCAGGTATTACTCCACCCTGTCAACGGTGTCAGCGCCACTGCAACCAAATACATCATAACACCAATCCGGCCCATCTTGGTCAAGAAAAAGCACACCACCGCGTATATACAAGCCCAAGGCCCAAACCGCTCCCCTAAATGCGTATACGCCGAAATATGCCCTGATTTCCTATAAAACGGAATGATATACATAACGGCAATAACAGCCATAAGCGGCGGCACAAGCTCAAAGAGAAAGGGAGACCAATTCCCCCCAAACGTCTTCGCAGGGTACGCCAGAAAGGTAATGCTGCTCATCCACGTCCCCAACAACGAAAACCCGACAACCCAAGCCGAAAGCGACCTTCCTGCATCCATAAAGCGCTGCGCGCTCCCCCCACGTATCGCAAAGTAAAACCCGGCAGCCAAAACCACCATCAAATACACACATATAATAACAATATCAACCGTAGATAGGGGCATAAGCTTTATTAATTAAATTAATGATACATTCTAAAAAACGCAAAAATATTGTCCATCTTTTATTCTTCAAAATTGCATTGATTATCTTCCCGAAAAACGTATAATAAATTTATAAAAACCAATAATATATAATGAATCAATTAACAACAAATTTCAAAAAAATCTGGAGAAAGAGCACTGGCAACAGCAATCAAGACTCCCAGAAAAAGATTAAATCAGAGAATAAAATTTCTAGTATTGAAAAAAAATTCAGCGATCGAGACATCGAATTGCTCAACAAAATCGAGAACGACTATAGCAAGCTAAATAACAGCCTTTTCCAGGACGACTTCCTCCAGAAGGATATGACTGAAAAGGAGTTAAAAGAATACATCATATTCACAAAGGAATATACCGAAATGAGCGAAAAGGATAAAATAGATACCTTTTACAAGTATTTAGACGGCAAAATCGATCGCAAGAAAGCCGGCAAATCTTTAGAGCTGTTGCGCTTTGGGACAAAAATTGCTTCATCAAAAGAAAGTTTTTTGATGAAAAAAACTGACAACTAGGTTTTAAGATTTATCGTCTTCAAATGCAATTGGGACGTACAGTGCCTGTTGTCGTTTCACACGTCTTTCCAGCTCTTGGTCGCCTTGCCAACGTCGCACATCAAAGAAGCTGACGTAGATCATAAGCGAGAAAAGAAGGAACATAAAGATGCTTTGGGTCCCTATAACAAGTTTGGGAGGCAGGGGTCTTCCCATCAGCTTGCCTATTGTCGCAAAGGCCATGTGACCTCCGTCCAGGACTGGTATTGGCAATAAGTTCAATATCGCGAGGTTAATGTTAACAAAGATCGTGAACCAGATAACCAAACGCAGATCTTCCGAAGAAAAAGTGTGGAATACTCGTATAATGCCCGGAGGCCCCATGAGATTACTGAGCTTAACATCTGAATCTCTGCTGATCAAGCTGGCCAGCGTACGCAAGGTCATGGAAATGGTGTCTTTAAACTGGTCTATCGGGTTAATGTGAGAGAGAAAGATTTTGCGCTTGAGCTCAATCCCGATCATCGCTTGTGTTTTCGCAGGAATAATGGAGGCCGTCACCGGTTTATTAATTGTGACTGTATAGGGACCGTCATCAAAACTCAGAAACTCTAGTTTCACGGAATTACCTTCGATCGATCTGGCGATGTGATTAAAGTCACTCAAGCTATGGACCTGCTTGCCGTTGAGGGCAATGAGGGTATCATCCTCATCAATAAAATCAAGGGGCGTATAAGAACCAGCTTCCATCTCAAAGACAATCAATGTACTTTGCTCATCCCCATTTTTTTCTAATGGGAGAAAATGGATGTAAGGCAAGGGTTTTTCGCCAGAATGAATATTGAGGCTTGCTAGGGGCTTTGTATAGGGAACCTGTTCTGCTAATAAAGGCAGCTGCAGCGTTTCCCCTTTTCGCTCTACCGTAAGAAGCGTTTTTTCATGAGGCGATTCATTAAGCATATCGCTTAAACCATGCAGGGAATAAAGCTTTTGGCCATTGGCATGCGTGATGATGTCATCGACTTTGAGGCCGGCGATCGCTGCCGGGGAATGCTCCATAATGCCTCCGATGAGGACTGTTTGCGCGGGAGAAACACCTGCCACACGCATCGCATCGCCCGATAGCGGGTTTACTTTAACCAATTGGGGATAAACGGGTATATCGAGCAGCTTGCCATTGCGCTCAATGGCAAATAGGGCTTTAGGGCTATGGTTATTCTCATCTCTGCCGGTGCCGGTAACAAGAATTTTCTGAATATCGCCCCAATTAGAAACCTCCACGTCATCGATTGCCAAGACCTTGTCCCCTGGTCTTAATCCGGCGTTATAAGCGGGCCCATCAACCTCTTTATCGATATCAACTTTTAAGAGCTTTGGGACGTAACCGATGACCGTAGTTTCCCTATCCTCTGTCGTTGGCTGGCCAACTTGCCATAGAATAATTGCCAGTAAAAATGCGAAAATGATATTGAAGACCGCACCCATGACGCTGACAATCATTTTGTCCGCATAGCCAATTGGAGGCAGCGGCTCTTTTGATTGTGGAGAATCTCCCCCTTCAATAGCGCCCATATCAGCCAACTGAGGCAGGGCAACATAGCCCCCAAGCGGCAGTAGAGAGATACGGTATTCTACACCATTACGCGTCCATCCAAAAATTTTAGGCCCAAAGCCGATGGAAAAGCGGTCTACCTTAAGCCCGCGTCTACGAGCGGCCAAGAAGTGGCCTAATTCATGAATGAAAATCGATCCCCCAAAGAAGACAACGATAAGGAAAATAGACCAGATATTTGAAAATAAGGAAGATAAGTACTCCATGGATTGGGGATATTCAAAGTCATACACCAGGCAAAAGCAATGGTAAAGAGCAGTAAGGGGTTATAAACCAACATACCAAAAAAAAGAAGGCCCACACACCTAAAAGCGCAATCTGTAAAGAAAACAGGGCAACTTTAACAAGTTACCCCATTGTGAAAAAAATCTTTATCAAGACTTATAGGTTAGGGAAAAGTCCCGGATGCTCGAAGTCGCTGTCTTCAAACTCACTGGCGCGTGTGACGAAATCAATATCCGTGAGGTATATCGAACTTCCTTTACCATTGAAATGAAAGATGACTTCACCGCCAATTTCACGCATTCCAGTTCCGGCAGGAGTAGCTTTACCCACAGGTTCATCTTTGCCAGCAGGAGCAGCCTTACCCGCAGGCACGTGAAAAGGAACAGAAAGCACCTTTTGAATTAATGTGCCTTCTGGGTCTAGCGTAAACCTATTGGGAACAAGTGATACGGTAGCCTCTTTGGATCCTGTTTTGACAACAGTAAATTTCCCTTCAGCCTGAACGGAATCAAAAGCCATTGCTTTATCAAAAGATTGCATCTCTTCCAGCTTCGTGAAGGTCTTTTTAGCCACCTCTGCTCCACTTTTGTAGAAAGTTACAGTTATATTAACGTCTTTAATATTCTTGAAATCTTCACTAAAGAAGGTTCCCCATACTTCAGCATTTACCTTTAATTTTTCTACCATGAGGCCGCCAAAGGCGTATCCTTTGCTTGCTAGGGCACCAAAAAACAATCCGAAGGCCAATACGGCTATTATGCTACGTTTCTTAATCATATTCATTCCTTTATTTGGGGTTTAAACATTGATCAGTTATGAGGGTAACTAGTCAACATTCAACATTTTCCCCCCGCATTACACTCATGTCAAGGGGTAAATTTAAGATTCGCTTGACAAGCCGAGTTAAAACTCTTAACTTTAACTTCGAGCTTAAACTCTGCCGTTAACATCTAACACTAACTAAATAAAACATGAATATTAAACAAAAAATAACAATACTATCTATTTTTATTGCAGCCATAAGCAACCTTTATGCTGAAGACTGCCCTGATGACCTGAAAGATTACTTTGATATGCCAGAAGGTTGCTGCTACTCCGTTGGCAATATACTAGTAACAGACATTTGGACGCTATCTAATAATTTAGGTCAACTCGTAAAAGCAACGAAAGATAAGGCAATAACACAATCCCAAGCACACCAAATTAAACAACAGGTAGATGCCGCTAACAACTTTATTATACTTTGCGCGAGAACTGGTGGTGATGTTACTATCGATACAATAAAAAGAGCCTTCAAACAAGGTTTTGACGGCGGGAAGGTGAGTAAGCCGGAAGAAGCTTCAAGACTTATTGAGGCAAATGATGTACTTATCAACAAGAACCGCTTGCATTTCTCAACACTAGAAGAGCTTGCTAAAAGCGGGTTCACACTAAAGATCTCAAAATTCAAAGAAGAAATAATCGGTAGCTACTTCTGCCGTAACGAAGAAAATCCCCAGAAACAATTAGCTATGCATGAGGCTCGAGCCCGTTATGAAAATGAGATGATATCAATCGGCAATTATAATGGCAGCAATGTCAATGGCGATCAGAGTTTAAGCAATATGTAAAAACTCGAGTCCACTTATTTTAAAAGCGAGTCTTATTTGATCATAATACTCGCTTTTTCTTTTAAACCACAGACTTCCTCTTTTGCCAACAATCGGGCTTGCTGGTCAATTTCAAGCGCCTCCTTGAGTGAGCGCGCTGAAGTTGAGAAGATCGGGTTCTCGAGAACAGCTTCGATCACTCGGGGGATATCCAGGAAACCAATTTGTGTTTTCAGGAAAGCCTGAACTGCTATTTCATTAGCCGCATTAAAGGCCTCCGGGTAAGCTCCACCGGATTCCATGGCATTTTTAGCAATAAAGAAGCACGGGTAACGAGCCGAATCAATAGGCGAGAGCTGCAGGCTGTAGAAAGACGCGAGGTCTATGCCTTCCGTTGCCCCAGGAAAGCGATCTGGATAAAAAAGAGAATACTGAATAGGGAATGTCATGGATGCCGGGCTCATTTGAGACAAAACAGAGCCGTCTACAAATTGAACTAAAGCATGAATGATACTCTGCGGGTGTAGCGTTGCATCGAGTTGCTCTGGACGCAGGTCAAACAACCATCGCGCTTCCATGAGCTCCAGGCCTTTGTTGGCCATAGTGGCACAATCAACCGTAATCTTTGGGCCCATATTCCAGTTAGGATGCTTAGTAGCGCATTTAGGTGTGGCATCTTTGAGCTTTTCTAGCGGCCAATCCCTAAAATAGCCCCCGGAGGCCGTCAGAACGACTTTTGAAATTGTACTGCGATCTGAAACGCCTTCCAGACATTGAAAAACGGCATTATGCTCACTATCTACAGGTAAAATACGGGCGTTGTTATTTTTTGCAGCTTGGATGAGAAAGGATCCTCCGAGAACGAGAATTTCTTTATTCGCGATAGCCACATCGATGCCCGCCTCCAGTGCTGCGAGAGCTGGTTTTAACCCTGCCGTTCCTGAAAGGCCAAAGATCACTATATCAGCTTCAGGCAATGTTGAAATCTCCATCAAACCCTCTATACCAGCGTAGAGCATTTGATCCCGACTGAACAATGAGGACTCGCTGGCGCCGATGAAAGCATCCGGATCGATGAGCGCGATATGTTTAACATCAAATTCTTGGGCAATACTCGCCAATTTATCAAATTGCTTGTATGCAGCTATTGCAATCAAGTTTAGCTTATCAGAATGCTTACGAAGAACCTTAAGGGTATTTTCCCCTACGGAACCGGTAGCGCCCAATAATACAACGTTCTTCATATCAAATTAAAAGATAGTGTACCGCAGGAGAAGGAATCCTAAAGGAGCGCTAAAAAGAAGGCTATCCGTTAAATCAAACATACCGCCGATACCCGGGATAACTTTACCGGAGTCCTTCACTCCAGCCTGACGCTTGAGGGCAGATTCCACCAAGTCAGATGCAATGGAAAGCGCTGCGATTGGAATGGCTATGATCGCCGCAATAAGGGGTGAAAAATTCTCTGGCATGTACCGAGAGAAACAAAAAACAATAACCGCTCCTATAATACTTGAAGTGACAATGCCCCCTAACGCACCTTCGATGGTTTTACCCGGGCTAATATTTGCCGCTAGTTTTTTATTACCAAATAATTTTCCTATAAGGAGGGCGCCAACATCCGTAAACTTGGCAACCGCAATCAACCAGAGAGTGAGTACAAGGCCTGTAGCCGGCAAGTCAAGATCCTGGTAATGTCGGAAAAGGCGAACGTAATAATGGAGCATGAAGGGCACCATGGTTAACCCAAAGAGCGTGGGCATAAGCGAACTTGTCATTTCTGCCAATGAGGGACGTCTCAGGAGTGTTAAATTAATGACAATCAGGGCAATAGCAAAGACTTCCGTGCCCGCGTCATGATCCGGTATTTGAGTATATTCAGGGATATACCACGTGGCCAGGATGATCAGGATGCCAAAAGAGATACCCATGAGGCGCCTTGGCTTAAACTGGGTCTTAGCCAATAAGTTATAGAGCTCATTTTGGGTGAGTGCTGTGATGGCCACAAGTAACCAAACACCTCCTTGTGTTCCCAAAAAGACCGGGACGAGAATAACGATAAGCCAGAGGCTAATAGTGCTGAGGATACGACGAATCATGAGATAGGAGAAGATAATTGCTGAATTTGGTCTCCTGTTTTGCCAAAACGACGTTCACGGGCGTAATAAGAGTCAAGGGCTTGTTGAAAAGCCGCTTCATTAAAATCAGGCCAATAGGTTTGAGTAACATATATTTCAGCGTATGCACCCTGCAACAACAGGAAGTTGCTTAATCGGTGCTCGCCTGAAGTACGTATGATGAGATCGGGATCCGGAATATCTTTAGTATCCAGGAACCCGGAAAGTTTTTCCCAGTCGAGAGACGCAGGATCTTCTATGCCCTCGCTGGCTGCTGCCACGTAGCGCTTTACGCTTGCTACGATTTCAGCACGGGAACTGTAGTTTAAAGCCAATGTCAAATTTTTTTCTGAAAAAGCACGCGTGTCTTGCATCAATTTATCGAGCCTATTCACGACTTTTTCGGGAAATGCCGTGTAGTCCCCAATGACGCGAAAACGAATTTTCTCACGCACAACACGCTTGGCATATTTAAACAGAAAAACATTTAGGAGCTGCATAAGCCCAGTGATCTCTTCCTTCGGCCTATTCCAGTTCTCCGTAGAGAAAGCAAAAAGGGTTATATAGTTAACCGAAGCATCCTTTGCGGCATTTAAAAGTTTCTGTATCGCCTCTGCCCCTTTCTTATGGCCTTCAAGACGACTTAAACCACGCTGCTTAGCCCAACGACCATTCCCATCCATGATGACGGCAACATGGTTGAGTGGCGGTTTATCCGAAAATGCAGTATAATGAGACACAGTTAGCTAAACAAGTGGTTTGGAATGGTATACCCGTTTTATGAGGAGCTTTCAACCCGAAAAAATCGGGTCTAGAATATGACATAAAGATAATGGAAGGGTTTTTAGCGGGGTTCCAAAAATAGATTTTGACATCGCATAAGAAATATGACCTAAAATTAAGCTTTAATTCACGATATTCATCTATGAAAACCACGGAAAAAACTATGCATTCACCTTACGTAGAATCTGTATTTGAAAAAGTAAGCGCCCGGAACACCAACGAGCCACTCTTCATACAAGCGGTTCAAGAATTTCTAGAGAGCATAGATCCAGTCGTTGAGACAATGCCTCAAGCAGAAGAATTTAACCTGGTAGAGCGCATGTGTGAGCCTGAGCGCCAAGTTATTTTCAAAGTGGTTTGGCATGATGACAACAACATTGTCCACGTAAACCGTGGCTATCGTTTAGGATTCAATAGCGCGTTAGGGCCCTACAAGGGCGGATTACGTTTCCACCCTACCGTAAACTTGGGTGTGATGAAATTTTTAGCCTTTGAGCAGGTTTTTAAAAACAGCTTAACCGGTCTACAAATCGGTGGCGGCAAAGGCGGATCTGACTTTAACCCAAGGGGTCGCTCGGATCGTGAAATTATGCGTTTTTGCCAAAGCTTCATGAATGAGCTTTACCGCCACATTGGAGACCGCTCTGATGTACCTGCTGGTGATATCGGCGTGGGTTCTCGCGAAATTGGCTATTTATTTGGTCAGTACAAGCGTTTGACCCAACGTTATGACCTGAGCGTTTTGACAGGTAAGGGCGAAGAATGGGGCGGATCGTTGGTCCGTAAAGAAGCTACCGGTTATGGTTGCGTCTATTTCGCAGCAGAAATGTTGCAGAACGTAAACGAAAAGTTGACCGGTAAGGTTGCGATCGTATCTGGTTCTGGAAATGTAGCACTCTATACTATTCAAAAGCTACAGCAACTAGGTGCTAAAGTGGTGGCCTGTTCGGACTCTGAAGGCTATATTTATGATCCAAGTGGACTAGACCTCCCTGCATTAATTAAACTCAAGGAAGTGGAGCGCAAACGCGTTTCCGAATACCTCGACACGCATCCTAAAGCAGAGTACAAGCCAAAGGGTGTTATCTGGGAAATTCCTTGTGATTTGGCGTTCCCTTGCGCAACACAAAATGAAATAACAGAATGTGATGCCAAGACCTTGGTCAAAAACGGCTGTCGCTTAGTTTGCGAAGGAGCCAACATGCCGACGACAAACGAAGGTATAAAGATCCTACAAGAGAATGGTGTGTTATTTGGACCTGCCAAGGCCGCAAATGCTGGCGGCGTGGCTGTATCTGCCCTTGAAATGCAGCAGAACGTGACCTGGGCGAATTGGACGTTTGAAGATGTAGACAATCGTTTACACCTCATTATGAAACGAATCCATGAGACTTGCTTGAAATATGCCGCTCAATACAACAACCCTGGCAATTACGTTGCTGGCGCTAATATTGGTGGATTCCTACGGGTTGCAAAGTCCATGATCGCTCATGGTGTCGTTTAAGCCCATTTTTGGTTGAATTTCGAATACCCTTGTGATTCGCAGGGGTATTCTTTTATTTATTGTTGAAGAAATATTTTATGGAAATTCCGAATATTAAAAACCGTGAAAAACGTTCAAATAGCGATGTTTCCCTAGTAAAAAAAGAGGGTCTTGAGGAAGATAAAAAGAATCTCAGCACAGGGAATTTGAGTCTAAAACCAACAAAGCAAACGCATTACCTTAAACATGATAGCTTCACGTATACACCTCCATCTTTGCTCGAACGTTGGGCTGAAACAGGGGAAAAACCCAATGAAATAATCGAATTCGAGAAGAAGAAAACTAAAAAAAACAATGAAGAACCAGATATCGAACTCGTAAAATATCTGGAAGAATTGGACTTGGATATAAAAAAAGAAGAGACTAAGGAAGATTCAAAAAATGAATTGAAAAGCAATGAGAACGAGGAAGATATTGATAATCTAGAATTTAGTTTTGATGATGTATTTGACTTCATCGTAGAAACCCCAAAAAAAGAATTGAAAAAGAAAGTGAAAGTCTCACAAAAAGAAAGTTCCGATAAGAAATCTTCTGACAATGAGAATGATCTTAATTTTGAAGATATGTTTTAATTGATATCCACAATCCACAACCCCCAACTTCTGAAAATCATGGAAAAAGTTACCGGAAAAACCCCTACCAAAACCAAAGAAGAAAATTCCAATAACACCGGAAATTTTTCCAAGTGGGACGTTCAAACAAAAATAAAAGAAGATAAGAGCCCCAAGAAAGTTATCATTGATACTTTTGTGAGTGACGATGAAGAACCAAATTGGAGTTTTTTAGAAACAGCTCAATCCGAACAGTTTAAAAAGGATAAAGATGTCCCTCTTAAAGAGACTCAAAACAAAACAAGTAATAATGTTTTCAATAAAGAGGCCTACGAGGAAAACAGCTTCTGGGGAATGTGCGAATGGACGGACTCTGAGGACGAGAATGATCCACTTCCCAAACAAGGTTGATAATAAATAACTTATAGCGTTTTCCGCTTGCAATGTTAGTTATTTTCTGCTTTACTGTCTTCACATATGTTTAGAAAATCTTCTAAAGGGTATACCCTACTTGAAATAATATTGGTCGTTGCGGTAATAGGAATATTGATTGGAGTCGTATTGCCTGGTTTTTATAAAGCAAGGAAAGCATCCGCTCGATTCCAAGCAAAGTCCCAGTTTCAGCAATTAGCGATGGCATTAGAGAATTACCAACTCGAATACGGCCGTTACCCCAGCTTTCTAAGCGAAAACCCCATCAAGCTCACGGATCCTAAAGTAGCCCAAGAATTAATGGAAGCGTTGAGTGCTAAGAAGTCCGCATTGAATGAACGTGGGATTGGTTTTTACAGTTTTTCGGAAAAGGAGTATCGCAACGGTGTGCTATTGGAGGGCTTTAATAATCCCAATATTTATATCGCGGTGGATAATGACGGCGATGGTGTTATCGAAAATGAGCAAATGCCGACTCAGGATACAAAGCTGCATGCCAATGTCGCTATTTTCTCACTTACAAGTGATGGGAAGAAGAATGATATCGAAAATGTATACAGCTGGGAATAATTTCCCCCATGCGCTTTAACCCCAAACATAAGGAATGCGGTTTTACGTTACTGGAATTGATTCTGGTAATCAGCTTAGTAACGGGTGTGCTGCTCTTGATGACTTACAAGGTCAGTAGGCCCAAGAATACAGCCCTTTTAAATAGCGCGGAAACCTGTATCGCCAAAGCATTTGAAATTGGCCGAATGAAAGCGGTACTCAAAAAAGAATCTGTCACGATCCAATTACTGCCCGAGACCAAGCAAATTAATGTCGGTAATGAAGTATTTTATCTACCAAAAGGCATTAGTATCAGCGCCCAACAGGAGTGGTCTATTAATCCACAAGGCTTATTAGACAAAAATGCTCAAGGCCTAATACATATTTATATGGCGGAAGACAAAGCGCGGGAAAGGTTGCTTACGGTTACAAAAACAGGCAAAGTATTCCCGAAAACACATGAAGGCAGTTAGGGAAGAAACAGGATTTACGCTGATAGAGACCATTTTGGCCTTGGCTATATTAAGCCTGGCTATTTTGACCTGGGTCGGTTTTGTTTCTGTTAGCTTAAACAATAAAAAACGTGTGATCGAAACGGATGAGATACAAGCCGTCCGAAACCATGTTGAACATACGTTACAGGGAGAAAAGATTGAACCGTTTCCTTACGATTTCGTTTATGAGAATTATACGGTTTCCATTAATGTACTCGAGGCTGAGTATACTCCAAAAGACGCACAAATTGTTCACGTGCAGCTAAGAAAGGAGGGGAAAAAATTATTTACTTACCAAACAGTCTATCCACACAAGGGATGAAAGCAAAAGCTGGGTTTACCGTACTGGAAGTCATCCTTTCCTTGAGCGTGCTGATCATAGTACTCGGTATCTCCTTAACCGTAGCCACGCCAGCGATTAACGCTTGGAAACGTGTTTCCGAAAAAGGGCAAGCCATAGAGGAGGGGAACGTAGCATTGTCCTATCTCATTAAAGATCTGGAAGCCGCCAATCACGAAAGTGTTCAGATTTCAGAAAACAGGATCACATTTCAAACAACGGGCAACAAGCCCGATAATATTTCCTACGAAATAAAGAATAATGAACCACAGGGGATATACCGCAGCCATATTGTGGGCAAACAAGAAGCCATAACCGAACCCGAGAATTCAGAATTGATCGCTATTGGCGTCACCGGTTTATCCTGCGAACAAAGGGATCCATTCATGAACGTGACCTTAACCATGCTTGAGGGAACGACCTTTCATAGAAAAGTGTATTTTATGGCAGAAACGAATTGGGTTAGCTCTCTGTAGAGACTTCTTTATCTCCTTCAATGGCAGCTTTGAAAGCGTGCCAAGGGAGTGTTGCGCACTTAACGCGCACAGGGAAACGCCTCACGCCAAGGAGCGCTACAAGATCCCCCAGATCCTCATTATCAACATCTGGCTCTTCTTCAGATGTGAGAATAGTATTTACCTTTTCCATCAATGAGACGGCTTCCGGAAGGGTTTTCCCTTTGAGGTAAAGGGTCATTAATGATGCAGAAGCCTTAAAGATGGCGCAACCTTGCCCCACAAAGCTGATGTCTTCAATTTTATCATTCTCCAGCTTCACATAAACAGTGACCTGGTCTCCACAAAGCGGGTTATGCCCGTCCGCACAGTGGCTGCAATCACACATTTTGTGGGCATTACACGGGTGCTTATTATGATCGAGGATGATTTCCTGATAAAGATCTGAAATATGATTATCCATAAATTAAAAAAATTGTGCTACTTTATGAACCGCGGCCGCAAGTCTATCCACCTCTTCAATGGTGTTGTAAAACGCAAATGAAGCGCGCGCGGTACTGGGAAGATTAAGCCGTTGCATAAGGGGCTGGTTGCAATGATGGCCAACACGGATTGCGATGCCCTCTTCATTAAGAAATGTACCGATATCATGTGGGTGAACATTGTCTAACACAAAAGAAACAACGGAGACTTTTTCTTTAGCGGTTCCGATCAGGCGCAAATGGTCGATTGATTTCAGTTTTTCCGTTGCATAGTCATGTAACTTCTGTTCATGAGCCAACAGTTCTTGAGGGTCAAATTGAGCCAAATACTCAAATGCCTTGGCAAGCCCGATAGCTCCCGCAATATTAGGGGTACCGGCCTCAAAGCGCATCGGAGGCGCACGAAAGGTTGTTTTTTCAAACGTGACCTTTTCGATCATATCTCCCCCACCCTGATAAGGTGGCATATTATCCAAATGCTTACGTTTTGCGTAAAGAATACCAATACCGGTAGGACCATATAGTTTGTGCCCGGAAAATGCAAAAAAATCACAATCGAGCTCCTGCACATCAATCGGGAAATGAACTATCGATTGCGCGCCATCGAGCAAAACTGGGATATCTCGATCGTGGGCTAATTTAATAATAGAACGAACCGGGTTAATCGTGCCCAAAGAATTAGAAGCGTGCGTGACAGAAACGAACTTCGTGCGATCGTTAAACAATTTCTCAAATTCATCCATCATGAGCTCACCCGCATCAGTCATCGGGGCAACCCTTATTCTGAAGCCCTTTTCCGCAGCCAAGATTTGCCACGGAACAATATTGGCATGGTGCTCCATAACCGTGATAATAACCTCATCTCCTTCAGAAAGATTGGTACGCCCCCAAGATTGCACAACCAGGTTGATTGCCTCTGTTGTTTGGCGGGTAAAAATGATTTCCTGCTCTTGAGCGGCATTGAGAGCCCTAGCAATCGTTTTGCGAGCATTCTCATATGCATTCGTTGCTTTCTCCGCCAAGTAATGGACACCTCGATGGACATTTGAGTTTTCTGCCTGATAATAATGAGAAATGGCGTCAATGACATATGCCGGCTTTTGGGCGGTTGCCGCATTGTCCAAATACACCAACGGCTTATTTTTAACCACAGTGCTCAGTATAGGGAAATCTTGGCGAACAGATTCTACCGAAAATGGAGTTTTTTGATGACAGTTAGCAGACATATTATATTTTTTAACGCAATAATACAGATATCATAAATCCCCAGGTGGCACAAGGGAAGAAAGGCGTTTGCTTTGATAAGGGAAAAAGGGAGATAAAATGCAGCTTAGGCAGATTAAGAGCTCTGCTCCTCTTTCATCGCTTCAGTATAAATCTCGAGTAATCGTTGAATCTTATTCTCCCAGCGCATAGGCAACGCTCTTTTATAGGCTGCTTCCGACATTTTATATAATAGCTCCCGATCATCAAAGAGGGTTTCTATGTGGACAGCTATTTGCTCGACAATATACTCCTCTGAAGTAGGTTCTATACTAAAACCACAATCTTCCGTAACATACTCCCCTATCCCGCCATTCTTCACAATAATACATGGTAACGATGCTGCCATAGCTTCGAAAACAACTGCGCCTCCAAACTCACGAATAGAGGGGAAGCAGAATACATCCGCCTTGTGATAATAGTGAATCAATTCCTTATAAGGAAGCCATTTAGTTAGTGTTACCTGTTCGGATAAATTCAATTTCTTAATTAATTCCTCAATACCTTGTCGTTCTGGGCCATCGCCTACAATAGTCAAAAATGTATTTTGTTTAATGGCTTCGGGTAACCTTGCCAGAGCTTTAATGGCCATATCCGCTCTTTTATAGGGGACAAGACGCCCCACAAAAAGCAGATTTAAAGAACTAGCACGCTTACTCGAATGCGTTTCCTTTACATGGAAAAATTTATCTTGTACACCATTTTCATAAAAAAGCTCCATACTCACAGTATCTGAACCGAACAACTTATGAATCAACGTGAGTGTAAACGAAGAACCAACAAGCACTCTATTGGCTTTACGATACGTGCTTTTATAACCAGGAAGAAAAGAAGCAAAAAGTCGAAAGAAATTTAAGTAGGTGTGCTCCCTAAACGCTGTGGAACGAAATGCGCGGGGAAAGGGCACCCCTCCATTTACAGGGCCTAAGATAAAAGGCGTATTCCGACAGGCTTTAACTATTTTCACAGGATACCGAGGTATAACCGGAGAAAAACTATGCACGATATCATATGCCCCTTCTTGAACCTGCTTAGCAAATTTTTTATTCACCGCATTATTAAAATACGCATAAACAGGATAGGATAATACATGAAAAAGCGGCCAAATAACGCCTTTTGCTTTACTGTGAATGAGTTTATAAATAATCGCAAAATAACTCGCTAGCCACGAAGGTTCCTCGAGATATGTAATGTTATCGATATGCCCCGCAGCCTCTAAAGCCTTTTTGTTCCTAGCATGAGTCACCAGTTTAACATCCGCGCACCGTGATAGATGGTCGAACATTTGATACCCTATTTGGGGCACAGAAGCCCATTCAGGATTGCATTGCTCTATAATGAGGAGGACTTTCAAAAGCAGTTTAAGAGAAAAAACTATCTTATACTTTGCAATTCCATTAAATCAAATGCTTTTTCCTAAAAACGCTAAGGATGTGTAGTGCGGTTTACTTTCTACTAAACAGGAGTGTAATAACCAGTACGCACAGAGCCCCCAAGAGCTGGCCTAAGTTGACAACCGTCCTCATATTTTCATCCAAAATGGCAGGATCGTGGGGCACTTGAGTTGTCATATCCCTCCCATGAGCAACAACCGTCAAAAATAAACCAATTATATAGTGAGATAATATCCCTCCTGTCATCATACCTGCAAATATATTTCCTGCTTGAGATAAGGCTTTTTTTACAAAGCCAGGTTGATCGTTTTCAACTTGAGTCTTATCCTCCACTTTTCTTCCAGAAAAACCCATCGTTTCACTTACCCAAGGGCCAACGTTTTTCCATCCATGAATACCACCATATACGCCATTCACCAATGCATATACCATGCGTGCATCATCATAAGGTGACATATTATTAGGGTCGACAATCTTACCCGTCAATTTTTCAGCACAAAATAAGGAAAAATTTGTAGTAATGTAAGTGCATATTAGTTTAACACAAATCTCCCCAATGGGGCTAAAATGCCCTTCCTCTTCTACCTTCTCTTCCTCAATTGCAAGCTTACTGATCTCGGCTAATCTCTCATCAATTGTTTTACTATCATCACCTTCAAAATCAATCCTCTCGCTTGATTTAGGCTTTTGAATGCTATTTTCACCCTTTACATTTCCTTCCTCAACAGTCCTGCCAAAAAACACTGGTTCTTCTGATTGATTTGTAGAGAGATTATTATCAAAGCGAGACTTGCTACAAAATTCTATTCTTCTTCCATTCATCGATTATAACAAAAACCTGAATCATATTTTACAAACACTTGAGGAGTAAGTAAAAGGCGTTAATACCCTGGCATAAAACCAGATACAGAAACAACTTTACATTAAGCTGTTTCTGTATCTTGCAATTACATTTATGCTACGTTTTGAATACCTTCTTCGGCATCATTTGAATATCCGACAACCGGAATATCATAACAAAACGTATACAAAGCACCCCAAAACTGGCCCACGAAAGCAACATTCTTCATAAAAGCTTTTACAGCCTCTTCCTCAATATGGGATGGATCACTATGTATAATCAAAGCATCTAGAATACTAGCAACAACTGCAGTAAACAATATAATGCTTATCGCAGCTACCTGACCTGCAAACATACCTAGTGGCAAATTGTTCAATTTAGATAAGGTTCTCCTGACAAAACCCGGCTCTTCTTTTTCAACTTCAGTTCGCTCAACTACGGTTCTTTCAGAGAAACCCATCCCGTTACTCAGCCATGGTCCTACGTAATTCCATCCGAGGTAAGCTTTATAAGTTAGATCTGCCAATCCGATTAGTACATTTGCAGCTCCTGAACTATTATCAACTTTACTATTACCAACCAAATGGTAATTACATATACCATAAAGAGCTATTGTTCCTGCTGTAGATGCCAATTGAACAACTTTTCGCCCAAACCAATTACAATAGCTAAATTCTTCGTTAACCGGCTTTTGGAGATTTTTAGGCTCAAGTATGCTAAAATTCTCACCCAAATCTAGATCAGATGAATTGTCACTAACGACCACAGGCTTATGCGATACGTTGTTTTTTTCAGTCAGATTATTTTCTGTAAAATTGTTATATGTCATATTTTCTTCAGTCGGATTAGCTATTGTAGAATAATCATATGACTCATCGACTTCTTCTCCCTCTCTTTTAGCTATTGTAGAATAATCATATGACTCATCGACTTCTTCTGAGTCCCAGTACTTAGTATCATAAATTTCTCCATCCTTGTTGCTCACGGGCTCTTCGTCTTCGGCCCGCAGTATAACAACACCTTCATCATCACCCTCATCTAATGTCTCTATGGACATACCTGTAATGATAGGTTCCTCATCGTTAAAGGATTCGGTATCGTTGTCTGTCAAATTAGTCATCCCGTCATTCGTGTCAAACCATTCAACGATTCTCTCCCTAAGTTCGGCTTTTTGAGTCTTTTTCTCAATTTCAGCCTTGCTATAAATTCTCTTACAAGTGCCGTCATTCAACTTTTCATAAAGACTTAGTTTTATGCGGGGCGAATCATTCTTCTCGCTCAATTTAATTTTTATTCGATTATTATCACTACTAGAGATGCTCGTATTTACTTTTGTATTCATATCTATATTTTCACGTATAATTAATGATTATTTATTTAATGAACTCACATTATTCATACAATAAAAACAGTGTCAATAAAAAATTCCATAATTAAAAAAATAATGATATGAAATTTTTTCTTTTCAGACTCCAGAATATATGTTCAAATAAAGCCCAAGGAATTATGCCCATACAGAGTATTAACCCCAAAAATGGTACACCAATAAAAGAGTACCCAGAGCTTCATATTAATGAAATAAATGCTTTATTAGATAAGTCCTGGCAGGCTTTTGAGGGCTGGAAGCGGCTTCAGTTAAAGGACAGGACAGAGTGCTTTAGGAGTTTGGCTATGATTCTTCGTACAAACGCCCTTGAGTATGGGGAGTTAATGGCAAACGAGATGGGTAAACCCATTGATCAAGGCATCCAGGAAGTCGAAAAATGCGCCTGGTGCTGCGAGTATTATGTGCAAAATGCACCCTTAATGTTAAAAGACGAATTTGTTAGTACAGAAGCGCAATCCAGTTTTATTACGTATCAGCCATTGGGCGTAATCTTTGCCATTATGCCTTGGAATTTCCCCTTCTGGCAGGTGTTTCGTGCCGCTGTCCCCGCGCTCATGGCCGGAAACGCAATGGTATTAAAGCATAGTAGCTTAGTTCCGGGGTGTGCCCTCAAAATTGAGCGTATATTTCAAGAAGCTGGGTTTCCTGAAGGGCTATTTCGGTCTTTGTTAATAGAAAATGATAAAGCATCAGCCGTCCTTTCAAACAAAAATGTACGAGCCGTCACGTTCACCGGAAGCACAGAAGCGGGTGCCATTGTAGCGTCTAACGCAGGCATGCAGCTTAAGAAGATTGTTTTAGAACTAGGCGGAAGCGATCCTTATCTCATTTTAGAAGATGCTGATATCGCCAAGGCGGCTCGATTGTGCGCGAAAGCCCGGATGCTCAATTCCGGTCAAAGTTGCATTGCCGCAAAACGTTTTATTGTAATAAACTCCGTTAAAAAGAATTTTGAGAATTTCTTCGTGGAAGAGATGCGCGCGTATACTCCGGGGAATCCGCTAGAAGAGGGAACCCAATTAGGCCCGCTGGCGAGTACAAAACTGCGAGACCAACTGCATAAACAAGTACAAGGCAGCATTCATAAAGGTGCCAAATTATTGCTTGGAGGCACCCTTCCGGAGGGGAATGGAGCTTATTACCCGGCTACGATCTTGACAGATGTCACAAAGGGCATGCCTGCATTTGATGAAGAACTGTTTGGGCCTGTCGCTGCCGTCATTTCTGCTAAAGATGAAGCCCAAGCGATCCGCATGGCCAACGATACCTCATTCGGATTAGGAGCCGCGGTGTTTACTAAGGATATTGAGCGTGGTCGCAGGATAGCAAGAGATGAACTGGAAGCTGGTTCTTGTTTTGTAAACGATTTTGTGAAGTCAGACCCCCGGCTTCCCTTTGGCGGCATTAAACGATCCGGCTATGGCCGAGAGTTATCATCTTTCGGCATCCATGAATTTGTAAATATTAAGACAGTTGTTGTAAAATGAGTTTAGACTTTTTGACGCTTTATTGGAGAACGTTTCGTAAGCTCGCTGAAATCCATTTTCACGTGAATGTGACCAGTAACCATTTTTTGATTATTTTCCTAGCTGTTTGCATTGTAACGTTGATGGTTGGCCGGTTATATGCTGTTGTAGCCGACAAGAGTAGCAGAGGCTTTATTGCTTGTTTTATCGGGTACTGGCTGCCTGTTTTGTTTTTCGCAACTGGATTTACCCTAAGCGACTACCATTTAAGCAATTACATACAAGATCCCACGATTCGATTAGCAGTCAACTATATCATTGCGGGCTTCCTATTCCTTGTCGCACTCCTGCTTTTAACCCCATTGTTCATCGGTGTCGGTAGATTTAAGACAATCCTTGTCTACATAATGATGTTTGCAACAAACGTAGGCGTTGTTTTTTTAACAAAAGCAGGCATAGATGCTTTTGGAACAGGGGCTCAGAGCATTGAAGTTCGGAAAAAAATCCAGTCCCTCGATGATATAAACCCCTAGTAGCGCCAGAGAAAACCTATTTTACTAAGCCGATAGACTCATGAGCTGTTGGTAAATAGCCTCAATCGACATTTGCGCAAGTTGTTCTAAGGTAAACTTACCCTGCTTAAATTCCGGTAACATTGTCAACTTTTCACTCAACACCAAGTTGCGATTTGCTGCAACTTCATCAACGCGTTTAATCGGCATAAAATGAGGAGCTGAAAGCAGCAACGAAGGGCGTTCTTTAACAATTTTACGGATGAAGTGAACAGCTTCAGCGAAACGATCCAGTTCCGCCTTAGTATAACTTTCAGTCGGCTCTATCATTAAACCGAGAGGATCCGGAAAGGATACCGTAGGCGCATGAAAACCAAAATCCAGGAAGAGTTTTCCTATATTACCCGGCAGGGACGCTTTGGTAAAACCTTGTTTTTCCAGTTGCGTAAATTCGTTGGCATCCAAGGTAATGATAAACTCGTGCATGCGAGGTATGTTCTTGCTTGCGGGAATAACCTCAAATGAATCACTGAGTTTATCAAATAAATAACGGGATGCGAGAACCGCTGTAGCGGACATATTCTTAACGCCTTCTTTCCCTAAACGGAGCAAATAGGCATAACAGCGCACTTTATGAGCAAAATTACCCCAATGGCGGTGAAAAGAGCCAACGCTCGATCTCGGCCGCACGGGCTTGTACATACCCATTTTCTCAATAATTTGGTAGCCAGGCAAGTAATCCGCCAACTTATCACTGACTGCTAGAATAGCGTCACCCGGTCCTCCGCCACCATGAGGGATGGACCATGTTTTATGAAGATTGCTATGAATGGCATCAACACCGAGAGCGGCTATATTAACCCAACCGGCAATGGCGTTTAAATTCGCACCGTCCATATAGACAAGACCCCCAAGAGCATGAATTTTGTCTGCAACTTTTCTAAAGTCCGTCTCAAAGATCCCTGAGGTATTTGGGTTCGTAATCATTATTCCGGAAATCCGCTCACCATATTTAGCAAGAACACCGTCCAGAGCCTTAAGATCTAAGCAGCCTGTATTTTTATCCGCATCCAAGCCAATAATATTTTCGTGCTTGTAGCCAGCCATAGCAGCGCTAGCAAAATTGGTACCATGGGCGGATTTGGGGATGAGGACAATATCACGCGTCTCTTCACTGTTCTCCTTATGATAAGCCTGAAACATCTTCAAGGCAACCAGCTCGCCCTGAGCGCCCGCAACGGGTTGTGTGGTAACGGCTGCCAATCCTGTGATTTTCTTAAACCACTCTTGTATCTCTGCTAGAATACGCATCGCTCCCTGAACATCCTCGACAGGTGCTTGCGGGTGAATATTTGTAAAGCCAGGCAGATTAGCTGCATATTCATTTAACAAAGGATTGTACTTCATGGTACAAGAACCTAAGGGATAGCAGGTATCCTTTGGGCTAATATTCATATTACCCAATTGGTTATAATAATCCTTGATATACTCTAAAGACAATTGCGGTATACCTACTCTTCCAAAACGGATATAGTTTGGCGGGATAGAAGGAACGTATGTAGTGCCTGCTGACTTTCCATAATTTTCCTCGAAAAAGGCAATCAATTGCTCACGGTCTGCCTCTGTCTGTAAATCGGAGAACGATATCTTTAAATAGTTTTCAGACATGTTACCAACCCGATCCGAAATATCCACGCCAATATGAAGGTTTTGCTTTTGCCCCTTCTTAATGGCCTTTTTTGCTGGCTCCGGGAGAAGGACTACAAACTCATTAAAGAAAGGAGACTGTGGAAATGCCAAATAAATACCATCAATCGATGCAATACGGCTAGCGACATTATAGGCCTTATCCTTACCAGAAAGGCAAGATGAGCTCATACCAAATTCTCCTTTTGCTAAAATAGCAGCACCGGCTAACGTAGCCAGAAAAGCTTGATTTGAGCAAATATTAGAAGTCGCTTTGTCCTTTCGAATGTGCTGCTCTCTGGTAGAGAGAACCATGGTGTAACATTCTTTGTTGTCCACATCCTTCGATTTGCCAACAAAACGCCCTGGAGTTTGCCGCACATCGTTTTTACAATCTTCGTTATAACGAACTCCAAAAACACCCAATCCCGGGCCGCCAAAATTAGGGCCAATGGCCAAATGCTGCCCTTCCCCGACAAGTATATTCGCACCTTTTTGGCCAAACGTGGAGGGCTGGCGTAAACCGCCTGTAGCCAATAATGCCGGGTCCACTACCGCGATACTTTTAACATCGTAGTCATCAGCTATATCAGTGACCGTGTTAACGTCTTCTAAAAGTCCGAAATGGTTAATTTGAGGAAACGCGATTGCTGCGATTTTTTCTTCATTTCCATCAAGCAGATCATACAAGGCATCGAAATCCAAAAGACCTGTTTGTTTCTTAAGCGGCACCATTTTCAAATGAATGCCAGTGTGTTGCACCAATGAACGGACAACCTCCAGATCCTGCGGCAAAAGACCCGAGCTCAGTAATACCGTATCTGCATTTGGCTTCATCCGCAAGGCGCAACAGATCGCTTCGTACAACGCCGTTGCCCTATCATAAAGAGATGTGTTGATAGCTTCAAATCCGGTTAAGGAAGACATCAAACACTGGTAGATCCAGTGGCTAATTAAAGTTCCTTGGCTTCTTTCAGGCTGATACGGAGTGTACGCTGTTGCCAAATTTGCGTTTTGAGCGATATGAGCAACAATCGGGTGTGTCTTGTAAACCGGTAAGCCATCTCCTAAAAATGAAACACACTGTGTATTCATTTTAGAAATCTGTTCCATGATAGCTTTTACATCGTCGTAAGATTGTTCTTCAGGGAGATCATAGGCTTCACCAAACAAAGCACCGCTAGGAAGATGTGCAAAAAGAGCCTCTAGAGAATCTAAATTAAGGGCATCCAGCATATCTTGAATGTCTTTTTCGGAAGCAGGTATATAATGCCGAGACTCCTCCCTCTTTGAAACATTATTTTTATGCATAATTGAAGGCAATGTTGACATTTTCATTGGGTAATTTGAAACTTTAGGTATAATTTGGAGAGGAAATAGTGACTTTTATAAAGCCACGATTTGACATAAGATAGCATTAATGTAACTATGGCAAGCTTAGAATGAATAAAAAAAACAAAACAAGTTATATATCATTAAAGCTCAAAGAGTTATACCCTAGCCCTCCAATCCCCCTACGCCACAAAGATCCCTTCACATTACTAGTTGCAGTCGTGCTTTCTGCCCGTTGTACAGATGAGCGCGTCAACAAAACCACGCCAGCTCTCTTTGCCTTAGCTGATAATCCCTACGATATGGCGAAACTCAAGCCTGAAGAGGTTCAGGAAATCATTCGCCCCTGTGGTCTCTCTCCTCAGAAATCGAAAGGCATCGTTGGATTATCTAAAATAATCGTAAAAAAACACGGTGGAAAGGTGCCGCAAACCTTTGAAGATTTGGAAGCCCTCCCCGCAGTGGGTCATAAAACAGCTTCGGTTGTCATGACACAGGCCTTCGGCAAACCTGCTTTTCCGGTAGACACTCACATCATTCGCCTGGCCAAGCGCTGGGGTCTATCCCAGGGTAAAACCCCCGAAAAAATTGAACAGGATCTCAAAAGGCAATTCCCTGAAGAATCCTGGCATGATCTACACCTCCAAATGATCTATTACGGGCGGGAGCACTGCACCGCCCGAGGGTGTGATGGTACAAAATGCGAAATATGCCGTTATTTAAAGGAGCATTTTGAATAAAATCTATTAATTGAGCAAAAAACCAACCCACCTTCAGTGAGTGCTGATGAGGTGGGTTGTTGTTGAAAACTCGATTTATTATTTACCGGAGAAAAGGCCCTATTCCCCTATCCATTTTAGAGGCGTAATTTTGATTTTCAAAACAAGTCTAGGTGTGGTGCCACCAGGTCCAAACCCCACCTCAACCTTTGCTGCTACCATAGGCACACGATTCCGGCCAATATCGGCATCAAGGGTTATAGGAAACTCCGTGACCGAGCTATGTCCATCCTTATATTCCAGTTGCCTATCTGTCAAAATACTCACGTATACGGTCTCGGGAAATTTCACTCCGGTTTTAAATGTTGTCAGAGGAAGAATTTGTACAACATGCACACCTTTTTTCTGATCATGAAACAACTTTTTGTTTTTTATCATTAAATCTGGATACTTACCACTAGAACTCACGATTCGTTCCAGATTACCTTGCTGTGGAGAAGAACCATAATCGCCATTAGGAGTAAACTCGTATAGATAAAAAGCAAAAACCTCTGGGGTCAATGTCACTGTGCTTCCATCCGGTCGCGTCAACGGAACAGAAACCAATTCAACTTCTACCTTAACATCCTCTACGGGAGGTTTTGTTAACAAGCTACTAACACCTGTAGTGTTTGTTGCAGTTTGATTTTGCGCATTTAACACGCCTACACCGAACAAAACAAAACAAATACCCAATAAAGTGCGCCCCAATAATTTATTCTTTAACATTTCCATAATCAACAATACTCCTTATTTTCAAACTCTAATGGCAATTAAACAATTCTTATACTCACTATACCCCAATAAATCTCAAAATCAAACGGCATTCCCATTTTTTCTTCCCAATTTCACGTATACTGGCATAATAGCATTGTTGTGGGAAATTGGCTTAAAACCTTTATTATTATCTTTTGTGCGAGCGTAGCAGGTTTATTACTGCAGGCTACCCCCTTAGACGTTGCTAGCCAACCGGATTCATCTCTGGATGATCGGATGCTTACCGTTTCCGCACAGGATGCTTTAGAAAACGGTTTTCCTGAGATTGCTGAACATTTATACACGCAAAAGTTAGAATCCAGTAAATCATTGAGCACTGCTGAAAGAAATGCATCACTTACGGGCCTGATCTCAAGCCTCATCGCCCAAGAGAGATACGAAGAGGCCCAGGCGTTGCTTTCGAGCATAGAAGATACTGTTTCTGAAAATGGGCTTCAATCCGCTATTGTTAATTATAATTTAGAAAACTATAAAGCTGCTCAAGAAACCTTTCAAGCACTGACGCTAGAAACGCTTCCTCAGAACGCATATTATTGGTATTATTTGACTGGAGGATTAATCCAGCTTGAGCAACCCAACGAGCGTTCTTGGTATGGTGTGATTACCGATTTTATAACGTTTGATACCAAATCAGACAAAAAGAAGCGTGCCGTCTCCCTTTTGAACAAAGCGCTTACGCATAGCCGCACTCCGTATCAAACCGCACAAGCAGAAGCCATTTTATTTCGTATTCAAATTTTCTCTGAGCCGGTTGATGAAAGCCTTATCCTCTCGCTCAAGAAGAAACTGGATCAAAACGAGGGCAAACCCGAAAGGTTTCTTTATCTTAAGGAGTATAGTATTGCGCTAGATGCTATGGGCAAAAAAGAGGAAGCCCTTTTAGCCCTGGAAGAGGCTTTGGAGAGGTTAAGTCCATCAGAATTAGAAGAACGCCCTACATTACTGCTTCTTGTAGGATTAATTGCCGGAGAGCAAACGTCTGCGGGCAATGTAGCGTTAAAATCGCTTTTATATGAAACAAATCGTACTGATTTGGGCAAAATAGCGCTCAGTATTTTGAATTCCGAACGTAATATAAAAAGCAATTCCCAAGAATACCTTAGTTTCATCAGTTACTTAATAGAGGATCCGTATGGTCACCCGCTTCGAGATGCTTTATATTACTCAAAAGCGCAGGCCTATTATGTTCTGAATAAACACGCGGAAGCGGAACTGGAAGCACGTGTTCTTTTAGAAAAATTTCCAGGATCCGAATACAGGACACCTGCTTTATGGCTTTTGGCAAAAATTGCGTGGAGTAAAAACCCGCCCAGCTATCGCTTGGTCGCTACTTATTTAAACACGATACGCGCAGGCGTAAGCGACCCCTATGAACGTGCTTGGATCAGCCAAATGATCGCCGATAGTTATTTTAAAAATAAGGATTTTGAGAACGCGTCTGAAATTTACAAACAAACGCTAGAAAATGCTCCGGAGGATTTTCCCAAGGGCACCCTTTTATTCCAAAAAGTGGTATCAGACATTTCTGCCAAACAGCTCGAAAAGGCTAAGGAAACATTGGACGATTGGGGCGTAAACCCTTCTATCGATAATCAAAATCGCTGGCGCGCGGAGTGGAACCTGATCACCGCACTCAAAAAGGAGAATAATATTGATAATGCGTTACAGCGTTTAAATAAAAAGTTGGCTGAAGAAAATTCTGAATACCCTTCACCGGAACTTGTCTTGAGGCTCATGTGGCTAAAAGCTCAGCTTTCCATGGAAGCCGGAGACTATCAAGTCGTCCCCTCAATGGCAGACTACATCATTAACCGCTTGGATCTGGTCGATACTGCCACGATGGACAATGAACAACAAGAGTTGATAGCCGGGCATACCCTCCTCCTTAAAGGCCAAGCACTCATTCTTTCCGGAGAGGGAGAACAGGGGATCGCCGTTTTAGAAGTTTTAAGAACCAAGTACCCGCAAAGTAATGCCGCCATTCAATCCTATTTAATTGAAGCACGCCATTACGCGGCGAGTAATAATACTGTTAACGCCCAACATAAACTGATCGACTTGGTAAATCTGCATCCCGATGCGGAACACGCCCCCATAGCACTCTTCGAAGCCGCTATTAATGCGGAATCTCGTGGAACACCCCAAGCCTACCGGCAGGCTTTGCTCATTCTAGAGCGTATTGTCGAAGAGTATCCAAAGCATTTCCTGAAATATTATGCTCGGCTAAAACAAGCAGATATTTTGCGTGAAATGAATAATTTTGGCGCTGCTCAGCTCGTCTACGAAAACCTATTACACCAAGAACCCGAGCACCCTGAGTATTATTACACTGAGCTTGCCCGCGGAAATTGTTTACTCGCACAGGGCAGCAAAGAGGCCGTTCATTACAAGGAAGCGGAAAGCATTTTTGAGCATTTGTATGAGCTTCCTAATTTAAAGGAGGATCTACAGGTGGAAGCAGGCTACAAGCTTGGTTTCTCTTTGATGAGACAAAATAACCCCAAGCGCGCCAAGGAAATTTACTGGAACCTGGTTTCCCGATTTCTCATCAACCGTGATAACGCCATAACATACCCTCCAAAAGCAAAGTATTGGATCGCGCGCTCGATCTTTGAGCTAGCCAATTTGTTTGAAGAAGAAAGCGCTTATGAGCGGTCTCGGGCAGCCTACACTTTAATACTCGAATACAATCTACCCGGGCAATCCCTGGCAAAAGAAAAAATACAATCTACTCATAATGCTTCATGAACTCGATAACCATTAACATACTTTCGCAAGGCGGGCCTTTAATGTGGCCATTAGTACTCCTTAGCCTATTGGGATTGGCTATTTTTATCGAGCGTGTGCTTTTCCTTCATCGCGGGAATATTCGCTCAGGCGAATTTTTGTCCGGAATTAAGAATCTGTTACGTAAAAGAAGATTGATTGAAGCGTTAACGGTGTGTGAAGAAACACAAAGCCCAATTGCGATGATCGTGAAATCCGCTCTGATACACCACAGTGAACCCGAGGGCAAGGTTCGCTCTGCCATCCAAAGCACCGCACTCGCAGAAATTCCTGTCATGGAAAGGCGTACGGGCACACTGGGGATGATAGCTAAAATAGCTCCCATGATCGGCCTTTTGGGAACGTTGATCGCATTATTTCAGGCTTACTTAAAAATGGAATCTATCGGTGCGTATGTAAATAGCCCGGAATTGACCGGGTATATCGCACAGGCTCTTTTAACAACACTGTTCGGCATTGCAATAGCCATTATCGCTTATATTGCTCACCACTTTTTAATCGGTCGCATAACTGCTATCGTTAATAACATGGAATGGGTTGCCAACGACATTGTCCAATTCTTACTCTATGATTTGCCTGATGAAGAGCAGACCGCACCTATCAGCCTCGAAAAAGACTCGAGTATGACTTGATTTTGTCCGTCCAGTGAAGGCATTTAATAGGAAATAAAAACTTGAGTCCTAACACTATTTAAATTAGCATTAAAGTAGGTCTACTGCTAATTCCAAGCTACCCCAAAATTGCTTTTATTGACCCAGAACACGTGGCCCTATTAAAAAACAATCCCCTACTGATACTCCTGCTGACGCTATCCATTATCACAGCAGGTTGGACAGTTGCGATCGGTTTCAAAAAAGCCCCTCTCATCCCCCAATACGAGGGCGTTGAAGTTGTCAGTACAGAGCTCCCTATACAAGGCACATTGATGGGCGTAACAGGAGCCCTTATGGCGGCAACCGCGCTTATCCTCCTCACCACGGCCCGCCGATATATTGAAGAAGCAAAAAACAGAGGTTTTATCGATGATGAGCCCACACACGCACCTACAGGCGGAGGAGAAAGTTATCCCAAATATAACGAACTGCAGAAATTTTTCTCCCTATCCCAAGACCTACTCTGCATCACCGGTTTTGATGGTTATTTTAAAAGTTTAAATCCCGCGTGGGAAAAGGTAACCGGGCATAGTAGAGACACGCTATACGCTTCTCCTTACATACAGTTTATTCATCCGGATGACCGTGAGGGATCGCTAAGAGAGCTTGCCAAGGCTAAGACTGGCCAGCAAACCACTATTTCTTTTGAAAATCGTTTTCATTGCAGCGATGGTTCTTATTGCTGGCTACAATGGAATATTATCTCGGATAGAGAGCTCTCGTTTATATACGCGGTTGTCCACGATGTCACACAACACAAGCATTCCGAGGCTTATTTGTTAGATAGAGACGCAGAATTTCGTGCCATGGCATCAAATGTTCCGGGTGTCCTTTTTCAGTGGTATGATCGAATTGATGGCACGCAAGGGTTCTCCTATATAAGCCCGAAGCTGGAAGAAATTTTTGACATTCCGGTAGACGAGCCTCAGCAGCTCTTTGAGTATCTCTCCCCTGAAGATCGTAATCGATGGAACAGCACGATTGAAGCCTCAAAAGAACGGCTCAGTATTTGGGAATTCGAGAGTGAAGTAAAGTACCCCAATGGAATTCAAAAGTACATACACTGCATGGCCAAGCCCATGCGCCCAAATGCTTCCGAAGTTATCTTTAACGGCGTTATGATTGATATCACTGATCGCAAACGATCCGAAGAAGAGCTCCGCAAAGCCAAAGACATCTCCGAGGAGGCTAATAAAATTAAGGGTGATTTTCTGGCTAACATGAGCCACGAAATCCGCACACCGATGAACGCTATCATGGGCATGAGTAGCTTATTACAATCAACCACGCTAAATAAGGATCAAGATGATTACGTCTCTACAATCCGTACCAGCAGCGAATCTTTGTTAGCCATTATCAATGATATTCTAGACTTCTCTAAACTTGAATCGGGTAACCTGTCTCTCGAGGTAGCACCGTTTGAGCTCGTGCAATGCATTGAAGAAACGTTTGAGCTTTTTGCGCTAAAAGCGGCTAACAAAAACTTAGAGCTTCTGTTACAAATTGATCCTACAATTCCCACGCAGATCATCGGCGACCCTACTCGCCTGCGGCAAATTCTGGCAAACATCGTTGGCAACGCTATCAAATTTACAGAACAGGGAGAGGTTATTGTAAAGGTTGAAAAGCGCCCGCGTTCGCAAGATGCCATTACACTCCTTTTTTCTGTCAAAGATACGGGTGTTGGCATTAGGGAAAAAGATCAGGAACGCCTATTCCTACCTTTCTCTCAAGTAGACGGTTCCAAAAGTCGTAAATATGAGGGAACAGGCTTGGGGCTAGCTATTAGTAAGCGTTTATGCGATATGATGGATGGCAATATGTGGGTTGTCAGCAGTGTGGGTAAGGGCTCTACCTTCTTCTTCACCATTTCCGTTAACTTGGATCCTAGTATCGCCGGCGGAGCAGTCAGCAAGTCGTTTATGGGTAAGAAAATTTTGGTTGTCGATGACAATGAAAATGTTCGCAACACATTTAACCAAATATTAAGTAACTGGGGAGCGGATGTGCTCCTGGCGGCCTCGGGCTACGAGGCCCTAAAGTACTTCCGCCAATCGCGTGCAATTGACGCAGCCATTATAGATCGTAATATGCCTGAGATGACCGGTAGCGAGCTCATTAAACAAATCTATACCAATGATGGTTTTCAAAGGCCTCCTATTGTGCTTTTATTACCCGCACACATCCATGACGTTCAAGGGCTAGCGGAAAACGCTTACATTAGTTTACATCTGAATAAACCGGTCAAAATGAACCAGCTGAAAAAAGCGCTCAAAGCTATTTTCTCTGGCGGCGATCCTAAACGAGTAAAAACAGCCGTCAGCATAGCTCCCTTTTTAGTCGATTCAGATGAGCAGCCCAAGAAACTTAAAATCTTGTTAGCAGAGGATAACAACGTAAATCAAAAAGTCGTTCTCATGCTATTGAAGCGCATGGGCTACCACGCGGACTTGGCGAGCAACGGACTTGAAGCAATCCAAGCCGTCCAACGCCAATCCTATAACGTTATTTTAATGGACATGCAAATGCCGGACATTGATGGCTTACAAGCGACTCGAGAGATACGCAAAATTCTTCCTAATGAGCACCAACCTTGCATCATCGCTATGACTGCCGCCGTTACGGAATCAGACAAACAAGCCTGTAAGCAAGCCGGTATGGATCATTTCATCAGCAAGCCCATCAAGGTCATCGAGCTCGCCAAAGCTCTGGAAAACATTACGTTAAATAAAAGGTGCTGCAAAACCGATTGAGCCACGCGTCATCTTTTTTCCTAATGGGCAACACGTCAATGGCTTATAGTTAGAATTCAATTGGCTTTCTTTGGGAAAATATTTTACAAGTTCGTAAAAATGCTTTAGCATCTCGTTGTTAAAACTTTTTTATTATGCCTCACCAACCTAAAGGTAGAATCCCTTCCATTCTAAAAAAATTCCTGATGGCTCTTACGGGGCTAATCTTAACTGGGTTTGTCCTGGTTCACATGCTCGGAAATTTAAATATGTTCCTCGGCAGCGATGCCATGAATACATACGCCCATTTCCTGCAAACGCTCCCGAGATCGGTACTATGGGGCTTTCGGGCAATATTAATTCTCACTGTCGGCATACATGTCTGGATGGCCATCTTGATCACTCAAGAAAACAGAAGGGCTCGGCCAATCGGTTACTCCAAAACGGAATCGCTTGCCACAACGCTTAGCTCTCGCACCATGGGGTTCACGGGATCCTTTCTTCTCTTTTTTATAGTATTCCATATCGCTCACTTCACGATGCGGATCGTTTTTCCGGAATACCAAAGCATGGCGTTTCACACATTACTCAACGGTGAGCCCGTTTACAATGTTTACAAAATGGTCATCACCGGGTTTTCCAAGACTTGGGTATCTGCATTCTATATTCTAGCAATGGCTTTCCTTTGTATGCACCTATCCCACGGGGTCAGTAGCATGTTCCAAAGTCTAGGGCTAAGAAACAATAAATGGATCAAGTTCTTTAACGGCTTTGCTCGTTTATACGGCTGGGTGATCTTCCTCGGCTTCTCTTCAATTCCCGCCTGCGTTTTACTTACCAAATACTTTGGATTCACAATATTCGCCTAATCCTCTGCCTTTTTATTTACTATGAACTTAGATGCCAAAATCCCTGAAGGAAAATTATCAGAAAAATGGGACAACCATAAATTTAATGTCAAACTGGTTAACCCCGCCAACCGCCGTAAATACAAAATCATTATCGTAGGATCAGGGCTTGCGGGCGCTTCCGCGGCCGCTACATTAGGGGAACAGGGTTACAATATTGATTGTTTTTGCTTTCAGGATAGCCCACGCCGAGCCCATAGTATAGCTGCCCAAGGCGGTATCAACGCGGCTAAAAATTATCAAAATGATAATGATAGCATCCAACGCCTTTTCTATGACACCATCAAGGGAGGCGACTTTCGTTCCCGTGAAGCAAATGTCTACCGCCTCGCCCAGGTCAGCGCTAATATCATTGACCAATGCGTGGCCATGGGGGTTCCATTTGCACGCGAATATGGCGGGTTACTTGCAAATCGTTCTTTCGGGGGTGCTCAAGTTTCCCGTACTTTTTACGCGCGTGGTCAAACAGGGCAACAGCTTCTTCTAGGCACCTATTCCGCGCTCAGTCGGCAAATAGGTCTTGGTCAGGTAAACATGTATAACAGGCATGAAATGCTAGACCTCGTCATCGTAGACGGCCATGCCAAGGGGATCATCACACGAAATCTCGTTAACGGGAAAATAGAACGCTGGTCTGCTGATGCCGTTATTTTAGCAACAGGTGGCTACGGCAATGCTTTTTATTTATCTACAAACGCACAGGGTTGTAATGTGACAGCAAACTATCGTGCGTATAAACGCGGTGCCGGTTTTGCAAATCCTTGCTACACACAAATTCACCCAACTTGCATTCCTCAACATGGCGACCAACAAAGCAAGCTCACGTTAATGAGTGAGTCTCTGCGTAACGATGGTCGTGTCTGGGTTCCCAAGAAAAAAGAGGATTGTAAAAAGAACCCAAAGGACATCCCAGAGGCTGATCGCGATTATTATTTGGAGCGGAAGTACCCCAGCTTCGGCAACCTTGCTCCTCGTGATATCTCTTCTCGTTCCGCCAAAGAAGCCTGCGATAGCGGCCATGGGGTTGGTCCGGGGGGTCGTGGTGTTTATCTTGATTTTGCGGATGCGATTAAACGTTTAGGCGAGGATGCCATCAAAGAGCGTTATGGCAACTTGTTCGATATGTATGAAAGTATCACGGGCGAAAATGCCTATGATCGCCCGATGCGTATCTATCCTGCCATTCACTACACAATGGGCGGCCTATGGGTTGATTACAACCTCATGAGCAATATCCCTGGCCTGTTCGTTCTGGGTGAAGCTAATTTTTCGGATCACGGTGCGAATCGTCTGGGCGCTAGTGCGCTTATGCAGGGCCTTGCAGATGGTTATTTTGTCATTCCTTACACACTACCGGATTATCTGGCTCGCGTTGGCTATAACCGCCCGAGCACGGATGCCACACCGTTTAAGGAGGCAGAAGAAAATGTTGTCAGCCTGAACGATAAACTCCTGCATAATAAGGGTAATCGTTCTCCTCGCAGCTTCCACCACGAATTAGGTAAAATTCTCTGGGAATATTGTGGTATGGCGCGAAACGAAACAGGATTAAAAAAGGCGTTAGAACTTATCCCTGCACTTCGACAGGAATTTTGGCAGAATGTTCGCGTAACAGGAGAAGGTAATAATTTAAATCAAGAACTCGAGCGTGCCGGTCGAGTAGCAGACTTTTTAGAATTCGCTGAACTGCTCTGTACAGATGCCCTTAACCGAAATGAATCCTGCGGCGGCCACTTCCGTGAAGAATATCAAACAGAAGAAGGTGAAGCTAGGCGGGATGATGAAAACTACTGTTATGCCTCTGTATGGGGATATCAAGGGCACAACCAAGCGCCAAGTCTCACTAAAGAGCCTCTCATTTTCGATAACGTTGAACTGGCAGTGCGTAGCTACAAATAAATTTTAACTTTTAAGACCGACCATGAACCTCACACTCAAAATCTGGAGACAAGAAAACGCAACCGATACCGGCAAATTCGTGGAGTATCAGGTAAAAGATATTTCCGAAGATTCTTCTTTCCTCGAAATGCTCGATCTCCTCAATGAACAGCTCATCTCCGAAAATAAGGATGCCGTTGCGTTTGATCATGATTGCCGTGAGGGTATTTGCGGTATGTGCTCACTTGTCATCAACGGGGATCCTCATGGCCCTAAAAAGGGCTTAACGGTTTGCCAGCTTCATATGCGCAACTTTAATGATGGAGACACAATCACCATCGAGCCGTGGCGCGCAAAACCGTTTCCCGTGGTTAAGGACTTGGTAGTAGATCGTAGTAGTTTTGATACCATCATACAATCCGGTGGCTACATCACCGCACGCTCCGGTAGCACTCAAGACGCCAATTCTATTTTAGTCCCTAAGGACAAAGCAGACACGGCTATGGACGCTGCGGCTTGTATTGGTTGTGGCGCTTGTGTAGCCGCTTGTCGCAATGGTTCCGCCATGCTGTTTGTAGCAGCAAAGGTCGCTCATTTAAATACGCTTCCACAAGGCCAGCCGGAAAAGGATCGCCGTACGCTTAAAATGGTACAGACCATGGATGAATTAGGTTTCGGTAATTGCCGCAACTACACTTCCTGCGAAGCTGTCTGCCCTAAGGAGATTCCGGTGGATATGATCGGTAAACTCAACCGTGATTACGCCGTTGCTAAAGCCAAAGACGTCCTTTGGGGAGTTAAGTAAGGGGATTTCTAACCTTTTAAGCTTAAAAACTCACCTGTCAGATAGCCACTCGGTGCACTCGCGGCATAGTAAGCTCGCATGGCACGGGAAGGCAGATCTTCTCTGATCAAAGCTATCCCACTCGACTTCCTGGGATGATAAGCGCCTATAGTTGGGCTATTATGCGCAAACACATCCGCAATCTTTTTATTCTCCGCAATCCCTAACGCTTTAGTAGAGGAAATCACCCCCAAGCTAAACTTTTGTTCAGGTATCTCGTTTATACCATAGCTGGAAATAAGGGCAGCATCATACCCACGTCTCGTCAGCTCCATATAACCAACGTCCGCTTTCCTCTCTAAAATGGTTAAAGAAGTATGCATTTTGCCCGACTATATAAACGATTTGCCCTTATAACGTAAACTTTACGCTATAATCCTTAACTTAAGCCGTTTTTTAAATTTCCTCAAGTTCGTTAAGGAGAAACAAAATAAACCATTAATAGTAAACAACTTAATAACTAAAAAAAACCACCACAAGCCCCTTCCTACAATCGGCACCCGTCTTCACAATTAGGGCGAGCAACCAGGCCTTCGTACGGCTGTTCCGCGAAATATTTATCGGCGTTTCCGTTATCTAAAAGCAGGGTTTTGCACAAGGAAAAGAGTTCTTCGGCGGATTGTACTCGGCGCATGCTTTTTAAGAAAACGCCTTCAGGGTCTACCCCCTGTCCTACAAAATTCAGGTACTTTTTTAAGTAATTCACGTGGCGTTTCTCAAAGGATTCTCCCATAGAAGTAGCCGTGTGCAGTTTTTTTATATAATCGAAAACATCTCTCAGTTTCGGCCTATAATAGTCTTTTCCAGAAAAATATTCTCGCAACTGTCTAAATATCCAGGGGTTTCTGATACAGGACCGGCCAATCATCACGCCGTGCGCGCCGGTATAATTCAACACCCATTGGGCTTTCTCCACCGAATCTATATTCCCGTTAGCAAGCACGGGGCATTTAACCGTCTCCACCGCTTGCTTGATCAAATCGTAGTTCACGCCTCCGCGGTAAAGCTCTTTGACAGTGCGGCCGTGCACACTTAGTAAATTCACTTCATGTTTGTTAATGAGCTCCAAAAAGCGGCCAAAGTTCTCTGTATGATCAAACCCAGTTCGCATTTTTACGGTAAATAAGCCATCGATTGATTCTCTTAGCGCGCCAAGCAACTGATCCACCTTGTCTATATCTCGCAACAAACCACCACCAACATTTTTCTTATAAACTTTGGGCGCAGGGCAACCCATGTTTAAATCAATTCCGGCCAATGGGTACGATTGTAGCCCTTTTACCGTACGAATCATATGCGGGATATCTTCCCCGATCAGTTGTATAAAAACAGGCCGATCGGTCGGGTTTTTTAAGACACAATCCAGTATAGAGGGTTCTAAGCGCGAGTGTTCGTGGACTCTTAAATACTCCGTAAAAAAATAATCCGGTGCGCCAAAACCACCCACAACCTGCATAAACGGCAAGTTGGTAACGTCTTGCATCGGCGCCAGCGCGCTAATCGGTTTTCCCTTAATCATGCCTTCTGGCAAATCTCTTCCCACAACCTACTCCTTCACCCCTTGATTGGCCTAAGCCCTGTTTAATTAATGAGTTTTTGCAGAACCTCGGTCATGTCATCAACTTCTTGATACACTTTTGAAGCAACATAAATCGGCTTCTGCGCTTGCAAAGCCAATACCATACAGTCACTGGGGCGAGCATCGATCTCGATTACTTTTGTCCCCAGCTCGTTACACATAGAGATAATCAACCGTGCAAAAAAAGTACCTTGATCCATGGCGTTGATCACAACCCGTTCTACATCTACACCCAGTCCTTTAAAAATATAATCAATAAGCTCATGCGTCAATGGGCGCTCATTGTGCACGCCATTAAGCGTTGCCGTTAAGATGTTACCTAATGCAGTATCCACATGTATGACAAAAGTCTTAGAATCATCCCCTAAAAAAACAGCACAACCATTGGATGTCGGCATCACACCCTTTATTGCTACCTCTACGACATCCTTTTTCATATAATTATACTAGCATTTTTACTTCAATAGCAGCAAGCTTTTAACAACGTTGTACAAGTCCTGCCCTACTCCCACTCAATTGTTGCGGGCGGCTTGGAACTAATATCCAGCACAACGCGGTTCACCCCGGCAACTTCATTAATGATACGGGTTGAAATAGCCCCCAAAACATCATGAGGTACTCTCGCCCAGTCTGCTGTCATAGCATCCTGGCTCTCTACTATTCTGAGCGCGATCACGTAATCATAGGTACGCTCATCGCCCATCACGCCAACGGTCTTAATCGGTAAGAATACACAGAAGGATTGCCATACTTTGTCATAATAACCTGTTTTGACCATCTCTTCTTGCAAAATAGCATCCGCTTTGCGCAATATTTCGAGGTATTCTTTTTTGATCTCTCCCATCACGCGAACCGCCAAACCTGGCCCTGGAAATGGGTGGCGCCAAACAACTTCATGCGGCAACCCTAACGCTTCACCCAATGCACGCACTTCGTCTTTAAACAACTCACGTAGCGGCTCGAGCAACTTCAACTTCATGTTCTCAGGAAGGCCGCCTACATTATGATGGCTTTTGATCATCGAGGCCGGGTTACCCGCAATCGGTACACTCTCGATAATATCTGGGTACAGGGTACCTTGAGCTAAAAAGTCTACGTCTCCAACACTTTCTACGGCTTTATCAAACACTTCTATAAAGACGCGGCCTATGATCTTTCGCTTTTGCTCAGGATCTGTCACCCCTGCCAACGCGCCTAAAAAATGATCCGAGGCATCAACTACTCTTAAATCCACATGAAAATGATCACCGTAAAGCTTTTCGACTAACGCACGTTCCTTCTGGCGCAATAAGCCGTTGTCCACAAATACGCAGGTTAACTGCTTGCCGATCGCCCTATGAATAAGAGCTGCGGCTACAGAGGAATCTACCCCACCGCTCAAGCCGAGAATGACGTGTTTATCACCCACTTGCTTTTTAATTTCTTCAATCGAGTGGTCAATAATCTCCTTCATCACCCAATCTCCCGTGCAACCACAGATCGTGAAGAGGAAGTTTTTAATAATCTCTAAACCGCGCTCCGAATGAGCCACTTCCGGGTGAAACTGCAGACCATAGAAACGGCGTTTGCTGTCTTCTATCACCGCAAATTCAGAATTCTCGGTACTGGCCAAGCGCTTAAACCCTTCGGGCAACTGCGTTATATGGTCACCATGGGAATTCCAAACACGCAAGGAACCAAACTCTTCCAAATGGTGTAAAAGCTCCCCGCCCTGGAAGATCTTCATACGGCCGTGCCCGTACTCACGCGCCTCAGAGCACTCTACTCTTCCACCGAGCATAATTCCCATCAATTGCAGACCATAACAAATGCCCATCACGGGTACGCCGAGCTCAAAGATGCCCTTATCTGGCCTCGGGGAATCTGTTTCTAAAACACTTCTTGGCCCACCGGAAAGAATAATCCCTTTCAAATTCGGCTCGCTCTTGAGCACATCAACGGGCGTATCAAACGGCAGCACTTTAGAATAAACCTGGCATTCCCGTATCCTACGCGCGATCACTTGCGTGTATTGAGAGCCAAAATCCAGTATTATAATTGTTTCAGACATATATTATTTTTTTATTAAAATTTCAAACGCACGTTATCGAAGCCACAATCCGGGCATTCCCCCATTTCCGCTCCTGCTTTTTTAGAATAAACGCGCCCACACTTCACACAATGAAAAACCGTCACATTCCGCTCCGCCTCATACTCCGCCTTATCCCGAAAGTCATAATACACCCACAAAGCAAAAATACCCACCATGCCTATCCCCAAGTAGATTAACGCTAAAAACTGTATCGGTACCGAGAACATCCTACATCCGTAAATAAGCATGCTATAATAGCCGTTTACCCCCTCCCAAATCAACGCAAAACTATAGAGAAATTGCAGGCAAGCAAGGAGGCGGTACCTAACATAAAATCACCCCTATCTTTGCGATTTAGAGGGTATGGGGTTAACTTAGGGTAAGGAGGTTTTTGAATGAAGAATCAACAAGTAATTAAAACGAGTATAAAAACACTTGCAATCCTACTGTTTCTATCGTTTTTGCCGGCTTCCTCCATCATAGCGAACAATTATTTATCAAATACAGAGTATATAATCGCAAAAGCAAAAACTGCTAAACCCAAGAAGCATTCTTACAAAACACCTAAACGCTCCTATAAGAAAAAACCCAAAAAAAGCACTCCAAAATCTCCAAAGTCCTCCCATCGAAAGCAAAAAGCATACCTTTCAACAGAACAACAGAAAGCCAAAAAATCTATCCAAAATTCTGTCTATTACGAAAAGCATAAAAAAACTAAAAGTAACCATGTTCCTTCAGACAAAGTAGACAGCATGCGCCAAAAGGCACAATCCGCCTACCCGAACGATTATGTAAAACAAAAGGAAATGTATAAAAGGGAGCTAAAAGAATACAAGAAGCAACATTAATACAGAATTCAAAAAGCATGAAAAACATTTTTCAGATCTTGCTATTTAACCTTCTGCTTTTATTAAGTACAAGTAACTGCAGCGAAGGCTCGTCAAGAATCGGGTTTGACGGCAACTTCGTTAACGAGAATGATGAAGTTTACAAAGTTCTACACTCCAATATCAAACGTGAAATTAGTGCGAATTCTCCTGATTATGTCTCCTATGTCAACAAACTAGTCAATTTCTGCACACGAAATTGGCCAAAAGATTATACGAGGCAGCTAGACGTTTTTAGTACCGAAATTGCTCTATACAAACAAACAAAGCAAAAAAGTTGGTACATCATGCATGGGTACCCCAAAGGCCTTAATACATACAAATTCTCAAAAATAATGAAATTAGCAGCAGAAGAGTATCCTGAAAGCTGGTCTCTACAGAGACTTTTTATTATCCAGAGCACAAAAATGCTACTGGAGGATATAATTTTTTATAACGCCTGCTTAGTGGCATTAAAAAATGCCGGCATGAATATTCCAAAAAATATAGCACCCAAGAGAGTTATACCCATGCAATTTCCATTAAAGGAATCTATCGAATACACCAAAATAGACGGACTCGAATATATTTGGATAGCAAAAACGCTAGAAAGTAAAATAGAGATTGGTGAAAACGATATAAAAATTCTTGAATTAAAAATAAGAGGTTACTGTCTTCCTTTAGTCAATGATGACCTAGGCTCAGTCACAGAACTCGCAATAAATATCACTGATAAAGATTACATAAACGTTTTTAAACAAACGATTGTAAATGCCACTCTGGAAGAGGTTGAAAAAATAAAACAAACCTATAGAGCATACAACTTCTGGTAAAAAATCATCCTAAACATGCCACTCCTCCTACTCACCATCCTACTCACGCCGTTTTCAACCCTTACCGCCTATCCGGCAACGAAAACGACCACCAGCAACTCCATTTACACAGATGGTGCCACCACGCAAAAAGTCATTGATAGTCGAAAAGCATCCAGCGATCCGTACTACTACAATCCTCAAAACCTCATTCGCAAAGCCAAAAAACAAAAACCGCAAACCGATACCTTCATGCATTGGTTTTGCATCGTCCAAAATTTGCTTTAGCTTCTCATTGCTCAGACATGCTAGGCTTGTTGAGATTTGACTATACAGTTTAGTTCTTTGCATTACGGTAGCCTGCTAATTACGTTATCTACAACGAATTGATAAGCTTCTTCGAAATCCCAATGCAATTTCGACGGCAATAGCAGGCTCATATCTACATGAAAGTCCCGATTATCTTTCTTCTGCTCAAGATTTTTTATAAATTCTTCTCGTGAGATTTTCATGCCGTTATAAGTGCAATACTTAGCAAAAATATCAAAAACTTGATTTAAGTTAATCAATTCGTTGGTTGTCACATACCATATATCAAATAAATCTCGTCCTTTGCGGCGCTGATACAGAGCTCGCAATTTAGTTGCCATCAGCTCATCCATTTCATAAGTAGTGATATCAGCAGTCCCTTTGAACCAAGCTGAATCCATAGAGAAAGGCACTGTTTTTAAAGGCAATACCTGAAAGTGCTCTGTTGTATTGATCTCAATTTTTAGTTTTGATGCAGATCTGTTTATGGATTCATATTTGTAAATCAACTTTGCGCTTCTTTGAGTAATTTTCCATTTCGGATCGCCTAACCATGGTTTGAGTACCTCACGAATCGCATTAATTGTTTGACCGATTGGGTCAGCGTTTTTCTGCACGAAATCAATATCTTCACTATACCTGGACGGAGGATTAATAAACAGTTTGTTTAGTGCTGTACCGCCACGGAAAACTAAAGCGTCTTTGATATGTGGATCGTTGTACAAATCTACTAACGCTCTACTGATAATGAGATCTTGTTCAATTTGTGCTGGTGTTTGCCATTTAACATGATTAGACCAGTTTTGTATAAAAATATTTGGGATCATAAATCGCTCTCAATTTCAGTATTTTCTATTATTTTCCATCTTTTGGACCTCGGGTAACCCATTTTTTCTATTTCAGAAGCGATGGGTATGTAATATTTCATTTTTCCGTTTAAAAAAGCTTCTAAGGCTTCCATTATCTCAGCTTTTTTATTTTCATCCATGACATCAATCTTCTCTAAAATATAACCAATACGTTGTAGTTGGTATCTAGCATTGATCTTTTCGGCAAGCTCTATCAGTTTACCCGGATCTATGGCTTCGGCTAATTCAGAAAAAACGGTTGCTATGTGGTTAAGCCCACCCGCATGAGAGGGGTAATTGAGTAAGTCGATTGCAGTGAGTTCAGGTGATGCAACTTTAAGATAGCCAGTATCAACAACGAAATCTTTAGTTGGGAGTCCAGATATTGACTTTTTGTAAATAAACTCTATTTCAACATCACCAAAAACCAAATTACCGTTCATCCTTTTATTCAACATGACTTGAAACCTAGCTGGCTTTTGATGAGTCGCACCATAAAATAAACCCGCTGATAACACGGCAACATAATAAGCGGTATTTAAATGCTTCATGAGTATCGGAATAAGTTGTTCTGCTGGTATACAACCGTATGTTTGATATTCAGGAGGCACGATGACATAAAAACCTTTAGCGGGTGAGACAAGGTCACCACTTTGAATAAGGCGATATAAAGCCACCCGGGCATAATTGCGAGATACTTTGAATTCCTCCAAAATCTCTTCAATAGTGAAGGCTCGTTTCCCATATTTCCTGAGCTGTTTTATATAAGATTGTAGATTCATATGATTGTCATGCTTCCAAAATTACAAATAGTGTAATTATAAGAACATGATACATCTATTTTTAGGTGGGCGCGAGCAAAACATTTGATTTTTTGCGCCAGCATGATTGTATAATTACAAATAGTGTAATTATAGCCACATACCAACCTAAAAAATACGTGTAACCGGAAACTATAGAGAAATTGCAGACAAGCAGGGAGGCGGTACCTAACCTAAAATCACCCCCATCTTTGCGATTTATAGGGTATGGGGTTAGGTTAGGGGTAAGGAGGTTTTTGAATGGCAATACAGGAAATACTTATATCTGTTGTAGCAATAGTTATTGGAGCAGGCGTAATCTTTATAGTAAAAGCGATAAAAAAACATTTCTCTTCCGAACTAATGGCAGAAGGCTACAACAGCCAATTTTCGCTTATTGATAAAGAACTAAGAGAGTTTGTTAAAATTCACAAACCAAATTTTACCTTCAAAGAGTTCGCTAATCATATCAGAAACAACACAAAGGGCTATTTTGTTTGCCTAGCTGTATATAAAAAATTTCCTGATCGAAATTTGATTCTCGAAAGCCTAAAAGAGCGCACAATCCAGGAAGAACTCGTAAATAACTCTGATTTAAAATTTTTCACGCAAGCAACCTCAGGTAATTTCGGAAAATATTACAATTTTCTATCATTATTAGGAGACTCCTACTTTAAACTTTTAGAAGAGATAGACAGTTACAGTGGTTATTTTAATGCCGCAAAAAAGAAAACGCTCATCAAGCAAACTCTATTTTGTGATCACCAAAACTACCTTCTATACCTCTATCTCTGCTTATTAGTCGATAAAGATAAATACCACCGCTACCGCACCCTACTCTCTAAATACGGCCAACTAAATGAGATATGGCAAGCCGCAGAAGCTGTTGCCAATCAATCTATCGATAAAGAATGGCAGTTAATCCAAAAGCAAATTAACCAAGGCTAAAGTGTATAAATTAATACATATTTCAAATACTCTTATATTAATTTTTGTCATGCTAGCGCCCCTTACCCTCCTTGGCAAAACATCCTCTTCCGAGCAGCAAAAAGCAAAAAGATCTATAGAAAATTCAATTTATTATGAAAAAAACAAAAATACCAAAATCGATAAAGTCCCTCCTCATGTTATTGACATACTTCACAACAGAGCGTTGGCTAAATATCCTGGTAATTATGTTAAGCAAGGAGAAATGTATAAAAGAGAATTGGCTCAATATAAGAACCAAGCTTTAAAATCCAACAAAACTCATCGCAAAAAAAACCTTACTAGAAAGCCCCCAACTTCCGAAACGGCGATAGACTATCGCAAAATATATAAAAAACGAATAGAAGCAGCGGAAAAGAACAAGTTGGGGCATGATGCAAATACTGCTAGAAGACAAGCTAGTAAAAACTTTTGGTATGAGAAACAGACATTAATGAGGCAAGAGGCACAAAGAAAATCACAATATCAAAATTCAGTAATGTCGGAAAATGATATTCGGCAACTGCGTAAAAAACGGCTGGAAGAAGCAAGCAAGGGTAAACTCGGCAACGAAGCATTTTTGGCTCGAAAATATGCAGATGAAGAATTCGAAAAAGAAAGAAAGCTTATTTTAAAGCGAAACAAACAAATAAAGAATAATCAAAAAATTTCAAAATAAATATGCGAGCTTCATTCATCAATACATCTCTACTCCTCGCCACCCTCTTCCTCATTTCTCCCTTAGCTGCTGGCACTACAACGACCACAAACAACTCCATTTACGCCTCTGACACCACCACGCAAAAGGTTATTGATAGTCGAAAAGCATCAAACGACTCCTACTATCAAGGCCTACAAAGCATCACTCGCGAAGCACAAAAGGCTAGACCGAGAAGCGACCCCGATTACATAGAGCCAAAATACCTTAAAGATCTCATTAAGTACGCACAAAGAAACTGGCCGGGTAACTACCAAATGCAATACAGCTTTCTCAGCGCCGAACTCTCCTACTACAAAGAAACAAAACAAAAAAGTTGGTACGTCTATCATGATCCCCCTCGCGGAATAAGTACTCAAAAATACGATTCCATGAAAAAAATCGCCTACGAGTCTGCTCCTCGAAATTGGCCGGAGCAACGGTACCAAATCACCACTCAGGTAATCGCATACCTGAATAATGCTTTTCTCTTTGGCTCTTGTCTTGATGCTTTAAGTAACGCAAATGCCATCATTGTAGACGCAAACAGCAATGCCAATTATATCGTCGCTAAACTCCCCATCAACGGCGAAACAACCGCAGTTAAAATCCAGGGGGAAGACTTTTTGTGGACACCTACCCACGTCCAAATAAAAATCAATATTCTTTCAGATGATTTAAAACTGGAGCCTCAACTTATCGGCTACATTGTTCGGGTAAACCCAAAATCAGAACACGATAAAAAGAGAATCCCCAAAACAATGCCTGCCACCAAAAATTACACCGCATTCCTTCAAAATTTTAAAAACGCGCTGATTAACGATATTTCCCTAGAAATAGAAAAACGCAAACAAACCTACAAGGATTACCACTTCTGGTAAAACCGCCAAGTCTCTCGCAAAACAACAGTCTCTCTAATCAAACAACTTGTCTAATTGATCACCGTCGAAGACAAAATAGATTCCAGCCAAATCCCATGAATTAAACCATTGCGTGACATGTAGTTGACCATCAGCAACGGCACGGCTGTTAGCAGATTTAAATTTAAGATCGTAATTAATCAATTTATGTATCAACGATGATCGATAATTAATCACGGTATCGTCTATAGTTACTGCTACTTCTTTTGTCTGGTTGTCTCGTGTGCGCACAACAACCATTTTGCCCCCCACGGTTATCTCCCTTAGTATGACGTGCGACTTTAGCGGGCCAACATCTATCCCATGGCGCGGTATCTCCCTTACCGGTACCACCGCCGTAATAATCTCAGGAGGATCTCCCGGCCAAAATGTGTGTGATATTTCAACCTTAACGGTTACATCAACATTTTTAAGTTTATAGGTCGTGTGCGGTTTAGCCCAGTGCACATCAAACCCAAAATCGAATTTACGCACAGCAAAGGCTGCCTGGGCAATTGATAATTGAGCAAGCATTATTAAAACAATCGCAGCGGCTAAGAGGGGTATTTTCTTCATAAGGCAAAAAGAACTGATTACAACTTCATTGTACCTCCGTTTAATTAATCTTACAAACAGATTATTGTATTATCAAATCATACACTAATCAAACAACTTGTCTAATTGATCACCATCGAAGACAAAATAAATTCCGGCCAAATCATGTGAACCAAACCATTGCGTAACATGCAGTTGACCATCAGCAACCCCGCGATCAGATTTAAATTTAAAATCGTAATTAATCAATTTATGTATAAACGACACTTGATACTTAATCGCAGTATCGTCTATAGTTACTACTACTTCCTTTGTCTGGTTGTCTCGTGTGCGCACAACAATCATTGTGCCACCCACCGTTATTTCCTCTAGTATGGAATGCACCTTAAGCGGGCCAACTTCTATCCCACGGCGCGGTATCTCCCTTACCGGTACCACCGTCGTAATAATCACAGCAGGCTCTTCTGGCCAAAATGCGTGTGATATTTTAACCTTAACGGCTACATCAACATTTTTAAGTTTGTAGGTTGTGTGCGGTTTAGCCCAGTGCACATCAAACCCAAAATCGAATTTACGCGCAGCAAAGTCGCCGCTCCGGGTCTGGGCATCTGCCAATTGAACGGCGATCATTAAAATAATCGCTGCAGCAAGAAGGGGGTATTTTTTCATATAAAGCAAAAAGAGTTGATTACAACTTCATTGTACCTCCGTTTAATTAATCTTACAAACAAATTATTATATTATCAAATCATACACTAGAAACTGCTCACAAAATTCAGCACCCCTCTATAAAACCTTATTCTTGACCCATCCCGCTTTCCTTTCTATGGTAAGCTAGTTTATTATGAAAAAGAAAACCACCAGCCTGAAACTCGTTTTTGCTAGCATCACCGTAGCCTGTGTATTGTTCACAGGTTGCGCCAAAGCACCCCAAGAAGCTCAGCGACGTACAATCAAAGCAGGTACTTCTGCAGACTACCCCCCATTTGAATTTATCTCCTATGGAGAATTTCATGGCTTGGATATCGATGTTGCTTATGCTCTTGCTAGAGAATTGGGCTACGAATTAGAAATTAAGGATATAGAGTTCTCTAACCTCATCCAAGCACTCCATAGCAAACGCGTAGACTTTGTTATCTCGAGCATGACGGCTACCGAGCAACGTATGAAAAATGTAGATTTCTCAATTCCATACTACTCGCCCTCCTTTGCCGTTATTAGCAAAAAGGATGCCCCTATAAACACGGAACAAGACCTCATGGGCAAACGTATCGGCGTCCAACTAGGTTCGACTATGGAGCAATACGCCCAACAGCTTTCTAAAGACAATAACGGCCAAATCACCATCGAAAGTAGAAACTTGAATCCACAATTAATTCAAGAGCTCTTGGTTGGCCGTATTGACGGGGTCGTTATAGAAGAAAGCCAAGCCAGTGCTTTCGTTAAAAACACTTACACACTCACCTACGCTCTCCTTCCTAAAAAGGAAGCTGGTTACGCGATCGCTTTCCGAAAAGGTTCCCCGCTGAAGGCTGAATTCGATAAAGCCCTTAAAGAACTCGAGGCCAATGGTAAACTACAGGCTATTATTGAAAAATGGATCAATAAGGACTACGTAGAGCCTAATCCGACATTGGAAAACTTGCCGAATGAGTAGCCTCATCGACATGCTACCGTCCTTCGCCTACATTGTCGGAGGGCTCTGGGTGACCTTGCAGTACACTTTCGTCTCCGTAGCACTGGGGCTGGTATTGGGTGCCCTACTCTCACTGTGTAAAGTCAGTCGGAACAGGTACCTAAATAAATTTGCTGCCTTCTATACTTCCATTTTCAGAGGCACTCCCATGCTCCTCCAGCTGGCAATCGCTTACTACGCCGTCCCAGGCTTAATCGGCTACCAGATTCCTGCTTTCGTAGCTGGGGTAATGGCGTTTTCCCTAAACTCAGCTGCCTATGTCTCTGAGGTCATTCGAGCAGGCATCCAGGCCGTAGACAAGGGTCAAGTAGAGGCCGCTAAAGCGCTAGGGGTTCCTTATAGAGCGATGATGAAGGATATTATCTTCCCCCAAGCCTTTCGTAATATTTTACCGGCCTTGGTCAATGAGCTCGTGGACATGTTAAAGGAATCGGCTATCATCTCTACCATCGGCCAAGCAGACTTAATGAGGCGTGCCCAGGTTGTAGCCGCGGAGCATTACTCCTATTTTATGCCTCTAATGGTCGCAGGCCTGTGTTACTACTTCTCTGTTCTCATCTTAAGCAAGTTCGCTGGTCTCGTAGAAAGGAAGATGAAATTGGCATGATCCAGATTTTAGACCTAGAAAAACACTTTGGCGATTTACACATCCTAAAGGGAGTCAACATAACCATCCCTCAAGGAGAAACGGTTGCCATCATCGGCCCTTCCGGAAGCGGGAAGTCTACCCTTCTGCGTTGTGTCAACTTCATGGAAACACCGACCAGCGGTATCGTTAAAATTGATGGAGAAGTAGTTTCAGAAGCTAACCTCGGCCTAATCCGCCAAAAGGTCGGTATGGTCTTCCAACACTTCTATCTCTTCCCGCATATGACGGTGCTGGAGAACTTAACCTACTCCCCCATAACCGTTCTCAAGCTCTCTAAAATCCATGCCGTAGAACGTGCTACAGAGCTCCTCAAGCGCGTTGGTCTAGAAACCAAAGCGGACGTTTATCCTCATGCCCTTTCGGGCGGCCAAAAGCAACGGGTCGCGATCGCAAGAACGCTTGCCATGGAGCCCGAGGTTATTCTCTTTGATGAGCCCACTTCTGCCCTGGATCCCGAAATGGTCAAAGAGGTTTTAAACGTCATCCAATCCCTTGCCCACACCGGTATCACCATCCTCCTGGTCACTCACGAAATGAATTTCGCGCGTAGGCTGGCCGATCGTATCCTTTTCCTAGATCACGGCGAAGTATTGGAAGATACAGCTCCTGAAACCTTTTTTAAACAGCCCAAAACAGAACGCGCCAAAGCGTTTCTGGAAAAGGTACTGTAATCCAATCCCTCTTAAAACTTTGTAATCACAGTGTTTGGCAAATCGTGCTTCGTTTTCAATAAGTATTTTACTTCAGACAAGCTATAGTCTGCGATAGAGGAAATAACATACCGATCACGATCATTCAAATATTTCACTATGTTATTGCTATTCTTCTCATGCACAAACTGCTCTTGAACGCTTTTGAGGTTTTCCACACCTACTTTCACATGTTCCATCAACTTCTCATTATCCCAATCCTCGTGCATAATCACAGCATGGTTAATAAGCGTCTCGAAGATCTTCCCTTCCGTAGCCAAATGCTCCATCAACTGATCATAGCGCTTGGTTTCAGGCATGGTAGAAACGGTTATCCACTTCTCGCATACTTAACAGCGTATATTGCGGCATAACAATCTTCACTTCGTCACTACGTTTCTCACGAATCTCTGCTTTCTGAAACCCTCCGCCAGTATTCTCCTTCAATTTCGTTTTTCTAATAAACACGTTCATACAATCATTAATACAACTAAAACATTTTCCAATCATAACCATCCTCCATGAAAATAAAGCAAATCCACCAAGAATCGTATCATTTATCCACTTAAACTAAAATGCAATAAAAAAGCCATTGACGCTCCGGATAAAAATGTATTTAATCTACACTTAAGTTAAAGAAAACCATGAACTCGCTAAAACGATCAATAATTATCATACTCACATTTGCAAATTGCTTAACAGTCGCAACAGCAGCCCATAGGAACGAAATGCAACCTATCTTGGCTGAGTACACTACCCTAGCGGAAGCCTTTAGAACTGCTAAAACTGATTTCTCAAAGATTAAGGACAAGCGCGGGAGCACGCAGTTGGTTGGATTTGATCTCTTCTACGTCCCAGCGCCTCATACCGTTAAGCTCATCGCAACAATTAGGGGTAATGTCGAACAGCTCACGAATTTTATAGATCGCCTCAAGCAAATTGACAACGCGGATTTCTCCGTCTTGAAAGAAGACAACAATAAGATTTTGGAAAACGTAATGGCTATGAATCAGGAGTATGAAATGTTCCTTCAAGTACTCCAGCGCCCAGATCCCCTGTCTTTTTTGAGACAATCGCTATAATCCAAACGGTAAAGCCTACGTGCATAAAAGCTTTCTTATCCTGAGAATGCTATTCGCATCGCTATGTTTAGAGCCCTTGTATCTCGCCTCGATTAATCGGAAAGCTTTCATGAAGGGGGTTTCCCGCTCATTAATGCCCTAAACTCACTTCCAGAAAGCGATTTAGGCTAAATATGTGTTTACTTCTTTAGAAAAAGGAATACGATTATTCATGCAAAACAAAAATAATACATCAATCATAACAAACCATGTTTAAAATATTCATAAAGAAACCAAAAGAAACTAAACCCAACGATACCATTAACATCACCGAAAATAAACAGGAAAAGCCGGTTAAGAAGAAGGCATTTAGTTTCTTCAACAAACCAGCTAAAACTGAGGAAAAACGGCTCTCCGAGCGTCGGCTAGAGAACATTGAAAGGATTACTCCGGTTAAAATCGAAGAACTAAAGGATAATTATTCTCTTTCAGTCATGCTTGAAGCCTTGAAGGACCTAGATAATAAACTGGAAGACATCACATTCCTGGATCTTCTCGAGGATCAGTTGTTTTTATTGGAAAAGAATCATCAACACCAATACTTGAGTGCGCTAGAGAAAAAACTCGAATCCATCGTCACCCATATCAAAGATTACAAGCTGCTGGATAAGTACCTAAACATCTACGTCAAACTATTATGCGCCAAAGACTTGGACGGAAAAACATCGATAGGTATGCGTATCAAATCTTTAGGCAGTGTTATGTTTCATAAGAAAGTATTGGATTTTAGCACGGGTGTTCTTCTTCTTTGCTATGAAATATCTAACCTCAGCCTATCCGGGAATAGTTTAAGGATCGTTCATACGATCACACAAGCTCAGTATGTTATCGATACACGAAACTACATTGATTTATTAGATCCATCCAAATCAATTCAAAAGAAAGCGTCGTTCCATGATAGCTTCAATGCAACGCTAGATCTGGTTCGTGAGGAACACGAGTACCGCAAAAGTCTCCGCGATTTCAGTACCTCTGAAAACAAATAGCCAACACGAATCAAACTCTGATATTTAAACGAGTAACCAAATATATAAAAAAGAAATACTTTAGCACTAACTGACATTATGTTAGAATTAAAATATTGACATTTAATTAAGTTATACATATCATTGAAAGAAACAATTAACAAAGGATTGCAAGTAATGAAAAAAATAATAATTAAAGTGGCCATTATATTAGGATTAATGACATCGGCCTATGCCGATTTAAACTTTAGCATGGTGCAAGAGGGATCAATTATCCATGTTGCACCCATAATGGTACAAAAAAATGATTTTAATACCGACCTAACCAATGAACAATTCGAGCACGCAAAGCACCACATCTTCTTAAAGATAAATAGTCTCCAAGAAAAGCAAAGAGACGCAATTAAAGGAGATGACATATTTGCCTTCTTTATGGACCAAAATAAGCTATGCCGTGAAATAACAGTATGGATTGAAGAAATTAAAGCCTTCAACCATTCTGCCTTAACAGACTCCAAAGACCTAGAAGAGATGGGACGTTTAGTAGAAATGCTCGAAAAAATAAGAAGTACCCACCACATCTCACCGGTACAAAAAGCACTTATTGGTGGAGCCTACGTTTCTGCCGCTTTAGTCAAAGGCTTTTTTGAGATCATGAGTCAGATGAAATAATAATATCTAAGAAGTAACTGTATAAGCATTCAAGGCCTTGGAAATTCTCCAAGGCCATTTCTATAATATCACAAAAATCGCAACTGGCCTAGTTTCAGATTTAGCATTAAAGAACACCGACACTCATGCTCGCTAACTACCAGCTAATAGTTCAAAAAAAAAGCCTCTTGCAAAATACAAGAGGCTTTTTCTTTCGTAAAATATAAAAACAATATTAACGCTTAGAGAACTGGAAGCGCTTACGAGCACCTGGTTGACCAGCCTTTTTACGTTCCTTCATGCGAGGGTCACGTGTCATATGGCCTGCTTTTTTAAGCGCGCCACGCAAGGTCTCGTCCATCTTTTCCAAAGCACGAGCAATCCCTAATGCAACCGCACCGGCTTGACCCGTAGGGCCACTACCTTGTACGTCTGCTATGACATCGATTTCCTTCTCCAGTCCAACTGTCTTCAAAGGAGCCGTTGCTACCTTTGAATAACACTCAGTACAAAAATAAGCTTCCAGGTCACGATTGTTAACAAGCAATTTGCCTGTTCCTGGCTTGACGCGTACGCGAGCGATTGCTTCCTTACGACGTCCTGTTCCCCAATAAAATGTATCTTGTTGCTTTGTAGCCATAACTTTAAATTACTTGATTTCTAAAATAGTTGGGTTTTGTGCCTCATGTTGATGCTCCGCACCCGCGTAAATCTTCAATTTCTTGAGCATCTGCCTGGCGAGCTTATTCTTTGGCAACATTCCATTAACGGCATGTTGGATGATCATATCAGGGTGCTTGCGCTGATACTCATCTAAAGTGAGACGATATTCATTACCGCGATATCCCGTAAAGAACATATATTCCTTCTTCTCTTGCTTCTTGCCTGTCAAACGCACTTTGTCTGCGTTGATGACAATTACATAATCTCCGGCATCTACATGCGGTGTGTAGGTTGGCTTATGGCGACCACGAAGAATATTCGCGATCTGCACAGCCATGCGGCCTAAAATCTGCCCCTCGGCATCAACCACATACCAGTTCTTTTTTTCGTCTTGTTTTGCTAAAGTGGTACTCATAGAAATCTGAAAGAGAAAGTCTCTTTAATTATTAAAAATTTGTCAAATATTTATTTTAGAATAATGAACTATTCTCGAATGACAACTAAAAAAGAAGGCCCGCCATCAATTATTTTGGCAGCGGGCCTTTGTCTTCACTTAAAGTAAGTAAATAAACACTTCTTTTTAGCCTAGAACTTTACGTTTACGCTAGCACCCCACCAGAACATGTTCTTGCGGTTGCCCAAAGCATTTGCATTGTAACCACCGGTAAGTGCGCGGGTAGATGCGGAATTAAATCCGTCATTGTTGCCGGCATAACGTGGGCCAACGCTCATTGCTGCGTTTTCGTTCATGTGGTAGGTCAAATCTGCCTTTAATGTCCAGTAGACGTAACCGTTCTTGTGCTTTACTGCACCACCTCTTTGGTCGCCATTGTAAGCGTCAGCGGTCAACCAACCCAAGCTTGCGCCAAAGTCAGCAGAAAAACCGTCGAAACCAAATTCACCTAAGTCATAGCTGTAAGCAATGCTTGGCTGAATCACGAACTGTCTTAGGTCGAAATTATAGAACATATAGATAGAAGGGTTCAAAAGAACGTCTGCTGATACGCCTAAATAAATTTCGCGTTGACGGTTTGTGTGGTGATTAATGAAGGTAGGTGCTGCATTAATCGTGTTTGTTTGCCAGTAGTAAATGAAACCAGCGTCTGCAGTGAACATATCGGTCACTTCATAAGTAACACCGAAATAAGGGTTCACTTCTTTAGCCGCATTGTTTACTGCACTGCCAGCTGGCATTACAGACCAAACACCGGTGTAAAGCTTAGCGCCAAATACTGGGTAACCAAGTTCTACTGTAGGCTGAATGCTTGCTTGAGCGCGCTTTGAACCACGGTAAACGGTTTCTGATTCAAAAGCAACGTTCGCCTTAAGTGATACATCACTCATCAGGGTCTTTGCTGTTGTTTCATTAGTCGTTGTTCCATTAGTTGCCGCTTGATCTTGCGCAAACAAACCACTCGTGCCAACAAGTGCCACTACTGATAATGTTTTTATAATATTTTTCATTTGTATATTCGTCTTTTTAGGTTTTTCTCAAACTTGAGAAATAATAATAGTCACTTCTAAAGTTTGAGAATAACGATTTAACGTTTTTTTGACCTAATTTTCAAGCGGTTTTTAAAAAAGGTTTTTCTGAAAACTGCAATCAGCTTTCCTGCAACAACTTTGGTTCAAAAAAAATTATCGCCTAAAAACCAAACGATACTTGCGCGCCCCACCAAAACAGCTCCGAATGCCTGCTTTGCGAGTTAGCATTAAACTGCGTAGACCCCACAGGCATCAGCCCATCGTTATTAGCAGAGGCTCTCACGCCAACACTCACTTTTGTAAAATCGTTTACTTGGTAGATCAAGTCGAGTTTCATCCCCGCATACGCGTACCCGTTTTTATGTTTTGGTAATCCTGATCGCTGGTTCCCATTATAAGCATCCGCTTGCAAAAGTCCCGCATAGGCGTAAGCACTGATCGATAATCCGTCCGCTATAAACTCCAGCTCCCGGGTGTACATCACACTGGGCTCAATCAAATACTGCCCCAAATCAATATCGTAAAAAAAGTAAATCGCCGGGCTCACAACATAATCAATAATTGCTCCGAAATAGATTTCTCTAGAGCGATTAATTCTGCCGGACGTCCCACTTCTATCCGTATACCAATAATAGGTAAACCCGGCATCCAAGGTCAAATCCACCGGTAGGCTATTCTTGGGCATAAAATACATCACACCAACATAGGGATCCACTTCAGATCTAAAATTCAAGCTGGGTCGGCCAACGGGTTTTTTAACAGTTACCCCGCCATAGAGATCAAAGGGCTGTTCGAAATGGTAGCGGCCTTCAACCGAAGGCATAACAATGCTTTGCGCTAACTTCGCTCCTCTAAAAACATACTCAGACTCATATCCAACTTTCCCGCCCAAACTCAATGCGTTATTAGCATTCACGCTATTCCCCGTCTGGCCGTTTAATCCAATAAACGCCATTAACAAATACAATCCTAGGGGGAAAAAAACTTTCTTCATCAGTAACTATTTTGGGGGAAAATTTCTAAAAAGAAATACCAAATTTATAGACCGTTAGGCAAGCTTTATTCCTAAGGCGTCTTACTTTTCCAAAATGTCAACAAACTGCTTTTTGTCTTCCGCTTTAAAAAAAGCAGTACCGGCAACAAAGGTATCACTGCCTAATTCCTTACAGGTTAAACTCGTCTCAATGTCTATACCCCCATCGACTTCTATCCGATAGGCATAACCATACTGTTCCCGTAATTGATTCAGTTCACCAATCTTCGGTAGTACGTCTTCTCTAAAACTTTGTCCGCCAAACCCGGGTTGCACGGTCATGGCTAACACCAAATCAACGTGCCCAAGAAAGGGGGTTACCGCGCTCACCGCTGTACCGGGGTTCAATGCTATTCCACAGCTACACCCCAATCTTCTTATCCGCGAAAGGGTCTCCATAATCGGGTAATCGGGTTCAACATGTATCGTTATATTATTAGATCCCGCAGTCGCAAAGGCTTCTATATACTTGTCAGGATTATCCAACATCAAATGAGTATCAAAGTATAATTTACTTTCTTTGCGTAACGCACTCACCATCTGTGGCCCAAAGGACAAATTGGGCACAAAGTGTCCGTCCATAATATCTAAATGCAACCACTCAACACCACTGGCTTCTACAATCTTTAAACTGTCGAACATCCGCGCATGGTCTCCCGCAAGGATCGATGGGGCTACTCGATTAGGGTACTTACTCATATTAGGGTATATTTAGAGGCTTACCAGGAGGAAATGACAAGATTATTTATCCGCGTTGCTAACTGTCTGGTTAACACCGGCATATTTTGATACTCAGAGGACACCAGGCTATCCCCCACTTGCACTTGTACCGTTGCGGTAACCGGCTTTTCATAAAAATAAATAACGGTTAACAGGTTGTGAGCCAAGGTACACTGCGCCGTCAATTCCAATAAATACGAATTCGCCAAGTAAGTATCTTGATCACTAGTAGACAAAATTGTTCTGCTATAATCCGTTAATACCACTTCCAAAGTCGCATCCGCGGAGGCTTCATCAGATACGATCGTTATATTCCCTTCTTGCTGCAACGCCCTCCTTAATTGATCACTTAAAAGCGCTTGTGCTTGCGGCGCAAAGGATCGATTGATAACCGGCTTCACATAAAGGGTCTGAAACGGCAGGTTCCGCGAAGCATTCCCCAATTGATAATGGGCACACCCCGCGGATAAAAGAGCAACCAATAAAAAGCTCGCTAAAAAAATCCTCATCGAACAGGGCCGTTATTGGCTTTCGAAATCGGTTTGTTTTCTTTTTTAACAGGCTGCTGCTGCGGCAAACTATTTTCTCCGGATGGTGTTGATTCCTCCGGCTTTTTGACTGCTGGAAGATCTACATTAGGAATTCGTGGTTCTTCCGGTTCCAAAGGATCCGCTTGATGTTGAAACTCTTGTCCTTTAAGTTTTACACCTTGGTAAAGATCTTCATCACCCTCAACAAACATATCTGTGTTGGTGTCATCAATCTCCATCTCTTGTAAATAGGTTGGTGTAGACGGCTCTTCATAAGGCCCGAATAGGAAATCTACAACGGTCTTTGGCGGCGGTACCCCGTCTTTAATCAACTCGATGCGTTCCTTAGCTGTCGCTGCTGCCGGAGAATTGGGCTCTACGGTAATCGTCTCGTTATAATAAACTAAAGCCGCCTTCGGGTTATTCCGGTAATAATAATAAAAATCACCCAGCTCAAGCTTGCTACGGGCTTCTATATCCCGCATGTGCGCTAACTTGTCTTCTACTTCCTTAACACGCGCATGGTTCGGAAAGAGGATTAAAAAGTCCTCATACGTTGCAATGGCTTCCTTCGTATAACCTTGGTCATAAGATGGCCCGCGTACTAAATCAGCATAAACATCTCCCAAAGTGAGGTACGCATCCGGAGCCAAATCGCTCTTCGGGTAATCGTTAATCAAGCGGTCTAGCGCATCAATACTGTCTTCAGGCTTCTTATGCTCTTGAGCCAAAACTGCTATATTCATCAACGCCATCGGCGCGTATTTGCTAAAGGGTGCATTCGTTACAATACTTTCAAAGTACTCGATCGCCGCGTCATAATCGCGAAAACCTGGTATAATTCCCCAGTAATAAGGCCTTCTGCCTTTTTGTAGCAAGCTTGCAATCTCAAACTCTTCTTCAATCACCTGGTTAAACTTCGGGTACTCCGGATAACGGGTAATAATCAATTGAAGTTTTTTAAAGGCTTCCGCAAACTGGTGCCTGTTCTTTAAAATGATACTGCTCTGGTACAAAGCTTCAGGAGCCAACAAAGAGGTACTGTATTCGGTGTAAACTTTTTTGTACAAATTTAATGCAGCAAGGTCATTACCTTTTTCTTGCTCCTCTTTGGCCAAATTCATCGCGTCAAGACCGTGGCGCGCAGTGATCTCCTCACCTAAAAAACGCTCTGTAAGACCTCCTTCAGCCTTCCAACCCGTTTCAGGTGTCCATACGAGATCAGCCAAAAGCGCGTTTGAGCAAATTAAAAAGGAAACTAAAATAATTTTATGTCGCATAATAAACTTAGTGCCATTGTATGAGCGTTGCTCCCCAAGTCAACCCCGCGCCAAAGGACACGAGTAAAACAAGGTCCCCAGATTTAATTCTTTTCGCGGTCACCGCTTCGTCTAAAGCAATAGGGATAGAGGCTGCGGAGGTATTACCGTAACGATCCAGGTTAATAAAAAATTTTTCCATCGGTATCCCAAATCGCTGAGATAGCGCTATAACAATTCTTAAATTCGCTTGATGCGGGATTAAACACGCAATATCGGAGGGTTCAATATTATAGCGGTCAAGCAACTCTTGCATCGCTTGCTCCAATCGGCGCACCACTACTTTAAATAGCTCTCTGCCATTCATCTTCAGGCAATTCATCCGAGCACTTAAGGTATCTGGCGTAATAGGCTGCGCAGAGCCACCTCCGGGCTGATAGAGTAACTTCAAATACTTGCCGTCTGTCCCCATCATCGTTCCTAAAATACCGACATTCGGTTTATCTGTTTTCCCCAAGACTGCTGCCCCGGCTCCGTCTCCAAATAATACACAGGTAGCACGATCTTCCCAATCCAATATGCCGGACATCTTTTCACTGCCTATAACCAGCACGTGTTTATACTCCCCAGCCAACATCATTTTAGAAGCAACTTCCAGGCAATAGCAAAACCCAGCACACGCACCACTCACATCAAAGGCCGGAATAGCACGTAACCCTAACTTATCCTGCACAATACAAGCAGTGGCGGGAAAGGGGTAATCGGGCGTCATCGTTCCCACAATCACTAAATCAATATCCTTGGGCTCTAATCCCGCATTTAAAATAGCTTTTTTTGCGGCTTCCACGGCCATCGCAGATGTCGTTTCACCTTCTGCCGCAATCCGTCTCTCAGATATTCCCGTCCGCGTAACAATCCACTCGTCCGAGGTGTCCACAAGCTTCTCTAAGTCATGATTGGTCATCACCTTCTCCGGAAGATAAGATCCCACTCCTTTAAAAATGATAGATGGCTCAGTTAAACTCATGACAGGCTTGCGTAATCATTAAATATAAATTTCTAAGAAATATCCCCCCATCGAATCAAATTCACGTAGCAGGATTTTCAGAATCCAATTGAGGTCTCATTAACTGATTAGCAGCTTCTATATCCATTGCAATCTGGTCATCCATCTCATGCTGAAAGAGCGTACAAGCCGCCTTAATCGCATTTTTAATACCCATGCGATTGCTAGAGCCGTGCGCCTTTAACACCATCCCGGTTAACCCCAACAGGGGTACCGCACCATAGCGATCCGGGTCAAATTGGTTCTTAATAGAATAATAGGATCCTCTGAACAATATCGCCGCAATTTTACGCATAAAATTCCTAGACAGCTCTTCCTTAACTGCTTTTTGAGCCGCATGAATCATCGATTCCCAACTCTTCAATAAAACATTGCCCACAAAACCATCACAAACAACAACATCCACTTCATTATTAAACAACTGAAATCCTTCTATAAGGCCTAAATAGTTAATCAAACCATCCAATTGCTTTAATAATTCGTGCGTATTACGCGTCAGCGTAACACCCTTGCCTTCTTCTGTCCCAATCGTCAACAAACCAACTCTTGGTTTATCCACAGAAAACATCGCCCTATAATAGGCATTTCCTAAAACTGCATTATGCGCCATTTGCTCCGCAGTTGGCTCTGGATTAGCACCGCCGTCTATTAAAACAAAATGGCGTTTATCACAACTTGGCACAATGCTTGCCAACGCAGGTCTTTCTACCCCGGAAAGCGTCCTTAGCTTAATCGTCCCGCCGGCCATCAAACTCCCCGTATTGCCACAGCTCAAAACCGCTTGCGCCTTGCCGTCTTTCACCAATTCCAATGCCCGCACCATAGAGGAATCCTTCTTGGCTTTAAGCGCTTGTATCGGCTTGTCATCCATTTCGATAACTTCAGAAGCATGCATCACGGATATCTTCTTTTTGTCGCTGATACCGTACTCTTTCAGTAATGGCTGGATTTGGCTTTCGTTCCCTACTAGAATAACTTCAGGAAGGCGCCTGCCCAGTTCTTTCACCGCTAGCGCAACGCCGGCAATGACTTCCTGGGGACCTAAATCTCCACCCATCACGTCAATAACAAGCTTGTTTAGTTCTCCGCTTGATGATTGTCGCATCATTTCTAAAGCCTCTGGCAAATTGAGCCAATTAAGCTCAAACTTCTATGTCTAATACCTGGCGACCACGATACATCCCGTTATTAGGATTCACATGGTGGGGCTTAAATGCAGTCCCGTCCGTAGGATCACGAGAAACCTCCGGCAACTTGTATTGGTTCTGACTTGAACCACGACGTTTACGGCTTCTCTGTTTCGATTGTTTGCGTTTTGGCTGTCCCATAATAGTAAATTATCTAAAGATAGATTTTATAGTCCTTTTTTTTTCCCAAGTCAAGCAGTGTTTTAAAATAGTCATATTACTTAATTCTTGCTGTCATGCAATGCTTCAATAAAAAATCTATCTCAAAACGCCTCACCACCAACGACTAGCATTCATTCTATCCTGGCTTTAGGATTTTTTTTAAAGATGATGTATATTTAGTAAAAGGAGGAATTGTATGAAAATATTCAAAACGTTTACCCCATGGCTTTTACTATCCATAACCGCGCTCCTACCTCATAAGGGTATCGCGCTCGACTTCCAAAAACCAGTCAATGTTACCCATTTATCAACGGATACCCGGATTAATGTACATGTGCATCATCAAGATCTGTACGAGGGTTATCAATCCGAAATCATTTCGATGACCATGATAATCGGGTACACCACGAAATTAGAAACGGAGAGGATTACCATCCTCTCGAAAAAGGTCGAACCAAATGGAATTCCCATACCAGAGCTTTCTGCGAGGCCATTAACCCAGATAAGCTTCATTTCCCTCAAAGGGAGCATAAAATTAAACTATCGCACCTACTGGATGCATTTTTTCCACGGCATTAAGCACTATGAAAAAACGTTACCGATAGACATAAACATGAACGTCACCAGCCAGTCCGGCTCTCCCCGTAAGTTTGATGGAGGCAACTATCACATTATCCTGCACCTCGATCAAGCGAGTGCGATCAAGTGGATAGATATCAATATCACAGAAAAAGAAGTACGCCGACTTCCATAAAGTCACCCATAACTCGATTCAACCATTTACTCAAGAACCACACCCGTATTTTCTAATCCTATATAGTTTTATTTATGAAGACTCTTTTATTACGCTGCCTCCTATTCACTGCCCTGCCTTTAACAATAAGTCTGTCCCAATCTTTTGCGGCAGACTTAAAGGGCGATGCTAAATTCCATATCCACATCCTCAATCAATTCCCGCATAAAGACTTTAACCCAAACACAAATGAACTCAAAATAACATTTACCTACGGAAATGATACCACTCAAAAAATCAGCATTCCGAATGGGTTTAGGCCTAGCGAGGGAGTCCCTTTACCTATAAATGATATTCCGCTAGAGAATATTCGTACGATCTCCATAACGGGTACGGTAAATATACATTACAAAAGAAATTTAAACCCAGGTAATCCTATCGCATGGCTAAGAATGCTCTTCAACACTTACAATGAGTACACCGATACAATCGCTGTTTTGCCTGTCGACCTAACATTCAATGTAGAAAGCCAAACAGGTGACCTAAGAATATTTTATGGCCAATACTATCGGGTAACAGTCCACCTCGAAAAGGGATACCTGATTCAATGGATTGCCATCAACGTGGAGGCAGTCGATATCAATAATAAGCTTAGCAAACTTCATTAATAAAACAAGCCTCACCCTAATCGCTGACAAAAACGCCCAAGTCGCTCTAGCCCCTTGTTAATGATTTCGTTTGATGTCGCATAGCTCAACCGTACATAATCATCCGTACCAAAGGCCATTCCGGGCACAAGCGCCACTTTCTCTTCTTCAAGCAGTTTCGTCGCGAAATCCGTAGAACTCATCCCAAAGGATGCAATCTTGGGAAATAAATAAAAGGCAGCTTCCGCCTCCAAACATTCCACTCCTGGAATACTCCTTAAGCCTTTCAGCATCATAAGGCGTCTTTCGTTAAACACTTTTACCATGCCATCTATGGCTTTTTTGGACTCGGCTTTATTCTCCAATGCCGCCAATGCCCCATACTGCGCAAAGGTCGTCGCGTTCGAGGTCATCTGCCCTTGTATCTTAGCAACCGCTTTTGCAATGCGTTCATTCGCTACCAGCGTGCCTAATCGCCACCCGGTCATCGAAAAGGATTTACTAAACCCACTCACCGTAATAACAAGTTCCGCCATCTCCGCGCTAAAGGATGCAGGGCTGTGGTGCTCCGCTTTTCCATACAACAGGTATTCGTAAATCTCGTCAGACATAATGTACACACCATGTTCCAACGCCACTGCCGCGATCGCCTCAAGCTCTTTTCGCGTATACACCATTCCCGTCGGGTTAGAGGGGCTGTTTAATATAAATAACTTCGTCTTCGGCGTGATCGCTTCTTTAAATTGATCAGGAGTGATCTTGAAATTCGTCTTGTCACTCGTTTCAATAAACACCGCCTTCGCGCCCGCGAATTTCAACATCTCCGGATAACTCACCCAATACGGGGTCGGTATAATCACTTCATCCCCGGCATTACAGGTCGCCAATATCGCCAACAGGCAGGATAACTTCCCCCCGGGGCTCACGACAACTTGCTCCGCTTTTATCGAAAGCTTGTTATCTTCTTTATACTTACTAACCAACGCCGTCCTCAACTCCGGCAAACCGGCCACGTTGATATACTTCGTCTTACCGTCCCGAAGCGCTTTAATACACGCTTCTTTGATAAACTCAGGCGTGTCAAAATCAGGCTCGCCCGGGCCAAAACCACACACGTCTTCCCCTGCAGCAATTAACGCTTTTGCTTTCGCGTCCACTGCCAACGTCGGCGAAGGTGACAACTCTTCTGCAAGTCCAGACAATTCAAGCTTCATAACTCTTTGCATAAAAATACAAATCTATGGCTCAAATATATCCCTTGCGATCAAAAAATGTAGCCTTTTTTATGACCTGCTTTTTGGCTAAGGCTTGCTCCAGTTTAAACCAAACTGACCTCGCCGTAAAACCAGCCAATGCACTAACATACCTATCACGTCATAATAATGATATAGATTTAGCTATACTCGACAACAAACCATCCGCGTAACCTAGGCACACTTCACTTTTGGAAAAATGTGCCAAGCAGCAACCGCCCCTCTTGCTCCCAAGAAAGAGAAATTGCTCCCTTGGCTAAAGGTATCCTAGCCAAGAATTACACCTTTACTTCGTTGCTTTTTTAACGGCTTTTTTTACTGTCTTAGGAGCTGCTTTTTTCACCACTTTCTTCACAGTCTTCTTTGCAGGAGCTGCTTTCTTCACGGCTTTTTTCACAGTCTTCTTTACAGCTTTTTTAGCCTTACTAGCTACTTTTTTCACTGTCTTCTTAACTGCCTTTTTGACTGTTTTTTTAACAGCTTTCTTTGCAACAGTTTTTTTCACAGCTTTCTTTTTAGGAGCTGCTTTTTTAACTGTCTTCTTTGTTGTTGTTTTTTTTGTGACCATAGTTTTTTCTGGAGTTGTAGTTAGGTTTTTGGGCATACTGTCCAAAGCTGCTCTAAGGAGTTCCCCTATACTCACCTTCTTTTTTTTCGACACTTGCTGCAGTTGCTTCCTTACATCATCCGGTAACCGAACTGATATCTGCTTATGCTCCTGTTTTTCAGGAATGTATGTCTCAAAATTAAAATGAATCAATGCATGTCGTATCAAATCACTCATTGATTTTGCTTTGCATTGTTCTTGCGCTTTAACTATTTTCTCCAAAAGAACTTCTGGGAGGTCAAAGGTTAAAGGATTATTTCCTGAATTATTCGAAGAGGCCATGTATCTATTCACAAACAAGTAAAAAATTTCACTTACACTTGTAATTTATAACTTACTCTCATTTTATTACTTTTCAAGTCACAATCAAAGAAAAAAATGTTTATTTCGTAAAAAAAACTAACGTCATACCATGAGCACTACAAATTCCTTAATCAAAATCACCGAGAGATTTTCAAGCGATGTCTCCAATTTATCGTTCTCAAATCCTACCGTGTACGTGTATAATCCTCTTGAATACGCCTGGAAATCCCACGTGGCCTACCTTTCCAAATACGCTTCTTCTCCTAAAAAAATTGTTTTCTTAGGGATGAATCCGGGTCCTTGGGGTATGGCGCAAACGGGTGTGCCTTTCGGTGAAATTCCCGCTATACGAGACTGGCTAAAGATTAGCGAATTAGTAGACAAACCCAAACAGGAACACCCGAATCGTCCCATCGTAGGGTTTAACTGCGCTCGCTCAGAGGTAAGTGGTCGTAGGCTTTGGGGGCTCTTTAAGGAGCGTTTTTCTTCTCCTGATATTTTTTTTAAGGACCACTTTGTCGCAAACTACTGTCCGCTCGTCTTCATGGAGGAGTCTGGCAAAAATAGAACTCCGGATAAACTTCCCGCGCACGAGGCTAATCTTTTATATAATCTCTGTGATGATTATCTCCGCCAAACCGTAAACATTTTAAAACCGGATTGGCTAATCGGTGTTGGTGGTTTCGCGGAAGCGCGTGCCCAAGAGGCACTCAAGGGAATAGATATTAAAATCGGTCGCATCCTACACCCTAGTCCTGCCAGTCCCGCCGCAAATAAGGATTGGTCGGGCAAGGTCACACAGCAACTCACCGACCTTAACATCTGGTCTTAAATTTTTCTCCTTTAAGCAAACTACTCGCATCGAACAGCCGTCTTCCGACACTGCTCGCGTATCGCTCCAAACTCCGAAAAATCAAAATGCGTATTACTAATATGCCCTCTTTCAATACAAGCCAAGTCCGTCTCTTCCGTCACGTCAAACTTCCAGTTCGGATACGCAAATCGAAACGATGAATGCGTCTCTCGCTTAAAGAGTGAGCCTACAAACAGGGTCTCCGGCACCGTAAACTCCACGGGCGTATCCATGCGTGTCGCTTTTGGGAAATTAATATTTTGCACAACATGCGGATTATCCCAACAAGACACCATCTCTTCCGTAAACATCGCCATCCGCTTCGCCGCGTTCTGTAAGGACAACAATAGCTCCCCTTCCACAACACCATGCTTGTCGCGTATCCCCACATACTCCTCGACTTCCAAAAAATGCGAACAAGCAATAGAAGGCACATTCCACGCCGCGCCCTCAATCGCAGCCCCCAAGGTCCCCGAGCTCAAAATAATCGGCCTTCCCGTATTACTCCCAATATTAATACCGGAAACCACCGCCGCCGGTCTTTCTTCAAACAAATGTGCCAACGCAATATTCACGCAATCAGCCGGTGTCCCATCAAGCGCATACGCCGGGCAATCATACCCCTCATACTCCGCCATATGCACCACTCTATCTCGGCTAATCGCACGCCCAATCCAGCTCTGCTCCGTCAACGGCGCCGCCACCGTCACGTCAAACTTCTCCCGCAAAGCCTCCACCAGGGTCTTTAAAAAAAAGGAATCAATACCATCATCGTTCGTCACCAATATCTTTTTCATAAACAACACTATAAAGACCAACTCAACCGCACTCGAGTCTTTTATAGCTCGTATGTATCGACAACAATTACTTGATTAACTAAACCTCTTTTCTATAACATGACCCCATGTTTAAACTACAGAAAACACGCTTTAATGCCTCATCTCCTTCACCCCACCAACCCAGCGAAAAGTCTTCGCAAAAACAAGCTACCGAAGACGTCAAATCTCGTTACGAAACGTTAATAAATGACCCTTCTAACCTCAAACAGCTCCAATCCTTCCTGCAAGAGAAGCATCAGCTAAACCTACTCTCCGATCGTCAAATCGCTAAAATCAAAAACAGAAATGTTGCCGGCGGAATCCTTGTTGGCTTCGCCCTCATAGGCTACTCAAAAATGTTTTACGCCATTTATCAGGATTCCAAAGAATCATCGAACAAATCCTCATAATTGCCAACCGCATCAGAAGTAAACAGATCAAAAGCCAAACAATCCCCTAACGATCCTAAATAAACCCATTTCTTTCCTGCAGGCCTGGGATCGTATCAAATACTCCCCCGACTATAGTACATCATTCAATTCCTTGTCGTAAATTTTGATATCAACCGTTATTACGCCACTTGATGAATCCAATGAAACCGATAAAAAACCATGGGACTCCCGTCCTTTAGCCCCTTTCAAGGTAATTTTATACTCCTGGCCTGCCGTTAAGTTAGTAATAACCTGACCCACGATTTCAAATTTTCCCTCTGTGAGGTTGGGTGAGTAAAACCAAGGCCTTTCTATCCTGGCGCTTATATTGCTAGACGAAATTTTAAGCTGGCTTATACTCGACATGGCATCATAAAGCACCTTCTCCTGATAAGCTGCACTCCTGGCCGCAAAATGAATAAACTCTTCATTCGGGACATTGGTTCCGGTCGCTGTCCCATTTAAAACCACCCTTATGTTGTCTCCCGGCGTGATATCAATCCTGTTTACATTCGATAAAAAATTGTAGTCATGGGGTACAAATGTAACTTTTGCGCGAACCTTAGTATAATTCGCCGCCTCCAGAGAAGTCGAAGAAAGGGTAACCACCGTAAACGCAACCAAAGCAATCCCAACAAAGAGTGATGTTCTCATACCCTAACATATACCAAATCCGCAAAAAAGCAACTGCACCCCTCTTATATAAAGACAAACACCTCCAAACCGGCATCTTCATAAACTTCACCCTCCTCGGCTACGCCCACTTATCCTACTCCATCTACCAAGATGGCAGGGACATATACCCGCAATGCAAAATGCGACCAAAGCCCAAATGCGGATTAAATAACTAAAAGCCTAAAATATCCCAGATTCTTGTATCGATAAAGCGGATATACAAAAGCAAACAGGCTCAAAGCACTTATAGATACGCATCTTCGTCCAAAATATGTGTCTTCTCACTCACTTGTTCCGCTAATCGAATAATCTCAGCTGACTTAGCTAATTCTTGAACGGTTTCTTCAATCAATCGTAAGCTGTCTACGTCCAGTTTTATCTCATTAAAGGCAGAGATTAATTTTTGATAAAACGCATTGTCTCCCGTCAATCTTTGCCAAAACGCTTCGCCCACATACACAGGATAAAAATGCTTCTTTTCTATATTTTTATAATGTGTACTTAATTGATCTTTCCCTCCATACAAAACACCTACAATTAAGTCGTTGCTCCCAAGTTCGAAGCGATTTGTCTTAGCCAAATTTCTTATGGAATGAAAGTGATCATTTATGGTTTTCACGTCATCTTTATTGATAGTATTTGGACCTAGCTTAACCTGACAGAACTTTTTCCGACCATCTACTTGGTCTTCAAATTCTATATCAATACCTGATATTACACTACCAAAAGCATTTAAAACTTTGCTAATAAAATTTTGTAAATTCTGCCCGAATGATGTGTTTATTGACGTAGATAACATACGCGGATAAATCAATACTCTGGCAATCGACTCTGGACTACAGTCACCCGTAAAAAACCTAGCCAAATAGTTCACCAAAAAAGGATTGATCTTAAATTGCTTTGGATTTGATAGAATTTTTGTATTCTTAATATGCGCTTCTATAATAACTTCTTTAAACCAGGATTTCGCTTTTTGCAAAATCTCGTTTTTTTTCACTTCGTCACTCATGCAAGGGTAAGGGTCAGTAATTGTTTACAAATGATAAAATTTATCTTGAGATATATCATGATCATTGACAAAAGAAAAGATATAGGTGATTTTCAAGTAACCATGACTAACGTTGACCAAGGTTTAATATGAAAGAATTTTACTCATTGACAGAGGTAGCGGACATGCTTTCCGTTTCAAAAGAAACGTTACGCAGATGGGATAAAAATAATTACCTCAAACCCATCCGACACCCGATAAATAACTATCGAGTTTACCCTGCTTTCTCTTTAAAAAAATTCGAGCAACTTGGATTTTTATTTGATAACAACATATCAATTAATGAAAAACCTTTAAAAGACTTTTCATTAATTGAACTTTTTTCAGGCGCTGGGGGGTTAGCACTTGGCCTTGAAACAGCTGGATTAAAATGTGAATTACTGAACGATAATGATCGTAATGCATGCAATACCCTGAAGAAAAATCGCCCTGGATGGAATATCATCGAAGGAGATGTTTCACAACTAGATTTCTCCCCATACAAAGGAAAAATAGATGTCGTTGCGGGAGGCTTCCCATGCCAAGCGTTCAGTTACGCAGGAAAAAAACTCGGTCTAAAGGATGCAAGGGGTACCTTGTTTTATGAATTCGCAAGAGCAGTTGATGAAATCAAGCCGCTCATATGTGTAGGTGAAAATGTCCGTGGTTTACTTAATCATGAGAACGGAAATACTCTTCAAGGCATGATTTCAGTTTTAGATGAACTTGGTTATGATGTTATTCCACCTAGAGTACTCAAAGCCATTTTTTATCGAGTTCCTCAAAAAAGAGAACGGCTTTTGTTAGTCGGCTTAAAACGTGGATGCGGATTGAATTTTGATTTCCCGCAACCCCATAAAGAAATATATACATTAAAAGATGCTTTAAAAAAAGGCAGGTTATTTGACTCAGACGTACCCCCATCACCTGGTCAGCTTTTTTCTCCAATGAAAAAACGAGTAATGCAACATGTTCCGCCCGGTGGATATTGGAGGGATCTCCCTATAGAGCTCCAAAAAGAATATATGAAAAGTAGTTTTTTCCAAGGTGGAGGCAAAACAGGAATGGCAAGGAGAATGCATTGGGACGAACCCTGCTTGACACTAACCTGTAACCCATCCCAGAAACAAACAGAAAGGTGTCATCCTGAAGAAACCCGACCTTTTACCGTTCGTGAATATGCGCGCATACAAACATTCCCTGATAATTGGGAATTTGTGGGTTCCTTATCATCTCAATACAAACAAATTGGCAATGCTGTTCCAGTAAATTTTGCTAGGGAAGTAGGCTATGCATTAATAAAAACATTGAACGCCTACTATTCTTCAACAATGCAGGCAAAGGAAGAAATGCAGCTAGCCATCTAAATAATATAACTTACTGAATACATCCGCATCACCGCATTATCCATAAAAAGAAATTCTTCAACACACCCAAGGCAAAAATTATCATTTCAAAGATGGCGACCTTCTTTACGATACCAAAGATGCCTATCTTCTCCCTTGGGCTCAACTATTGACAATGCTCAAAATATGCATCCGCGTAGATGAAGCTGCCTTATCACTCCCTGTACATTTCTCCATCCTCATTCCCTCGCCCGAAAAAACTAGCCTAATCTACCTCAACTCCCACAAAGCCGATCAACCGGATTTTGTAAACTTCCTTCGAGACGGCATCTTACACGGAACCACAGACTACCGTCCCTACAAGCATTAAGTAAGTAGCCCCTGCCCTCCCCTTACGGAATAATCTTACTCAGCTCCTCATCTTTAATATCAATATGCACGGAAATGATTCCGTTTGCGGGCTTCATAGTAACGGTGACTACTGCTACGGCACCATCCTTTCTTTGCCCTCCGCCCGCCAAGGGCACCAAGTGTTTGGTGGTTGCATTACCCAAATCAGTAATCACCGTTGGCTTAATTTGAAAAGTTCCCCCAACCGATCGATTCCAGAAAGACCAAGCGGGTCTTACGATTGTAATGGTAAACCAGTCTGAAGAAATCTCGATACGCTTTACCGGCACAGCGGGGCTCCAATTTATACTGCCCGTAACCGTTGGGTTCGAGCTACTAGCAGGCACATCCAGAACAAGAGCTTCATAAGAACCAGACATCGGGAATACTTTAATAAAAATCCTACCTTCCTTTTGCAGCTTTAATACATTAGCCCCTCCCACCCCATGGTGATAAGGCTTAAAGGCAACGGCGCTTTCAAGGCTATGATAAGCCTCAGCTCTCAAGGTAGCTGGTATCGATAACAGAAATAAAAAAACCAGCAATAAACAATAAGCAATATACCTGCTCATTTCTTAACGTAAGCCATATTTAAGAGAAATCAACCATTCCACACCAATTCCTGCTATATCAATTCATCAAAAAACATCTCGATATCCTAAATGAGGGTCTCGGCAATTTTTCGTAAAAAAACATACCCCCTTCAAAGATCTTTTAATAAGGAATTTTCTTATTAAAGGAAATGACGCTTTCCTTTAATAAAATCCCACAAGTTTGTTCCAGGTGAAACAAACCTCCCCTTTTGTTCACATTTATTTGATCATTATCTGGCAATATAAAAATAGCAAAAATGGGCATTTTAAATCTCAATAAAACTATCATAATACACCCTATAGCACAGCCACTTGTCTCCCATTTTAAGCTTCCCTTTTCCCCAAATTCTGTTTTAATAGAACACTACTATTATGAGCAAACCGAAGTTCAGCCTAGATTTTGAAAAACCTCTCCGTATTCTAGAGGAGCAACTAGAGAGCCTGCGCGCCTCTTCCATTCAGGAAAAGGTTGATATGGCCGATGAAATTGACGCCATCGAACGCAAGCTAGAAGCCACCAAGGCTCAGATCTATAAAGGCCTCACGCCTTGGCAAAAGATCCAGCTCGCGCGCCACCCACAGCGCCCTTACTCGCTAGACTACATAGGCGCTATCTTCGAGGACTTCCAGGAGCTCCATGGCGACCGCAATTTCAGGGACGATCGCGCTATAATCGGCGGCACAGCCTTCTTCCAGGGCGAGCCCGTCATGATCATCGCTCAACAAAAGGGCCGTACGACCAAAGAAAACCTCATGCGCAACTTCGGATCCCCCAACCCAGAGGGCTACCGTAAAGCGCTCCGGCTCATGAAGATGGCCGAAAAATTCAACCTCCCCATCATCTCTTTTATAGACACGCCTGGCGCCTATCCTGGCGTACAGTCAGAGGAACGCCACGTAGCAGAGGCCATCGCAGTCAACATCCGTGATATGGCTCAACTCCAAGTCCCCATCATCGCCATCGTCATCGGCGAAGGCGGCTCTGGTGGTGCCCTAGGCATCGCTGTAGCAGACCGCGTCCTCATCCTCGAAAACGCTTATTATTCCGTAATTTCACCCGAAGGCTGTGCCGCAATCCTCTGGAAGGATCGCGCCTTCGCCCCACAAGCCGCAGAAGCCCTACAAATAACAGCAGATAAGCTCCTCGAGCTCGGCATAGTAGACGGCATCATCACAGAGCCAACCGGCGGGGCACACACCAACAAAGATTTAGCCGCCAAGTCCGTCAAAGCCGCCATCCAACAAGAGCTCAAAACGCTCAAAACCATGAACGGCACTCAGCTAACAGACAAACGCTACGAAAAATACCGAGCCCTCGGCACTTTCTACGAATCAGCCCAAGACTAAACGCTTACAATCTGACTAAAGTGATAAGAGGAGAACTTTCCTTCTCCGATGAGTCGACTATTTTCTTATACACTGCAGGCGATATTTCATCGCTCGCCTGAGTAACCGGCATACTGAAAATAAACGCACCCACGCAAGCTACAATGGCAAACTTTACAATGGATAAGGTGATAAGAACATGCTTCATATATACCTTCAACCTACTCCACTAATCCGAGCTTGTCAAAGAATTCGTAAACTTTTTACACTTAAACCAACATCACGCTCGGTTTTTCGAGTAATTTTCTAAGTTCTGCTAGGAATTTTGCGGCACTTGCCCCATCAATTACGCGGTGATCTCCACTGATGCCAATGGTCATGATTTGCCCGACACCTATCGTTCCATCGGACTTCACTACCGGCTTTGTAGCCGTTCCGCCAACAGATAAAATCGCTGCGTTTGGCAAATTAATAATCCCATAAAACCGGGAAATCCCAAACATCCCTAAATTCGTTACCGTAAAAGTAGATCCGGACATTTCTTCAGGCTTTAACTTCTTATTTCGAGCCTTTTGAATATAATCCTTCGCCTCTAAACTAATCTGGCGCAATGACTTAGCCTGACAATCCCGAATAACAGGTGTTACCAAACCATCTTCAATTGCCACCCCAAATGCTAAATGCACACTTGCGTATTGGCGTATCTTATCGCCCAACCAAGATGAATTGACCGCTGGTACCCTCTTTAATGCAACCGCAGTGGCCTTCATTATGAAATCATTGATCGTAAACTTGATGCCATCCGCTTCACAGCCGCGATTGATCTCTTCACGCATCTGTACCAAAGCTTCCACGTCCACCTCAACCTCTAAGTAAAAATGAGGTGCTTGAGCCTTAGCCTCTACTAAACGACGCGCTATCGTAGCACGCATGTTACTGACAGGCATATCCTTATCTTCGCCACTCATCAACGCTTGATTGATAATCGGTGCAGATGAGGCTGCTTCTACTTTAGCCACCTTACTACCCGCAGCTTCAACACCAGCAGGCTTCTTTTCCGCCACGACCAATACGTCTTTCTTAACGATGCGCCCATCGGGGCCTGACCCCTTCACGCCCTTTAATGAAATACCTTTTTCACGAGCAACCATTTTAGCTAAGGGTGAAGCCTTTACGCGCTCATCTTCTTCGTCTTCAAAAACTTCCTCGTCCTCTTCTTCTTCTTGAGTGACTTCAACCTTTGCTTCTTCTTTTTTAGGCTGCTCTGGCTCCGCTTGCTTTTGCTTAGGCGCTTCCGGTTCACTTCCTCCAGTAGCAGCTTCCGGCACTTCTTCGCCTTCTTGCCCTACGGCACAAATCGGTGCTCCAATAATAACAGATTCCCCTTCTTTCACATAATGCTTCAAAAGAACGCCATCTTCGAAGTTTTCCAGTTCCATGGTCGCCTTGTCTGTCTCGACTTCAGCAATCATATCTCCGGAAGAAACGGCGTCCCCTTCATTCTTCAACCACTTCACCAACGTACCGGTGGTCATGGTGTCACTCAACTTGGGCATGTCTATTACTACTGGCATAACAAATTTTTTAAATTTTAATACTTATTTAAGAAGAGCAAGAACCGTTTTAACAATCAGCTCCGGATACGGCAATTGAAGCTTCTCGAGCGCCATACTGTAGATCTGAGGCGCATCCACTGCGGAAATACGTTTAATAGGCGCATCAAGATAGTCAAATGCCTTCTCTTGTATGATATAAGAAACTTGGGCATCGACACCTCCAAAGGGCTTGTTTTCCTCAACCAATACCACGCGGTTCGTCTTCTTAACCGTGTTGATAATGGCTTCTTCGTCCAATGGCCGTATGCTTCTTAAATCAAGCACTTCGACATTTATATTGTGCTCTTTTTCTAAAATTTCTGCAGCTTTAAGGGAGGTAATAACAGCTCTGCCGTGCGCTATAATAGATAAATCACTGCCTTCGCGTTTAATATCCGCTTTACCAAAGGGAATGAGATATTCTTCTTCAGGCACTTCACATTTATCATTATAAAGGATCGTGTTTTCCATGAAACATACCGGGTCATTATCTCGTATAGCATTCTTTAAAAGACCTTTAGCATCGTACGCGTTTGCTGGGCAAACAACTTTCAGACCAGGAAACTGGGCATAAAAATTCTCTGGAGTATGAGAATGCGTTGCGCCTACATTCACGCCTCCATTAGCAGGCCCACGAAACACTATCGGTACATTGACCGTTCCGCCGGACATATAACGCATATTAGCCGCGTTATTCATAATCTGGTCACACGCCACAAAGGAGAAGCTCCATGTCATGAACTCTACTATCGGGCGCAAGCCCATCATAGCAGCCCCAACACCTAAACCGGCAAATCCACCTTCACTAATCGGGGTGTCGATAACCCGCTTCTCACCAAATTTCTCCAAAAGACCTTGGGTCACTTTATACGCGCCATGATACTGGGCAACTTCTTCACCCATGATAAAGACTTTTTCATCGCGAGCCATTTCTTCCGCAATCGCTTGATTGACAGCTTCTCTATAAGTAATTTCGGGCATGATAATTATAATTTAAATTCGAAAAAAAACACTAATGTGGGCTTAATTAAAATACATCCTACCTTGAGATGTTTTTTGGTCCGGATTATCTTCTTCCCAATAAACCGATGTCTGTATCGTTTCCTCAGGCGGAAATGGGCTCTCTTCCGCAAACTTTGCAGATGCTTCCGCTTCCTCTTTAGCTGCCGTGTCTATCGCCTGTTTCTTCTCTTCGTTAAGCACGCCTTCTTCAAACAATTTTTGCTCAAATAAGAGGATCGGGTCTCTTGTCTTTTTATACTCTTCTATCTCATCTTTGGAACGATAGGTCTTGTCTGGGTCAGACATAGAGTGGCCACGATAGCGATATGTCTTAATTTCCAAAACAGTTGGGCGAGATTCGTTATAGGCTCTTTGCAAAGCTTGCGTTGTCTTTGCGCGAACTTCATAGAGATCGTTTCCTTCCACAACATCCCAGGCAATATTAAACCCTTCAGCGCGTTTTGCTAAAGGGGCTCCGGCAGAGGATCTCTCTTGGCTCGTCCCCATGGAATAGCAATTATTTTCAATAATGTAAATAACCGGAATATTCCATAAAGAGACTAAATTGTAGGATTCATATAGTACGCCTTGGTTAACCGCACCGTCTCCCAAATAACACAAGCAGGCTGCTTTTTTCCCTTGGTACTTAAGCGCAAACGCAATACCCGCACCTAATGGTGTTTGGCCGCAGACAATGCCGTGGCCGCCCCAATAATTTTTAGAGGGGTCAAAAAAGTGCATAGAGCCGCCTTTGCCTTCGGAGCAGCCTGTATACTTGCCGTACATCTCGGCCATAAGCTCATTCATTCCCATACCAACTGCCATCGCGTGGGCGTGGTTACGATACGCGGTAATCACTTGGTCATCTGGCCCCAATACTGAAATAGTACCAACCGCAACAGATTCTTGCCCAATGTATGTATGGCAAAAACCTCCTATATTTCCTTGCTGGTAGGATCGCACCGCGCGCTCTTCAAACTTACGTATACGGACCATTTCTTGGTAAAGAAATATTTTTTCTTCCGCAGATAGTGCCTTGTTAACTTCCGCTTCTTGGGGAGAAATCTCAATGCTTTCGCTATTCACAATACAAATATTTAGGTTTAGTTACTGCTCTTCGCAATATATGGAAGAGGATCCGATTGTGCAAGATTCAGAAGGATTCTTCAACGATAATTTCCAATTTCTTTTTGGGATCACAATCCGCCTTCAACGCTACAAATCTTGTGTGATATTTGTCATACGAAGCCCATAGGCCTTGCCTGTCGGTCTCGGGTAGTTCTTCATCGGGCAAGTCATCTATCTCAGCTCGGCTAAAGAAATCAAAATGTCCTTCTTCCATCACTTCGGGGTGAAAATCGATTGTTTTTTTACACTCAAACAGGAACATGAGCCAATGCTTCTCTCCTTCGTAATTTTTTTCGGAAATCATCCCAAATAGATGTAAATCGTTTGTTCCAATGGTCATTCCTGCTTCTTCAAATACTTCACGAACGGCACAGTCATGGGGAGATTCGCCTTCATCAATTTCTACTTTCCCGCCAAGCGGTGTCCAGCAGTTAAAATTCGGTGCTCTGGTTCTTTTTAACATAAGGAAACGGTCTTGATCGTCTTTTATAAAGACGAGAACGCTTACTCCAAAGGGTTTTTGTGCGTGTCCACTCATAACTCGAATCATGAAACATGAGCTCTCATCAATAGGCAACTTTATTTCAGATTTTGGGCTTGTATATCCCTCATCTTGAGGCAAAAAAGATACATGCCCAGTCGACATTTGCGTACTATTGCCCTCTCTTTTTTTGTATTAGCAAACTTACTTCCTACGTTAAGCGCCCAGGAGGAAAAGCTCTCTCTTGAAATTGCGCCTTCGTCTTCGTTCAATTATACGGATGCGTTTATTCTGGGCTTGGTTGAGGGGGTTACCGAGTATCTGCCCGTCTCTTCCACAGGTCACTTGATCATCGCAAACCATTTCCTTCATCTGGATGCCGAAGTGCCGTTTATCGATCCTGAAACACAAACGTATGTGTTAAGAGATCCGGAAAATCCCGATTCCAAATACACGTTGAAGGAGGCCGCAGATGCCTACGCAATCGTAATCCAGGGGGGCGCTATTTTGGCCGTTTGTTTTCTCTATTGGAAAGAAATCCTTGGCATGGGTTTAGGCATACTTGGAATGAATCCTAGCGGAAGGAAACTCGCCATTAATCTAATCATCGCCTTTTTGCCGGCTGCCGTACTGGGGCCAATCCTCGATCCCTGGATTGAAAGCAAGCTTTTCCATCCGTGGGCCGTTATTGTGGCTTTAATCGCAGGCGCTTTTCTAATGCTGGGGGTAAATCGCTGGTATGTGCGTAAAAAACATCCCTACGAGGGGCATGCTGTCTCTTCTCCCCGAATGGAGGATCTTACGTGGAAGCAAAGTCTCTTCATAGGTTTTTTGCAATGCTTCGCCATGTGGCCGGGTACTAGCCGCTCAATGATGACAATTATTGGCGGGTTTGCCGTTGGGTTGAGTCCCAAGCGTGCCGCAGAATTCAGTTTTTTGTTGGGATTAATTACGCTCACAGCTGCATCGAGCTATAAGGCGCTATTTGAAGGCCCTATGATGCTAAAGGTTCTGGATGCGGGTCCACTGCTCTTTGGTTGTTTTATAGCCTTTGTATCCGCGGCTATCGCTATCAAATGGTTTATTCAGTACTTAAACAAGCATGGGCTAGGCTTGTTTGCTTGGTATCGCATCGCCTTGGCATGCGTGGTTTTTGTTTTGGTGTACGTTTGATATCCTATTCCTCCCAAGCTTATAAAACTCATGGCCCATCGTTAATTGGCTTTCACTAACTGTGTTTGCGGGATGGAATTTTCAGAGTCGTAAAAGGTTTGAATTCGGCAAATCGCTCATCTAACAATCGTCAGCAATTGCCTCGTTGCAGTCGATCCACCAACCGCCGCTTACTTGATTCACGTTAGTATAGTGAACGAACGAGCACGAAATAGTAAAAAAATTCACTTTTTTTTCAAAATCATCCCAATTATCCCAACCATCCCAATTATCGACCAAAGAAACGCTTGACACTTCCGTATAATAGAGAGGAAGGACTTCTCTCAAAATGTTTTCAAAAAAATGTCTCGTTTTACATCGTCACTGAATTAACCCCTACAACAACCCAATACAATTATGAACTTCTCTATATCAACAAATACTGTCTTATCGGTCACCGCGTCAATGGCTCGACTATACATGATACGCCTTCACGTCTTTTCTCTTATTAGCGTTGCCTCTGGCAATATTTCCAACTTATCCTGATTTATCGATATAACCGTTAACCCCTTATAAAACTATGGCTGATCATTTCATTTTCTCTTCCGAATCCGTTGGCGAAGGCCACCCAGATAAAATCGCTGATTACATTTCTGATAGTATTCTAGATGCTTTTCTAGCAAAGGATCCCCATAGCCGGGTTGCGTGTGAGGCTATTGTTAAATATGACACCGTTTACCTTGTTGGCGAAATTTCGTCTAAGGCGCATATCAATTACCAACAGGTCGTGCGCCAAGCGGTGAGAGATATCGGTTACACCCACGAGGATGATGTTTTTAATGCGGATACTATAGAAATTCACAATAAGCTCACAGAGCAGTCTCCTGAAATCGCTCAAGGGGTCAATGCCGTTGGAGCTGATGGTAAAAAGACCGCAGAGCAGGGCGCGGGTGACCAAGGTATCATGTTTGGTTACGCGTGTGACGAAACAGAGGAGCTTATGCCTTCACCTATTGTTTATGCGCACAAACTTAATATTGAGCTCGCTCGACTGAGAAAGGATCACACGGTTCCTTGGCTACGCCCGGATAGCAAAACTCAGGTCGCCATTGAATACGTCAACGGTAAGCCCAAGCGTATCGTTAATGTTGTTATTTCTACCCAACATGAAGCTTACATTAAACACAAGGAGATAGAGCACTTTCTCATAAGTGAGGTCATCCCTAATGTTCTTCCCAAGGAGTTATTAACGAAGGATACTGAATATTTTATCAACCCTACCGGCAGTTTCGTTAAGGGGGGCCCGGAAACAGATGCCGGGCTCACGGGTCGTAAAATCATTGCAGACACCTATGGCGGGTGGGCTCGGCATGGGGGTGGCGCGTTTTCTGGCAAAGATCCTTCGAAGGTAGATCGTTCTGCTGCCTATATGTGCCGCTGGGTCGCAAAAAATATCGTTGCGGCAGGTATCGCCTCCCAAATAGAGCTCCAGGTAGCTTATGCTATTGGTCACCCAAATCCTACCAGTATTCACGTATCTACTTTTGGGAGCAGCCCTTACCGTGATGAGGATATTCATGATGCTATCAAAAAGGTCTTCAGTTTTAAACCTGCCGATATTATCAAGCAGCTCGACCTACTGCGCCCTATTTACAGGAGAACCACGCACTATGGGCACTTCACGAAACCGGATCTCCCTTGGGAGCAAACGGATAAAGTCGAAGCGCTCAACAAAGCGATGAGTGCTTATAAACCCCGAATCTTTGCTGTATGACAACGCTGCTCAAAAAAAATACCCCACCCTATCAAGTAGCCGATATTAATCTTGCCGACTGGGGCAACAAGGAAATCGGGATGGCCGAAAGGGAAATGCCTGGTCTCCTTGCTTTACAGAAAAAATATGGAAAGGAAAAACCGCTCAAAGGTGTTAGAATCATGGGCTCCCTCCATATGACAATCCAGACTGCTGTTTTGATAAAGACGCTTGAAGCGCTTGGCGCTGACATTCGTTGGGCAAGTTGTAACATATTCTCCACCCAAGATCATGCCGCAGCTGCCATGGCAAAGGCAGGCTATGCCATTTTTGCCTGGAAGGGGGAAAGTATCAAGGAATATTGGCAATGTACCTTTAATGCGCTCAATTGGCCCAATAAACAGGGGCCAAACCTGATCGTTGATGATGGTGGCGATGCTACGTTGATGGTCCATAAGGGCTATGAATTGGAGGCTGGAGATAATTGGGTCAATACCCCTTCCGAATCAGAGGACGAAGTGGTATTAAAACAACTCCTGAAAGACATTCATGCTGATAACCCCAATTACTGGCATAATGTGGTAAATGACTTACATGGCGTATCTGAGGAAACGACAACGGGAGTTCATCGTTTATACAAATTGGCCAAGCAAAACCAATTGCTCTTCCCCTCCATTAACGTGAACGACTCTGTCACTAAATCTAAATTTGATAATATATATGGTTGCCGGGAGTCTCTACTAGATGGCATCAAGCGAGCCACAGATATCATGGTGGCTGGTAAAGTAGCCGTTGTTTGCGGCTATGGGGATGTGGGCAAGGGTTCCGCGCAGTCTCTGCGTTCCCTAAATGCAAGGGTTCTTGTTACGGAAATCGATCCTATTTGCGCCCTCCAAGCTCTTATGGCCGGCTTTGAAGTCGTAACATTAGAAGATGCCCTCAGCATAGCGGATATTATCGTCACCGCTACAGGGAACAAAGATGTCATTACACTCGAGCATATGCGCCACATGAAAGATCAGGCTATTATATGCAACATCGGCCACTTTGATGATGAAATCCAAATGAATGCGCTTGAAAACGCACCCGATGTTAAAAAGAACAACATCAAACCTCAAGTAGACCGCTATACCTTTAAGGATGGCCGCCAAATTTATGTCCTCGCCGAAGGGCGCTTGGTCAACCTGGGCTGCGCTACCGGGCACCCCTCATTCGTCATGTCCTGTTCTTTTAGCAATCAGGTACTTGCCCAAATGGATCTTTGGAAGAATAAAGGCAAGTACGAGAATAAAGTCTACATCCTCCCAAAGAAGCTAGACGAGGAAGTCGCCCGCATCCATGTAGAAAAGCTAGGCGCTAAACTAACTCGTCTGACCAAGTCACAAGCAGATTATCTGGAAATCCCAATCGAAGGGCCTTTTAAGCCTGAATATTACCGATATTAAAAAAATCTTTTCTCATTATTTTTTATTATCATGAGCTTCCGACTTTTCAGTAGATTTTCTATTTTTCAATTTAAATGAAAGGTTGCTGAAGATATTCTTTAAAGACGTGTTACTCTTTTTGCTCTCATTGCTTTTCTTATCACTCTCCTCTACCATACCTTCTTCGTTAATGACAATGATGTCCTCGTTTAAGAAAACATCATTATACGATGCTTCCTTGACAGATTTCGACCGCTTTTTCGGTACCTCTATTTTTTCACTCTTTTCAGTAATATTCAGAAAATCCCCCGAGAAAGATTTGCGCTTTATCTCATATTTTGATTTCAGCTGTTCCAATAGCTGGCCATAAAGTTTAACAAAGTCGATGCCCGAATCCGTTCTGCCTTTACGCTCAATGCTCGTGGGCTCTACAAATTTACTCTCTTCTCCCTTCTCTCCCTTCACCAGCTTTACAATTTTATCGATATCTTCCTTCGTGGCATATTTGATAAAAATCTCAAACCCTTCCTTATCCGAAACAATGTTCTTAATTAATTTTCGTTCAGCGAAATACAAGCATAACTCCAAATGGTGTTTCTCCATGTAAAGTTTTTCCTTCTTCTCATTTCCAGAAGGAATCATATAAAAAAAGAAATCCTTTATCGTTACAGCCAAGGATTTTTCATTATTAAGAGGCAAGCCCCCCAAGCGCATAATCCCCACAAGTATTTCCAGATCCTTAGCCGAAGCAGATTCAAGAAATTTCTTATAATGATTTTCCCATCTGGAGAGTTCACTCCCATTTCCTCGGATAAATAAGTTCTCAAGATTTTTACAAATTAAATCTTTTAAGAAAAAATCCTTATCGATAACCACTTTCTCTTTCTCTTGTAGCAAATCTTTCAATTCTTCTTCAGAAAGATTATCGAAACAACCTTTAGTATGCTTTTCAAACGCTTCAATGATGCTCTTTTCAAAACCCATGAGTTTCGAAAATTTGCTTTCAGCAAAATCAGTCATATTGTCCAGAAAATGCGTAAAAAATAAATTTTTCAGGTCGGAATCGGTAAATTTGATTAACTCGGCACCATATTTCTCTTTCAACTTTTTATTTAAATCATCTGCTTTCAGCGAAATAGTGATTGTTTGATTTTTATTTATTTCGATATCTTTTGGGAGTCCAAGATAACGAATATAAGGCATTTTCTCCTTTTCATTTCCCTTCGTGAGCGTCTTTTTAAGGATGTTATCTCTAGGCGAATCGACTTCTATAATTTTAATTTCTTTCGTCTTCTTATCTAAAACATCAGGGGTAATAATGAGCATACATTGATTGTCCGCCACTGTGAGCTCTATACTCTTGGGATTGAGCAAACATCCTTCATTGAGGATATCGGAAGCAATACATTTGTTAGATAGAATTTCTTTTTTCTCATTTTCTAATATGCGAAAGTGAATTTTTTTTGCCTCCTTGATCTCTCGTGGGCTTGTCAGCTCCTTTAGCCGAGGGCTTACAAGCATCCCTTCCTCAAGTTTTTCAAATGTCTCTTTTTTTTCTTCTTTTTTCTCCAATTCTAAACTGAAATTGAGAAGGTCGTTCTTCGGGGGGGTATTGCGTTTTTGCTGAATCGGGGTGTTGCTCATAGACTGTAGAATTAGTCTCGCCAAGCATAAAAGTCAATGCAATACAGATAGAACCAACTAGCATTAACACCTAAGTTAACTAAATAAAAATTAATAACAATCTATACCAATTATTACTTAAACGTCTTACTGAGATAAGCCATTTGCTGGTTTACCTTTTGCTGAGCAGCCTCCATGGCAATAAACCCGGCTGTAAGCTGCTCTTCACGACTTTTTAAATAAATATCAAAGTCCGTTATTTTCTTTGTAATACTTGTGATTTGATTGTTGAGAGAAGTTTTCTGGGTCTCAAAAATACCCTTTACAGCGATATCATCGGGATCGCCCGCGAAGCTGTCTATAAACTTATTCAGAACTAAAGAACGCCCGCCCGTAGGAGTGTCACCGCTCAGTGTGCCAGTTGCATCCGTAAATAGTTTGGAGACTTCATCTGAATTTTTATTTAATGCGTTTGTGAGGACAGTTTCGTCTGCGACCTTTAGCTTGTACGAATCTGTTTCAAAATCGATTCCGATATCCGCTATTCGTTTAATACTGCCCGTTAAAGCGGTAACCTCCCCAAACACAAGCTTGCGCAAGCCGGATCGTAAAGCAGTCACTTCACTATTATTTGATAATATGGAAGTCGTTACTTTTGTTTTACCAGAGCTATTACTCGTCGTAATTTTGGTTTTATCATCAATGTATGTCTGAACCTCATTGAATTTTGTAATAAAGTCATCAATTTTTTTACGAGTATCCGTAGAGTCTTGCTCAACGGTAAGGGTATCTGTCCCTACTTTTAGCGCCGTCACTGAAAGGCCTTTTATTCCGTGGCTATCTTCTGTTAGTACATTGCTTGTGCTTGTCAACGTACCACCGCTATTAACGGTGTACTCGGCGTTTGTACCGATATTGAGCGTTGAGGTTGAATTCAGCCCCATGGATTCCAATAAATTACCACTCACATCCTCCACACTGACATCGTAGCTTCCGGTAGACTTGTTCGTAAGTTTAAACTGGTCGTTCACGGCATCGTAGGTAATCGAGACTCCGGCTCCAGAAGCATTAATCTGGGTCATAATACTGCTCAGGCTGTCATTCGCAGTATCATAGGTAAACGAAATGCCGTTAATCTTCATACTGCCTGAAGTCACAGATGTCGTAAGATTCGAATTCGCAATAGAATTCGTTAGTTTCACAACACCCAGTTTAGCATTACTTGAAACGGTCCCCGTACCATTGCCAAAGAGCTTAGTCGATGTCAGGAAATTACTGGTATCGGCAGGTGTGCCTAATAGAATCTCGGAGCCACTGGACAATTCTATTTTATCCGTAGTGGCGTTATATGAAGCTGTCACTGATCCACTCGTTGCCGTAGAAATTGCGTCAAACACGCTTTGCAAGGAATCGGTAGTAGCGACTGTTATCTGCTTACCATTTACAGAAAAAGTGCCCGCTGTGATATCTGTTGCAATTTTCATGGAGGATAGCGTTAATCCACTCACATCGGATGTTCCGTTAATCTGTGCTCCCACATCGCCAGCCCCGGATCGAGTAGATTGAGTCGCTAATTGAGTAACGTTAAGGGAGTACGTGCCCGTGAGCGTTTGAGATGCTGCTGTTGCCGACCCCAGAACAGGAGCTGTAGTCGTTGCAATCGTTGCCTTTCTTCCCAAGAACGCATCCGCGCTATTGAGTGCATCCACAGAAGTACGCAAACTCTCCAATTTTGTCTTGAGCGCGCTGAGCGTATCTACTTTATTCTGTAAACCACTTTTTTCCGTTGATAAATTCGTTTTCTGAATTCCCTCAATAGAAACCATTTGCTGGACAAAGCTCTTCCAGTCAAACCCAGACACTAATCCTGATAAACCTAAATCCATCGCCATAAATCATTATCCTCAACACGTTACGTATTTCCTAGTAAAGTCGGTTATTTGCTATCCATCTTAAGTAAAGCCAACGGCGCAAGACGCAGTTCGACACCTCAAATAGAGCATAAAACATGCCAACAAACCTCAATAAGCCCCCCTACACCAAATAGGTTTCTATGCGATCACGCATAAAATTAGCCCCTTCAGCAATCGCCCAAAAGTATTCCTTGTTCTTTTGAATTCGACTCCAATGCTCTGCGGGAGAATTGATTTTCTGGCAAGCCTCTAGATAGCGATAAAGCTCAAATTTAGTTTTACCATCCAAAAGCACCTCCGTATCCTGAGGATAGCGATCCAGCAAGTTATTCAATTTACGGGAAAAATCATCACATTTCAGCAATTTCGGATTATCCTTGTAACTCATATTTTCAAACTTGGCCGGCAAAAGGCTCGAGTAAACCGCTCCATCCCAAGCAATTTCGAGAACAGATTGTACGAAACACCGAAAAGCATCTACTGCCTCCTCATAAGAAGTATTCATTTTAGGCCGGTTATCGAAAATCGCTTGCAAACGATTTGAAACGTTCGCCGTGGAGCCTTGACCTAGCCACGCTAAGGCCTCCTGGTACGTTTTATAAGGGGCACCCTGAATTTTAACACCCGTTCTAGCTGTGTTTATAAACTCCAAATTCTGGTAATCCGGCGCGTGGATGAGCTGCTCGAACGTCTTTAAGTAAACGTACAATTTTTCCTCCACAGGTACTTGTGTAAACGTGTTACCAGGCAACATTCTACACTTATCGAGATGAACCCTTAGCCTACCCTCATCCGCGTAAAAAGAATCGGCCGTGTGGGATTGCCCTGTCGAAGTAACCGCCATGTCCTGCCCCACGAGGCAAATTTTATTCGTGCCCCATACGCGCGCAAAGTCGGGCACACAAGCTGAAATTGTCCCTTGCTCAATAATGGAGCTTCCCTCCGGAAGCCCTACACGCTTACGCAGCAACCTGATAAGCGAATTCGCGCCGGCCCACGTGAAATTTCTGCCTGCAAATAGTTTCACCACACCCGAGTGCACAAAGGTTGAAGAAACCAGGTAAACACCCTCAGTAGGGCAACCCATATATCCTTTATAAGTATCCTCTCTGGGATCTGCGGCAATTGTGATGTGAGGCAGTATGCCGGAATTTGCCAGTTTACGATACGCGGAGTTGACACAGACAAGTAATGCTTTTTCCTTCGCCGCTTTAAGAAAATCAATGGACTCATCTAACGAAGGTCCGGCTGCGATCAAAATAAGCGGTAAACCCTTAAACATGCCCTCCATGAGCTTGATATCCGGTGCATCAATCGTATAGGGCAAGTTCTCCAACGTGCGTTCTTGCCACACAGAGGAATCAGCAATGTTGGTTTTGTGAAGCTTTTGGGCAAAGTCTACAAATCGGGCAAAGGCTGTCAGGCATTCATCGTAGTAGGGTGCTTCGAACGTATAGATAGGCGAGAAAAGAACAGGAGCTGCATCCCTTAGCAACGCTAAATGAAGTTCACCTAAAGGTTCAAAAAGCTCATCGTCCGGCTCACCGGCACCCAGCATGACCCTCGGATCACTCAGGAGACGAGAACAGTCTACTTTAGAAAATACCGCTTTAAGCCAACCCGGATATTTTTCACATACGAAAAAATAAATATTATCCTCCGGAACCCTATTTAACAAGAGCTGAAGATGCTTTCCCAAGCCAAAACCGCAAATCGCATAAAGGCCATTCTCCTTACATTCAACGGCCTCTGCCCAGCGTTGAGCCAACTGGGTTTGATCCAGATTACCAAAAGGCATAACTTCATGTTTGCCAGCCAGCGCTACCATTTGAGCCTCGACTCCCGAGCCCTTTATTTTATAAGGAATACCCGTTTCGCTAGCGCATTCGATACGCTTTAACAGCTTTGGAAATCGTTTTTTTAAAATTGAATAATTCTGGGGCAGAATAGGCATATTGGGCGATTAATTGAGGGAATTTGCCTGTTTTTCAAAATAAGGTAACACGTCTTCACGAAGCCACTTCTGGCACTTTTGCATCATAGGAACCACCTCACAAGCCAAAATATCAGAAACTTTAGCAACATCTGCTTTTTCGATCGCCTCCGGCAACGATGCCAAATAGCGCTCGTACTCGGTCACTAAGATCTCGAGAGACTTTGCCCAAGGAGCCGTTTTATTTTGTTCCACAAAGGACTTCAACTCATCGATAACATCAACAAACAGGGTAAATCGTTGAATACATTGATTTAATTCGGAAATAGCTTCTCGCCACGGGCTTACCAGTACCCTCTTGCTAAATTCAGTCAAGGTGTCTGCCAATTCCTCTATGTAAACGATGCGCCCCTTCACCAATCGCTTGTAGAATTCTTGCTGTGGAGCGGAAACCGCTTTAATGACAACATATTGCTTGGGAGCAGAGTCGAAATAAGCATTCAGTAAATCGACATCGTCAACATAGAATTCGGCCACATACCTACCCGATTGAGCCAAGTGCTGGGTGAGTACAGCGAGGAGAGTTGCCAAGTCCTTCGGGGGTTCATCGGGGAAAGTGACGGGCTCGCCATCGAGGTAAATCTGTTTCATTATAAGGCATTTAAGAGCATAACGCGTGCCCAAGCAAGCACAAAGGCCATGCGCATAAGCAGGGCTTATCAGACTTTAGGAACGCTAATAACAAAAACGTTACAAAAATTATGATTTTCAAAGAGTCGAGAATAGATACGCTATTTTAATCGCCCTATTAAGTGCGAGCGTTCAACAACGTTATTCGCTAACATGCCAAATAAAAACTTCCTTATCCCCGTCATTGTCGGTCTAGTACTCTGGTTTAGCCCAGTACCTGAATCGCTTAACAGCCAGTCATGGCATTTATTTGCAATTTTCATATTTACCATATTGGGAATCATCATGAAGCCGCTTCCCATGGGAGCTATAGCCATGATATCGATTGGATTAACGACATTCACGGGCACACTGACCCTCCCTCAAGCGCTAAAGGGCTTTAGTAATGGCGCCATATGGCTTGTATTGATTGCGTTTTTTATCGCGCGTGGGTTTATTAAAACTCATTTGGGGACGCGGATTGCGTATTACTTTGTTTATTTATTCGGAAAAAAGACACTAGGCTTAGCCTACAGTATGGTTTTAAGCGAACTCATCCTGGCACCAGCTGTTCCCAGCTTCACCGCAAGAACGGGGGGCATTATATACCCTATCGTAAATGCCCTAGCACAAGCCTTTAACAGTAAGCCAAACGACCCTACTTCAAAAAACCTGGGAGCTTACTTAATTCAAGCGTGCTTTCAGAGTTCGGTGATTTTAGGCGCTATGTTCGTGACAGCGATGGCAGGAAATCCCCTCGTAGTAGCACTTGCAGCAGATGCAGGCGTCGAAATTACCTGGGGAAAATGGGCGTTAGCCGCGATAGTGCCCGGAATGATCAGTTTATTAATCATTCCCTTAATCATTTACAAAATCGCACCACCAAGGATTAAGGAAACCCCCGATGCTAAAAATTTAGCCAAAAACAAGTTAAAGGAACTCGGGCGAGTCAAGACCAGCGAGATCATCATGTTAGGCGTATTTATCATGTTGCTCGTCTTATGGATTTTCGGGGAAGGATTTGGCATAAATAGTGTTACCACAGCCTTTCTGGGATTATCTATCCTATTAATATGCAATGTGTTAACGTGGGAAGAAATTTTAGAAGAAAAAGGCGCGTGGAACACCTTTATATGGTTCTCCACACTGGTAACCCTTGGCTACGCACTCAATGAGCACGGCTTAATCACTTATTTCAGCGGACAAATGTCCTACGTAGTAGAAGGCATGCACTGGTCCCTTGGGCTCTCAATAATATGCCTGGTGTATTTCTACACTCATTACTTCTTCGCAAGCAATACTGCGCATATCGGGGCAATGTATGGTGTCCTTTTAGCCGTTGCTATAGGACTTGGCGCGCCCGCGATGCTCTCCGCGCTCATATTGGCCTTCATTAGTAATCTTTTCGGCGGCTTGACTCACTACGGAAACGGCCCTGCCCCCATATTGTATGGAGCAGGCTATGTTAAACTAAAAGACTGGTGGATAACGGGTTTAATTGTAAGCTTTGCCAACATACTGGTCTGGGGTGGTATTGGTGCCGCCTGGTGGAAATTCTTGGGGTATTGGTGAGTTTAGTTGTACCCAAAGCAAAAATAACGATTAATCCGTTCATCGTTTGATGAGGCATGCGTGTTTATATATTTCGCTTGCCAAGGGGGAAAGATTGACTTTAAACTTTGACTTCCCCTGAAACCTTTTCCCCATTTGGCATGTACGAGAAGTATTTGAAGTCAATCGCCCACAAGTCGGAACAGATGACGCAATTAACACGTGACTGGTGTTTAATTAATTCTGGATCGTATAATACAAACGGCCTAACTGACATGATTGGCGCATTGAAACGGGAATTTATCAATTTACCCGGCGCAATGGAAACCGTAGCCCTTTCGCAGGCGAGAGACCCATTTATGGATCGATCCGGGAAGCGCAAAACATTCCCCTTAGGGAAAGCATTGCAAGTAACCTGCCGCCCTGAGGCTCCCATACAGATCCTATTTAACGGACATATGGACACCGTTTACGGAGAAAAGCACCCCTTTCAGACCTGCACCCTTATCGATAAAAATAAGCTGCAGGGACCTGGAACCGCAGACATGAAAGGAGGCCTTGTTGTCATGCTTAAGGCGTTAGAGACCTTTGAGCTTTGCCCCTGGAAAAATGAAATTGGGTGGGAAGTCTTTATTGGCCCCGATGAAGAGATCGGATCACCAGGCTCCGCGCCTATATTGTTACAAAAAGCAAGTTCGGGGAAATTTAATTTTGGATTAGTATACGAACCAACTTTCCCCGATGGTAAGCTGGTGCGTAACCGCAAAGGCAGCTTTAATTTTTCTATATTAGTGGAAGGACGAGAAGCGCATGTGGGGCGATACTTTAAACAAGGGAAACACGCGATTGCCGCTTTATGTCAATTTGTAACAAAAGTGCACGCACTTAACGACACCTTTCCAGATGCTATTTTCAACGTGGGTTACATAGAAGGCGGCGGAGCAGTCAATGTGGTGCCCGATAGAGCGTTGGCTCACTTAAACGTACGCGTAGCACATGCCGAAGACGTAAAAGCCATTGAGAAAACGATCGAAAATTTAGTCGAAGAAACGAATCAACAAGAAGGCATACTCTTGACCTGCGAAGGGCAATTACTAAAGACCCCCAAAGAAGTTGATACGAAGACGGAGCATTTATTTAATGCAATCGCAGGCTGTGGAAAAGAGCTGGGGATGAAACTCGATTGGCAGGACACCGGTGGAGGCTCTGACGGCAATAATTTATGGGCCGGCGGGCTACCCAATATTGATACAATGGGTGTACAGGGCGGAGATATTCATAGCAACAAAGAATACCTGCTTGTCGACAGCCTCGTACAGCGCACCCAATTAACAACCCTTTTATTAATGAAACTTGCTTCCAAAGAACTCAAACTAGAAGACCTGTTATGTCAACAACCTGCGAAATGAAACCCCTGATCTCTGAAGAATTCAAACAAGACCCAGCCGTTACCGAGGCAAAAGAAACCCTACTTGCCCTTCTCGCAAAACATCAACAAAAGATTAACGCCGTGCGCCCGGCGGATCCTGACCGCAAGCAAAGTTACGAGAAAACATTGGATGCTTTTAGTGAAGCCCGAGGTGGGAAACTATATTACCCTTACCTAGGATCCGGTATGGGCAACGGGCCATTCGTGGAGCTGATGGACGGAAGCGTAAAATATGACTTCATTAACGGTATCGGCGTGCATCATTTTGGCCACTCTAACCCAAAGATCATAGAAGCCTGTTTGGATGCAGCTCTTGAGGACACGGTCATGCAAGGCAACCTTCAGCAAAATGAACTGGCATTTACGTTTTCAAAAAAATTGCTCGATTTAGCAAATAAGAATAATGCCGGAATCGATCACTGCTTTTTGTCCTCTACTGGGGTGATGGCCATTGAAAATGCGTTAAAAATTGCTTTTCAAAAAAACGCTCCCGCAAGCCGAGTACTCTCATTTGAACGATGCTTTAGTGGAAGAACATTAGCGTTATCCCAAATAACAGACAAAGCCGCCTATAGACAAGGCCTTCCTCAAACGTTGAGTGTGGATTATTTGCCTTTCTATGATGAAAGTAGACCAGAAGAAAGCACAAAAGAAGCCGTCGCCGTTTTAAAGAAATATATACACCGCTACCCCAAGCAGCACGCGGCAATCGTCATGGAACTAATCCAAGGGGAAGGCGGTTTTTACCCGGGAAGCACGGCATTCCACAAAGCGTTGATGGAAGTGTGTCGAGAAAACGGAATCGCTGTGATCGCTGATGAGGTACAGACGTTCGCTCGTACTTATGAGCCCTTTGCCTTCCAATATTACCAGTTGGATAAACTGGTGGATATTGTGACGATTGGAAAGTCCAGCCAGATATGTGCGACTCTCTTTCGCAAAGAATACAAGCCGGGGCCAGGATTATTAAGCCAAACGTTCACCAGTAGCACAACGGCTATTGCCGCAGGAATCGTTATCATAGACGAGTTAGCCAAAAAAGAATATTGGGGCGAGAATGGTCGAATAGCCGGCCTGCACAATCATTTTGAAAAACATTTCGAAGCAATGCGCAAAGAAATGCCTGGTAAAATGAGCGGGCCTTATGGGTTCGGTGGTATGCTGGCATTTACACCATTAGACGGGAGTACAGAAAAAGTAACCGCGTTTGTAAAAAAACTGTTTGAAAATGGGATTATCTCCTTTTTGACAGGAGCAAGCCCCCAACGCGTTCGCTTTCTCTTTCCAATCGTCTCTCTTGAAACAAAGCATATTGATGATGCGATGGTTATTTTGCGCGATACCCTAAAGTCCTTTTAACAGGCTACTAACATGATAGAAGGTGCCCCGCCAGTTGTACTACACCCTGCTCGTGAAGAGGACAAAGAAAAGCTTTTTGAGCTCGTCCTGTCTATTCGCAGCGGCATACCAAGCCTACCGAAAGATCTAGAAGCACTCGGAAATCGAATCGAAAAGTCTCTTAAATCCTTCAACAGGGATGTCCATAAACCGGGCAAAGAGAATTACCTGTTTGTCCTAGAAAACGTAGAAACAGGTAAATTAGTAGGGTGCTCTGGCCTAAAAGCACTGATTAACGGGGAAGCCCCTTATTATTCTTACGAAATAAAACGGGAGAAAAACTCCCATGATCCTTTGGGGATTAATGTTGAAAACGATGCGTTGCACTTAACTACAATTGAAAATGTCACAGAACTTGTCAGCCTTTTTCTGAACAGGGATAACCGTTATGCCAACCATGGAAAACTGTTATCCTTTAGCCGCTTTCTTTTCATGAGCGCTTTTCAAGAGCGCTTTTGCAAGAAAGTTGCATCCGATCTGAGAGGCTACCTAGATAAAGAAGGCGCATCACCCTTTTGGGAATCCTACGGGAAGAAGTTAATATTGGAGCATATTGATATAAAAGACATTTTCGAAGGTCGCTATAACCAACATGTCATTCAAGACTTGATGCCAAAAAATCCTATTTATATATCGTTATTAACGGATGAAGCTCGAGCGTGTTTGGGGAAAACTCATACCAACACAGAACCCGCATTACATTTACTAAAAGAGCAAGGGTTCAGGAAAACTAATTTTATAAATGTATACGATGCCGGGCCTTTTGTGACATGCGAATTAAAAAACATCAAAACAGTGCAGCAGCATAAAGAAGGGATTGTGGGAAAAATAATTGACGCAGATGAGCGGCAAGAACCCTACATTATTTGCAATCGCAACTTGAATTTCAAATCCACTCTGGGATACTTGGAAGAGTATGCTGGTGCGGAAATTGGTTTGCCCAAAAACGTAGCCCTATTACTCAATGTAGCTGTGGGCGACCCCATTTCGTACGTTAATATCACCCCTCAAAATGAAAGCCATTAAAGAAATAAACGTGATGAAGTCTAATTGTATCAACAACCGCTGGGAAGAAGCAAGAGGTCCGGAATTTCAGTCCATTAACCCTGCTACAAAAGAAACGATATGGGCAGGAAATGAATCCACACCTGAAGAAGTAAACGAAGCAATCGCATCTGCTCGCTTTGCACTCAATAGCTGGGCAAAAACTACTGTTGCTGAACGCCAAAACCACTTGCAAGTATTCGCGCAAACACTACAGCATAAGAAACAAGAGCTCCTTGAACTGATCTCGCAAGAAGTGGGAAAACCCCGATGGGAAGCTCGACTCGAAGTGGAAGCGATGGTTGGTAAAATCGCGATTTCAATCGAAGCATATAACACCCGCTGCCGAGAATTTTTTGGAGGCAATGCGATTACACGCTTTCACCCGCACGGAGTTGTCGCTGTTTTTGGGCCCTATAATTTCCCGGGTCATTTACCCAACGGGCATATTGTACCAGCACTATTAGCCGGCAATACCGTGATATTCAAACCCAGCCCGCTGACTCCAGCTGTTTCACAAAAAATGGTTGAAATTTGGCTAGACGCGGGTCTTCCTCCCGGCGTGTTAAACTTAGTTCAAGGCGGTGCTGAAATAGGTAAATATCTTGCGCAACACACAGAAATAAACGGCGTATTCTTCACAGGCAGTGCTCAAACTGGTCTTGCGATACGAAAAATGCTGGTCTCCGAGCCTGGTAAAATATTAGCGCTAGAAATGGGAGGGAACAACCCCCTCATCGTCCACCAAATCGCGGATCACTTAGCGGCAGCGTGTTTAACCATCGAATCCGCATACATCACATCCGGCCAACGCTGCACCTGCGCGCGAAGACTCATTATCCCTAAAGGATCTGAAGGAGACTCATTTTTGGATATATTAATTGAGCATATTAATAAGATACGCATAGGAAATCCCACCCAAACCCCTGAACCCTTTATGGGTGCAGTTGTTTCTTCAGAAGTTGCGGAAAAATTGCTGGAAGAACAAGCTTTCCTGGCTAATCGCGGGGGAAATGTTATCTGCGAATTAAAACAATTAGAAGAAGGCACCGGCATTGTAAGCCCCGGCTTAATCGATGTTACCGGAATTGATCACAGGGAAGACAAAGAAATTTTCGGCCCACTCTTGCAAGTTATTCGCGTAAATGATTTCTCGGAAGCAATCGAAGAAGCCAACAAAACCCGTTACGGACTATCCGCTGGCCTGTTATCCGAAAACGAGGTTAACTATAAACGTTTTTACCGTGAAGTAAAAGCGGGGATCATTAACTGGAATAGCAGCATCACCGGCGCTAGCAGCAGTGCGCCTTTTGGCGGAATCGGACTCAGCGGAAATCACCGCCCCAGCGCCTTTTTAGCAGCAGATTATTGCGCGTATCCAATCGCTTCAATTGAAAAAGATGCCCTCATGATGCCCTCCAACATACTTCCCGGATTGAGTTTTTAAGATGCAGATTGAGGAAGTCAATTTCGATGGCCTGGTAGGACAGACACATAATTATGCCGGTTTATCTGAAGACAATGTAGCCTCTTCAAGCAACAAGAACCTAAAGGCGAGACCTAAAGAAGCCGCGCTACAAGGGCTCAAAAAAATGAAATTCTTGGCAGACTTAGGGCTCACTCAGGCTATCCTTCCACCACAAGAAAGACCGAATATCCCATTTTTAAAACAGTTTGGATTTACCGGGAAGGACTCGGATATTTTAGAAAAAGCGAGAAAGCAAGCGCCGGAATTGTTTTACGCCAGTTGTTCCGCCTCCTGCATGTGGACAGCGAATGCTGCTACCGTTACTCCAGCTATTGATGCAAATGACGGCAAAACACACATTACCCCCGCGAACTTGCTTAGCAAAATTCATAGAACGATTGAAGGCAAAGCCACGGAAAAGATATTAAGCGCAATATTTTGCAATGAAACGCTCTTTACCGTACACGCACCTATCCCTCTCAGCTTTCATTTAGGGGATGAAGGGGCTGCGAATCACACTCGGCTTTGCCCAAAGCACTCTCAAGAAGGGCTGCACTTTCTTGTGTATGGCCGAGATCAATCCTGGGCAAACAACCGAAAACATTTCCCCAGGCAAACATTATTAGCATCTGAAGCGATTATACGCAGGCATACTGTAAATAATTATATTTACGCGCAGCAAAACCCAGAAGCGATTGACAAAGGGATCTTCCACAACGATGTAATCGCTACCGGCAATGAAGATTTGTATTTACTCCATGAATACGCTTATATAAATACGGAATCTGTCATCAGAGAACTTCAAGATAAGTATTCAGTTTTACATGACAAACCGTTGACCTGTATTATCGTAAAAGACAAATTCATCAGCGTTGAAGATGCCGTTAAAAGCTATCTATTTAATAGCCAAATCGTAACCCTACCCGATAACAACATGGCATTGATTGCGCCGGAAGAGTGCCATACTCAAGGCAACATTAAACAGTTTATCGAGGAGCTCATAAAATCCAAAGAAAACCGAATCCAATCCGTACATTATTTAGATTTAAAACAAAGCATGAGGAACGGTGGCGGGCCCGCATGCTTGAGATTAAGGATTCCCTTAACCGATAAAGAAATAAGTGCCCTCCCCCAAGGTATTTTTATCAACAATACGAGCTACGACAAATTTGCCACGTGGGTAAACAAGCATTACCGAGACGAACTCAGCAGTAACGACTTAAGCGATCCCCTTCTTATTCAAGAAAACCGAACCGCTCTGGATGAGTTAACTGGGATCATGGGACTGGGATCCATCTATGAGTTCCAGCAAGAATAGGAAAATCCAATTAGGCCTACTACGCAGAAATACCCGCGATCACATAACCGTCTACAAAACAAAATCGGCCCTGAAAAGAATCACCGGAAGCAAAACCCTCCGCGATATTCTTTAACAAAGTAATTTGCCAAGTATTATCGGCGCAGTTTAGTTCGACACGAGCGTCCTTAAACCCGACCCATTCCTTAGTGATAATATGTTGGCATTTATAAAACGCCTCCTTTGCACTAAAAATGAGCGTTGCCAGATTAAGATCCTGATTGTTGGCGTTAAGAAATTCAATTTCCTCTGGGACACAAACATTACGCCATAATTTTGGTTTGAGGCGATCTGCGATCTCAACATCAATCCCCAGAGAACGTATTAGCCCCGTTTTGGCAACGACAGCCATCACATAATCTCCCCCATGGGAAATACTACCACATAGACCGGCCGGCCAGACAGGTGAACGGTCTTCTGCCACCAGGACAGCCGCCTCAGGATGCCCCAGCTTGCGGATCGCTTTGCGAGCGCACACTCTACCGGTACTAAAAGCCATACGGCGCCTAGGGGATGCCCTAGATATAAAGGCAGCTTCCTCAGGGAAAATTTCACCCTGATTATCATTAAGAGGCTCAACAGCGACCATGACAGGCACATCTCCCCATAGTGAAGTGACGAGTTGTTCTATTTCCGCGGTGTTTATTTGTTGATCCATATAATTAAGCTTTCTTATAATAGCTAAAGCAGTTCAACAAGACGATAAAAAAGCCTTTGCAGTTGAAGTTGTTACAAGAGTATAGTATATTATGCTTGATATAAAGTTATTTCATAATGTGGGGCAATATAGATAGATCCGGCCAGAATGCACCCAGACCGACCGATCGGAGTACTGGGCCTTCACCCTCGCAACCTGTCTCGACATCTTCGTTCCGGTCCATTTCGGCTCCAACCTCATTAGTAGATGCGGCCAAGCAATATATCACCGTCCCTAAGGCACCGAGCGGCGTAAGTGTAAAAAAAAGGAGTGCTACCAGTTCAAAAAAGAGCAGCGGGTCTAAAGGAAAAAGTTCCACTGGTGACGCAGGAGGTAAGGACGAGGACGAAAAAGATGTAAAAACAAAGAAGAAATCCGCCAGGCAGCGCGTGCAACGTATTCGTCGCATACGCGACATGGACAACCTGCGCAAGCACCGTGGATTTGAAGCCTATTTAAAACGACTAGGTACCTTTAAAAACGTACAATCCTACATTGACGCGGCACAACGCTATTATGGCGATGTCACATTGGCATACGCGGGCATGGAATCGGCCCGAAAAAACCTTCGTAAACAAAAGAAATACGAGGAATTGGCAGACGGCCTAGATGAAGCAGCGGAGACATTATACACCGAAGAAGGCCCAGAGATACGAGCCGGCTTTAATATTGATGCTCCGATAGAAGACGTTAATCTTTTTCGTACCCACGCGCTTGGCTATAATACAGCCAGTCAAACCTTTAAGTCTATCATGGAGCAGGAGGGCAAAGAGAATTTCAAACGAGCCCTAGATTCTCTCATCAGCTCCATCGGGCAAGATAAACACGCAAAAGACCCTGCGATTGACCCCAACCATCTATTAGATGTCATGAACGGCATTTACTTAGTACAAGCCTGTGGAACAGTTGAAAAAAACTGTGACACGCTCCTCACCAGCATGAAAAACCTCTACCACGTTGAGCCCGAAATTGATTCTGTTGGCATGACAGGTGAGATGCTTGAGATAGTCGAGTCCAGCTGGATCAATCCGGAAGAATTTGAGAAGATTACGGACGAAGTGCATCTACCGGATAAATCTGCTCGTGCCGATTTCTCCCAACGCCTCATGAACTCCTTTTTGGGTATACCCGAAAAAGTACTCACAAAAGATATACGTGATAAACTCTCCGAAGCTTTAAAGGATTGGGTGGATGACGTTATTTTAGAAGAAGAAGCAGAGCTCGATAAAAAAGAACGAGAAGAACGACTCAAGAAAAAAGACATTTTTGACTTTGACCTAGACGAGGAGGAAGATGAAAAATGATAGACGATGTCATCCAGAAATACAGCAAATCCCTCGGACTCCCCCCTCCCAATTGGGAAAAAGAGGGTATCATTCACTTACAATCCACAGAACTAGGCGACCTCTATTTAGAGAGAATTCCCTCACCGCCCGAGGATGTCCTGCTGGTTTACTTAACACGTGAAATTGCGAATGCAGATTTAGACACCTATTTCCAAATCTTAGAATTCTGCCATTACACCCTCCCCTTTCCCGTAAACGCAGGCCTTTATGGCGATAATAAATTCGTTTTCAGCATAAAACTGGAAGGCAAAACATTAAGCCAGAAACAACTGGAAACCGCAGTCAATTTACTCATTCGCCTACAAGAAGACCTACAACAAACCATAGAAACTTAAAAGCAATCCCATGGCAGAAGACATCAAACATTTCCCCTCCTTTAAACCCGGCCTAACCGGTATATCGCGCACCTCTGATGTTGCGTTTAAGATGCCTTCGTTGACTGCCTTTCGCCCAAGCGATTCAAAACCACAGGATCAATGGCCCAAGTTATGGAAAGTCGAAACCTTCCAATCCCTATTAATGGAATCATTGTCCCCCATTATTAGAGACCCCGACAACCTAAGGCCTCTCATTTACCAAAAGCGGTTAGCTGAAGCCAAAAAGCAATTCGAAGCACTGGCTAAAAAAAAGCAAAAGGACATGAAACGCTCAAAAGTCATTAGCACAGAGGACATCACCGATGAAGAACTCTTTCAGCAAGTAGCCGATGACCTTGAGGAATGCGAAGAAAACAACGACTTGTTAAAGATGTTACAGCAAGCCTTGCTTTTAGCATAATGGCATACTAACATTAAGGTTATCCGTAACTTATGGAAGAATTGCCCAAAGAAACATTGTTATTGTTAGCCTATTTGTACTTGCGGCATTCCAAGCACGAGAAAGCCATGCACTTGTTATTGGCCTTAAAAAGACTTTACCCGGAAGATGCCCATGTATCCAGATCGCTCAGCTATGCTTATTGGTCTGTAGGCAAATATGAACCCGCGCTCCTCCAAGCCGAAGCGAGTTTGGAGCCGAATATGCCATTTGAACATGAATTCGCATCCAAAACGTTGATCTTTAAATCCTTATGGGGAATGAAAAGAGAAGAAGAAGCTCGAAAGGTAATGTTGGAGCTAATTGAAAAGAAAAAGGCCCATAAAGCCCGTAAAATTGAAGCCGAGAAAAAAGAAGAAAAGTGAACACAGCAATTGCCAAAATACAGGATATTATATTAAAGAGCACGCGTTATACTGACGTGTTCTTGGCCCTTTTGATCGTAATGATCATTTCGTTGATGATCATACCGATTCATCCAGCCGTCATGGATGCCTTGTTGGCGCTCAATATGTCGATTGCGGCCACGTTGATCATGATCGCCTTGTATATTCCCGGGATATTATCGTTTTCCACTTTCCCCTCTGTCTTGCTCTTAACAACATTGTTTCGTTTAGCATTAAACATTTCGACAACTCGATTGATTCTCCTAGACGCTTATGCCGGTGAGATCATTAACACATTTGGTCACTTCGTTGTTGCGGGTAATATCATTGTAGGGGGCGTTATCTTCTTAATTATCTTGATCGTCCAATTTATCGTGATCACCAAGGGTTCCGAGCGTGTGGCCGAAGTGGCGGCTCGTTTTACATTAGATGCTATGCCGGGCAAGCAAATGAGTATCGATGCGGATATGCGAGCCGGTGTAATCGATGTCGATCAAGCAAGAGCCAGACGTTCCATATTAGAAAAGGAAAACCAGCTTTACGGTGCTATGGACGGTGCCATGAAGTTTGTTAAAGGAGATGCCATCGCAGGTCTTATTATCACTGCGATCAACATTGTTGCCGGTTTGAGTATCGGTATTTTGCAAAAAGGGATGACCATGGCGAAAGCTATACAGGTGTATTCTATCCTAACGATTGGTGACGGTTTGGTCTCCCAAATACCGGCATTGTTAATTTCAGTGACCGCGGGTATTATCGTAACGCGGGTAGCTTCGGATGATAAAAGCGCCTTGGGCGCAGACATCAGCAAGCAGCTCATGGGGCAACCCAAGGCATTGCTTGTGGGCGGGTGCTTGATTGCGGCACTCAGCTTAATTCCCGGATTCCCTAAACTTCAATTTTTGACCCTTTCAGCGATTGCTATTGGCCTTTCCCTTGCACTAGGCGTTTGGAAAAAGAAAAAAATAGCAAAAAGCAAGTCTGTCCTAGGCTCCTTACAAGCGGATACCGGGGGTGTCGCCACCGCTGAGGAGGGGGAAGAAGGAGCACCTGCATCAGGAGCAAAAGAAGAATTTTCGCTTACTATCCCGCTCATGTTAGATGTCGCCAATTCCGTCCAAGATGTCATAGATGCGGAATCCTTGAACCGCCAATTAATACAAATACGGAAAGCGCTTTACCAAGACCTTGGGGTACCGTTTCCTGGAATACACCTGCGGTTTAATGAGAATTTGATTGATGGCGCTTATAATGTACTTTTACAAGAAGTGCCCATATCCGAAGGTTATTTAAAGAAAGGCTATGTGATTGCTCGTGAAGACCCCGTCAATCTGGATATTCTAAAGATTCCGTATGAGCAAGGCATACCCTTTTTACCCAGCATTGCCCCGATCTGGGTATCTGAAAAACAGGTTAAAAACCTGGAAAAAGCAGATATTGCTTACATGGACGCACCGCAGATTTTATCCTACCACATATCCTTTGTATTAAAGAAATATGCCGGAGATTTCTTAGGCATTCAGGAGGCCAAATATTTGATGGAGAAAATGGATGCCCAGTACTCAGAAATTGTGCGCGAGGTCCAACGTATCCTTCCCATACAAAAGATTGCAGAAGTCTTCCAGCGGCTCGTACAGGAAGATATTTCCATCCGGAATATGCGCTCTGTCACACAATCATTGATCGATTGGGGGCAAAAAGAAAAGGACCCCGTACTGTTAACCGAATATTCGCGATCCGGCTTAAAGCGTTATATCAGCTACAAATACAGCGGTGGTAAAAACATTTTAGCCGTATACTTATTAGATCCAAATGTTGAGGAAACGATTCGGAAGGCGGTACGACAGACCTCCGGCGGAAATTACCTGGCGTTAGATCCCAAAACCGCTAAGAAGGTTGTTAATGCCGTAAAGGAAGAAGTAGGCGATCTCTCCAAAATGACAGATAAACCCGTGTTGTTAACTTCTATGGACATCCGTCGTTATGTGCGCAAACTCGTTGAAGCAGATTTATACGAACTCCCTGTACTTTCCCACCAGGAGCTGACGGAAGAAATCACCGTCCAGCCGTTAGGAAAGATCAACATCGATTAAAATGCCCATCATATTTGATTTTTCTATAAAAAAGCCTATACTTAAGGTGTTATGACAGAAAAGACACCAGAAGACGAAATAGATGAAGTTTTAGCTGAAATAGATAAGATGATAAGTGACATTGATATCTCCCTAAAACAAGGTGAAAAGGGGAGAAATCAGACCTGTGCTTCACTTGGCATCACAGAGGAAGAGCTGGATCAATACCCCAAATTAAAAGATTGCTCTCGTGAGTTTCAAGATAAAGTTAAAAACGTTATCAATGAATCCGCCCATCACCTAACTAAGGGAGGCAAAATAGAGTCTCCATTTGAAGAAAACGCTAAACGGGCAAACATTGGCGTATCTAAACGTGGCGTAAAAATATAAGCAATTTTGCGCGTCATTATCGGCTAATATAGCATTCTTTAGCCTAAAAAAATGCTTGGCTCATTTGACAAATCGCTGAATGCGAGTACCTTTAGGGTGTAAAAGCCATCCAAACATATAGTAATTAATTTCAAAAACGAGGAAAGCGAATATGAACGAATCAAATAAACCAATATCATCTCCAAAAACGCCAGTTTCGCAAAAACCAAAAGGTGGCGTGGAGGATCTTAAAGCAAATTTAATAAAAATCTCTGATACCCTAAGCCAGATAACAGATAACAGAAAGCTTATCGTAAATGCCTTGAACGTCATTCATGATTCAGGTATTGATTTTTCAAAAGTTGATAAAAAGACCAAAGCACTCATTAAAGAACAAATGCTTCAAAGCGGGCACTTTAATGACAAAGAGCTCAAATTACTCAATCTCTTCATTGATACCGACCTAAAAGCACCTGCCGGACAGAAACTGGCAGCTGCGGCAAAGGACAATAAGCTTGAGAAGCTAGACCAAACAAGCAGCAGTGGCTCTAAAATCCCAGGGAGTATTATCTGGGCCGCAATTGCCACCTTACTGACATTGCATGAGCATAATGATAAAAAATTAGTGGACATTCAGAAACAACTGAAAGCACTGCAAGGCAATATTCATCTATACAATGAGCTTGCGCGCGTATTGAATGAAGCTCTAGCGATGAATGATGGAAAAGGTCCTCAAACGGATGCCGAGTGGAGAACCGTTAATGCAAAATTTGTCAAAAACGTACTACACGGACCAGGTGTTAGCAAAGAAGACAGAGTGGCATTTGCTATTTACGCTAGAAGCCAGGGTTTTAATACAAAGGATCCTAAACACACCGTACATGACAAGGATGCTGAATACCTTTGGAGCGCGGTAGGAAAAGCAGGTTTAACGGGAAGACTTAACGGCATGCAAAACCAGGCCAAAAAACTAAGTGACGAGGCAAGTGAAGTGAGCACAAGAGCTCAGGACGTTATCACCAAAAACAATGATATCATATCCATTGCTTCTGGATTATCCGGCGGAATGAAAGATCAATCTGGCCAATTCTGGAGTAGGATGTAGCTCTAAATGCTCTCAATTTAAAAATAATTCAAAACAAAAAATGCTCCCCAAAATCGGGAGCATTTTTTGTTTTTTTACGCAAAAGCGCTTGAATCAAACGACTATTTGAGCATTTATCCTGCCAATTTTGAGATTTTATTAAAAAAACTTTCAAAAAAAATGCCCCGGTCATTTGACAAAGCCCTAAATGCGAGTAAATTGTAGTTGTTAGTGAGAGATTAAAACACAAAACAATCAATTAAACTGCGAATCCCAAACAAAACTTTATTATGAAAAAAGCAACAAACGAAGAAATCCAAAAGGCAATAGAAGACTTCAACAAAATCGACCCTCAGGAGTTCTTGATGAATGCCGTGTTACATCAAGTTTCGTTAAAGGATCTTTGCAAATTAAGCGATGAGGAAACGGAAACGCTATATTCAAGCGCTTATACCCTTTACAACTATGGCAAGTACCAAGATGCCATCAATATCTTTACGCCGTTGACACACATGAACCTGAAGGAAACAAAATACTGGATGGGTCTCGGCGCATGTCACCAAATGCTAAAACAATATGATGATGCACTAAGAGCCTACGCTTTAGTCATTATGCTTGACGTAAATAATATTCAAGCTCCTTTCCACGTGGCCGAGTGCCATATCGCCAAAGGGGACATCGAGCAAGCAAAGGTTGCTTTAAGCTACATCGTTGACGAGCCATTAGAAAACCTTTCCGATCAAGACAAAGAGGTTGTTAAACGCGGAAAGTCGTTACTGGAAGTCATTAGCACAAAGGATAATAAATAAATTAATAACCATTTTAACAAATAAAATAATATGCCAATAAAACCAACAAAAACAGATTCCACGCAAAACATCCGAGCGACAAAGGGAGATGAGGCGCAAAAGGTAACTTCTCAAAAGAAGCAATCGGTTGGCCAAACAAATTCATTTTCAACAAAAAAAAAGATTGAGCAACCTGCCATAATAACGCAAAAACCGATACTTTCCGTTCCCACCCAGACCGTCAATTTCAACAAATTAGATGACGTAAAGGAAAAGATGGAAAGGCCTTTGGATAAGAAATATGTCGAATCCGTATTTCAGAATAGCGTGACAACTATGTATCCCGGTTTTCCTCAGGGTAAAGCCCTAGAGAAGAAGATAGAGGAACTAAGACCGCTTGCACGGGGTATCATGGAAGACGCTTTTTCGGAGAAAAATTTGGAAAGGCTTCCTCAAGAGATGAAAGCTCATGCAAAGGAAATACAATCTTTCTCCTCTCAGGCCTTTGGAAAATCCAGTGACATGGAAACGATCATGAGCATTATGATCCTGATATCCGAGCTACAAAGCGCACGTAGCAAAATGAACTTAACCGAAATGAAAAGTCTTTCCGACAAACAGCATGCCGTATTGAAGGAATCTCAAACAGCATTGGTCACCAGTCAGGAAAGAGCAGGTACTGCAGAGGGTATCTCAAAAGCAAATAACATAGTAGGAATTGTCTTGGGCATTGGGGGACTAGCATTAGCCGCCCTTTCCATTCTTGCCTTAGGAGTAGCGATTGTGGCATCGTTAGCCGTCACTGGATTGACATTTGGAGCCGCCGCTCCAATACTCATAGCAGTCGTTTGCATAGGAGTTCCATTAGTTCTGGGCGCCTTGTTTAGTGCCGGATCGCTCGTATTTAACGCTGTTTCGATGGGTGTAGGCCAAGAAAAAGTAAATGAATTTGTAGCAGGTCTTCTGACTTCCGTTCTTGGTATCAGTAAAGAAGATGCGGAAAAGGCAGCCCCATGGGTCATTATGGGAGTTCAACTCGGTGGATCGATAGCAGTGTTTCTCATTACGATCGCCGGCGCTATAGCCGCATGGATAGCAACTTTTTTTTCATTAGGTTTGGCAGCACCTGTGGGGGCAGCCGCAACCGCACTGGCTTGGATGCAAGGTGCCGCCATTGTAGGTAGATTCACACAATCCGGAGCAGAGGCTATTACAACTGTTAGTCTAGGCGTTCCTCAAACAGTTTACGCCTACGAAACGTTGCGGTTCCAATCAGATAGCCTTGGTTTCAAAAAGGTTTCCGAAGAAATAGAAAAACAGGTTCAACATGCACTCAATCGAGCCAAGGAGGCGATTGCCAAAGAGAACGAATTTATGAAAATGGTGATCAAGATGGTTGATGACATGAAGAACACCGTTTTAAAAGTACAATCCAACATATAAGAGTAACAAAAACCATTTAAACAATTAATCAACAATAGAGAGCAATCATATGTCAAATTCAAATAAAATAAACAAATCGGGCAAACCTTCAGTAACGCGTACCCACGAAAAGACCAAGGTGAAGGATGTGGACTTACTGAAAAAGGAAAACACTAAAAGAGTTGAGCAAGAGGTTTTAAGAAAAAAGCTGGATGAAAAATCGTCCAACAACGAACGTCCTAGACTAGTCAAACCCGCAACAACACATACCGGAGAAGAAGGAACAGAGCAATTTGTGGCTGCTGCTCGCAAAACGCTAAAAACATTGGACAATGTGGCCAAGAACCCAGAGCTTCTGGCAGCGGAGAATAAGGCAATTGGCTTAGCAACAGATGCTATCACGAGCATTGAAGACGCTCCTACCGTAGAAGCTAAGGTCACTGCCGCAAGCAATGCCGCTAAGAAAATTGCGGATACCATTGATCCTCAAAACCCAGATTCTAGACTCACCGGAATACTGGCACTCATGCTGATAATGATGCAGCTCAGTAGCAAATTTTGGCAACTGGCTCAACAATTAGCAGAATCAGACATTCAAATAATTGTTGCGGGAATTAACAAACAACAGGCTGAAGTAAAAAATCAAGCCTGGATCACGCTTGCAACAGGTTTAGTCAGTGCTGGATTATCCGTAGCAAGTGCTACCACTTCAGCTGTTATCTCCGCCAAAGCAGGAACCAAGACTGCCAAAAATATCTTGACTAAGCCTTCAGATTCTTCGGTGAGCCTAAAGCAGCAATCAATTCAGGGAGCGAAAAACGATCCAACAACTAAGGTTGATCCAAAATTAGACAACCTGAAAAAAATTGAAACCGATGTTAGAAACAAGATTCCCAAGTATGATGGAACAGAGTTAAATAAATCCAGTACGGAGTGGAACGATGTTAAAAACAAGCAGGTCGAGATAACGCAGACAAAAACACAAATTGAGAGCAAAGAAAAAGCCATCGAAACTAAAACGAATGAGCTGAAAGAGCTTAAAAAGGTAAACGCGACTCAAGAGGGCAGTGAATTAAAAGACTTAGACAAGCTAACAGAGCTCGATAATTTACAAAAATCTATCGACACGGACAAGACTGAATTAACAAATCTTAAGAATGATTTAAACACGAAAGAAAACAATTTAAAGGAGCTGGAAAATAAGGTTCCCAAGCACAAAGCAGGCGACGCTAAGGTAGATAGCGAAGAATACAAGGATTGGCAAGACGCTAAAACGGCTCGTCAAGAATACGAAACTGACATCTCAAATCAGGAAAACCTTATTACCAAAAAAGAAACTGAAATTGAGAACTTAAAAAAAGAGCTAACAAGCACCACAGATACGAGTAAGCAAAACGAACTGAAGAGTAAAATCGATCTAGCTGAACTTGAGTTGGCCAACCAACAATCTGAGCTAGCCAAGCTTCAAAAAGTTGAGCAAGAACCATTAGCTGGTTTCTGGAGCAACTTTAAAACGATCATAAAGGGTGATATGCCTGAAGACCAAATAAAGGCATTACACCATAATAGCGTAGAGTTCCAGACAAGAATGAATAGCGTACAAATCGCAACACAGATGACGGGGTCTGCTTTCGACTTCTTAAAGAAGGGCGGTGAAGGAGCAGGTGATGTGTGGAAGTCCGCACAAAAATCCGCAGAGCTGGAGGGGCAAAAGGAAGCGCAGGAAGCTGGATTAAAACACCAGCACAATGTACAGTTCAGAGATGCCTTTAATGCTAACATTGGTGCATTCAAGCAATCGGCACAAACGATCATCCAAGAGACTTCCAGCACTGTTCGTGAAGCTGCTCGAAAACTCTAATGAGTCATTAACACATTTTCCGTCACGGAAATAAACCACAAGCGCCCCGAGCATGAAATATGGCTTCGGGGCCTTTCTTTTGCATTCGTTTATAAGTCGCCCAAGAGCCGTAAATTCATACGCCAAACACCTTGACAGGGAGCGTGTAAATCCAATAAAATCTGACCGTATATACCGCATGCGCCTAAGCCTCAAACAGATCATAAAAGAACTGTCCGAACTTTATAAGATGGACCCCCCTGAAGCAGACGAATCAGGCCACTACCATGTCCTCTTTGATCGCCGTTCCGACGTAGAGATCTTCCCTACAGGCCACCGTTCCCTTGTTATAAAAGCAAGCATCAGGGCAATGGAGAATTATCCCGAGCCGAGTGTTTCCTTTTTAAAAAAAATTCTTCAATGGAACTTCGTGCGTGCCCACGAGCAAGATAGCTCTATCAGCTGGGATCCCGAAGAAGATACGCTTTTCCTCTACCGCCAAATCCCGCTCGAAGACCTCAATTTCAATCTATTCCTCGAATATCTGGAAGAATTTTTAAACACACTGGAATTCTGGAACAGTGCTATAGCGGCACAAGGTGACTTGCCCACAAGGCCCCCATTCCCCTCGCCTTCCGCCTGAAAATTTATAATAACTTAATGCACCTTAATCTAAAAAAACCTTTTCTCGCTTGTCTTATCGGCATAATGCCCTTTAGTGGAGCCTTCAGCCAAACAACCACCCTCACGGCAAAGGTCAATGAAACCGGCGTCCCCTGGGAACAACAGCAATACTTTCATTACGCCAAGGATGTTGATATTAAATCACTACTGGAATCTTTTGGTGCCATCCAGGGCATCAATGTTGTAATAGATCCCGCGATCACCGGCAAAGTAAACGGAAAATTTGAAGGCATCTCCCCAGACCAATTCCTGAAACAGATCTCAGACGCTCATAATCTCATCTGGTACTACGATGGCAACATCTTGTATTTCTACCCGGGCAGCAAAATTGAATCCCGCATCCTGAGCGTCAGCAATTTGGACTCTCAAAAACTTCTAGCAACGTTAAAAAGCCTGAATGTTACCAGCCCACAGTCTTCCGTTCGTGTTTTTGATGAAGGCGGTGTTGTCTTTGTAAGTGGCCCTCCAGGCTACATAGATCTTTTGGAAAAGCTGGGCAGCCACATCCAGCAGAGAATGGAGGTCACGTATTGGAGGCAGCCTACGATTAAGATTTTCCCCCTTAAATACGCTTGGGCATACGATGTCTCTTTCGAATCCGGCAGTAATACGATTACAATTCCCGGGGTAGCCAGAATGCTCCGCGGCCTTATGGAAACCGGTATGGACGTTGGCCCAAATGTCGTCAGCGGCGATGAAATCAACCCCACGGATGCCGATAACACCGGGCATAAGATGAATAAATTAATGGGCAAAGGTCTCATTAAAAGCAACCTTGCCAAAGACATCCAGGCCGGTGAAGTCGCACTCGGTGAAGCGGCCACTGGCGATTACCCGGACAAGGATAAGAACAACGGGATTGGCCTTATATCTCCTTCCATTATTCAGGCAGATACGCACAACAATTCAATCATCATACGGGATATTCCTGAAAAAATGTCTCAATACCAGGCCATCATCGACACACTGGACACACCGGTAAAGATCATCGAAATCAGCGCCATGATCGTAGATGTCAACAGCGATGATTCTATCGGCTTAGGCAACCAATATTTCAAATTAGACTTCGGCAAAAAAAGCCAGGACAGCATAGCCGTCGCCCCCAATGGCGATACCCCCACACCTGCCTCTTCCGGATTCAATTTCGATATCGATATGCGCTCTGTCGTGAACAGTGTAAAGTTCACAACACAGATACAAGCCTTACAGAGAAATGGTCGCGCTAAAGTCCTCGCCCGCCCAACCGTTCTAACGCTCAATAACCTAGCAGCAACGATTACAAAGCAGCAAACCTTCTATGTTAAGTTACAAGGCGACCGCCAAGTAGACTTAGTAAACGTTTCCGCAGGCACCACCCTAAACGTCACTCCACGCTACATTGAAGACAAGGGCAAGAAGAAGATTAAATTAATGGTATCCATTCAAGACGGTTCCGCAGATGTTTCTAGTAACATAACCGGTAACCCAATTGTCTCCAACGACACCATTAACACTCAAGCCGTTATCATGGAGCAACAGAGCTTGCTCGTGGGTGGTTATTACCGCCACTCCGAAGGTATCAATGAAGGCGGTGTTCCCATTCTCAAGGAAATCCCATTACTTGGTTTCTTATTTAAAACAAGAACCAAAACAAAAACGATCATGGAACGCATGTTCCTGATCACACCGCGTGTTGTCGATATTGACAATGAGGGCAATATTGATGTTCAAAAGCAATTCGATTACCCGCTCAAACCGATTGGCGAAGGTCCTTATCCTCCTGCTGATGAACAAAAACGCCGCGATGATCAAAAATTCGACAGTCGAATGGAAGTTCGTGAAGCCCTGCAAACTGCCGGCTTACCTGTTTGGTCTAAAAAAACAAATAAAAAGAAACCCGAGCCAACTGTTGAAACAGACGCAGTAGAGCCCCAACCCGTGGTTGAGGCCTCTGAGGCTGAACCCGTGGCGAGAAAAAGCCGGTATATCAAAAGAAACGGCCCTAAAAGCTAGAATAACTTAAAAGAAAAACAACAATGAACATTAGAGACATATTATCTGAATTAGGAAAGCAAATGGGGCTAGGCAACCTCAAGCTCGATGAAAACAAAGTATGCCGTTTGATATTCGACAAAAAATTTACCGTCGATATTGAAGCAAACGATGACGAAAGTATCGCGCATATTTATTCTGCAGTTTGCATTATCCCTCCCATTGAAAAAGAAGCTTTGTATGAAAAGCTCCTGGACGCAAATCCATTTGGCCGCGGTACAGGTGGAGCATCCTTCGGCATCGACCTCGAAATGGGTGAAATTTTAATCACACGAACCTTGGTTTTAGATAAAACAGACTATCAGGACTTCGTCAACGCCTTAGAATCCTTTGTGAACCACCTAGAAGCTTGGACAGAGAAGATCGACAAACAAGATTATCTGCACGATAAGGATAATGGTATTAAGAAACCTAAGACAGATAAATTCGGCAAACCTAAAGAAGAGGAGCCGGAAGAGCACGATAAAAGAGATGATCATAAGCCGCATACCGGCCCAGATCATGGCTTCTTAAAGGCGTAGCTGTACTCCTGTTACTTCAATTTCTTACCATTTGGCACTGATTTCGTCGGTGCGACCAGTGAGATATGTTGATTCACATCTTCAAATCCTAAAAGTAGGAATTCGGACACAAACCCAGCTATATTCTTTGTTCCCAAATTAATAGCACCGAGAACCTGCATACCTGGCAGATCATCAACGGCATATAAATCCGTAATTTGCGCAGAAGTTTGCTTGGTACCGATATGCTCCCCGAAATCGACCCACACCTTATAGGCAGGCTTTCTGGCTTTCGGAAACACTTCCGCTTTGATAACCCTACCGGAGCGAATATCTACTTTTTCGAATTCATCAAAGGTAATATTAGACTGCATGTTCATTTAAATGCTGGCTGTTTTGTTGTTTAAAATCTTTTGAAATGTCTGTAATGCGCACTCAATATCAAGTACTGAAATACCTAAATGTGTCACGATGCGGACAATATTATCCACAAAATAAAACTTTCCTAATAAAACGTTATTTATCTTTAGCTCCTCAAGAATCCCATCTATATACTTCCCGTCCATTTTAACAAACACCATATTCGTATTTTGCTCAAGTGGGACAATTAAAGGGCTATTAAGCGACTTCAATCCCTCAAACAATTTATTAGCATTAGCATGGTCTTCCGACAAGCGGTCAACATTGTGCTTTAATGCATATAAGCCTGCTGCCGCTAAAAATCCACCTTGGCGAAAACCTCCCCCTAAAACCTTACGCCACCTACGAGCGCGTTTTATAAAGGCTTGAGATCCGCACAACAAAGCACCTCCCGGAGCGCCTAATCCCTTAGAGAGACAAATGGTTAGCGAATCCACAGGCTCAGCAACCTCTTTTAGGGCTTTTCCATAATGAATAATTGCATTAAAAACGCGTGCCCCATCCATATGGAGCAATAAGTTCTCCTCTTTGCAAAAGTCGGCTGTCCTAGCAAGATACTCAAAAGGTAATGCTTTTCCGTTCGTTGTATTTTCAATACACAAAAGCTTTGTTTTCACAAAATGAACATTCTCTGGCTTAATCTTTCTTCGCACTTTATTGAGATCAATCGTGCCGTCTTCTTCAAAATCAATTGGCTGCGCCTGAACGCCACCCAATACCGAAGCGCCTCCCCCTTCCCACAGATAGCAGTGCGCAGTAGAACCAGCTATGTATTCATCTCCACGCTCGCAGTGAGAAAGAATTGCGGTGAGATTAGCCTGCGTAGCCGAAGGCAAAAACAAAGCCGCTTCCTTCCCGCTCAATTCAGCAGCATACTGTTCCAGTTCATTAATTGTAGGATCTTCTCCATAAACATCATCCCCGACAGCCGCATTCGCCATAGTCTCTCGCATTCCAGATGTTGGCAATGTGAGCGTATCACTCCGTAAGTCGATTAGGCAATTTGTGTTATCGCTCGAGAAAGCATTGGTAGTCATAGCGGTAAATAAGAAAGTTTATTGCTGTAGGTGTAGGGGAGAGTATCCAAAGATTGCGGGATAGCAAGCCAAAAAAAAGACCCGTATTCTCAATTAAGAAAATACGGGTCATAATACTGGCAATAACCTACTCTCGCACAGCAGCTAGGCTGCACTACCATCGGCGATTGAGGGCTTAACGATCGTGTTCGGAATGGGAACGTGTGTTTCCCCTCACCTATTGTCACCAGAATGTCTCCCTATGCTAGGAATAATTGTGACAGATAGAAATCGTGATGGATTCGGATATTGCTAATTGGATTAGCATAGTTGATGGAAAGAACGAGTTTATTTGCATTGGGTCAAAAATTTAAAATGTAAATGGAATAAGTAATTGAGTCAAATCGTTTGGATCATTAGTACTAGTAAGCTCAATAGGTTACCCTACTTACACATCTAGCCTATCAACCTGGTGGTCTACCAGGATCCTTTATGGAATAAATTCCAAAGGAGATCTCATCTTGGGAGGAGCTTGGCGCTTAGATGCTTTCAGCGCTTATCTCTTCCGTGCTTAGCTACCCGGCGATACCACTGACGTGATAACCGGTACACCAGAGGCACGTCATTTCCGGTCCTCTCGTACTAGGAAATGAACCCCTCAAATCTCCAACGCCCGCAGCGGATAGAGAACCGAACTGTCTCACGACGTTCTGAACCCAGCTCGCGTACCACTTTAATCGGCGAACAGCCGAACCCTTGGGACCTTCTTCAGCCCCAGGATGTGATGAGCCGACATCGAGGTGCCAAACCGCGCCGTCGCTGTGAACGCTTGGGCGCGATCAGCCTGTTATCCCTAGGGTACCTTTTTTCCTTTAAGCGATAGCGGTTCCACGTCCTACTACCGGACCACTTGAGCCTGCTTTCGCAACTGATCGACTTGTAGGTCTCACAGTAAAGCTTCCTTGTACTCATACGCTCTCCAGTCGATTGCCGACCGACTTGAGGAAACCTTCGCAATCCTCCGTTACTCTTTAGGAGGAGACCGCCCCAGTCAAACTGACCCCCTAGCACTGTCCATTGGCCGGATAACGGCACAACGTTAGATATTTAACAAACAAAGAGTGGTATTTCACCGTTGACTCTGCCATTCCCTGGAGAATGGCTTCAAAGTCTCCCACCTATGCTACGCATTGAAAATCAAATAACAATACCAGGTTACAGTAAAGGTCCATAGGGTCTTTCCGTCCTGCTGCGGGAACGCGGCATCTTAACCGCGACTACAATTTCACTGAGCATCTCCTCGAGACAGCATCCAATTCGTTACACGATTCGTGCAGGTCGGAACTTACCCGACAAGGAATTTCGCTACCTTAGGACCGTTATAGTTACGGCCGACATTCACGGGGGCTTGAACCAGAAGCTTGCACCTCCAGCATTCACCTTTCCGCATTGGTCACGTGTCACTCTCTATACGTTGTCTTACGACTTAGCAGAGAGCTGTGTTTTTGCTAAACAGTCGATTGGATCTCTTTTCTGCGACCTACCGAAGTAGGCGCCCCTTCTACCGAAGATACGGGGCTAATTTGCCGAGTTCCTTGAGGAGATTTCACTCACGCGCCTGAGAATACTCATCCCGGATACCTGTGTCGGTTTGCGGTACAGGTCCCTTGTAGACTCCTAACGAAGCTTTTCTTGGAAGCATAGTATCATTCAATCGCCTTTGGCCGTAGCCTCCGGATCCCATAACGCCTCAGCTTTAATGTTCGGCGGATTTACCTGACCGAACAGCCTAAACGCTTAGACATGGACATTCAACACCATGCTGAACTAACTTTCTCCGTCACTCCGAAAGTGATAACGCATACAAGGGAGTACAGGAATATTAACCTGTTGTGCATCGACTACTCCTTACGGCCTCGCCTTAGCTCCTGACTAACCCTGCTCAGACGAACTTTAAACAGGAAACCTTATCCTTACGGCGAAATGGATTTTAACCATTATTATCGTTACTTATGTCTGGATTCTCACTTCCAGTCAGTCCACCTTCGGTTACCCTTCGGCTTCAGCCCAACTGGAACGCTCTTCTACTGCTCTATGTAAAAAAACATAGAACCCACAATTTCGGCACACTGCTTGAGTCCCGATCATTTTCGGCGCAAATCCACTCGATAGGTCAGCTATTACGCACTGTTTAAATGATGGCTGCTTCTAAGCCAACATCCCTATTGTTTATGTAGATTCACTTCCTTAATTCCACTTAGCAGTGATTTAGGGGCCTTAATTGGTGGTCTGGGCTGTTTCCCTCTCGTCCATGGAGCTTATCCCCCACAGACTGACTCCCGTGCTACACCAATCGGTATTCGGAGTTTGATAAGGTTTGGTACCCTGGTATGGGCCCTATCCTTTTCAGTGCTCTACCCCCGATTGTCAGCGCACGAGGCTATACCTAAATATATTTCGAAGAGAACCAGCTATTACGGGGTTTGATTAGCCTTTCACTCCTACCCACAGCTCATCCGAGAACGTCTCAAGGTTCACCGGTTCGGTCCTCCCCTCGATTTTACTCGAGTTTCAACCTGGCCATGGGTAGATCACCTCCGCTTCGGGTCTATTGCCCACAACTAATCGCCCTATTCAGGCTCGCTTTCACTACGCCTCCAGGCTGTAAGCCCTTAAGCTTGCTATAGACAATAACTCCCAGACCCATTATACAAAAGGTACGCCGTCACCCCACGAAGGGGCTCCGACCGCTTGTAAGCAATAGGTTTCAGGTACTATTTCACTCCCCTAACAGGGGTTCTTTTCACCTTTCCCTCACGGTACTTGTTCACTATCGGTTGATATCGAGTATTTAGCCTTACGCGGTGGTCCGCGTAGATTCACACAGGGTTTCACGTGTCCCATGCTACTCAGGAACATCCTAGGGCTTCTTGTAATTTCGGAAACAGGGCTATCACCTCCTATGGCGCAATTTTCCAATTGCTTATCCTATCACTTAAAGTCCCACATTGGAGTCCTACAACCCCGGCAGGATAAATCCTACCGGTTTGGGCTATTCCCCTTTCGCTCGCCACTACTGAGGGAATCGCATTCGCTTTCTTTTCCTCTGCTTACTGAGATGTTTCACTTCAGCAGGTTCGCAATTATTACCTATGTATTCAGTAATAACTGACTGGAGTTGATCCAGTCGGGTTTCCCCATTCGGAAATCCCCGGGTCAAAGTATGTTTGCTACTCACCGAGGCTTATCGCAGTTAACCACGTCCTTCATCGCCTGATATCACCAAGGCATCCACCTATTGCTCTTATTAGATTTGGTCATCAATTACTTATATCCGTTTAAAAGTATCTCTTAGACATTGTAAATTGTATCCCACAATGCAAATAAACTGTCAAAGAACTGAAATTATTCAGGTTCACGTTTTTCTGAGAGGAGGCGTTGCTGGTATTTAATGGTGGGCCCAGGTGGACTTGAACCACCGACCCCACGCTTATCAAGCGTGTGCTCTAACCAACTGAGCTATAGGCCCATATAAAATGGGTGGGAAGTGGTGGAGTCGATCGGGATCGAACCGACGACCTCCTGCGTGCAAAGCAGGCGCTCTCCCAATTGAGCTACGACCCCGCAAAATTGTGCAGGTGCCCATAAAGGCCTCTCAGGAAAACTATCA
>Ga0210009_1000005_pt1:130000-334670 | contig 334670 bp, 334 predicted proteins | sample CryGeyCG2114_065_FD_185457 | JGI IMG/M metagenome (GOLD analysis project Ga0210009, IMG submission 185457) | Groundwater microbial communities from aquifer - Crystal Geyser CG12_big_fil_rev_8/21/14_0.65 (SPAdes) (version 2) | ecosystem: Environmental > Aquatic > Deep subsurface >...
TGAACTCCTTTATTAATTCAAAAACATTACTTATGACTTCAGACAATAAGGATACCGCAAAAATCACAGCCCTTGGAAAGGAATACTCGTTTCCCATTATAACAGGAACGGAAAACGAAAGCGCGATTGACACCCGTACGTTGCGTAAGGTCTCCGGCTTGATCACTTATGATGAGGCTTATGGGAACACGGGTTCCTGCATGAGTAAAATTACATTTGTGGACGGCGAGGAGGGCATCTTGCGCTACCGTGGCTACCCGATCGAAGCCCTTGCAGAGCACTCGAATTTCATCGAAACGTCTTATTTATTAATCTATGGCGAGCTCCCTACAGAGTCTCAACGGGACGCTTTTTCTCGAGAAATCGCAAACAATGCTATGCTCCACGAGGGAATGAAACAGGTCTTTAAGGGCTTTCCAATGAATGCCCATCCCATGGCTATCCTTTCTTCTTTGCTGAATTCTTTAGGTACCTATCATCCTAAAATGTCGAGCAATAACAGAGTGCAAGATCTTGACCTCTTTGATGAAGCTGCTGCGTTTCTAATATCTAAGGTAAGAACGATCGCTGCCATGACGTATCGGACTAAAAAGGGTCTTCCGCTCATATACCCTAGAAGCGATTTTCGTTACGTAGATAATTTTCTGCACATGATGTTTACTCAACCGTATGATCCCTATCAACCGGATGAAAACGTACGTCGTGCGCTTAATCTAATCTTTTTACTCCACGCAGATCACGAACAAAACTGTAGTACTTCAACCGTTCGCATGGTCGCTTCGGGGGGTGCTAATTTATTTGCATCTGTAGCCGCTGGCGTATGCGCTTTATGGGGCCCACTACATGGCGGCGCTAATATGGCTGTGATACAAATGCTTCAAGAAATCCATGCCTCCGGCGATGATGGCTCCAAGTTTATTGAACGTGCCAAAAGCGGCCAAGAGCGCCTTATGGGCTTTGGGCACCGGGTTTATAAACACTATGACCCTCGCGCTAAAATCCTTCGCGATGCTGCGGCCAAAGTGCTCGATAACTTGGGCATGAAAAAGGATCCTCTTCTCGACATCGCTCGTCACTTAGAGGAAAAAGCATTAAGTGATGATTACTTTGTTTCCAGAAAGCTCTACCCCAATGTAGACTTCTATAGTGGCATTATCTTGCAAGCGCTGGACATCCCGCTGGACATGTTTACGGTCATCTTCGCGATTGGGCGCCTCCCTGGCTGGATTGCCCACTGGAAAGAAGTTGCGGAAGACCCTCATGCCCGCATTCATAGGCCAAGACAGATCTATATGGGCGAAGCTAAGCGAGAGTTTGTACCGTTGGAAGAACGGGGGTAACTCATTGCTCTTTTAGTTTTCAACTCTCGCGCACGTATTAACAGCAGAGTTTAAAAAAAAGAAGCGTTTTAGAACGCTTCTTTTTTTTAGGAATCCTCAGTGCTGAAAATTTAGGCTATTCCCTATAGTTATGAAAAGCATACCGAAACGTAAAATATATTGACAGATAAAATAAAAAAAAGTATAATTGTAACACTTTTTTCAAACCTATTAAATACTTATGGCACTCTTAAAAAATTACCTAGCAACACCCCTTCTTCTATTTTTAACGGCAACAAGCGTGCTCACTGCCAACACGGTAACTCTAGAAGAAAAGCTGAATCATCAATTTGAGATGTATGAACGTCTTCGTAATGAAACCATTACCTGTTTAACTCCGGAAATGAAGGAGATTCCTTTTACCAGGGCCGAATGGGAGGTTTTTCTGATGCCTTCAAAGGAAATGCAATTTCAATCAAAGGACTTAAATGACCTCAAAGCTTTTCATACTGAAATTGCAGAGCGTGCAAGACTTCAATATGCAGGGAATTCAGTGATTGATTTAACTTTATTGCGCAACAACCACCGTTTATTAAAGCAGTTTACAAACGAGCTCCCTAAGGGTGGAATGCTTCACGTACACCCCTATGGCACTCTCGATCGCCAGATGGCAAAAACGATTCTACTCAAGCATGATCCTATCCTCGATGGACAAAAGTTGTTAAACAACATCCGAAGCGATGAGCAAATATTGCTTTATAATAATGAGTTTCGTTTTTTACAAACGCTCATTCCCGGAAAACGTTTCTCAGAACTATCTAGCGCGGATAAGGAAACCTTTCTTAACCTGCTTTTTATGCCTTCTAATCCTAAGTTTGATCACCCGTTTGAACGTTTTTCGGCATCTTTTATTTTCATAGCGGCTGTTGCAAAATCAGTACCGGGTGGCAAAAAAATAGTGATCCAAGATTTTTTAATGAAGGCCTACGCCGAGGGTATACGATATGTCGAATTCACGGACAACGTCAAAGCAACGCCTGAAGATATAGCTGAAAAAAATAAGTGGTCTGAGGAGCTTTACAAAGCAACGGGGGTAATCGTACGTTGGAACGCAAGCTTTAAGCGGGTGGATGATCCAAGGGAAAATGCTGAAAGGATCAATGACTTGATTCAGTTAACGAGTACTGGCATGCCTGGATCAATCGTTGGAATAGATTTATTAGGGAACGAGCGTAATACCCCTGCACTAGAAACGGGCTATTTAATTTATGCTCCCTTAAACGCTTCCATTAAGGGCAAACACCCTCAAAAAAACACCTCTTATTTAAAGCGCACCATTCATGCGGGCGAAATTGGCCATGTCCATAACGTCAGAGACGCGCTTATACTGGGCACGGATAGAATCGGGCATGGTGTTCTCCTAGTAAATGACCCCGTGACACTCGAGTACGCGCGCCGAAAGCAGCTCCCTATCGAAATCAATTTGCACAGCAACCTGAAGCTTCAAAGCATTCGAGATTATTCCGAACACCCATTCCTCCTTTACCTCAGACTAGGTCTTCCCGTAAGTCTCTCGACCGATGATGAAGGGATTCTTGAGACTAATATTTCAAACGAATTCGCCATCGCAATCGAAAACACGGATATCTCCTACGCCGAGCTCAAGCAGCTGGCTTACAACTCAATCACCACTTCGTTTGCTTCGGAGGATGTTAAAAAGCAATTGATTGCTGATTTAGATACCAGGTTTAAGGTGTTTGAGGAAAAGTGGCTTCCTGTCTTAGGCGGTCAAATTTCAGTATTGCAAGGCAGTTGATAAAAAATCGCCTTGCACCGTCTCTCTCAATGAATTCAGCAAGATTTATATCGCCCCAATCACCCGACTATAAAAGCGCCCACCGGTTCTGGTAACCCGTAGAATTGTCGTCTTGCCATCTTGCACAGCCACAACAGGGGAAACACCCTGTGCGCTTGGGTGGTCCAGATTAAAGGTATATTCTCCGGCTGGTATAAAGTAATCGCCTACCTGCACGTTGTCCGGAAGGGTCAACCAGCTGCGTCTGTCCGCGCGTTCACTTAACAGGGCTCCTATCGCAGTCACAAGACCCAGTACAGAGTCTTGTTTCTGCGCCTGGCGTTGTATCTGGTCTTTGACAACGATTCGGATCACTTGGCGTATAAATATCCCGCTGTACTCTTCCATCAGCGCTTTCACCGCTAGGGCTCGAACAGTACAAATATTCTCTGTCTTACCCAGCAGGCGGTTATTGTGGAGTAAAGACATAGAATAGGCCGGCGTAATATCGCTTGAGTAATAGGGCATCGCGATCGTATAGGAAATTCCGTTCCAGAAAAAGGGGATCATCAGCTGTTCTTTCATCGGCACAAAACCGTCTTCATACACAACCACCAATCGGCCGTCCCCTGCCCTGGGTTTCTGTGGGTTCACTTTACCGAAGAGTTTCCCATAATGCTCTAGGTCATCTTCAAAGCGCATAGATTCCGCCAATCTAAAGACGGAGTCCACCGCATACTTGTTTTCCGGGTAAATCTCCACAGCTTTCTTATAGGATATCAGCGCATTGTTTGGGTCATTATCCATCTCATATAGCACACCGGACAAATAAAAGGTAAAGGCATTCTGAAAGGAGTTTTTTACGCCACTTGCGGCAAAGGCCATATCCGCGTAGGCCTTGGAAAAACCCGCTTCGTTGGTCGCAGAGCTCACTTGGTGTTTCTTCGCTTCGTCTTGAACCTTAGCAACTTCTTTTTCGTTCTGCTGCAGAGCATACGTTTGCTCATTATTAGCGCGGCGCACTTCCACCATCGCTCCTTCCAACTTCCCAAGCTCTAGGTAATTGAGTGTCTGGAAGCTGTGTAAAAATACCTTTTCGTAGCCGTAGCCGGTGTAGGGTATCGCATTATCATTGGTTAACAGGCTAGCTCCGATAGACCCCAAACTTGAGGCGGAAATACTCGCTTTCATCTGGTTTTCTTCAATCACTTTAGCGGCGTTTTCATAGTCTTCTATGCTCCACTCGATCTTTTTGTCGAGTTCGGATACGCGGGCTCTTTCTTGTAAATAGAGTATCTTGTCTGATGTCTTCACTTTAGGGGTCAACGCATCATAGGCTTCCATCGGCCTATCCTCCTGCACCATCTTGCGAACGGGTTCCAATTGTGATGGATAGCTTGTAAACAAGCTCGTGGTTGAGCACCCTCCTGTAAATAATAACACACTACCGGTTACTATTCCTATAATAGCCCAACGTCCTATCCCCTTCTTCTGTCTCATACCTTACCCCTCGTTTTACTTAAATCATTATCGTCACCAATTCACGGGTTTATCAGAGGAAAGGGGGGAAACGGGTCTTTCTTCTATGTTCGCGTGAATGTACTTTTCTTGGGGTAATCTACAAACATAGCCAACGGCAAAGGGGGCTGCCGAGCTCACTAAATCTGCCACCGCAAACTTAGGCATAATACGGCTCACTCGTACCGCGCCAATTTGGCGCTCCTGAGTCCCTAGAAATTCTCCGGTATCCGGATTCACGATCTTCTCTCCCGTTTCAAACACATCCAACACAGAGCCTATTTTAAATACAGATCCCTCGCCCTGGTTCAAGTAAACTTGCTGTTTGTCTATCGATGCTATCTTAATCGGGCTGATGGTATTCGATATTTCGTTAACGAGGCGTTTCACGGTCCACTCTTTCAACAGATTCATGAAAGATAGCGGCGTAGTTCTGGAATACTGGGTTACGCGCTCAAGTGCTTCTTGGTTCACTTTCTTGGACAAAACAATCTCAGATGTCGCTACGTCCACAATGCGCATACTCACAATCATCCGCCCGGTCAGTTCCGTAACGGTTACATTAGAGGATTCAAATCGCATGGGTCTTTCCTCTGCTTCTACAAGCTCTATATCTCCGTATACCAAATACTGCGCGCCTATTTCTTTCCCAAAGGCACTCATGCCGCCAGCCGTCATAGAGGAAAACTTCTTTTCTTCTTCCAATGCTTTTAAACGGCTTCCTTGGCGCTCTACTACTTTAAAGTTCGGGTTATTCACCAGGGCTGTGATCACTTCGGATGTTAAATACTCCGTATCCTTCTGAGACCACTTCATATTCGTAAACTGCTTGCTCATCGAAATCGTAACATCCGTGCTTTTAAAGGGGATCACTGCCACTGTTTTTACATCGGTTGCTGCCAGTAGCGTTGAACCCATTACAACGCCTAAGAATAAGGATAGCCAAAAAAATTGTTTTTTCATAAAATAGTGGTAGATTCAGTTAAATTAATTAAAATCCATTGAATATAAATTTGTTATAAAAATTATGACCTATGAACCACGAAATTTCAACAGCATTTTTTAAGGGCGAATCTGAGGAAAAATACAAGTTTACCGTCTATAATTGGGACATCATTTTCCGTGAAGGCCTTCGTGGTGTCTACATTTTCGGCAAACGGTTTAAAAACTCAGATGGTAACTTTACCCTTAATCCCATTTTTATCGGCGAAATGAAGGATCTCCACTTCTTGCAGGGCTATCACCGAAAAATGGACTGTATCATGAAAAATGGAGCCAACTGCAAATGCATCTACGCCGTCCAAAATGACGCAAGACGAGTTGCAATTTGCCAAGACTTGATTGATAATTGCGATCCACCGTGTAACGATTAAATAACTATTTATGAAAAGCATACTCACCTCACTCCTTTTCCTGGCAACATTTCCCCTCTTCTCCTTCGCGGATGAAAACATAGACCAACAGCCACACGATATTGGCATCGCCGTTTTAGATTTCGATAACCGTACGGGCCCCTCTGGTCAACGCATCGTCCCCGGCATCTATTTTGATCAGCAGGACAAACGAGGGTTTGAAAACACCGCAGAAACCTACGTACAAGATGGCAAAAAGGTACAACGTGTGCGCCAAGAGGATATTTATAAGGGCGAAGTCAATCGTCTCACAGAAATCAGCCCCGGACAGTGGACGCTTCCAGCTTCCGCAAATGCCATCGCCGCGGACGAGCTTAGTGCCTCCCTTAGTGAACTTCCGGACTACAGCATCATGCGTTCTAAAAGAATAGCAGACCCGGACGATACCGCCAACCTCATCAAATATTACCGAAAAGACAACGCCCGTTACATCATCACCGGCAGTCTCAGCAACTACCGCATCGACCGCAAAACAATTAACGCCTACGGCATAGATCGCACAACAGCCACCACCACGATCACCATAGACGTTAAGGTAATCGACACCCAAACGGGCAAAATTGTCTACCAAGACTCCCCCACCCAAGTCATCACCACCGCTATACCCGGAGAGGTATCCGACTTTAGCGAAGTATACGACTGGCAAGGCATCTTAAGAACCGTTGTCCGCAACGCATCCGGCAACATGATCATAGCGCTCACCCGCCTAAACCCCTATCAACTGAACGTCACGCCAGGCTCCACCTATGTCCCTCCCTCAAAAGCCACCTATACCCTCGCCGAACGCGAACTGGCTAACCCCATTCCCACAGTCGTCATAAAAATAGACTCCACTCCCCAAGGCGCGGACATCCTCCTAGACGGGGTATTTGTCGGCAACACCCCCGCTCAAATCAAAGTCTCCGAAGGCGAAAAGAAGCTCACATTAAAACTTCGCGGCTACACTCCCTGGGAAAACACCATCTTCGCCACCAACAATTTCACAGCCAAGCCAAAGCTACAAAAGGCAAGCGAACCACAAGAAGCGCCCCCTTTACCCAAAAACACGGGCATCCCTAGCCACGATAAAAAGGATATCAGCATCGAGGTGAAGTAGGGTGAAAAAATCTTTTGGCAATTATCGTTATTTTACCTAAAACAGAATGGTCTTTCTCTATCTACGGCTTTAGCAATTCTAAGTTCGATTTCTTCAAGCGTTAAAGGAACTCTTACTCGTGAAGAAAAATTAATTTCTGCAGCTTGATCTGTCTGGTTTATTTCAGGCACCAGCCATTTCAATGGTTCACCTTTCTCTTTATTTTGCCGTTTAATTTTATCTTTGTCCCATAAAAAATATTTTTCATAAAATTGAGGCGCTACACCGGCGTAGCTTTCAAAAACAATTTTCTTGCTATTGTAATTACAGTGATCGTCACGCGCCGGGAAAGGATTAATCGTTATTTCATCCGGGTACATTTCGTCTGCTAGACTTTTATCATAAGGATCAAAGTACACAACACGACTAACACCAGAAACAATGATCATCTGTGTACACAGGTGACAGGGAAAATCTGTTACATAGATCGTAGCTCCTTGAACAGCAGAACCACTATAGGCTGCCATCGCAAGCGCCATCTTTTCCGCATGTGTCGATCGAAAAAACTCAATCAGGTTCGATGTTTGAGTATCCTTAAAAGACTCAAGTACTTCCTTGATCTGTTGTTTTATATTTTTACCGATTTTCTTTATAAACTCTTCTTTTAACTCCTTAATTTTCTTTTTATGAAAAAGTTCAGCTTTTTTAAAATCGCGATGATCATCTGAAGAATTTTCCGTGTATACCCCACCTCCTCGCTTAGGCACTTCATTATACCCAACGGAAACAATCTTTCCTTTAGGGTTAACAATAACGGCCCCCACTTGCCTACCGGTATCTGCAGACATAAGAGATGCTGAAAACGCTAATTTCATAAAGTATTCTTCTTCTCTGGGTGTCCTATAAGGGTGCCCTGCTAACATTTCCAAAAGCTTTTCTATGCTTCTTTTTAAACTATCAGGATCTTTACTATACCGAGGCTCATAATCTCTGCTCGCCCCCCGAACAACGTAATCAACAAGTGAGAACGCATTTTCAACATCTTGGCCATATTTCGAATATTTCTTATCTTTTTCTTCTTTAAAAACTCCTTTCCTATTATATGTTTGCTCAATCAATCCTTCATTACCTTTGTTGCCCGCTCCCGCTAGCTTATTTAAATATTCATAAGCGTCTCTACCAAAGTCTCCCTTATCCCGCTTGATCATTATATCAACGACTTTTTTTAGCTCTCTAGGCTCCATCTCTTTATAAAGGGATTTAAGCCTTTCTCTTCTAGCAGATTCACCCAGAGAACTTCCGACAAGGATAAAGTAATCCCCAAAAACTTCCCTGAATAACCTTATTTCAGCAGGTCGCTTAAAGGAGTGTATAATAATTGCTAATCTTCTTTTTCTCCTGGCCTTTTCTTTCACTTGCTTCAGTACTTCAATCGCCCAGTATTCAGTACAGGACTTTCCTGCATCACCCTCCCTGCAAAAGAAATCACCAACAGTCTGAAACAAATGGTGTTTCGCAAATTGACTCAACTTGTCAATATCCACACCTTCAACAACAAAACCCTTTGCTGCTTCTTGAATCAGATCTGCAATTTTAAGTTCAATAATTTCATAATGCTGATATGCGCTTAAGCAATCCTTCAATAACGTTCTGGTTTCATTGACACATGCTCCTAGCGCACCAACAGTACCAAAAATTAACAGCGGGTATTTTTCGGAGGGGGTAGCCATACCTTGATTGTAAAATAAATCCACGGATTGTAAATATTTTTCACAATCAGGCTACAGCCCCTACCCTACCTTAGGAAATAAACTTTCCCATCACACACCACAATCGCTGTGATGCTCTACTTTCTTTTGCGCGTTAAAATAATACCGATACGTCTTCCCGTCATAGTTGCGTAATAAAATAGATTCCTCAGTCAATTCCTCAACATAATCCGGGTTGATGGGGATTTTGCCACCACCACCAGGCGCATCTATTACATATTGCGGAATGGAATAGCCCGTTGTATGCCCTCGCAACCCACGTATCAGCTCGATACCCTTCTCAATCGCAGTCCTAAAATGAGCGCTACCCGTTATGAGATCACATTGGTATAGGTAATAAGGCCTCACCCGCATCATCAGTAAACGGTGTATGAGGGACTTCATGGTCTCCAGATCATCGTTAACCCCATCTAATAATACAGACTGGTTCCCCAGAGGCGTACCGGAGCACGTTAATCGCTCACAAGCTTCTCGCAAAGCATACGTACACTCATGCGGATGGTTCACGTGAATACTCATCCAAATCGGGCCATGTTTCTTAAGAATACTACATAAATTATCCGTAATACGCTGGGGAAGGAATATAGGAATTCGAGAGCCTATTCTAATAAACTCCACATGCGGAATCGCTCTCAATCTCCCCAACAAATAATCCAGCTTGTTATCCGAAAGGAGCAGCGGATCCCCCCCGCTTAACAAAACATCTCTTACTTCCGGATGTTCCTCAATATATTTTAACCCGCTTTCAAACTCAGGGTGAAAATTATAATCCTGCGCATTAGAAACAAGACGGCTTCTCGTACAGTAGCGGCAATAAGCAGCACACCGATCCGTCACCAAAAAGAGCACACGATCCGGATAACGGTGAACCAGCCCGGGGGCAACCATAGAGCCTTCTTCCCCAACAGGATCCAGTAATTCTTCCGGTGCGACAAATGTCTCGTCCTCACGGGGAATCACTTGTTTACGCATCGGGCAATCCGGGTTTTCACGGTCGATTAGGTTAAAATAGTAGGGCGTAATCGCAAGCGCCAATTTCTTTCCAGCAAACAGACAACCCGCTCGCTCTGAGGGTGTTAACTTTATTCCTGTCTTCTCCAGCTGCTCTAAGGAAGTTATCCGATTCTTCAGCTGCCATACCCAATTATTCCAATCCTTTGGATCCACATCCTGCCAGAGGCCTTGCCCCTGGTACCAATTTACCAAGCTGTCTTGCGGGTACATATGTGTGCTATAATAATTATTATTACAAGGCAGATCAATGCTCTTTTCGTAGGAAATAACCCTCTGCCTAAAATTGAGACTATTAGAGCTCAAGTATTAACATACAAGAACTCTAGAATACCCTCCTAAAAACCATGCAAGGCTTAGAGATCGAACGGTTGCGCGGTTATTATGGCGCTATAGTTCTACTAAACAGCTGTCCCATTGTATACCTATCGAAACTGAAATAGATCGCTGCTAAATCACGAGTTCCGACCCAAAAATCCGTATGAATTTCAGCAGGGGCTTTTCTATAAGAGGGGGCTGTCACGTTCGTTACATTAGCTTCTAAAGTTACCCGCAGGGGAGCATGATACAATTCATCAAGCTTTATCTTATAATCAACATGTACAGTTGCAACAGGTGAATCCTCGTGATAAATCCGATTTGTCATTGTAAAGGTTCCCGCGATTCGCACTTTGTCCACAGTGTAATGCTGTTTCGTTTCAGGGTTAATATAATTATCTGCTTGAGGGAAACGCGTTATTTTTTGCACAACATTCTGTTTACTCCCATCCGGTGCAATCGCGTCAATAAAAGTGACCGTTAAATTAACATCAGAAAACGAATGCCTATCAGTATGATCAACGTGTAAAACGGGTGTCCTAAACTTATATTTATCCACCTTGGCCGCATATGCATCAGCAAATTGAACACCAAATAATAGACCCGCAACGATCAAAAGATTAAAAATTCTATATTTACTTCTCATACCCAGACGTAATCCACTTTTTAAAATTATCAAGCTACCACAGTACATAAAATCCACTTTTCACTACAATTCCTTGACTTTTAGCACTCCCCTTATCACTATTACGTTAGAGCATTTCCTCTATTATTCCTTAACAAACCATATCTTCCACAACCCATAAATGTAATTATGAACACACCTTGGACATTACTCTTAATAGCAGGGATATTTGAAATCGGCTTCGTCATTGGGATGAAGTACACGCAAGGCTGGACACGCCTGTGGCCCTCAATCATCACGGCTTGCTGTATGGCAACAAGTTTCTACCTGCTCTCTATTGCCATTCAAACCATCCCCATCGGAACAGCGTATGCTGTTTGGACAGGTATCGGTGCCGTGGGAGGCTTCGTTTTTGCTATCTTCTTATTTGGTGAATCCGCTTCCTTCCTTCGCATTTTATGTCTCCTCTTAATCGTTGCGGGCATTGCGGGGCTAAAGCTATCCAGCACAGAGCAACCAAAACCAAACGATCCCGTTAAGGTAACGCAAATTGCCCCCCTTCCCTCACAAACCACTAACAATATTTAATCATATGGCCTGGACACTACTTTTAATTGCCGGAGTTCTTGAAATCGGTTTCGTTGTAGGTATGAAATACACGGAGGGTTGGACGCGCCTTTGGCCGTCAATCATAACGGCTTCATGCATGATCATTAGCTTCCTTTTGCTTTCAATTGCCATAAAAAAAATTCCGCTAGGTACCGCCTACGCGATCTGGACAGGCATCGGCGCTGTCGGTGGGTTCATCTTTGCCATTATCTTGTTTGGTGAAGTCGCCAGTTTCGAACGGGTGTTGTTCCTCATTCTAATCGTAGCGGGTATCACTGGCCTGAAGCTAACGTCTAAAGCCTAAATAACATCATGAAAAAGGCTTGGACCTTCCTTTTCATTGCAGGGGCTCTTGAAATCGCAGGCGTGCTTTTATTAAAAGCTGCCTCAGGTTTTACACTACTCGTACCTTCTATCTTCTTTTTTATTGCAACAGGTACCAGTTTCATATTCCTGAGCCTTGCGATTAGAAAGATACCCATAGGCACAGCCTATGCGATTTGGACAGGTATCGGTGCTGTAGGCGGTTTTGTTTTCGCAATCATCTTATTTGGTGAGCCTGCAAATTTCGCCCGTATCTTGTGCCTCATTCTTATCGTGACGGGTATCGTTGGGCTAAAGTTGTCTGCCCACCAGAAGCTAAAAGAAGATACTAATCCTTAAACGTCTTTACCTTTACCTACGGGTAACTTTTTTTAGATTGCTCCCTCCTCAAAAAGGGAGCATTTTTATTAACAAATGCAAAGTCAAAGAAGTGGTATTCTCGCGTTAGAGGATGGTAGTATTTATCGGGGTTTGGCGTTTGGTGCCGATAAAACCGTTGTCGGCGAGGTCGTTTTTAACACCAGTATGACCGGTTACCAGGAAATTTTGACGGATCCTTCTTACTTCGGGCAAATCATTACGATGACTGCTCCTCAGATCGGTAATTATGGTATCAACGATGAGGATAACGAATCGGACGGCTCTAAAGCACTCGGCTTGGTTGTCAGAGAAGTCAGTACTCTCTGCAGTAATTGGCGTAGCACCATGAGCCTGGATGATTTTTTGAAACAACATAACGTCCCTGGCTTAACCGATATCGATACGCGTGCTTTAACTAAAAAGCTCAGAAGTTCCGGTGCCATGCGTGCTTGCCTCTCCACTGAAAATATTTCGGATACCGATGCCATTGAAAAAGCTCGTAATTGGAGCGGTATGGTCGGGCAAGACTTTGTCCATTCTGTTTCCTGCAAGGAGAGCTATCGCTACTTTCCGGTTGTTTCTTCTTTTGATAATATCTGCCAGAGTGACGATGTTTCAACTCGCTATAGCATCGCCGCCTTTGATTTTGGAGCCAAGGCTTCCATTTTCAAAAAGCTGCATCAGGCAGGTTTTGATGTAAGCATTTTCCCGGCGGACACTTCTGCAGAAGAAATTAGAGCATTCAACCCGGATGGTATCTTTTTATCCAACGGCCCTGGCGACCCCGCTGCATTGAATGACATTCATGAAGTGATCGCGACCCTTATCCCCGAATACCCCATGTTCGGCATCTGTATGGGGCATCAGATCATCACACACGCACTGGGCGGAGAAACCTATAAGCTCAAATTTGGCCACCGTGGCGGAAACCATCCCGTAAAAAATTTAGAAACAGGCTTAGTCACGATTACTTCTCAAAATCACGGCTTTGCGGCCAGTAAAGAGAGCATTGAAAAAGCAGGTGCCATCGTCACTGAAATTAATTTAAATGATAACACAGTCGAAGGCCTGAGACATAAGGACTACCCTGTGTTTTCTGTCCAATACCACCCCGAGGCCGCCCCTGGCCCAAATGACGCCGTGAAACTCTTTAAAGACTTCTACAACTTGATCGCCTGCCATAAAGGCAATTGTGTAGCCGTTTAAAGTTGAAACAGTTTTTGCGCGTTTTTATAAAAAATGTAATCGAGCTCCTCAGCAGACAATGGCGTAGACTTAATTTCATCAATAAACGTAATGAAATCTGGTTCTGTCTGCTTTTTAGGATAAAGGCATAGCGGGTAATCCGATCCAAACAAAATCTTCTCTGGCCCAACAAGATCTACCACAGCTTTAAAAACACGCTTATCATACAGCAATGGGCTTGCTGCCGTATCATAATAAACATGTTTAAAGTCTTTCGCACATGCTTTGTTTAATTCAAAAAAGGGCAATAACCCACCCCAATGCGCCAAAATGAGCTTGAGCTCTGGGTACCGTTGCACGAAACGCTGTATTTCCACAAGCGGGAAATCTATTTTACCCGGGTAATGATGCCCCACGGGCTCAGAAACATGCATGTTAATCGGAATTTCGTTTTCAATCGCCCATTCCACAATTTTTACCCAAGTGGGATTCTCTAGCTTAAAGCCTTGCGCAGCTGGAAAAACCTCCCCTATCCCGCGAAGCCCAAGATCGTAACAGCGTTTGCAATCCTCAAGTGCTTTATTGCCAACAAGAGGCTGGACAGCCATGAATCCAATAAAACGCTCCGGGTTCTCTTTTACCCACGCTATATGGTGATTATTCTGCCAAACACAGTTCTCAAAATTTTGCCAATACCAGCCCAAAAGAACTACTCTTGAGACTCCTGCGGTATCCATATCATGAAAGAGCTTTTCATGGCTAGCCCAACCCTGCAAAGCGCGTTTCTCCCCTTGGTGGCAAACCAGGTTCCCCCAATGCGGCTCATTGTGTTCATCCGCCCAACGACAGGGATCGTCTACTATATCTTTTGGGTAGTGGTGTATATGGGAATCAATGATCATAAACTGCTAAAACGATATTAAAAGAGGTATCTGGCAACGGCGCAAATAATATTACTCGATGAACACAGGTTGAGAACACAAAAAAAAACGCCGATTCCTAAGAAACGGCGTTTTATAAAAAAGTTTAGTGAAAAAATTAATCACCTAACTGGTAGCGATGGAAACGGTTAACAATAATGTTTTCACCCATTTTAGCGATTTTTTCCGTCAACAAATCATTGATTGATTGGTCTTGGTTCTTCACGAATGATTGCTCAAGCAGGCAAAACTGAGAATACCACTTATCAAGCTTGCCCATAACAATACGATCAATCGCTGCCTTAGGTTTACCTTCCGCTTGTGCTTCCGCAATAGAGCGCTCTTTATCTACCATCTCGTCTGGAACATCTTCACGTGTTGTATAGAGAGGAGATGCCGCAGCAATGTGCATACAGATATCTTTTGCAAGCTGCTTAAACTCATCATTTTTAGCAACAAAGTCCGTTTCACAATTAAGCTCCAGCAAGACACCAACCTTACCACCCAAATGGATGTAAGATTCAATGACACCTTCGCGTGCTTCACGGCCAGCTTTCTTAGCAGCCATAGCAACACCTTCTTTTTTCAGCAAGTCAATCGCTTCCTCAAATTTACCATTAGTATTGAGGAGGGCTCTTTTACAGTCCATAATACCCGCGCCCGTGCGTGAGCGGAGTTGGTTGACCATTTGTGCGGTAATTTGTTCACTCATTTTTCTGTCGATTAATTTAATTTAAAAAAAGGATTATTTTTCGTTCTCTGATGCAGCAGCTGGCTCAGTACCTTCCGTTGCTTCTGTCGCTTCTACAGCAGCAGCAGCTTTACGCTTTTTAGCGTCTTCATGCTCTTGTTCTTGGGCTTCAGCAGCATCGCGTAAATCTTGCGTCAAGGTAACTTGAGGCTCTGCTTCACGAAAATCTTTTGTGAACTTTTGCTTCGGAGCGCGTTGTGTCTTCACTTCTTCACGACGTGCCAGACCTTGCTGAACAGCTTCACAAATAACATCACAGAGAATGCGGATAGACTTCACAGCATCATCATTTCCTGGAACAGGATATTTAACACAAGCAGGATCTGAATTCGTATCAACAATAGCAATCACAGGTATACCCAAACGATTGGCTTCTGCCACCGCGATGTATTCTTTTTTGACGTCTACTACAAAAAGAGCTCCAGGAGCATTGTTTACTTCCAGCATGCCTTCAAAGTTACGGTGCATACGGCTCATTTCGCGCTTAATGGCAGCGAGTTCTTTTTTGAACATCTTATCAAACGTACCATCAGCTTCCATTCCTAGGAATTTTTTATACTTTGCCAAACTTCTGGAAACAGTCGAAAAATTAGTCAACGTACCACCTAACCAGCGATTCGCTGCAAATGGCATGTTCACACGGCGGGCAGATTCGCGTACCACTTCTTGCGCTTGCCTCTTAGTACCGACAAACATGATATCTTTACCGGACGAAACTATGTCTTCTATAAATTTTGAAGCGTCTTCAAGCGCTTTGTATGTCTTTTCCAAATCAATAATGGAAATGCCTTGCTCGTGGCTGAATACGATATCTTTGGACTTCGGGTTCCAGCGTTTCTTTTGGTGCCCGAAGTGTACTCCGGCTTCGAATAGATCTTCTATTGTGATATTCATGATTTTTTTGCTTCTCCGTATCCTATAAAAAAGGACCTTGGATTAATACTTGATTGTTAAGGTTTAAGAATGAAAAGGTTAATCTGAATAGCTCTAAAAATCAAGTGAAATTAACAACTTTTCAAGCCGGTAACACCACACGGGCCATTACACCATCAAATATACCGGCTATTGTAAAGATAGCAGCTCCCATCACATAACGAAAGAATGGAATATTTATACATACAAGCAGTATTATAAAACCCCAGCGTGAAAGCTTCATAAACGTCTCGTCTTTCATTTTAACCAAATTCTTAAGAATATGGCCGCCGTCCAAGGGAGGGATGGGAATTAAATTGAAGATAAATAGGCCGGCGTTGATCAATATGCCCCATTGGAATAACTTGAGTAACCCTGGGTTACTTTTCCCAATAAATCCGCCTATTAGGGCAAAAAGCGCACACAGCACAAGATTTGCAAACGGCCCGGCCAGGGTGATCAAATAATCATCACGTGTGCGTGTTTTTGCATTAGGTAGCGATAGTTCCACAGGTTTCCCCCAACCAATCAGCGCTAATTGTGCCGGTGATCCTGAAAACATAGGCCAAAAGATCATAATAAGGGGGAAAAAAACCGTGCCCAAAACATCTATATGCGCCACCGGATTCAACGTCACTCTTCCTTGATATCTCGGCAAGGGGTCGCCTAACTTGTCAGCAATAAAGGCATGTGCCCATTCGTGTATGCAGATACTGCAGAGCAGAAAGATATAATAAATCAAGCCTAAGCGTAGGTAATTTGCGGTTACGGGATCCATTTAATTCTGTTTTTCTGAAATTTCTTTAAGCAATTCTCGCCTGTTTTTCTCTAACGCGGGGCTATATACTTGGTTAAGGCGGCTTTCCGCTTCTTTCAAATGGTTCATCTGCATCAGCACGCGTGCCGCGTGTAAGTGCATGATTTGGAGATCCAGTGGGGATTGAGATGTATTTTCTAAGGATTCCCAGTGGCTGAGCGCTTCTTCCCACTTCGGGGTATTTAGATCATAATACGCTTCGGCCAATCTTATCTTAAGATCCCTATTGTCTGGCTCTAACTGCACCGCTTGCGTAAACGCTTGTAGCATCTGGCTGTCAAACGCTTCTGGTGAAATCAGGTGGTCGCGTATATACTCTTCTTTGTAATTCGCTAATAGTTCTCCCAGCTGATAATGGTAAATCATCTCATTGGGATCAAGCTCGATAGCGCTTAAAAAATAGGGCATAGCGAGGGCATAATCCCCCTGCTCAGCCAAATAATTCCCGATCTGTTGTTTGACGACTGCTATATTTGGGTTTCTTTTATTAGCCTGCAAAAACATCACGTTTGCGTGCACTTCCTGCCCGATCTGCCTCAAATACTTGCCGTAAAGAATATAGGCATTCACGTCATCCGGATTATCTAGCAAATAGGTATTATAAAGTTCCAATATCTCCTCGAGGCGGCGATCCCGCTCATTCGTTGAATATTTTTTGGGATCAACCGTCAGTTCCTCAATCAGCGCGTTCTGCTGGGCAAGAATTTTAGCCAACCGCTGCTCCGAAAGGGTCGTTGCTCGATAACTCGGAATTGCTTGCGTGTTACTAGACTGCGTTTCTGCCGTAATGACAGAACACAATGAACACACAATCGTCATAAGGATAAAGACAGTATATTTATGAACAATCTTCATAGCATACATAGGAAAATCTATTTTCCCCTAAATAGCAACACCGGAAAAGAACCGGCGTCCTTCAAACGCATTCTTCAACGTAGGCGCGTCCGCGTAAATCACGCCTCCCCCACTCGGTAGCCCAAACCCTATACGGGTAAGTTTTATCGAAGAAGCCGCTTTTTTAATAATTGTGTTCTGTATGTAATGGCAGGTCGCTTCGCCTTCCAAATCATTACTCAAGGCCAAAATCACTTCCTTAACTTCACCGGATGCCAATCTCTGGGCAAGGCTCTCTAAATTCAAATCTTCTGGGCCAACTCCTTGTATCGGGGATAATTTGCCATGCAAAACATGAAATGCCCCTTTATACACGCTGGCACGGTCAATCGCATATAGATCCGGCACATGCTCAATCACACAAATCGTTTCATGATCCCTGTGCTCGCTAGTGCAAATCGCACATTGCGCTTCTTCGGTCAAATTCCCGCAAATAGAGCACGCTTTCACGTTTTGTGAAGCTTGCTGCAGCGCATCGATAAGTTCTTGCACAAACTGAGGCTTCTCCAGCGTAAGATGTAGGGCTATGCGCTCCGCGGAACGATAGCCTAAACCGGGAAGTTTTTTCAGCGTTTTCTGAAGATGATCAAACGCGGGTGACATCTGATTACATCAAGCCGGGTAGCTTAAAAGAAGAGGTCAATTTACCAATCTTCTCTTCATGCAACTTTTTAGACTTTTGTAACGCTTCTTGAATCGCTTCTGTAATTGTTTTTTCAACTAATTCCGCGTCTTCTTTTAGAAAATCAGGGTTTATTTTAACAGATTTCACTTCGTTCATTCCGGAAACAACCACCGTAACAGCACCTCCGCCTGCGGTAACGGTTAATTCCGCTTGTTGGAGCTCTTGCTGAATCTCCTCCATCATTTTTTGCATCTTCTTTGCTTCACCTAGTATGTCATTGAGTCCCATATCTTTGCTTCGTTAAAATTAATTTAATGGTAATGCCTTAGCGTACACCAATAATCATAATTTGTCAACTGCCTATAGCCTTGCTGGACAGCCACACACACACCTCAAATCTAGCAAAAAAAAGACAGCCCGGAAAAACCGAGCTGCCTTTATAAAAGTTCTTAATGTTAAAAATTACATTAATAACTGCAAACGTAGGCTTACGTTGTGAGCATAGGCTTTTCTCTTAGAGAAGCTAGCTGCAGGTGTACCTGCAGTTGTAGCAGCCGTAGCATTGTACAACTTGATAAACTTGCCGTATTCGTAACCAGCAGAGAGCTTTACGTCATTACCCATGATGTAGTAGTTAACACCAAGGTAGAATGTTGCGGCTTCTCTGTAGAGGTTAGCAGCTTGACCCGCACCTGTGCTACCAGCAGCTGGTACATTGGTGGTAGGTGTGTTGAACATTGTGTTAGCAATGTTGATACCACGCTGGTCTGAATCCAAATACGCAAAACGGAATACACCTTCCCACTCTTCATTGAACATGTAAGAAGGGGTTACTGTAATACCATAAGGAGTAGCTGTCTTAGGAGCGGTACCCGCAACTGCTTGTGCAGTTGTTGGCAAACGACCTTTTTGGATGCTTGCACCCAAAAGTTCAACCATCACACGGAAGTCTTGCCAGTTAACAGTAGCATATGGATTGAATCCGAATACACTGTTCTTGGTAATCGAGTTTATCCAACCGGTGTTACCTTCTGGTTGATAACCAATGTTAATACCAGCGGCGAACATGAACTCTTCCCACTCACCTTCGTAAGAAACGCCACCGTAGTAGCCTAATTCATTACGATTTGTAGCAGATGGGTTACCAAGTCCTTGGTATCCGTTTGTGATCGCAACCGTCCAGCCGAAGCCTTCGTATTTACCGTCTGCGTAAGCACCTAAATGACGGCCACCAAAGCCAACATTAGATGTACTTCCTGTAAAAACCGCACCTGTCAAAGTGCTGCCGCCAACACCTGCTGGTACAGCAGGAGCTGTGAAGTATTGAGTTACGATAGAACGATAGATTGGTTTAATCTTCGATACGTTTGTCATGAACTCATAACCAAAAGGAACTTTTTGATAAGCGGCACTTACGTTCGCCATTTCAAAAGATTTCTTAATGTACATTTGTTCGATGACATTAGCAACAGGTCCTGCATTAGTAGCAGCGCTACCAACGTCAATATCAATATATCCGGACCAATCATTAGGCAAATCAGCTTTCAAGCCAAGACGCGCATGAGGGATCAAGAAGTTATTGTTATTGGATGGGTTCCGTGTTCCTGGATTACGGTCACGTACTGTTGCAAACGTATATTGTGTTTGCAGCAATCCTGAGAACGTTAACATTTGTGTTTGAGGTGAGCCGGCTGCTACAGAAACGGATGCAGGCTTAACAGACATTTTATTGCCGGATGTAGCTGCTTTTGCTTCTGTTTCAGTCAACAAACCTTTTTCAACGAGCGTTCTTGCTAGTTGATTGTCACTCGCTTGCAGTGAAAAGCCGAATGCGGCTGACACAGCAAACAAGCTGATTAATTTAATCGATTTCTTTTTCATAGATAATCGGGGTTTGTGTTGTCTTTTTGAGTTTTGTGTTAACAAATGCGAAATTTCTTTCGCTAATCTTACACTGTAAGGGTTTTTATACTGAAAACAAGTTTTTTTTTTATTTTTTTTGAACATCTTAATGACGTTTGATGTCCAAGCCCTCTTTAAGTGGAAATTATTACCTGTGGGGTTATTTTCATTCGCTACGCTTTTTGCCTTTTTCAGGCGGCTTGCATTCTATATAATGTGGGCTAATTTAGCTAAAATGACAAGATTTTGCGTTTTGTAGAAAAATTATGACAGAAATCCAGATTTACGACACGCTTAGTAGGCAAATAACTCCTCTTAAACCGGAGGATGGTAAAAGCTTTCGTTTCTATTGTTGCGGTCCTACTGTTTATGGCCCTGCTCATATCGGCAATTTTAGAACTTTTTTACTTCAGGATGTCTTTCGGCGTGTCCTGGAAATCGCAGGGTTAAATCCCTACCATGTGCGTAATATTACGGATGTGGATGACAAAACAATCCGCCAATCTCAACTCGAGCATCTCTCTCTAGCCGAATTTACGGAAAAATGGACCGATGTCTTTTGGCGGGATTGTGACGAGCTCAATATGCTTCGGCCACATGAGGAACCCAAGGCTACTAAGCACATTAAGCAGCAGATCGATATCATCCAGGAGCTCATTGACAAGGCGCACGCTTATGTCTCCGAGGATGGTTCCGTTTATTTTAAGGTAAAATCGTTCGAGGATTACGGTAAGCTTTCCCATCTGGATCTCTCTTGTCTGGAAACGCAGCATCATACCAGTGGTCACGCTGCCAATCTGGCCGATGAGTATGAACGGGAGTCTGTTTCTGATTTCGCTCTCTGGAAGGCTCATAAAGCTGAGGATGGTCAAAATTCCTGGGATAGTCCTTGGGGCAAGGGGCGTCCGGGTTGGCATATCGAATGTAGTGCCATGAGTCGTGAATACTTAGGGGACACCTTTGACCTTCATGCAGGGGGCATCGATCTCATTTTCCCGCATCACGAAAACGAGATCGCCCAATCAGAGGCCGCCACGGGAAAACCGTTTTGCAGGCACTGGCTCCATAGCGCCCACTTAAAGGTTGAGGGGGAAAAGATGAGCAAGAGTTTGGGTAATTTTTTCACGCTTGATGATATTAAAAGAAAGGGCATTCCTCCCATGGCTTTACGCTACGCGCTCATCGCCGCCCATTATCGGCAAACACTAAACTTAACTCACCAAAGTCTGCATGCCGCCGAAAGCGCGCTCGCTAAATTGGAGAAATTTACAGACAAATTACTCCAGAAGGCAGATCTACATGAAGCGGATTTCAAAAAAATACAAGAGGGTCCGTTTGAGGATAATTGGGGGGCTTTTGAGGCCGTAGCCGAAAATCTTTTCAATGACCTCAATACCGCAGGTGCGCTCGGTAGTTTGTTCACCGCGTTTAATCAACTCGATGCTCAGGGTTTAAATAAAGAGGATGCGCTCCTCCAACTAAGGGCACTGGCTAGGGTGCTCTACTTGTTCGGGCTTAAATTGTTTGTCGGCAAAAAGGAGCAGACTGAGATTCCTAAGGATGTGCTTAATCTCGCCCAGGATCGCTGGGATGCTAAACTACAAAGAAATTTTGAACGCGCAGACGCGCTCAGAGATCAACTCCATGTCTTGGGTTGGGCTGTCTTGGACAAAAAAGATGGCTTTGACGTTGTCCCGCTAACAGACAATAATGGCTAATACACTTTTTCATTTAATATATAATACTTTATCATGGCAAAAATGACTCCTCTAGAAGAATTACGGCACTCCGCTTCTCACATCATGGCAACAGCCGTCCTCAGGCTTTTTCCTGAAACAAAATTGGATATCGGCCCTCCAACCGATTCCGGATTCTATTACGATTTCGATCTCGATCACCACTTCACACAGGAGGACTTGGAAGCGATCGAGGCTGAAATGAAAAAGGTGGTGAAGGAAAATCAAAAGTTCGAGCGCATTGAGGTCACGCGTGTCTTTGCTGAACAATTTTTCAAGGAGCGTAACCAACTTTACAAAATAAGCCGTTTACAGGATATTCCCGAAGACGAAGTCGTCACCTTTTACCGCAATGGTGAGTTCACAGACCTTTGCGGGGGTACCCATGTTAATTACACTAAGCAGGTCAAGGCTTTTAAACTTCTTTCCATCGCGGGTGCCTACCACCGTGGAGATGAAAAAAACAAACAGCTTCAGCGTATTTATGGCACTGCTTTCCCTTCAAAGGAGGAATTAGATACTTATCTAACACAACTGGAGGAGGCTAAAAAACGTGACCACCGCAAACTCGGCAAGGAACTTCAGCTCTTTCATATCGATGAACAGGTCGGTGCCGGCCTGATCTTGTGGACACCTCGTGGCGCGCTCGTTCGCCAGGCTCTCCAGGAATTTATTTCAGAGGAACTGCGCAAGCAAAACTACCTACAGGTCTACACGCCACATATCGGCAAATTAGGTTTATTTAAAACATCCGGGCACTTCCCTTATTACAGCGATTCCCAATATCCACCTCTAGTGGAACGCGAAGAGCTGGAACTCTTAGCGCAAGAGGGTTGTACATGTTCCGAATTATCTAATCGTCTCAAAACGGGCGCAATCGATGGCTACTTACTTAAGCCTATGAATTGCCCCATGCATATTAAAATCTTTGATTCCCAACCGCGTTCTTATCGTGATTTACCTATCCGTCTCGCGGAATTCGGTACCGTCTATCGCTGGGAGCAATCAGGCGAACTCAATGGTATGACGCGTGTGCGTGGGTTCACGCAAGACGATGCTCACATCTTCTGCACCGAGGATCAGGTTTCTCAAGAAATTAAATCTTGTCTCGAGCTCGTTAAAATCGTTCTCAAAACACTCGGCATGCACGACTACCGCGTACGTCTCGGCTTGCGTGAACCTGCTTCAGATAAATACGCGGGTTCCGCAGAACTCTGGGAAAAGGCAGAAAACGCGCTTCGGGAAGCCGCTAAAACGCTCGAAGTCCCCTACTCTGAAGAAACGGGCGAAGCCGCTTTTTATGGTCCAAAAATTGACTTCGTTGTAAAGGATGTCATCGGTCGCGAATGGCAACTCGGTACCGTCCAGGTCGACTACAATCTACCGGAGCGTTTCGATTTATACTACACGGGTTCAAATAATCAGCCGTGTCGCCCTGTCATGATTCACCGCGCTCCTTTCGGTTCTTTGGAACGCTTCACGGGATTGCTCATCGAGCACTTTGCTGGCAACTTCCCTACTTGGCTAGCCCCGGAACAGGTTCGTATATTACCGCTTAATGATGACTTAAAACCCTACGCTGAAGAAATTTTGACCGCCTTAAAGGCTGCAAAAATAAGGGCTTCCGTTGATGGCCATTCAGACAAACTGGGCGCAAAGATTCGTCGTTCCGAAATCATGAAGGTGCCTTACATGTTCGTTGTTGGCGCAAAAGAGCAAGAGGAAAAACAAGTTTCCATACGTTCTCGCATTAACAAATCAAACGAGGGCAACTTCAGCATCGAAGATGCCGTTAATCTACTGATCACAGAAATCCAAGAACGCACCTTGCCGCTTCAATCATGAGAGTCACCGGCGGTAAAGCAAAGGGTATTCTTCTGAAAACACCTAAGGGTGACATCACTAGACCGGCTACGGATTTCACCCGTGAGTCGGTCTTCTCTTCTCTTGGCGACATCATCCTCGACAAAGAATTCCTGGATGCCTTCGCGGGCTGTGGCAGCTACGGCCTGGAAGCCTGGAGTCGGGGCGCTTCAGGAGGAGTTTTTATCGAAAAGCATTATCCCGCAATAAAGCGTATCGAAGAAAACATTACGTCTGTATCGAAAAGCTCAATACAAGAGGAAACGCTTTGCTCGATTATAAAAAAGGATTTTTTCAAGTTTTGCGAGGATTGTAAAATCAACGATAAGAAATTCGAACTCATCTTCGCGGACCCTCCTTACGATTTTTTTGAAAAAAATGCCCAAAATATTATTGTATCATTAATATCGATACTAAAAAAATCGGACTCTTCCAGGCTTATCATCGAAATGCCGGGAAACACAAATCTCCCTCAACTTGATGAGCTCATTCTCTTAAAGAGGATTGGCAAAAAACGATCCGGGCCAAGCGTTTCTATATTCAAACCTTCCCTAAAAGAAGACCAATAGCCGAAACACACGCCGTCTCGGACCGCAGAACACGTTCGCCTAAATGATACAGCGGAATATCATTACCGCGAAGAAGCGTTCTTTCTGCTTTATCAAACCCTCCTTCAGGCCCAATAACAAGAATGGTTTCTTTACTTTTCTTAACATAGTCCCGCAAATGTCTCGTCGCTTCATAATTATCTAAAGCAACCACGTCCGTATCCTTATCTCGGATACATAAAAATTCTTTTAGATTTTCATAGTGAGAAACATTAGGCACAATGGTCACGAATGCCTGCTCGGCTCCGCGCAATAAAATTCGCTGCCACTCATCAGTCTTCCATAATTTACTTTGAATGTAATTTGGATCACTTTTCTCGGCCTGAAAAAATGAAATCGACTTTACGCCTAAGGTCGTACACTCGCTCAAAATCTTACGAGCAGTCTGTGGCCTGGGCAATCCAACAACTAAATGGATCGGCAAAAATGAAAATACTTTTTCTTCCCAAGCGATTTCAAAATGCAACCCCGCGTCATCCTCTTTCACTATTTTAGCCAACCCCCGCTTGCCATTTAAAACGCCGACATACATCGTATCAAAAACCTTCATACGAAGAACATCCCTCACATGAATCACTCTCGGATCGCTCGATGGCAAAAACTTTGCCTCGTCTTCAGACTGGAACAGCACAAGATTCATAAACAATCTATTTAAACTCAGCCACAAAAAAACCCAGCAATTTACTGGGCCATTTTTTGATCTTCTTCTTCATCAGAATCAGAACTCAATTCTTCAGGGCTTCGCTTGATAATCGTAGGTTTCGCCTTTCCCTTAACGACATCTGCCGTAATAATAACTTCTTTAACCGTATTATCATGAGGAATCTCGTACATCATATCTAGCATCAAGCCTTCCATGATAGAACGAAGTGCGCGGGCACCCGTCTTATACTCGATTGCTTTCTTGGCAACTTCTGTGACGGCTTCCGGTTCAAAACTGAGCGTAACACCTTCTTGAGCAAAAATTTTCGCGTACTGGCGTGTTAGCGCATTCTTTGTCTTCATCAGAATGTTCTTCAAATCTTCTTCACCAAGTTGCTCCAAAACGGAAACCACGGGCAAGCGGCCAATAAACTCTGGGATCATCCCGAAATGAACCATGTCCTCAGGCTGCACGCTTTTCATAATAGACTCAGGATTCAGCGCATCTTTAGCTGCCTTGGCTGGATCAAAGCCAAGCACTTTATTACCCGCGCGGCGCTCTATAATTTTATCCAAACCAACAAACGCACCCCCACAAATAAACAATATATTCGAGGTGTCTACGTGTATATACTCTTGATTCGGGTGCTTGCGTCCGCCCTGTGGAGGAACATTACAAACCGTACCTTCTAAAATCTTCAACAGCGCTTGCTGCACGCCTTCACCAGAAACATCTCGTGTAATGGAAACATTGTCCGTCTTGCGGCCTATTTTATCAATCTCGTCTACATAAATAATACCGCACTCCGCCTTCTTGACGTCATAATCACAGGCCTGTAGGAGTCTTAAAACAATATTCTCAACGTCTTCACCCACATAACCGGCTTCCGTCAGGGTCGTAGCGTCTGCAATCGCAAAGGGCACTTCTAGCAAATTAGCCAAAGTCCTCGCAAGGAGCGTCTTTCCGCTACCCGTTGGGCCAACGAGCAAGATGTTACTTTTTTCTATTTTAACATCCGCAAATTCTTCCATCAAATGGTGAATCTCTTCATCGAATTTGCCTTCCTCTTTTTGACCTAACCGCAAACGGCGATAATGGTTATATACCGCAACAGCCAACACTTTCTTAGCATGCTCCTGGCCAATTACAAAATCGTCCAATGCCGTTTTTATCTCAGAGGGCTTAATCAACCTAAAGGGCTGGTCATCATGGTGCTCTTTCTCGTCTTTACCGTCTGCATGAGCAGCTCCTGAAGACTTTGTCTGCGTTTCAGTAGAGCCACTTTGGCCAAGTTCACGATCCACGATTGTCTTGCACACATTGATGCAAGAATCGCAAATATATACCCCGGCTGGCCCGGCAATCATCTTCTGCACTTCATTCTGCGCTTTACCGCAAAAGGAACAAAATGTCATCTTTGTTGATTTCGCCATGAAATAATCTACCCCCTCATTACCTCTCAATTAAGAGGCTTTGACAGGTGCTGCCTCCGGACGTGTTATAACCTGGTCAACCAAACCATAGTCTCTGGCTTCTTCAGCACTCATATAGTAATCACGATCGGAATCTTTTTCAATTTGCTCCAAAGTCTTACCACTATGATGCGCCAGAATATTATTAATCGTCTTGCGCCAACGTAAAATTTCTTTCGCTGCAATCGTAATGTCAGAGGCTTGGCCTTGCGCGCCACCCGTAGGTTGGTGAATCATAATACGGCTGTTAGGAAGCGCGTAACGCTTTCCTTTAGTACCGGCGGCTAATAGAACCGTTGCCATACTCGCTGCCATACCCACGCAATAAGTGGTCACATCGCAGTGCATGAAGTTGATCGTATCATAAATCGCCATCCCGGCTGTCACACTCCCTCCAGGGGAATTAATATACACATGTATGTCCTTCTTGGAATCCTCCATTTGCAGGAACAGGAGCTGGGCAACCACCGCGTTCGCAACATAATCATCAATCGGAGTCCCGATAAACACGATTCTGTCTTTTAATAAGCGGCTATAAATGTCCCAGGCTTTTTCTGTTCGGCCATCACGCTCGTAAACATATGGTAAAGTATAATAACTCACGACTTCAATGGATTAAGTGTTAAATTAAAAAGAGTTAAACAATCACGATTAAGCATCCGCTTTAACCGCTTTTTTCTCTTCTTTTACTTCCCCAGAATCCGCCTTATCGCACAAAAAGTCAAGGGTTTTAACCACCAAAACCTCGCGCTTCATTTCATCCACAACTCCTTGGTCTTTCTGAAATTCGCTTACGATTTTATCGGGTGTCACTTGTCTCATATATGCCATCTGGACAACTTTCGCCCATATGTCTTCTTTGCTTATTTCTATCTTCTCTTGTTTCGCAATTTCCAGCAACGCTAAGCGCATCTTAATGTTCTCGCGGGCCAAACGATCCGCTTCTTCAAACAGCTTTTCTTTCTGCTCCTCAAGTTGCTCTTGTGGCACTCCGTGCTGCAACATCCGTTCAATATGGGTGCGTAAAATCTGTTGCTTCTCTGCATCAACTGCGCTCTCTGGCAATTCAAAGTGTGTGTTTTGGTCAATAAAGCGGGCTATCTGTTCTCGCTTGGAGTTCATTTGGTCCAGCTTCTTGCGCTGCGTAACTTCTTGCTCAACAGCTTTTTTAAAGGAATCCAAATCCTTTGCTTTAAAACCGGCAAAGAAGGCTTCGTCTAGCTCAGGTAACACTTGCTCGCGTACTTCATGCATTTCCATGTCATAAGTCGCTTTTTTACCGGCTAACTCAGCTACTTCAAAGTCCTTAGGGAAGGTCATTTCAACCGTCTTGGTGTCCCCTGGCTTCATACCAACAACGCCTTCAACAACCGCTTTCACGCCCATCTCGTCCTTAGCGCCGGCTTTTTCCCATGTATTCTTCTGGGTGCCATAAAGCTTGTTATCAGGAGCAATCTGCTCAATCAGCTCATCGCCAATTTTACCAACGTAGGAAACGCGCACATACTCGTCTGCTTTCGCCGCGCGTTCCACCTTTTCCATCTTGGCATGCTGTGCTTGCTTGGCTTTAATCTCAGCATCAATATCTTCCTCTGTTACAGTAACAACAGGCACGTCTACTTTAATGCCTTTATACTCCGGCAAAGTGATGGTAGGCCAGACATCAAAGACAAAGGTCATCGTGGTATCGGCACCGGCTATCAAATCAGGTGCGTCCGCTTTAATGATGGAGTACAGGTTCAATCCTGATTTCTCACCAATGTACTCATATGCCTTGCGTTGTAGCTTCTTGACCAATTCGTCCGCGATCTCTTTGGCGAACTTCTGCTTGATCATTGTCAAGGGAGCCTTACCGGGGCGAAACCCAGGAATACGCGCATGATCCGTAAACTCCTTATAAACTTCTTTTTCTTCAGCCGCCACTTCCTCCTTGGGAATCGAAACGGTAATTGATTTTCTAACCTCTGTTACGTCTTGTATTGATATATCCACAGCAAACTAATGTTAAATTTTTCTTAACTTAAATGAAATAAAAAGATATATTAAACAAGAGGCAAAGGTCAATTCCCTATTTCACCCCATTTCGTTTTCTCATGTCCTTTTCCCATAAAACCCTTGCCCAATGGTACTGCCAGCTCGGGCAAACTCAGGATGCCGGAATTCCCATCCTGGATGCCATAAGGGGTTGTGATGGCCTTCCTCAAAGGAATAGGGAGGTACTGGCAAATTCGCTTTCTTTTGGCAATGATTGGGGGAAATCTTTACAACTGGCCAACATCATCATCCCTTATGAGGACGCGATTCAAATCAAAATAGGCGCTCAAACAGGTAAACTTTCGGCAATCTTCCACAACCTGGCCGAACAACACGAATTTGCCCATACCGCGCGCTCGAAAATAATATCGCTGTCCATCTACCCGGCCATTGTTATCCATGTTGCAATCCTGGCCTTCCCTATCATGAATCAAATTCATTTTGATAGCACCGCTTTTGTCTTTAACTTCGGGCGCTATGCCTTCGATGTATTAAAGCTCTTAGCAATGCTCTGGGGGCTATTTTTTGCAATCACTTTGCTCGCACGTCATCAAAGATCGCTATTCTTTAAGATCGTAAAATTCCTGCCGGGCCTCGGTGCTTATATCAAAAAGATAGCGCTTGCTAAATTCGCCTCATCCTTGGCTGCTTTCATCCAAGCTGGCGTTTCGCTCGAAATGGGCTGGATCTACGCCGGCAAAGCTTCCGGAGATCCAAAAATCGAAATCGCTTCTCGCGACATCGCTCACGCCATCGCTCTGGGTCACGCTCCGGGAAATTACTTGGCTAACTATCCTTGCTTCCCCACTGCATTCACCCACTTATACCGTACTGGCGAACAAACCGGTCGTTTGGATGAGCTTTTATTATTCTCCGCTAAACAACTCCAACAAGATGCCAACAGTAATCTGTCTGTTGTGACAACGCTCTATCCCACGCTCATAATCATGCTGCTCGCCTTCTTTGTCGCCTCAAAGGTCATTCATATCTACGGCGACTACCTAAAGCTATTCAGCAACCCAGGCTGAGCATCATAAGACTACCGTTTGTCGATGCTGTATTTTCCTGCCCCTACAAACAACAGGCCTAAAAACACGACACACAACGATAATGGGTGAGACACCATACTCTGGTAATCCATCCCTTTAGTATAAAGCATATACGCGCCAAGGCCCGTCACAAAGGCTAACAGGAAGGAAACAAAACGGAAATAAAAACCGATCACAAGTAAGACACCTCCTATCGTCTCGGCAAACGCAGCCATAAATCCCCAAAACAAGGGATAAGTCGTAACGCCCAATAAGGCCATCGCGCCGCCCACATTCTCCAACGCAGACTTCCCGCTAAGAAACTTGGGCACACCATGGGAAACCATTACAATTCCAATAACCACGCGCATTAACAATAATCCAAAATCTGGCTTGTTAAACAATTTGTACAGTTTTTCGTGCATATGCGATATGGGTCTTATCAGATTTTCGTTCCGTCAAATCATACTTTGCCAAAGTAACCAAGATGATGGCAATCATAATCATTTGTTTTGCTCATAGCTGTTTTATGGCAAAAAACTTCTACCAAGCCTTCATTCCAAGCAGGAAGGCTTTTTCGTCACGCCTACTTCGTGTTAAAACAAGAAAAAGCACAGGCATACTATGCTTTTTCCTGATCCCCCTAATCATGAAAAACGGTTACACGGATTAGAGCTTATTTAGGCTGTCAAAATATCCCATGCGGTTTTCTTCTTCCTATCTTTCTTCTCAAAAAGCTGGTTCACTTGTTCTTCCGAAAGAATCTCATTTTCAACAAGAAACTGGCGATGATCGCTAAATAAACCAACGCCTTGCTCGTTGGATTTCAATTTCCTCGCAATAGCGTGGAGGTATGTCTGTCGGATGTTGTTGTGCCTGTTAAGAACCTTTTCAACGCACAAAGAGGTTAATCCAACAGATTTTAGGCTCAGAAGACTTTCTTGAATCAGGCTTATACTTTCGCCTATATCCTCACCATAGCTTATTAGGCGGCTAAATACGATCTGCTTATTGATCTGAAGCATCAAACAATCCTTAATTTGCGTTTTCGAAAACTTGAGCGTTGTGTGCATCGTCGTTATCATATCGGGAAAATCTTTTGGGCATTTAATTGACAAATAAGCCATCACATTGCGATCGAACTCCACGTTATGCTCCAAACTAAGAAGCTTGAAGGATTCTTTAGCGGATAACTTCAACTTTACCGCTATTGCCTTAATATCCTTTACTAAATGACCTTTCTCTGCGGACGCGTGAAGGGGTGAGAAGCTCGTATCGAATACGTTAGTGTTAAGAAGCTTCAGCAGCCGCTCTTTTCCCATGATCTCGACCAGTTCACTCACATCTGTTCCTAAATGACCATTATATGCAGATAGGTAAAGGACTGTTCTGAGATTAACATCTTCTTTTTCAAGAAGCTTCAGCAGCCGCTCTTTTCCCATGATCTCGACCAGTTTATTCACATCTTTTCCTAAATGACCATTATATGCAGATGAGCAAAGGATTGTTCTGCCATTACGATCTACGTCTTCAAGAAGCCTCAGAAAGTCCTCTGTATACAAAGGAGTTTTCTCAATCATTATGCCAATATCTTTTCCTAAATAACCGCGGGATGCAGATATGTTGATAGGTCGGATGCCCTGCTTAGTCTGTTTCGCAAGAAGCTTCAGCAGCCGCTCTTTTTCCATGATCTCGATCAGTTTATTCACATCTGTTCCTAAATGACCTTTATTTGCAGATTCGTGAAGGACTGTTCTGCCATCTAAATCTACTTCTTCAAGAATCTCCAGCAGCGACCTCTTCCTCGCGGGAAATGTTTCGATGATTATGCCAATATCTTTACTTAAATTGCCTTGCTGCGCAGACATGAACAAGGGTGATCTGCCATTTCTATATTTAGAACCCTCCAGTACATAGAATACACTGTCGCGTAGCCCATACGCCGAAACCCCTTCCACGACAGTGGCAATATCTTTTCCCAGGTTGCCGCTCACTGCCGAATCGTAGAAAAATTCTTGCCCTACATCGTTTCGCATATATAAAAGCTCCGAAAGTCTGGAACGAACCTCAGGCCATTTACCATCAACCTCCCTTTCCTTCACAACACTACGTATAAACACATTAATTGCTTTCGCAAAACAGCTCCAACCTTGCAGATCAACATGATGTCGCTCAATAAGTTTAAAGATATCTTTTGCATCATATTCCAAGTAAGCCAGCAGCTCATACGCGTCTTTCCGGGCAAATATCGACAGAATACATGTTTTAACAGCAATCTTGTCTGCGAAAGGGTCTTCCAACACCTCTTTAACAGAATACTGCTTTAACGAATTCACTTTCAATATAGAGTCTACCCGGTCAATGGGGGCATTGCTCAAAACAACATTCAGTAAATTCAGAAAGGTTTTATCGCGCAGAAAGTAGCCAAATTGATAATCTTCCGTGTGTTGCGCTTGAAAAATCTTGTAGGCCTCGCGCATTTCTTTCAAAAACTGGGCGGCTTTTTCATTTCCGAACGTAAGCTCAACTTCGGGATTATCCAGTAAGATTATTAGCTTATTAGTTTTCTCTTCAGGCCCCTTTCCGTAACCCCTGCTTTCTAAAAAGGTTTTGCGGTTCTTGATTTTCACCTGAGTCTTCCATGTTTGATAGCATTCTTCGAGTATTTCAACAAACAGGTTTTTGTTACCGGCTGCAACTGCTTTAAATTCTAAGAATTTAAAAATAAATTCCGTTCGGTCTTTAAATGTTGTTACGTTTTTCTGGTTAATCAGATATTCAATAGCGAGGGATTGGGGATTTCGGTTATTCTCATCCAACAAAACGTGCCCCATAAAATCATGATTATTAGAGCTAAACACAAGGTCCCATGGGCTCTCTTTATAGCGGTTTACGCTACACATCACGGAATCAGCTTCTTTATCCAGTAGATCGCGTAATAATCTCCATGTATCAAAGGACTCCAAAAACACTGCCCAGTGAAAGGCGTTATGATGCTGAGCATCCTTTTCCTGAATCCGGGATTTATCTTTCGTAAAATGCTCAATAAAAACGTCTAGCGCTTTTTCTTTACTGATCTTGTTGTCATAATTGAAATATCGGTAGTGCGAAAGCAGTTCATACACCTCCCACGTCGTAAGCGATGCAGGCTCCTTTTCTGCTCGCTCAAGGCATACTTCGATGTCAAAGGATTCTAGCCCCCTTTCATTTTCGCAAATCTTCAGCTTCTTCTCGTAATTTTCAGACTTCTCCACATTACCGGTTTCCACATCCAATTCACCAAATTTACGCTTCTTATTATTTATTACGTTATTTTCTGGTTTTAGTGAAACTGAATTTATATTATTACCCGTATTCATTTTATATATTAATTATAGTTTTATGAGTAATTATATATGCCTTACATAAATTGTCAACAAAAATCCTACCCACTAAGATATAGCACGCAATTAATTCCCTCAATTATCAAGAGATCACTTAATTTATTTTAAACCGATTTGACCGCCAGCAAATTACAGTAAGGTACGGATTACCCTTGATTCTCCGATCGCGCTTACAAAAATAAATGCGCCAGGCCAAATTTCTGCCATAACATTCCCTACCGTTCCCCCTTGTGCTCAAGGAAAAAATAAGGGGTCACTCGCTCAACCAATCCACTATCTATCTCTTTAATTTCTGCAATGCCATTTGGCACTGCATCGGGCCCATGCGATCTCAATCTCACTAAAACAGATCGGCTGATTAGCGTATCGGGCTGAGGGATAAGCACCATCCCCAATTGCTGTAATTGATACTCGAAATCCACCACTCTGTCCACTTCCTTGAGTTGCACCCAAACTTGATCCGCTGCCATAATTTTTCGGCTAATCAACTCCAGTTTATTGGGGTCGTTATCCACCTGTCGCACGCGCTCAACTATCCGCCAAAAGGGGTCATCTCTAGTCCCTTCAAACACCATCACGCGTTTAATAATGCCATTTTCGTCTTTCGGCTTTACTTGGTAAAATAGCGCCCAGGAAAGCGGAATCGGCTCTTTTGAATTCACAACTTCTCCCAATACAACATTCTGCGAACGTGCTTGCTCTTCTTGCTGACCCGGCACAGAGATGATATGCTCTGAAAAAAACAAGGACACCATCAGCAACCCAATCACAAAGCCCACCCCGTAAATAATATATCTGTTTCGTGCTCTCATTGTCTTCTACCTTTTACGTTCTTAAGCTTAGTCAATTATCTCTTTCCCTCAACCTCAAAACATTATTTAGTAACTCAATAGGACAAAGCTCCTAGCTTTTCCCCACACAGCACTTCTTGTTCGCTTTCATGCAACACAGCACAATTGCCACACCTCCGGCCCACACGCCCGCGTACCGAAATCCTATCCACGCGCCCTTTTTTAAAAGTCCTAAAAACGTATAATCATCCACAAATATCGGCCCCAATAACACAAACGCCACACTCCCCACGACCGTTCCCGCAACCAATATTAAGCCTACGTAATACAAAAAGCTCCAAATCCAATACAGCATCCGCATCATCAACGTTTTTTTTATCCTTTCATTCATACGTACTTTTATTTTGAATGACACAAAAGTTTCGTTTTCAATTCTTACCATTTTATGATCACTGCCAACACTAAAATTCGTGTCCGTTACGAGGAAACAGATGCCATGGGCATCGTCCACCACAGCAAATACATCATCTGGCTAGAGATGGCTCGCATCGAATTAATGGATACCATCGGCCTCCCTTACAAAAAACTAGAGGAGCAAGGCGCTTTCATGCCGGTCCTCGAAGTCTATTGTAAATACAAACGTCCCGCTTTTTTCGATGATCGTCTCACCATAGAAACCTCCATTAAGGAAAAACCGTTTGTCCGCCTGGAAGTTCATTACAAGGTTTTTAGAGACGATACCCTTCTAGCCATCGGGCACACCCAGCACACGTTTATAGACAAAGATGGCAAAGTCATACGACCTCCCCAAATCTTTCAAGACCACGTAAACCGTTTTTTTAAAGCGGAAAATTAGGCTCATTAAGGCGATAAATCCCAATCACTCGCCTCACCACTTCATTCACCGTCAAACCATCCGTCCTGACAACTTCACCGGCATCCGCATACGCTCCTTGCCTAGACTGCAACAACGCTTCTATACGCTCTCTGCGATCTTCTCCTTCCAAAAGCGGCCTATGCCCCTCTTCACTAACGCGTTCTAAAATAACATCCACACTGGCATGCAAAACCACCACCACGCCTCTCTCTTTTAACAAATCCCGCACATAGTCAGGCACAACCATCCCGCCACCACAGCTCACCACACACCCTCTCTTGGGGTGCCCCATCTGCGCGAACTTACACTCCAGATCCCTAAAATACGCTTCCCCATCCTGGGCAAAAATATCTCTAATCGCTCTACCTTCCTTCTCTTCAATCACCCGATCCGAATCCAAAAACACCATCCCCAGCGCCTCCGCCACACGTCTCCCCACAACGCTCTTCCCCGTTCCCATAAAACCCACAAGATACAAGTTCGGTTGATTCGAAGAATAAGTAATCATCTCAAAAAATCATTAAAAAAGGCAAGGCACCCATTATGAACCGCTCACCCTCATCTTCGCAAAACAAAAAGAGCCCAATGATTTTACCCACTAGGCTCTTTTGATAAAATTTATCCTAAACCAACTTAGAACCAAGAATTCTTCGTAACATCCAAACGCAGATTCTTCACGCAACGAGGCGCATTCTGGTCCAACTTATTACACATCCAATGCCACCAAGCATTAGGCACAATATACGAACTATTTTCATATAACTCAAATCGCCCTTTTTGCGGAGCTGCTATCCCTTCAATAGAAAACGTCACCGTCATATAAGAATTCAACTGCAAACGATCCAATGTAAACGTATCACCCACATTTTCTTCCTTTGAGGACCCAATAACCCCCAACACTTTACACTCTACTTCACTCAAGCTATTTACCACATCCAAATACACACTAGAACCGCTCTTAACAACAACTCTACCCATAGAAGCAACACGCTTATAACCGCCCCAACTATTAATAACATTTTGGCAAGATCCGCCCTTAGTTGGCTTTATCGTAAACGCCACATCAAAACCGGACGTATTTGCAACATAAAGGCTCACCGGACTTTGCACATCACCTTCATTACCCTTAACAACCACATTCATCGGCCCCACATTAACTCCCTCAGCAGCCATCACACTAACACCGCTCAACAAGGTAATCACCAACACACAAATGCCCAAAACTGTTTTTTTATTTATTGATTTCATATATATATTGTTACATTAAACTAAACCCAAATATGCCTTAAGTTTACATCAAGCCAGAATTCTAACTAAACTAAAAATAAAGTCAAGTTGTAAAATAAAAACAAAAAAATCCTCTTATTTCTTTCCCTTATTTGCAGACTCATAAAACATCAGCCTCCCTCTCTCAATTTAAACCAATAGAAACAACCCCCATCACCCCAACAATCCCAGCGCCCTCAACACCTTAAACGCATTCTCCAAGGTAACATTCGTCCTCCCCTGCTCAAAACGATTCAACGTAGGCTTACTCACCCCAGCTAACACCGCCAGCTCCGCCTGCGTTAACCCCTGCTCCTGCCGCCGCCTCACCGCTTCTTCGACAATACTTTTCCAATCGAGTTGTATGTTCCGTTCCATCTTGTTTCTATTAATTGAATTAACTTTTCTTTCAGGCTTACTTCCCCAAAGGGAGCATCCGCTATAGCGGCTTGCGCAGAGGCTTTATTGCGCCCTAACCGCTCCACCGCCATCGCAATCGCCGCTTTGTTTAACCCAAACGCTTCCCCAAGTGCCACAATTTTCTTCGCGTTCAAATCCTTCAAGGGCAATTCTTCCGCACCGCCCATCGCCAACGCAACGGCCTTATAATCATACAAACATGCCGCCACTTGATCATAAACAGGTGTCAAACGCAAGCTACCGTCTGGCTCACGAAACATCCCGAAATTCTTAAAATGCATATCCGTATTTCCCAACAAAAATCCGGCGAGAATACGAGCATACAAGCGGTAGTTCTCAACAGGCAAGCATCCTTTCGTATTCAAAATAAAATGACTCATCTCCGAATAAGCGCCCTTATATTTATTCCTCGATAACTTACCCAATAGCTGGTTAAACTCCTCGAAGGGAATGCGCTTCCCTGCCTCCCGATCAAATCGCTTGATAATAAGCGCAGGCTCCCCATCCCCTTCCCCTTCCAATGCGCCAATATTCAGATCAACCACTTTTTCATCAGGTAAAAGAGCCCTAAACGCTTGGGTCGTTAAATACTCATTGTCCACCAAATCCGCATGCCCCCGTGAGGGAAATTTAGCGATGTGGGTGCTCAGCTCTCGCCCTTGAACAGCATAATACTTCCCCCCGCGCTCAACCACCGCGCACTTGGGCTGCACGCCGGAAAGCGATGCTCGCCCCCGAAACGCCGCCACATCCTTAACATCCCGCATATCCAACAACCGTTCGCTCAACTCCGCCGGCTCGGGATCCATAACAGAAACCGCCCCAATACAATCATACCCAAAGGCCAACAACAGCTCCAATCGGCTCACCTCGCCTTGTCTCCAGCCCAACACGCGTTCCTGAGCTCGCTCCAGCCACCCTTCCGCCACCAAATTATCAAAAAAGGGGTGCAGCCCGACATCGCTCACATGCACTAACTTTTCCACCGGTAGCGTCCACGCAATAGATTCTCCACCACCGTCCACATACACTGCGTCATATTCAAACACAATCCTGCCCCCACTTTCTTCCCGCAGTACCCCGGCAAAGTGTTCTTTATAATAAACGTTTCCCCACAATAATTGCGCCATCGGTAAATTATGTTTTACTAAATCAGGTTTATCTCTGTTATAAGTAAAAGATACTTTACTTTTACTGAGTTTTCAAGGGGAAAGTAAAAAATTGTTTACTTTAAATAATCAAAGGGCGTCAGAAAGTAAAATATATTTTACCATAGCATCGATCAATGCAATTCAAGAAAAGAGGTGTCAAATTTGCTATTCTCGGGAAACAAGGATAGGTTGAAGGCAACCCCCCTCAACCAAGGTGAAGATTACACAAATTAAAGAAATTCGTGGATATAAAGCTTTTAAGAATTTTAAGTGGGAAGATTTTTTCGGAAAAAATAACAATAACACTTTGCATGAAAGGGTTAATATCTTTTATGGCGAGAATGGTTGTGGTAAAAGCTCCATATGCTCTATACTAAAGGCAGCTTCAGATGAAAGTCCTTTTGATCTCTGCCCTGAGAAAGCCAGCTTAACGGTCAATCACTCTCCTCAGGAATTAACGTATCAAGATGGCCAGTGGGAGAATCATGACTCGTTAAAAAAAGGAGATATTCTTTTTTTCGATCAAGCATTTGTTATAAAGAACATACACACTCATGGAGAAAGGCGTACAACTAAAGATGGACACGAGCAAGAATCGGGAAACCTAATTATCGAATTCGATCAAACAGCAATCGATCTTAAAAATAAAAAAACGACTGCAAAGGCAAAATTAGATGAGTTCAATAAGGAGCACAAAAAAGATTTAAAATTCGGCTTAACCGAAAAGGAAATAAAAACCTACGATGATCATTTCAAGAATAAAGATAAAGATGAGCTTTCTGAGTTGATTGAAAAGAAAAAAAGTGAACTTCCAAAAAAAGAACAGGAATTAGAAAAACTGAAAGATAGGCAGAAAAGGAGCTCTGAAATTGAAAATTTAAAACCAATAGACTCCCCTCCTCATCAGAGCTCCATTCTCTCAAGCTTGGATGATTATCAAAACATCTTCAATTTCGATACAAAAGAACAATCGAGTTATGACGCCGCGGAAGCGACCAAAAAAAAGATAAACGGGAATAAGGATTTTTTCAAAACAGGCATTGATATATACGAACAATCTCCTCCGCCTAAGTGTTGCCCCTTCTGTGAATCTAAAAGCGAAGAAAGTCGCATAAAAGAAATCATCAAAATATATCATGAAATTTTTGATCAAGCCCACAAGGATCAGCAAGAGTTATTCTTAAAAAGGAAAATGGATCTTTCCGATGAGATTGATTTGATTATAAACTCATCGAAAAAGGACGCTCTTAATTCTGTTTTTAACGAGCTGGAAAACACCAACCTGAAAATGGAGATTAAGGACTTATACAGTGCAGAAGAAAGGTCAGAGTATTTAGGTATTCAAAATAAGCTCACAACCAAATCCTTACAAAGCCTAAAAAATAAACTGGACGCGCTAGAAAACCCCGACAATGAAAATATTAATGAAATCTATAACGCAGCAAAAAAAGAATTTGATGAAATCCAAAAATACATCCAGCGGGTAAGTAATTTTGTGGAATCCAAAAATAAAGCGATAAAAAAATTTCAATCAGACAACAAGGGTGACAGTTTAAACGAAAATATTAAAAACACCCAAGCAGCTATTGATGAAGACAAAAAAATTATTGATTTCTATGACAATAATTTTCATTCAAAGCATGAAAATAACAATCGTTTAAAAAAAGAGCAAACTGCACTTAAAGAGCAATCCGATAAATGCGAATCCGTATTTAATGAACACGTTAATGCAAATATCTTCGACAAACAATTGGAGCGCATAGAAAAGTATTTCGAAAAATTCGATTTTAATTTTAAACTCAAGCTTCTAGTCCCAAAATCAAACACAAAAGAGCCACCTTTTAGCTTTGCAATTGAGGATACAGATGGCAAAAAAAGAGCTCTCGAGACGGGTCTTTCCGAAGGCGAACGACAAGTCCTGTCATTATGCTTCTTTTTCGCGTTCCTTGATGCTCAGGCAAACAAAGAAGCCAAAATTCTGGTTTTTGACGATCCTATCAGCAGCTTAGACAACAGCAATTTGGAACACTTAGTAGACCTAATTAAAAAGGAGTATGTTAAATTCTCTCAAACACTCATCTTCACCCACAACAAACCTTTTCTTCACTTTTTAAGAAAAAAGTTTAGCTTCCATGATAAAAACAAGGAAAAGAGTAAGGAATATGTTATTTTAAAAAACGAAGAAAAGTTGGGAGGTAGTTTTATTGCAGGCAGTAACTTGAAAAACACCATTCATAAGAAACTCAAAACTTTTCTAAATCGCAAGAAGGCTCAAAATGGGCAGGGGCTTCATATCGAAGAAGAATGTATCAAATACGGGCAATACTTGAGGTATGAAGTAGAGCGATTAATAAAAAATGATCTACTTGGATGGAATAAACAACAGTTTCCTGAAATACTAGAAACCATAAAAAATAACCAAAAAATCTCTGACCAAGATTTTGATAAAATCAAAGAGATATACGACTTCTGTAACTGGACTACTGCACACGTTGCTGGCTGTATAAAAACTGGCGAAGATGAACCAGGTTATAAGCGTTTGAGTCAGAAAATTGAAGAATTTATTAACATTCAAAAGAAGTTCAATAAAGGCGAGTCAGATTAAGTCTGAACTATTATAACCAACAAAATTACCCTTGTAGTCCTGCTTCGCGGCGGCGTTGTGACTAAAAATCTTTTTTCTCACAAATCGACTCAACGACCACTCTCCACAAAATCATTTTCGCTATACTCAAAAAGCAGATTGAAATCGGGGCAAAACGCACTGCGTCTTCCAGAATAGGAGTTGCGACACAAACCCCAACTTTACCTAACCACGACACCGTTAGGCAACAACTTCTCTCCAACCCTCATGCAAGAAGCTAATCTTACAAACGCTACTATACTGAACGAAATGTCACTAAAAACCAAAAAAATGAAAGAAATTTCAACTATTTTCAAAAATCATCCCAACCATCCCAATTATCCCAATTATCGATAAGAAAAACTATTGACACTTTTGTATAATAGAAGGATGCCATTTCACCCCATCTCCTCGAGATACAAGCAACCGACCCATAACAAGATCCAATCCAAACCACACCCTCTCAATAAACCACCCCCTTCCGCCACCTTGGCACTCCGAGCGCAGCGAGGCAAGAGCCAAGAGTGTCTGACATAGCCTTGGCGTAGGCAGGTCGCTACGCTCGCGTCAGGAGACTTTATCCCAATCCAATATTTCTAACCAAAAACAACAATGTATCCCTATCCTCCTCACAGCACCCCACCATAGCACCTAGACCCCATTCACGTCTCCTCCTGATTGACGCAAGACGGTTGCTAATGCCACAGCGAACGAGGTTTTAACTCCTCGCCCGAGCGTAAAATACGTCCCCTTCTTGAACATCAGCGCACGAAGACGCCAGTCTAATTACCCACAGTTGATTTGTTTTGTTGAAGAGAGTGGTTAAAAACTGCGGAGTTGGCCGGGAATGGAAAGCAAAACACCCCTGTATTTAAGTTATTAACATTGACTCATTATGCCCTGTATGTATATCATGAATCTCTCGCTAAGAGAACCATTAAGTTTTCAAAATGCATGAAAAATCCGTCACTCAATTTCACAATCCCTTCTTGGTGTATTTTGGTGTTTTTTAGCCTGTTTGCGTTTCTGACAATCGGGGTGGGGCTCCACTTTAAATTCGGTTTTATGGAAGAATTTGGCATTCATCATCATGTTGATACCTCTCATGCGATGACTGTCAATGGTGTGAATCTATGGTTTTTGTATCTGCTGGCCACAGGGGGTAGACCAATAGCTGCTCTTGTATACCTAGTGGTCCAAAAGCTATCGCCCTATACATCATTAGACACATTAGTAGTTTATCGTACCATTGGCTTAATCGGGTTAGTACTAGTTGCGTTCGCAATGCATCTGGAGCTAAAAAGAAATGCCTTTTCGCTATTTCAAGCCACAACCATTCCTTTACTGGCTCTTGTTTCCCCTGCGTTTTATGTGCACGTTATTCAGGGGCACATATTTATACAACCTTATGCGGCTCTATTATCCTATTTTGGCTACTTAGTATTGGTTAAGAACTTTAAAATTTTGGCTAAATATAGGTATTGGAATTGGCTCGTTGCCTTCGGGCTATTTTTTATAGCGGTAAATACTTATCAACCCTCCGCAATGTTTGTCAGCGTTTTTATGGCCATCTATTTATTAGCGGGCAAGGAAAGTTTTTCGCACAAATTAAAAAAGATAGTGTTGATCAGTGTAATTATGTTTTTGGTATTGGTAACGTCTTACATTCTGCTTTTTTCAATAACCTATTTATTTAAAGGAGATTTAAGGCGAGCTGTTCTCTCATGGGATATTTTCGATCGACTGTCCTGGTTTTTGAGTGCTCCATTAAGCATAACATCTGCTTCTATTTACCCATATATAAACTGGATTTCCCCAATATTAGCACTCGCATCACTGGCTATAGTAACATTTTTCAACCGCTCTTTACAGAACAGTTTTCAACGAATAATTTTCTTTTTTGTATTAATAGGGTTAATATTCTTTGCCTACTTGCCTCATTTGGTCTCCACCGAAACAGAGCTCTTGCATAGGACAATGTTACCGTTAAGCGCTTTGCTGATTTTTTTTATGTCTACAGCTTTCTTTAAAGCAACCTCAAGGCTCTGCAAGGTTTCCAAAACTATGCCTCAAGTTATTTATGTCCTCTTTATTTGTGTAAGCGCCTATTTAGCTCAGGATAGATTGATTGCTCAGATGGGATTGCCTTTAAGTATAGAGACGGCTTACCTGCTGAAACAACTCAGGCATTTTAACAATAAAGACTTCGATAATATCGTTGTTATAAGAAACTCCGCCTATCCTTGGCAGCCGCTTACTTATGAATGGAAAACCAGTGGGGAGATAGGTCGCACAAATGATCATAATTTTGCAATATCGCAGGGGGTAACATCAGCCCTAAAGGAAAACTTCCCAAACCTTCCTAGTAAAGATTTACCTATAAAGGTAGTGAGTGCGGGAGGAGCCAAAAAAGAAACAACGGATAAAACATTTTTAATAGATATGAGAGAACCATACGCCCTCATCAAGGAAACCTTTTAGAATGAAAAAATTTAAAAATGCCGCTTTAATTGGTTTCACAGGATTCGTTGGCTCGAATCTCCGTGAGCAGTTTCGTTTTGATGGGGAATTTAATTCGGCTAATATTGCCTCTTTGAAAGATAGTACCTATCACACCGTTATCTGTGCCGGCATTCCAGCCAAGAAATGGATCGCAAACCAACATCCGGAAGAGGATCGTAAAAACATAGAGGCTTTGGCAGAGCATTTGAAGGGCGCAAGCATCAAACGATTTGTCTTGATCTCTACAATTGATGTCTACCCTTCACCCATTGATTTTAATGAGGATTTTGATCCTTCCGAGGAAGAGAACCATCCCTATGGTGTTAACAGAATTTGGTTTGAGAATTTTATTAAACAGACATTTCCGATTCATTACATAATCCGCCTTCCTGGTCTTTTTGGTAATTATTTAAAAAAAAACGTCTTGTTTGATCTTTTAAATGATAATTGCTTAGAGCAGATCAATCCTGATAGCTCTTTTCAATATTATTACTTAAAAAACTTAAAATCGGATATTGCTAAAATGATCGATAATGATATTCGTGTAATCAATTTCGCTACAGAGCCTATTAAAACAAGTGCCATAATCGAAAGATTCTTTAAGGATAAAGCGGTCGGGCAAAAAAAGAGCAATACCTCCCTTTATGCTTTTAGGTCTAAATATGATCGTTTATGGAATGGTCAGCATGGCTATTTATATAACGCTGATCAGATCATGCGAGAATTGGGTGAATTCGTAGCAACAAATAGGGCTAAGCGATGAGGTTATGCATATCAAATATTGCTTGGTCAAGGGATGAGGATTCAGTGATTTTTAATTTTTTGAATGATAATGGCGTTGAGTTGGTAGAATTGGCACCTGCCTCTTATTGGCCCAATCCGGACAGGGTAGATCTATCGGCTATAAAGCAGATCCGTCATCAGTTGTCTCAATTCAATGTAAAACCATGTTCTTTTCAATCACTCTTGTTTGGTCGCCCAGAGCTTGTTTTATTTGCAGAGAATCAGGATAAAAACCCGCTTGTTCCCTATATGAAGGGTTTAATCGATACTGCATCAGCATTGGGAGTGCACACCCTTGTTTTCGGATCTCCCAAGAACAGGCTTAAGGGTAACCTAACCTTTTCTGCTGCCATTGATAAAGCCGTTCCTGTCTTTAATGCTTTGGGTGACTACGCTGCTTCCAAAAATTGCATGATCTCGCTTGAGCCCAATCCTGCGAATTACGGGGGAGACTTTATCATAAACACATCAGAGGCTTTGATATTGCTGGAGAATTTAAATACACCAGGTGTATGTTTACACTTCGATACGGGTGGAATGTTTATGAATCAGGAAGATATCGTCAATATAATTGATCATTATATTGATAAAGCAGCCCATTTTCATATTAGCGAGCCTTTCTTGCAGTCATTTGAATATCCCCTAATTAATCATAAGTTGGTAGCTGATGCGCTAAAGGCAAATAGCTATAATAAGCCGGTGTCGATCGAAATGAAAAAAAGCCCTCAAAATTCGATCAAAACAGTTAGAAAAGCCATTGCTTTTGCTTCGGAGACGTACTTATGAAAAGTTCGTATGATGCCATAGTTGCAGGGGGTGGATTTTTTGGAGTTTCCATTGCTTCCTATCTCAAACAGAAGGGGATGAGTGTTCTCTTGTGCGAGCTTCAGGATGGGCTCATGCAGAGAGCTTCTTATGCAAACCAAGCTCGGGTGCATAATGGTTATCACTATCCTAGAAGTTTTTTAACAGCAGTTCGTTCGCGTATTAATTGTAATCGATTTGCGGCAGACTTTAATAACTGTATCGTGAATTCGTTTGAAAAATATTACGCGATTCCTTATCAATTCTCAAACGTTACTGCCAACCAGTTTTATTCATTTTCCCAACGTATTCAGGCACCCATTAAAAGAGCTCCTTCCAGCATCTTGAAGCTGTTTGACAATCAATTGATAGAGGATGTTTTTCAAGTTACCGAATATGCCTTTGATGCCGTGAAACTTCGTGACATAGTGGTTAATCAAATGATTGATCTTGGCGTTGACATCGCAACACAAACAGAGGTGACATCTGTCAAGCCCTTCCCCCAGGAGAAGCTGAGAGTAGTTTGTGCTAAAAATGGTGTCACCGAAACGATTGAGGCCAAGTATTTATTTAATTGCACTTATTCCCAAATCAACAAGCTCTTACGTAATTCAGCGCTCCCTTTAGTGAATTTCAAATACGAAATTGCCGAAATGGCTTTGGTGGAGGTTCCCGAGGAGATGAAGAACATAGGCATTACTGTCATGTGCGGCCCCTTTTTTTCCTGTATGCCTTTTCCTTCAAAAAAACTTCATACGCTTAGCCATGTGCGTTATACACCTCATTTAACATGGTATTCGAACGAGGATCAAATGTCCGACTCATACAAACGCCTGGATAATTATCCCAAAAAATCTTCCTTCAAACACATGCAATACGATGCTCAAAGGTACATGCCTTTGCTTAAGGAGTGTAGATACCAAAGCTCTTTATGGGAAGTCAAGACGTTGCTACCTAAAACCGAGTTCGATGACAGTAGACCTATATTACTTCGTAGAGACCACGGCATAGAGGGTTTTCATTGCGTTTTGGGTGGAAAAATTGATAACATATACGACATCATTGATAGCTTAAAAAATTAATATTATGTCCGATAAAGAACATTTCATTTCTGTAATCCTACCTTTATATAATAATGAGGATATTATCGGGAATTGCTTGGAAAAATTGAGCGCTATTCTTAGAGAACAATTTTCGTTTTATGAGATTATCGTGGTTGATAACTGTTCAATAGATAACAGTTTCGAGCGTATCAATGACAAACTGAAAACGATTCCTTGCGCAAGATGCATGTCTTTGTCTCGGCATATGAGCATCGAAATCGCTATAACCGCTGGGCTCGAAACATGCATAGGGGACTTTGTCGTCATTATGGAACATGGCGATCCATCGACAATGATACCCGAGTTGGTTGATAAATGCACCTCCAGCAAAAGTGGCATCTTACAGGGAGTGTGTATTGAGGATGAGAATTACTCCCGTGGCATGATCGCCAACCTATTTCATGCTTATTGCAGAAAAGCTTTGGGGGTAAATTTGCACCCTGGCTCTACTTTCTTTCAGGTGCTTAGCCGCAAGAATGTAAATTACATTTTAAAGTTTAAAGATAGATACAGGCAACTAAGGTATTTTACCGCCGCTATTGCTAAGCAAAACAACTTTTTTAAATATAGCAAAACAACGAGTACGCCAAGGTCTCGTTTCCGCATTTTTTTGCAAAACATAGGAGATGGCGTAAAGTTAATCATAAACAACTCCTTGCACCCACTTCGGCTGGTTTCCATTTTGGGTCTCGTTGCAAGTGCCTTTAATTTGCTCTACATAATCTATGTGGTGTGTGTGTATCTCTTTAAACAAGAGGTAAGAGAAGGTTGGACTACGCTGTCGTTACAAAGCGGATTTATGTTCTTTATGATCTTCCTCGTATTGTCATTATTAAGTGAATACATCGGGTTGCTTTTGGTAGAAACACGCAAACGTCCATTATTCTTCCTCAAAGAAGAGGCTACCAGTTCCACGTCTGTCACCAACATGGATATCCTTAATGTAATGGAAAATCAGGATAATGATTATCGATGAATCGTGAAGTTCCAAGATACAAAAAAAAAGAGTTTTCTGAGCGAAAATCATCTTATTGTATCGTTGTTTTTGTGATTAATGAAGGGGATCGTATCCGATCCCAACTGGCTAAAATGAAACCTTATAGTGATCAGGTTGATATCATCATTGCGGATGGAGGTAGTACCGATGGTTCTTTGGATGAAGCTTATCTAAGGGAACAGGGGGTACGCGTGCTTTTGATAAAGACAGAGACAGGTAAGCTGGGTTCTCAAATGAGGATCGCTTTTGCTTATGCTCTTGATCAGGGGTATAAGGGCGTCATTGTGATGGATGGAAACAATAAGGACGATCCTGGTGCTATCCCTCAATTCATTAAAGCATTGGAAGAGGGTATGGATCATGTTCAAGGTTCTAGGTATATTCACGGAGGAGTCGCGATTAATACGCCTTGGCTGCGTCACTGGGCGGTCAAATTAATACACGCGCCTCTGATTCGGTCCGCTTCTGGCTTCCGTTATACGGATACGACAAATGGTTTTCGAGCTTACAGTAAACTTTTTTTAAATAATGCTGGGGTCGATCCTTTTAGAAAAGTATTTTCAGATTATGAGTTGCATTATTATCTTGCGATTAGAGCAGCGCGTTTGAAATTTAAGGTCAGGGAAGTCCCGGTCACCAGAGCCTATCCCAAATCAGTGCCAGCTCCCACGAAAATTTCATTTTTTAAGGGTAATTTTAATGTTTTAAAACTCTTGTTTCTTGCTTGCTTTGGCTATTATAATCCCAAAAATATCCAAAAATAATCCATGAATATAGCATTTAATGAAAAGATAAAATTCTTTTTTGTTTCTCTATTTGGCATCGTGATTGATTTTGCCGCTGTTAATTTTTTTTTCTTACTCTTTAAAGTTAATTTCATGTATTCATGCGTGCTAGCGTTTTTTGTAGCTTCGTTGGTAAACTTTTTCTTCCATTATTATTGGACGTTTGTCAGTAGATCGCTCAGTAGTAGAAAGCTGGTGTATTACTTTAATTTCCTACTAAGCATCGTAGTTGGGCTAATCACCAGAATGTCTGTTATTTACGTTTTGATATTGTTGTTTACTGGGGAAAGTACTCGCTCTCTTGTTTTTGAAGGGATATATGTTTTAGGCGTTATCACATCTTTTTTGGTTAATTTCCTTATCTCGGATAAATTTGTTTTTAAACCAAACATTGTATCAACCTCGGCCATTAAAAGTCGCTAAACTCTACGAAAAAAATTTGATGTCACCGTAATCGCCTACCTCGTATTGCATCGACCCCCACTCAACGCCGGCGCCAGTCTAAATAAAAGGGTCATTTGCGACTTTCCATAGCGGTAAATTCACGTTAAGATAACATCTTAATCCGCCAGAATACCCCCTATGGATGCTCCAAGAAAATACACCTGCCCAATGCACCCCCAAATCATCGAGGATAAACCAGGAGACTGCCCAATCTGCGGCATGGCCCTCGAGGCCATAAACGGCAGCGAAGCCCCCCACCAAGAAACTGAGCACACCCACCCCTCAGCCTCCTCCGAATACCAACAACTCAAAACCCGTTTCATCCTCGGGGTCATCCTCTCCCTCCCCATCCTCATCCTCTCCATGCTAGGGGAACACCTGGGCCTCCCAACAAAACTCAACCTCTGGTCCCAGTTCCTACTAGCAACCCCGGTCATGCTCTGGGCAGGCTCTATCTTCTTCCACCGCGCCTGGAACTCCCTCCTCAAAGGGCACCTCAACATGTTCACCCTCATCTCCATCGGCACCGGCACAGCTTATATCTACAGCATAATCGCCCTATTCTTCCCGGAACTCTTCCCCGAAAAATACAAAGCGAAAGGCCACGTAGAGCTCTACTTCGAAGCCGCCGCGGTCATCATCACTCTGGTCCTCCTCGGCCAAATGATCGAAGCCAAAGCCCGCTCCCGCACCTCAAATGCCATCAAAGAGCTCCTCGGCCAAGCCCCAAAAACAGCCCGCGTCCTCGATAAAAATGGCAACGAAACCGAAAAACCAATCAGTTCCGTTGAAAAAGGTGATCACATCAAAGTCCCCCCAGGCACCAAGGTCCCCGTAGACGGAGTCATCCTAGAGGGCTCCGGCATCCTAGACGAATCCATGATCACAGGAGAGCCCATCCCCACCTCCAAACACCCCGGCGACAAAGTCACCGGTGCCACCATCAACACCCAAGGCTCCTTCATCATGAAAGCCGAACGCGTTGGCAAGGACACCCTCCTCTCCCAAATCGTAGACCTCGTATCCCAAGCCCAACGCTCCCGAGCCCCCATAGAAAAGTTAGCAGACACAGTCTCCAGCTACTTCGTCCCCGCCGTTATCCTAGTAGCAATACTAACCATCATCATCTGGAGCATCTGGGGCCCTGAACCAAAACTCGTCTACGGCCTAGTCAACGCAGTTGCTGTTCTAATCATAGCCTGCCCCTGCGCCGTCGGCCTCGCCACCCCAATGTCCATCATGGTCGGCATCGGAAAAGGAGCCCAATCCGGCATCCTCATAAAGAACGCAGAAGCTCTCCAAACCTTCGCAAAAATAGACACCCTACTTGTCGATAAAACCGGCACCCTCACCGAAGGCAAACCCACCGTAGAGCAAATACAAGTCACCAATAACTTCGCCCAAAACGAAGTCCTACAACTCGCAGCCTCCTTAGAAAACGCCAGCGAACACCCCCTATCCCAAGCAATTGTCAAATACGCAAAGTCTCAGAGCCTGGACTTATACAAATCAACCAACTTCCACTCCGAAACCGGCAAGGGCATCAAAGGAACCGTTAACAACAAAGAAATTCTAATCGGGAATGGCACGTTCCTAAAGGATCATAACATAGAAGTCTCATCCAAGAATAACGATATAGCCAAAACAGTAATATACATTGCAATCGATAACAAATACGCCGGAAGTTTGACAATATCAGATCCTATAAAAAAAACCACACCCTCAGCCATTAAAAACCTTAAAGCCATGGGCATAAAAGTAATCATGCTCACGGGCGATAATAAAAGCGTTGCCGAAAAGGTATCGAAGGAACTCAATTTGGATTCATTTCACGCAAATGTTAGTCCAACCGATAAACACAGTTATGTAGCCAAATACCAGAAACAAGGAAAGCATGTCGCTATGGCCGGCGATGGAATAAACGATGCCGCCGCACTCGCTCAAGCCGATATAGGAATCGCAATGGGAACCGGTACAGATGTCGCCATCGAAAGTGCCGATATTACCCTGGTCAAAGGCGACATTAGAGCCATCACAAGCGCAATAGAGCTCAGCCGCTTAACAATGCGTAATATAAAGCAAAACCTTGTATTTGCATTCATATACAATGCAGTGGGAGTACCAATCGCTGCAGGGTTATTATATCCCTTTACCGGTTTACTATTGAGCCCTATATTGGCAAGCATCGCCATGAGCCTAAGCTCCATTTCAGTGATCGGGAATGCGCTGCGCTTAAAAAAGAGCAAACCAGGTTGAGGATCTCATTCCTAAAACAGAAGGGATTTGGGCACAAAAAAAGGCTGCTAAGATAGCAGCCCTTGTAAATTGAATTTCAACTAATTACTCAGCAGTTGATTCAGATTTTGCTTCTTCCTTCTCGGTTTTGGCATGCTGAACAACTTTACGTTTCGCTGAAACCTTCTTTTTACGGCCTTTTGTATAACCTTCATCAGAAGCCTCGATAAATTCGATGAGTGCCATATCCGCACTATCACCACGACGAGCAATAAGCTTGTAAATGCGAGTGTATCCACCTGGTCGGTTTAAAAACTCTTCTGCACGCTCATCGAAAAGCCTTTTGATAGCTACTTTGTCGCGGACACGAGAAATTGCAAGTCTTCTAAAATGAAGCTTTTGAGCAAGATCTTCTGCTTTACTTGCTTTCACCGACATAGTTACGATTTTCTCGATAAAAGGTCTGAGTGCTTTAGCTTTTGCCAAAGTTGTTTTAATTCTGCCGTGAGTGATCAGAGCTCCAGCCAAGCTTGCTAGCATGGCGGATCTGTGAGCTTTTTTTACTCCGAGCTGGTGTCTGTGGTTACCGTGACGCATATTTCCTTACAATTTATATTAAATCCCTTATTATTTTATATGTCTCCAGAAACTTCCAATAGTCTTTCGTCTATTTTCATTCCGAGGGACAATCCCAATTGTTCTAGTTTTGCCTTAATTTCATTTAAGGACTTTTTACCAAAATTACGATACTTGAGCATTTCGTTTTCGCTCTTCATGCAAAGTTCACCAACTGTTGTAATGTTAGCGTTATTTAAGCAGTTTGCAGCACGAACTGATAGCTCGATTTCGTTTACGCTCATGTTTAGGAGCTTACGCAATCTATTTTGCTCTTCAGAAACTTCAGTACCCTTTGTTTCGAATTCAATTTCCTCTTCACTCACCTGTTCGAAAACCTTTAAGTGGTGCTGTAAAATTGCAGTCGCTTCTTTTAGTGCTTCGTCAGGAGTGATACGGCCGTCTGTCCAAACTTCGAGTATTAACTTATCGAAATCAGTCATTTGACCAACACGGGTATTTTCAACCGCGTATTTAACGAGGCGAACTGGACTAAACAGAGAATCGATCGTAATGAGCCCGATGGACTGATTTTCTTTCTTGTTCTCGTCAGCAGTACAATATCCACGTCCTACCTTAACTTCGAGATCGGCGACAAAGCGTCTTTTCTTATTAAGGGTACAAATGATTTGATCTGGATTGAGCACTTCGATATCAGAATCACCCGAGATATCTGCTGCAGTCACAGGACCTTCTTTATCAACATCGATGATCAAATGAATATTTTCGCGCTTCTTAGATTTGAGAATGACCTTCTTCAGGTTTAAAACAATATCTGTGACATCTTCAACCACGCTATCAATGCTTTGAAATTCGTGATTAACACCTTCTATTTTAATGGAACAAATAGCAGCTCCCTCAATAGAACTGAGTAAAACTCTGCGAAGCGAATTACCTACACTATGTCCATATCCTGACTCGAAAGGCTCTGCGACAAACATTGCATACGTATCCGTAGCGGTTTTGTCGTCTTTCATTAAGCGCTTCGGCAATTCAAACTTTCCTAATCTTTTGGCCATAATTGTTTTCCGGGTATTGGTTGTAACTCTATCGACTGTAGAACTCTACAATTAGCTGTTCATTAATTAAAGAACAAATTTCATCTCTTACAGGAGTGCGATTCACGACACCCTTCAAAGCATTTACATCAACTGCAAGCCAAGCGGGAACACCTCTATACTCAATGCCTTCGAGACTTCTTGTTGCGATTTGCATTGATGATGTTTTATCCTTACGAACCTCGATGGTGTCGGCTGGAGCAATTGTGTAACTTGGAATATCTACCTTCTTACCATTAACCAACACGTGGCCATGAACGACAAACTGACGTGCGGCACGACGTGTTCTTGCTAACCCAAGCATGTATACAACATTATCTAAACGCTGTTCAAGAAGCTGTAAAAAAACTTCACCCGTAACACCACGAATTTTTTTAGCGCGCTCAAAAGTTAAGCGAAATTGCTTTTCAGTGAGACCGTAGAACATTCTAGCCTTCTGCTTTTCACGCAATCCGATTGCAAATGGGGTTTGCTTTTTACGCTTTTTTTGGCCGTGCTGACCAGGTGCGTATGGTTTACGTTCGCAAGCAGTTTTCTTGGGAAATATTTCTATTCCATCTTCCAAGTATTTTCTGTTTTCCCTTTGAGTTGGTCCTGTATATCGAGACATATTACAATATTATGTTAAATTATTTAATTAGACGCGTCTTCTTCCAGGTTGACGGCAACCATTGTGACGAATAGGTGTGGCATCAGTAATTTTAAGAACATTCAAACCTAACGCTTGAAGGGCACGAACGGCGGAATCGCGACCGAGACCCGGTCCCTTTAAAATAACGTCCACATCTTTTAATCCATGTGACATAGCAACACGTGCGGCATCCTGAACGACTACTTGCGCTGCATAAGCTGTTGATTTACGTGAACCTCTAAAATTACATTTGCCGGAGCTAGACCAGGATATTACATTACCTCTTTGATCCGTAAAGCATACTTTTGTATTATTGAAAGTAGCAAGGACGCTGCATCTTCCTGTAGTAATATTTTTACTACCCTTAGCTTTGCGAACTTTGACCTCCTGAATTTCGGCTTTAAGAAGATCACTAGCGCTAGGCTGTTCTACCTTCTTCTCTGCTGCAGCCTCAGTATTTTTCTGAGCTGTTGCTTCTACTTCTTGTTCTACGATTTCTTTATCGTCTGTGTTTTCCATGTTAAACTCCTGATTCTATCCGCAATTATTACTTTTTGTCTGCCTTTTTCTTACCGGTAACGGCCATGCGCCTTTTACCCTTTGCAGTACGTGCATTCGTGCTGGTACGTTGCCCTCTAACCGGCAGTTTTTTGTAGTGGCGAATGCCTCTATAGGCCTTGATGGCTTGAAGTCGCTTAATATTCGCAATGATATGTCTACGCAAATCACCCTCTACCTCATAGCCTAACTCAGTAATCGCCTCTGCAATCTTGTTTAGCTCCTCTTCGGACAGTTGATTGGCGCGTACGTTTGGGTCTATTCCAGCATGTTCTAATACAATGACGGAACGATTTGGCCCAATGCCATACAAATACCGTAACGAATACTCAATTTTCTTTTTTTCCGGTATATCTACTCCTAATAATCGCGGCATAATAATATTGTTTGATTGTAAAAATTTATTTAAAAGGTTAAAGGTAACAGAAAATTAAAATTGCTCAAGCATTTTTTCTCGTTTTTTGGAAAATGTCAATATTTCTGGCTCATCTTTTGTAATGAGAACAGTATGTTCGGCATGAGCAGATGGTAATTTATCTGAAGTAACAACAGTGAGGCCGTCTGCAGCATAATGAACTGCGGGCTTACCAAAATTCACCATGGGCTCAATCGCAAGTGTCATTCCGGGTTTTAATTTCGGGCCGGTATTTTTCTTACCATAATTCGGTATCTGGGGTTCTTCATGCATATTTTCACCAACACCATGGCCGACAAATTCCCGAAGGACGCTGAAGCCGTTACTTTCTACGTATTGCTGGATGGCATGTGAAATATCCCCTACTCGATTACCTGAAATTGCTTTCTGAATGCCCTTTTTAAGCGCTTCTTCGGTAACCCGTACTAATTTCCTTGCGTCCTCAGTTGCGGTGCCCAAAATGATCGTGCACGCATTATCACCAATAAAGCCGTTGTAGTCGACGCATACATCAAGAGATACAATATCCCCTTCTTTAAGGACGCGGTTAAGGGTACCTACACCGTGGACGACTTCCTCATTTACTGAGATGCAAGTATATGCAGGATATTTTTTATCTCCTACTTGATAATTGAAACAAGCGCTGGTTGCGCCATGCTTAGCGATCAAATCACGCCCAATTAAATCCAAATCATAAGTAGTCATCCCAGGCTTTGCGGCTTCGCACATGCCTTCAAGAATTTCTGCGGCAACACTACAGGCTTGGCGCATTTTTTCTACTTGTTCAACTGATTTAATGGGTATCATGAATTAACTAAAACTTTTGTAATATCCAGGCAACAATACCGATTGTAAAAAGAATTCCTAACGGCCACCAAAGCGCACTCAAGTTTTTAAGTTCGCCAGTGTCAACAGCAAAAGAACTTCTTGTCTGGCTTCCACGCCCTTTGAGCTTACCTTTTTTCAAGAAACCGTCATAGTGACGTTGCAATAAGTAAGTTTCAATCTGGCGCATAGTGTCCAACATAACACCGACAGTAATAAGCGTACCAGTACCGCCAAAGAACAAGGCTACTGAATAAGGGACGTTGTAGGCATAAAACAATAAATCGGGAAACAATGCAATTGCAGTCAAAAATATTGCACCCGCTAGCGTCAAACGCGTCATTACAAAATCCAAAAACTGTGCTGTTGGAACACCCGGACGAACCCCTGGAATGTAGCCACCTGCCTTTTTTAAATCGTCTGCAATTTGAATTGGTTTAAACATGATAGAAACCCAGAAATAACTGAATCCTAAAATCATGGCACCATAAACAACGTAATATGAAACGGAACCTTGAGTTAAATACAAAGCCAATTCGCGGAAGAAATTAAGCCCGGTTGCTCCAGCAATATAGGTAAATATTTGCTGAGGAAACATCAATATGGCACTTGCGAAAATAACTGGCATAACACCGGAATAATTCACCTTTAACGGTAAAAATGTGCTCTGTCCGCCGTACATCTTTCTACCAACTATGCGTTTTGCATATTGTACAGAAATTTTGCGTTGAGCCTGCGTGACCGCAATCATCCCTGCAATAACAAGAAGTAATAACAGCACCATCAAGACCGCTTGCGGGACACCCAAACTAGCGCCTTGAACGCCAACTGGTTTAAAGAACATGCTAACCGCTTGACTGAAAGCAGCAGGCGCGCCTGCAACAATACCTACTGTGATGAGTAAGGAAATACCGTTACCAATTCCTCGCTGTGTAATTTGCTCTCCAAGCCACATCAAGGCCATTGTTCCTGCTGTGAGAAGTATGGTTGCTGTTATTAAGAACCATGTAGGGTTCATAACAACCATGGCACCATAAGTCTTTATGTCATACCCAGGGAAAAGCCTGTCAGGGTAATTTGAAAGCGCCATTACCAGCAAGACCGACTGAATCAAACTGATGATAATTGTCAAATAGCGAGTATATTGTGCAATTTTTTGCCTACCAACGTCGCCTTCTTGCTGCAGCCTTGCTAGGCCAGGCATGACAGCTGACATCAACTGCATAATAATAGATGCACTGATATAGGGCATAATACCGAGACCAAATACTGCACCCTTCAAAAAGGCCCCACCCGTGAACATATTAAACAACCCTACAAGATTTCCACCAGCAGAAGTCTGCGTGGCGAAAAAATCCTGCAATGGTTGCGGATTAAAGCCTGGCAAGGGGATTTGGGCACCAAGACGGGCAACAAACAGAAGTCCCAGAGTCAGAAATATTTTCTGTCTTAACTCTGGGATTTTGAGGCAATTAGTAAAAGCGGATAACATTCCTTAAATCTCTAGGCTGACAGGGCTAAGTCTTCGGCTTTCCCACCGGCTTTCTCAATTTTGGCTTTGGCTGATTTAGAAAACTTGTGTGCTTTAATCGTTAGAGCACGGGTTGTTTCACCAACACCAAGGACTTTGAGTCGAGTTGATATATTCCGCACCATGCGTTTTTCTTTCAGCAGCTCCAAAGTGATTTCAACCTCAGACAGCTTTTCAAGATCAGCAATGTTTACAATGGCATAGTTAGTCGCAAATTCGTAGTTATTGAAACCACGTTTTGGTAAACTGACCGCAAGAGATGTTTGTCCCCCTTCAAAAATAGGTGAAATACTGTAGCCGGAACGAGCTTTACTTCCCTTGTGTCCGCGACCTGCAGTTTTACCTTGGCCTGAACCAACTCCCTTACCCTTACGTTTCTTAGTTTTTTTGTAACTAGCCTTTTTTAAATCTGTTAAGAATCCCATTTTATTACCTTACTATTAAAAATTTTAAGCACTTTGTTTCATTTGACGAATCTCATCCGCAGAACGCAGTTGGCGTAAAGCCTCGATGACTGCTTTTACAACAGCACCTGGATTGCTTGATCCAAGAGATTTTGACAATATATCCTTGATCCCTAATGCTTCCAAGACAGGACGAACAGCACCTCCGGCAATAACACCAGTACCAACACTTGCGGGACGCAAAAGAACTCTTCCGCCATCAAACTTGCCAAAAACTTCGTGAGGGATAGTTGTTCCCTTCAACGCGATTTGCTCTGTACTTTGAAGATTAGCTTTAGCACGCTCTGTTGCTTTCCGAATGGCTTCAGGTACTTCTTTAGCTTTTCCGTGGCCGTAGGCTACTTTACCATTTCCGTCACCGACAACAACGAGTGCCGAGAAACTAAAACGTCTACCACCCTTAACTACTTTAGCACAACGGTTAATGTGTACTACATTAACAATCTGACCAGCGGAATCTGGATCGGAACTAGGTTCCTCTCTATTCCCTCTGCCGGATTTAACATTTGACTTACGTGCTTTCTGATTATTTGTCATACCTATTAAAATTTTAATGATGCTCTTGCTGCATCCGCGAATTCTTTTACTTTCCCGTGATAACGCCGTCCACCGCGGTCAAAAACGACATCGGTTATTCCGCTCTTACTCGCTTTTTCGCCAAAGATTTTACCAAACTTGGCGGCACCTTCTTTATTAGGGCCAATATCATCTGATTTTAAATCTTTATCGAGTGTAGACAAGTAAACTAATGTTTTCCCACCATTATCAACGTCATCATTGATGCACTGGGCATAAATATGTTCGTGGCTAAAGCGCAAAGATAGTCTAGGTTTGGATTCCGTACCTTTAATCTTTCTACGAATGCGCATTCTACGCCTCTGAACTGTTTTCTTTTTTCGTTTAATATTCATACTGAAAAACTCCCCTTATTATGCAGTTTTCTTACCCTCCTTACGGATAATGTATTTACCTACTATTCTTACACCCTTACCCTTGTAAGGCTCTACTGGATAGAAGTGATAAATGTCTGCTGTCACTTGACCAACCGCATGCTTATCTGGGCCTTCTACTTTAATTTTTGTATTCTCAGTAACTGTAATTTTTATATCAGCATAAGGAATTGTATAGTCAATGTTATGAGAATATCCCAAATTCAATACGAGTACGTTATCCTTCATAGCTGCTTTAAAACCAACTCCGTGTAATTCAAGGCTCTTCGAATAGCCATCAACAACGCCCTTCACCATATTATTGATGATCGCTCTCATTGTCCCATAATAGGCTTGAGCAAAACGACTGTTGTCTCCAGGCGTTATAATAATCTGGTTATCGTTGATTTCGATAGCGGCCGCTGGCTTGAATTCCTTTTCAAGTTTACCCTTAGGGCCTTCTACTAAAATTTTTTTTCCAGTAATGGTAACTTTTACATTACTTGGTATATCTATTGGTAATTTTCCTATTCTACTCATTTTATTATCTCCTTACCATACTTTGCAAAGCAACTCGCCACCAACTTTGTTCTGACGAGCGTCTTTATCCTTCATAACACCTTTAGATGTAGTCAAAATACAAATCCCCATGCCGCCAAGGACGTACGGAATTTCAGTACTGCCACAATATTGACGCTGACCGGGTGAGCTTTGTCTTTTAACACCTGTAATGGCTGGTCGTCCCTTGAAGTACTTCAATGTAACCAGAATAAACTTAAGCTGGCGTTCATTGGTAACTACTTTAAAATCTTTAATGTAACCTTCTTTTTTAAGAATAGTCACAATGTTTTCACGCATTTTTGACCATTGAGCCATGCAGTCTTTGTTGCCTGCGTTACTTGCGTTTCTGATGATTGTTAGAAAATCTGCTACTGTATCCATATTATTTACTTCTTATATTTTACCAAGATGATTTTGTAATACCAGGGATAAGTCCACGAGAAGCATACTCACGCAAGGTTATACGTGAAATACCGAACTTCCTTCTGAATCCACGACAACGGCCTGTAATACTACAACGATTTCTATAGCGAACAGGGGAACTGTTGCGCGGCAAATTTGTTAGTTCGCGCTGTGCTGCGTAAAACTCCTCATCTGTAACATCAGGGTTTTTCATTTTGGCCTTCAACTCTTCTCGTTTGCCTTTGAACTTCTCAATGAGCTTTTTGCGCCTGTTATTTTTTTCTACTGCTGATTTTTTAGCCATTCTTAATTCCTAAATTAATGTTTATACTACTCTTGAACCTCGGTAACTTTTCTTCTGAAGGGGAAGCCTAATTGCTTTAATAATTCGAACCCATGAAAGTCGTTGTCAGCAGTGGTTACGATAGTGATATCTAAACCAAAACGCTGAGTGTTGCTAATGTCGGTAGACACTTCAGGAAAAATTGTGTGGTCTTCAATCCCGATAGTGACATTGCCTTTGCCGTCAAAACGATTGTCCAAACCGCGAAAGTCGCGAATGCCTGGGAGGGCGATTGCAACAAGCCTAAGTAAGAAATCATACATGCGAGTGCCTCTCAATGTAACTTTTACGCCAATGGCCATTCCTTCACGTAGCTTAAAATTTGATATGCTCTTTTTAGCCTTAGTTACAAGTGCCTTTTGACCCGATATCTTTGCCAAGTCTTCTTCCAATTTCTGGATCTGCGCCTTTGCATCAGTCGCTCCCACAGAAGAATTCAAAACGACTTTCTCGATACGAGGAATTTCGTGCACATTTTCCAGTTTCAATGCTTGCTTTAACGCCGGCACAACCTGTTCTTTGTAAAATTTCTTTAATTCTGGCTCATTCATCTTTTTTAACCTTATACTCTTATGGTATGAAAATATTCCGTAGACTATATATCAATATACTGAAACCAGTACATTGCAAGCATAATTTTTACTTCTTATTTGCTGCCCTTTTTTCATATTCGCTAGCCAACATGACGTTCGAATAATGGATTGAAGTTTCTACTTTAGTTCGACCACCCTCTGGGTTTTCCTGCGATTTCTTTAAAATTTTTTCTCTCAGCGCAACACCTTCGATAATGACTCGACATTTGTCTGATTTGTCTGTGTGAACAAATGAAAGTACCTTACCCTTTTCGCCTTTGCTATTTCCTGCAATAACGACAACGGCATCGCCCACTTTATAATTCTTTTTAAATTTTGTGCTCATATTATTATATAACCTCCGGTGCTAATGAAATAATCTTCATAAAACCCTTGTAGCGTAGTTCTCTGGCAATGGTACCAAACACACGTGTTCCCTTTGGGTTTTTATTATTATCAATAATAACAATGGCATTGTCATCGAAGCGCAAGTAGCTGCCATCTTCACGATGAATTGCATATTTTGTGCGTACGATAACTCCCTTGGCAACAGTGCCCTTTTTGACCGTCGCGTCTGGGGAAGCTTCTTTGATTGCAACAACCACGATATCCCCTACATTGGCTGTATCTTTTCTCTGACCGAGAATTCGTATAATCAAGGCCTTTTTAGCACCCGTATTATCCGCAACATTTACTACTGTTTCTGTCTGTAACATCTTTAAACCCTTCTCAATTATGCTTTATGCAAACATTGGTGCTTTTTCTAAAACTTTGGTGATACGAAAACGTTTTGTTTTGCTGAGCGGACGTGTCTCCATGATTTCTACTTTATCCCCTAGCCCACATTCGTTAGCCTCATCGTGTACGGTAACGGTTGTTTTACGTTTAATTTCTTTTTTATATTTTGGGTGTGGAATCTTGTATTCAATTACCACCTTAACCGTTTTATCACCCGATTTACCGGAAACGACCCCAATTAAAATTTTTCTTTTGTTTCTTGTGTTTTCAGCCATGGCCATCATTCGTTAATTGTTGCTTAAACGCTTACGTTTTCTTTCTCTCTCAATATGGTTTCCATGCGAGCGATATCTTTTCTAGTGTTCGCATACTTGCCTGGATTCTCTATCTTCATTGCCTGTTTCTTAAGTCGGAGGCCCAATAGTTGGCTCCTACACTCTTTGATTTTACTCTGAATTTCTTCCCTAGAAAGTTCTCTTATTTCTTTTGATTTCATGATTTTGACAAACTCCTCCTGCTATACAACATCGCGCGCTATGAAGCGGCATGAAAATGATAATTTTGAATCTCCCAAAGCTAGTGCTTGGCGCGCCATGCTCATAGGTATACCCCCGATTTCGTATAAAATAGTGCCGGGCTTAACAACTGCGACATAATGGTCTACAGGTCCCTTACCCTTACCCATACGTGTTTCAGCAGGTTTCTTTGTGACTGGCTTATGTGGGAATACTCGACACCAAACCTTACCTCTCCGCTTTAAATGTCTTGTAATCGCGACACGTACAGCTTCTAATTGATCTGAAGATACAAGCCCACGTTCGAGTGCTTGTATACCGTATTCACCAAAAGCCATATAATCACACCCCTTTGCAGAGCCGCGATTACGCCCTTTATGCGTTTTTCTATATTTTGTGCGTGCTGGTTGTCTCTTTGCCATTGCCTATAAAGTAGTTAATATTTTTTATGCTTCTTTTCTTTTACAAATCCAAACTTTGACACCTATCAAGCCGTAGATGGTGTGGGCTTCGGAGAACCCATAATCAATTTTTTCGCGAATTGTCTGAAGAGGTACCCGTCCCCAGTGTTGGCGTTCTGTGCGAGCAATTTCTGCTCCACCCAAACGTCCGGCACACTGAACTTTTATACCATCTACACCCAAACTGCTTGCTGTTTGAATCGCTTTTTTCATAGCACGACGAAATGATATTCTTCGCTCGAGCTGGAGAGCGATACTCTCGGCTACGATTTGCGCAACGATATCCGGTTTTTTCTCTTCTTGTATGTCTAGAATGATTTCCTGACCCGTAATTTTTTCGAGCTGTGACTTAAGCCCTTCGAGCTCTTGGCCACGACGCCCGATAACAACACCTGGTCGCGCGGTTACGATTGTTATACGAATTCGGCCAGAGGCTCTTTCGATAACGATCTTAGCTACGGAAGCATAACGAAGCTTTTTACTTAATGTTTTACGGATAAGGTCATCTTCATAAATCCACTGAGCACATTTACGTTTGTTCTTATCGTCATACCATTTGGATAGCCAGCCTTCTGACTTTTCTACTGGTAATCTAAAACAGATTGGATGTTCTTTTTGTCCCATATACTAAATTATCTTTCTTCTGTTAATACGACTTTGATGTGACTTGTGTGCTTTTTGTATGGGTGAGCAGAGCCTCTCGCACTTGGTCTAAAACGACCAAACGTGATAGCTTGATCCACATAAACACCTTGAATCCAAAGCTTGCTAGCGGATAAGTTGTTATTATTTTCAGCGTTTGCGATCGCACTTTTTAAAACCTTATGGATAAATCTGGCTCCTTTTACGGGTACTAGCGCTAAACGATCCAAAGCGTCGTTAGCATTAAGCCCTTTAAGTTGTCTTGCCAAATCCCTTAGCTTTAAAGCAGAAATGCGCTCGTATTTTGATATTGCTTGAACTTCCATAATAATTACTTCTTAGCGGTACCTCCGTGAGCAATAAACTTACGTGTTGGTGAAAACTCACCTAATTTGTGTCCAACCATGTTTTCTGTGACATAGACAGTAACAAAAGCTTTACCCGTATGAACTTCTATATTAAGCCCAACAAATTCTGGCGTGATCGTGCTACGACGTGACCAGGTTCTGATAGGTTTTTTATTTCCGCTTTTTTGAGCCTCAGCTATTTTATCCCACAGTGAGGGATCTACAAAAAATCCTTTTTTTAGAGAGCGTGCCATATTATTTATTACCTCTTAAATTTTTTACCTTTTCGGTTAACGATTATCATCTTATTTGTTGGCTTAGCCTTCCTACGAGTACGCTTACCACCCTTAGCCAATTGGTTCCATGGAGAACAAGGATGTCCACCACCGGAAGTACGGCCTTCACCACCACCCATTGGGTGGTCAACAGGGTTCATTGCAACACCACGTACACGAGGTCTTCTACCAAGCCATCTATTACGGCCAGCTTTACCCAATTTACGATTACGGTGTTCAGAGTTACCTGCTTTTCCAACAGTAGCTCGACAGTTCATACTAACATATCTTAGCTCACCGCTGGGCATTTTCAAAGTTGCTAAACCTTTAGTTTCATCCAAAGCAACGTATTGTGCAGCAGATCCTGCGCTACGAGCAATTTGTGCTCCACGACCGGGTTCAATTTCTACACAATGAACGAATGTTGACAGAGGAATCATTATTAAAGGCAATGAATAACCTGGCTTATATTCGTCTAACCAACGATCTGTGCTTACGATCTGGTTACCGATAATGATACCAGCTGGGGCCAAAATATAACGTTTTTCGCCATCAGGATAATTGATTAATGCAATATTTGCAGAGCGATTCGGGTCATACTCCAGCGAAACAACTGTTCCGTAAATGTCCTTTTTCTCGCGCTTGAAATCGATTTCACGGTATCTTCTTTTATGTCCCCCACCTCTGCGTCGAGAAGTGATACGTCCGTAATTATTTCTACCACTGTCTTTCTTTAAAATACTTGTCAGTGTTGAAACAGGATTATTCGGAGCCAAATCTTGTTTATTTGATTCGTAAAAACGTAACGAAGGTGTAATTGGTCTATGTTTCTTTGTTGCCATATTATTTTACTTACATTATTTCGATTTTGCTTCCTTCACAAAGCGTTACTATAGCCTTACGCGTATCTGGCTTACGTATTAGACCGCGCTTGGCGCGATTGCTTTTACGCTTACCCTTTTGATTCATGACATTAACGTCTTGAACTTTTACTTTAAACACAGCTTCTACAGCGTCAGCGATTTGCTTACGGTTTGCTCCTTTGAAGACTTCGAAGGTGTATTTATTGAGCTCGGAAGACAAAACGCTTGTTTTTTCAGTAACTCGAATTTCTTTTAAAATTGTATCTGGTGCTGCCATATTTTTATAAAAATTAATTATTTACGCGTGCGAGAATAAGATTAAAAGCTTCTTCGGTCATGATAATTTTTTTATAATTACCAAAATCCAATGCATTGATTGAGCGCGCATCCACCATAAAAACGTGTGGGATGTTACGTGCTGATAATGCAAACTTTTCGGTGAAATCAGTATCAACCAAGAGAACTGTACCTTCTGGTTTGATGTTATCCAACACAGCATTAAAGAGCTTAGTCTTAGGCTCCGCTACTTCAAAGGCTTCAATCAAGGAAATGCCGTGATCTGAAGAACGTTCAAAGATGGCTCTTTTAAGAGCAACCTTTTTTACTTTGACATTGATTTTTTGCGTATAGTCACGAGGTCTTGGGCCGTGCACAACACCACCGCCAACCCAAATAGGGCTTCTGCGGGAACCGTGACGGGCATTACCAGTACCCTTTTGACGCCAAGGCTTTTTGCCTGAGCCTCTTACTTCGTCTTTTGATTTCGCACACGCGCTCCCTTGACGGGCATTTGCTTGATATGCTAAAACGACTTGGCGCAATGCATCAAAACCATCTCTGCCCTCAAACGTAGGTACGTTAGCAATTTCTTTTTCGCCAGCCTGAGATCCGTCTTTTTTATAAAATTTGTATTTCATATCTATTTACTACTTAATTTTATTATATGCTTATTTTCTGCTCTTCTTAGTCTTACGGATTCTGACAGTGGATCCATTGTAACCAGGGATACTTCCCTTGATGACAATTAATCCTTGATCTTCAAAAATTTTGACGATCTGCATGTTCTGCGATGTACGAGAAACAGCACCCATGTGACCCGGCATTTTCTTTCCTTTAATAACGTGACCAGGTGTTTGGCAGTTACCATAAGAACCACCTCGTCTATGAGACATGGAACCGTGACTTGCAGGTCCTCCATCGAAGCCGTATCGTTTAACAACTCCTTGGAAGCCCTTACCCTTACTGACACCACTAATGTCAACTTTTTGACCAGCTTCGAAATTTGTAATCGCTAAAATCTCACCTGGATTAAATTGCTCCGCTTCATCGGTGCGAAATTCGTAGATTCCCTCAACAGGCTTTTCTACATTTGCTTTTTTGCAATGACCTTTTACAGCATTGCTCACGCGATGAGGCTTTTGCTCGCCGTAACCGGCTTGCACGGCGTTATAACCATCGTTCTTGATTGTTTTAATCTGAAGAACCTTAGTTTCTTGGACTTTAAGGACTGTAACAGGAATCAGGCGACCATTGTCGTCAAACATTTGCGTCATCCCGACCTTGTCAGCAATTAAATGTACTTCTTTATTATTCGTAGTCATAAGTTCTAAGCGGCAGGTTTTACTTTGTTGCAAAGCGCCTGCTTTAGTTTGATAAAAGTTATAGGAAAAACTATAAACAAATCTGTGTCAATATTTTTTTACACAGAAATTGCAATAGCTACGCCTGCAGGGAGATTTAATTTTTTTAATTCGTCAACGGTTTGGGCTGTAGGCTCGATGATATCTACCAATCGGGTGTGCGTACGGCGTTCGAACGTCTCTGAAGATTTTTTGTTAACGTGTGTAGAACGGTTAACAGAAACTTTATCAATATGCGTTGGTAAAGGTACTGGACCGGCTACTCTTGCGCCTGAGCGTTTTGCTGTATCAACAATTTCCCGTGCGGCACCATCGATGGCGCTTGAATCATAGCCCTCGAGGCGAATGCGAATCTTTTGTTTATTTTTGTTTGACATATTATGTGCGAGCAATTGTGCGTGGTGAATTATCTATAATTTTCTCTAATTGGCTATTCGGAACTTGATCAAAGTGTGATGGCTCCATCGAGTAAGAAGCACGACCCTTAGAAAGAGAGCGTACATCTGTGGCATAACCGAACATAGTTTCCAGAGGAACAAACGCTGTGACAATGGTTAAATTGCCCTTTGTTTCCATGTTTTGAATTTGCCCACGACGACGGTTAATATCACCCATGATATCGCCCTGATACTCATCTGGTGTAGAAACTTCTACTTTCATGATAGGCTCTAAAAGAACTGGATCGGCCTTCTTCATAGCTTCTTTAAAGGCGAAGATACCTGCCATTTTAAATGCCATTTCAGAAGAGTCCACTTCGTGATAACTTCCATCAACGATACGAACAGTAAAGTCAATTACAGGATACCCGGCAATAACACCATTGCGTGAACCTTCAAGAATACCTTCTTGTGTTGGTTTAATGTATTCACGAGGAATAGAGCCACCTACGATTTCATTGAGAACTTCAATGCCCTTACCCTTTTCAGCTGGTTCAATCTTGATAACAGCATGACCATACTGACCGCGACCACCAGATTGGCGAACAAATTTGCCTTCGGCATCTGCTGCTTTTTTGATTGTTTCGCGATATGCAATTTGGGGTTTTCCAGCGTCAGCTTGCACCTTAAATTCACGGAATAAACGGTCGCGAATAATATCAAGGTGAAGTTCACCCATACCCGCAATAATCGTTTGCCCTGTCTCAGGATCAGAAGATACACGGAACGTTGGGTCTTCTTCTGCTAAACGTTGTAGTCCAATAGAAAGTTTTTCTTGGTCAGCCTTAGACTTTGGCTCGATAGACATGCTGATAACAGGCTCTGGGAATGTAGGCGGCTCAAGCATCACTTCTAAGCTTTTATCGCAAAGAGTATCTCCTGTTACGACTTCTTTGACACCAATAACAGCACAGATATCTCCAGAGTAAGCAACGTCAATATCTTCACGTGAATCAGCCTTCATAACCATTAGACGGCTTATGCGCTCTGTTTTACGGGTGCGTGGATTGTAAAGAACTGAACCTTTATTCAAAGTACCGGCATAAATGCGATAAAATACTAATTTACCTACATAAGGATCCGTCATGATCTTAAATGCAAGACCGATTACTGGAGCTTTATCATCTGGTTTAATGCTCACTTCCTCTTCATCATCCCAGCCCTTCATTGGAGGCAAATCGATTGGACTTGGCAAATAATCGACAACGGCATCTAGCAGCATCTGAACGCCCTTATTTTTAAAGGCACTTCCTGGAATCACGCCAAGGAATTCTCTTGTCAGTGTTGCTTTACGAATAGCCCGCTTCAGTTCATTGGACGTAATTTCTTCACCACCCAAATACTTTTCTGCTAATTCGTCATCAAAATCACATACTGCCTCAATCAATGCATCGCGATATTGCTGAGCCATTTCCATGTGCTCTGCTGGAATATCCACCACATTGAAACGCATGCCATCCGGGTCTGTTTCGTCATAAACACATGCATGCATTTTAACGAGGTCAATCAATCCCTTTAAATTCTCTTCTGCACCAATATTTAAATAAATAGGATGTGCGTTACCGCCTAGCTTTTCGCGAATATCATTTACTGCGGAAAGGAAATCAGCTCCTGTGCGGTCCATCTTGTTGATAAAGGCCAAACGAGGAACGGCATATTTATCCATCTGACGCCACACGGTTTCAGATTGCGGTTGAACACCCGCAACACCACAGAAAACACCAACTGCTCCATCGAGAACACGCAACGAACGCTCTACTTCAGCAGTAAAGTCAACGTGTCCAGGAGTATCAATGATGTTAACCTGATTTTTGATGTTTGCAAATGGGCCCTCTTTGGTTGTCCATGAGCAGGAAATAGCGGCTGAGGTAATGGTAATACCACGCTCACGCTCTTGTTCCATCCAGTCTGTAACAGCTGTTCCTTCGTGAACTTCACCCATCTTGTGTACAACGCCTGCATAAAACAAAATACGCTCTGTGGTCGTTGTTTTACCAGCATCGATGTGTGCGGCAATACCAATATTCCTTGTGAACTCCAACGGAGTTGCGCGTGCCGGGGAATTGGCTGATGACAAATTTTCTCTTTCTTGTGTATCCATGATATAGAAATCCTTACCTGCTTATTAAGGCTACCAGCGTAGGTGAGCAAACGCCTTATTCGCTTGAGCCATACGGTGCGTTTCTTCCTTTTTCTTAACAACGTTACCCGTATTATTATACGCGTCTATAATCTCTTGAGCTAAAGCTTCGTCCATAGGGATTCCTTTTCTGTTACGAGCTGCTGTAAGCATCCAACGCAATGCGAGGGATTGCTGGCGCTCATAAGGAATTTCAACAGGAACCTGGTAAGTGGCACCACCAACCCGGCGACTTTTTACCTCAATCTTTGGACGAGTGTTTTCCAAGGCTCCTAAAAGGAGGTCAACAGGATCCCCTTTTTCAAGCTTTTCGCTTACTCGTGCCAATGCTGCATAAACAATACGCTGAGCAAGGGATTTCTTTCCTCGCTCCATTACCAAATTAACCAAACGCGTCACCAACACGCTTTCAAAACGTGGATCTGGTGACAATTCTCTTTTTGTTGCTCTTCTACGACGAGACATAGTGACTTATTCCTTAAAAATTAACTTTTTTTAGCTTCCTTTGGACGCTTTACCCCATATTTTGAACGACTTCTGCGACGTTTTTCAACCCCAGCCAAGTCGCGTGAACCACGAACGGCGTGATAACGCACACCCGGTAAGTCCTTTACACGACCACCGCGAACCAACACAAGACTGTGTTCTTGCAACTTGTGACCTTCATCGGGAATGTAAACAATAACTTCCATGCCATTAGTTAATCTAACCTTGGCGACTTTACGTACAGCTGAGTTTGGTTTCTTAGGCGTACGTGTCATTACCTGAACACATACTCCACTTACAAATGGATTGCGTTTGAGTGCAGGAGACTTGGATTTGTTGTTCTTTTGCTTTCTCCCTTTATCTATGAGCTGTTTGATCGTTGGCATTATTCTTTGACTGTTGAAATAAATGTTAAATAGTATGTATCTCGCATAATTTTGCAAGTTATTTTTCTTAAAATTCGTACCTTTTAGGTAAGAATTTCTTGTTTTCTTGTGACTTCGGCATCCGAATCCGCTTCACCATTAGCTTCTTCTTCTACTGAAGATTCGTCTTTTGGCTCCACGTGTATGCGTCTGAATTTTGGTAAACCAGTACCGGCCGGGATAAGGTGACCCATGATCACGTTTTCCTTAAAGCCATGCAATGGATCGATTTTGCCCATGATTGCAGCATCTGTCAGTACACGAGTTGTTTCCTGGAAGGATGCGGCAGAAATGAAACTTTCAGTTTCCAATGAAGCTTTGGTAATACCGAGCAATATTGGTTCCCCTTCAGCTGGCTGACCACCTGCCTCGATAATGGACTCGTTGCCCATCATAAATTGAGAACGGTCAACTTGTTCACCCCAGAAGAATTCAGAGTCTCCTGGTTCAACAATACGTATTTTACGAAGCATTTTGGAAATAATAATTTCGATGTGCTTATCGTTAATTGTAACGCCTTGTAAACGGTAAACTTTTTGAATTTCGGACAACAAGTACTCTTGAACAGCATTTGGCCCCAAAATGTCTAGGATCTCATGCAGATCGGCAGAACCTTCTGTTAGATGCTGGCCTTTGTGCGCAAAGTCGCCTGGATGAACAATAACGTGCTTACCGTGAGGAATTAAATGCTCCTCTTGTAGACCTGTTTCAGGATCTGTAATAGTCAAGCGCTTCTTGCCACGAATAATTCCGGTAAGCGATACGATACCATCGATCTTTGCCATTTCAGTCGCATCCTTTGGTCTACGTGCTTCGAAAAGCTCAGCAACCCGAGGAAGACCACCAGTAATGTCCTGTGTACGAGAGGCTTGACGTGGTGTTTTTGCAAGCAATGCACCTGGATGAATAACGTCACCTTCATTAACAGCCACCTGGGCGCCTGTTGGGATGGAATAAGTAGCAATAACTTTTCCTTTAGCACCGGATTTGATCTTAGTGCCTTCCGGGAGTTCTACAATTTCAATCGTTGGATTAAGGTCCTCTTTGTGTTCAACAACTACAGTTGTAATGCGACCAGTAGAGTCATCCAACTCGCGTTTGATTGTCACACCTGGAATCATGTCCCTATAGGCAATCACACCACCCTTTTCAGAAAGAATTGGAATATTGTGCGGATCCCACATAGCGAGCACTTCCCCACTTTCGATAGCTCCATCATCAGGAATGGTTAAAACAGAGCCTGCAACTACGTTATAAGTTTCGAGTTCACGATCCTCATCGTCTAAAATAACAACAGAACCGGTCTTATTGATGGCAATACTTGCGCCATCAGCTGTTTGAACGAGTCTCAATCCCTTATACTTGATTCGACCGCTGTTGCGCACCCGAATTTCAGGAGTCTTAAAGACCTGACTAGCAATACCACCGATGTGGAACGTACGCATCGTCAACTGAGTACCAGGCTCACCGATAGATTGTGCGGCTATAATACCAACTGCTGTACCAACCGATACGAGATCGCCGGTAGATGGGTCTACCCCATAAGCTTTAGCAGGAATACCACCACCTCGCTTATAGTGCGTCAAAGGTGACATCACCTTTACACGCTCTATACCTAAATCTTCGATTTTTTGAGCAACTTCTTCGGTGATCAATTCGCCATTTCCAACGAGAATTTCGTCTGGATTCAAAGGATTATGAATGTCATCCGATGCGCATCGGCCTGCAATACGCTCAGAAAGGTGTACAATTTCGTCATCACCTTCAAAGATAGGCTGTTTCCAGATACCATCGCGGTTACCATCGTCCTCTTCTGCAATGATAGAATCCATAGCAACGTCACACAATTTACGCGTTAGGTAACCAGCGTCAGCCGTTTTAAGAGCTGTATCCGCAAGACCTTTACGTGCACCGTGCGTTGAATTAAAATATTCTAAAACGGAAAGACCTTCACGGAATGAGGAAAGAACCGGACGTTCCAAAATTTCACCAGAAGGACGAGCCATGAGACCACGAGTACCGCAAAGCTGACGAACCTGCTGGCGATTACCACGAGCACCGGAGTCCATCATCAAGAATACTGGATTAACTTCCTCTTTGCCTTCGTTAGCTTCTAGTTGCTGGAACACGGATTTAGCGATATCGTCTGTAGCGCCTGTCCAGATATCAATAATCTTATTGTATCTTTCTCCTGGAGTAATAATACCCTTGCGATATTGAGCCTCTACCTCATCGATACGTTTACGCGCTTTTTTGATAATTTCAGGCTTATCGTCTGGAATTATCATATCTCCGATACCGATAGAAATACCTGCTTTTGTAGCTATTTTAAAGCCTAGTTCTTTGAGCTCATCAAGAATACGCACTGTATCTTCCTTGCTCGCCACTTTGTAGGTATTCAAAATAATGTCACCTAGCTTACCTTTGGTAACAGGGAAATTAATAAAACCAATTTCCTTAGGCCAAACAGTATTAAAAATAATACGGCCCACAGTAGTACGAATAACCTTTCGAGCTTCATTCCCGAATATTGTTTCCTTACCAAAGTCTGGGTTACTATAATCGACCCAGCTATGTAACGTGAAAACACCGTCTGAATAAGCCATGTAGGCTTCATCGACATTCGCAATCAAGGGAATGTGATCCGTCTTTGTAGGTTTGCGTCTTGGCTCTAGTGTTAAATAATAAGCTCCGAGAACAATATCCTGGCCAGGTGTCAAAATCGGCTTACCACTGGAAGGTAAGAACACGTTATGAGACGCCAACATCATCAAACGACATTCCATGATCGCCTCTAATGAAAGCGGTACGTGAACAGCCATTTGGTCACCATCAAAGTCAGCATTATAAGCAGGACAGACAAGTGGGTGAATACGAATAGCATCTCCCTCGATCAAGACCGGTTCAAATGCTTGAATGGATAAACGGTGCAGCGTAGGCGCACGATTTAGCAAGACAGGGTGATCTTTTGTCACCTCTTCTAAAATATCCCAAACTTCAGGCGATCTCTTTTCGATCATTTTGCGCGCACCACGAACTGTGTGAACAAACCCGAGTTCTTTTAGGCGGCGAATAATAAAAGGCTCAAACAATACGAGCGCCATTTTCTTAGGCAAACCGCACTGATAGATTTTAAGTTCCGGACCGATAACGATTACAGAACGACCACTATAGTCTACACGTTTTCCTAAAAGGTTTTGACGGAAACGACCTTGTTTTCCTTTAAGCATATCACTTAAGGACTTGAGAGGACGGTTACCCGCAGCTGTTACAGAACGACCATGGCGTCCATTGTCAAACAACGCGTCAACAGCTTCCTGCAGCATTCTCTTTTCGTTATGAATAATAACGTCAGGAGTCTTCAGCTGCAATAGGTTCATCAAGCGATTATTTCGGTTGATAACACGGCGATAAAGGTCATTTAAGTCACTTGTCGCAAAGCGGCCTCCCTCCAATGGCACTAGCGGCCTTAAATCTGGAGGTATAACAGGTAAAACTTCAAGAATCATCCATTCAGGACGTGTTTCTGATAGAAGGAAACCTTCAATTGCTTTGAGTCGTTTGGCCAACTTGCGCTTAATTTGCTTGGAGCGCGTGCTGTGCATCTGCTCTTGCAATTCAACGGATAAAGACTCTAAATCTAATCCAGCCAAAACATCGCGAATAGCTTCCGCACCCATTTTAGCAACAAACGAATCGTCACCATACTCTTCTTGCGATTGCAAGTACTCTTGTTCCGTTAAAAGTTGTTTTACTTCTAATGGCGTGCGACCTGGATCGGTCACCATGTAGTTCTCATAGTAAACGACGCGCTCAAGATTTCTTGCTGTCATATCCAGCAAAAGGCCTAGGCGGCTAGGCATGCTCTTCAGGAACCATATATGGGTTACTGGAACCGCAAGGTCAATATGCCCCATACGTTCACGACGAACACGAGAAACGGTCACTTCAACGCCGCAACGGTCACAAACAACACCCTTAAATTTGATGCGCTTGTACTTTCCACAAGCACATTCGTAATCGCGAACCGGTCCAAAAATGCGTTGGCAAAAAAGACCTCCTGGTTCTGGCTTAAAGGTACGGTAGTTAATGGTCTCTGGGTTCTTAACCTCACCACGAGACCAGGAACGGATAATTTCCGGAGAAGCTATGGAAATGCCGACGCTATCGAAAGACTGTTCGCTTTCGAGCAGAAAATCGTGCTTATGCTCGTGTTTATCTTCGTGTTTGTGCGCTTGACTGTGGCTACTCATAAATTGCGTAATTTAACTTTATAAATAATTTGAAGTTATTTTTCGTCTGTACCTAAACGAACATCTAAACAAAGGCTTTGAATTTCCTTCATTAAAACGTTGAATGATTGTGGCGTACCGGCAGACAATGAATTGTCCCCTTTTACCAAGGCTTCGTATATTTTTGTACGGCCCTGTACGTCATCGGATTTTACGGTGAGCAATTCTTGCAGCGTATAAGCAGCGCCATATGCCTCAAGAGCCCACACTTCCATTTCTCCGAAACGCTGACCACCGTACTGTGCTTTACCGCCCAAAGGCTGTTGCGTGATCAAGCTATAAGGCCCAACCGCACGAGCGTGGATCTTGTCTGCCACTAAGTGGTTCAACTTCATCATATAGATGTAGCCGACAACAACGTGTTGGTCAAATGGCTCACCTGTCTGGCCATCATATAATTGAGATTTACCAGAATAAGGTAATTTCGCCTCTTCTAAATATTCACGTATTCTTTTTTCAGAAATCCCGTCAAATACTGGAGTTGCCACTTTGAGATTCAGCTTTTTACATGCCCAACCTAAGTGCGTCTCTAAAACCTGTCCAACGTTCATCCGGCTAGGTACCCCTAGTGGATTTAGTACGATTTCAATCGGCGTACCGTCTGGCAAGAAAGGCATGTCTTCTTCTGCAACAATCTTTGCAACAACACCCTTGTTACCGTGGCGACCAGCCATTTTATCACCCACTTGGATTTTGCGTTTCGTAGCGATGTAAACTTTTACATTTTTAATAACACCTGCTTCAATACCTTCACCAGACTCAACATTTTTAACTCTGACGCTTCTCTCTTCCTCCAGTTCTTGGAACCTTCGTTGGAAATTGTCAACAATCTCCATGATCTTGATACGAACAGGAGAAGGATCGATTTGAATATTATCCGAAATGGCAGCTAGCTTTCTGAGCAGTGTCTTTGTTATCTTGCGGTTAGCAGGAATCACGACCTCGCCTGTTTCAGCGTTAAAGACATCTAAAGGAATCTTCTCCCCTAACAAAATGTTAGACAAGGATTCTGTCAACTCATCGCGCAATTGATCGCTATTGTTCTTAAATTCTTCGTTAATGCGCTTCAACTGACGTCTTTTATCGGAAGGAGAGAGCTTTTCGCGCTCGCCATCGATGCGGGTTGAAACCTTAACATCCATGACAATACCGTAGATACCGGATGGAACATCGAGTGAAGTATCCTTAACATCAGCGGCTTTTTCACCGAAGATGGCGCGCAGAAGTTTCTCTTCTGGAGCAAGTTCAGTTTCACTCTTTGGCGTAATTTTACCCACGAGGATATCACCTGGCTTAACTTCAGCACCGATTCGGATAACTCCGTTTCGGTCAAGATTCTTCAAAGCTTCTTCACCAATATTAGGAATATCACGGGTGATTTCTTCCGGTCCTAGCTTTGTGTCTCTTGCGGCCACATCAAACTCTTCGATGTGGATTGAGGTAAAGACATCATCTTTAATCAACTTCTCACTTAAGAGAATAGCATCTTCAAAGTTGTATCCGTTCCATGGCATGAAGGCCACTAAAACATTTCGGCCTAATGCGAGCTCCCCATTATCGGAAGACGCACCATCCGCAATGACCTGACCTTTCTTAACAGGTTGGCCTTTGCACACAATTGGTTTTTGGTTAAAACAAGTTGCAGCGTTAGAACGCATGAACTTCCTTAAACCGTAAACATAAAGTTCTTGATTAACATCCGTTTGCAGAGCTTCATCTGGCTTTACCCGAGGCATTTTACCGTCTTTTGTAACAACGATTTGATTTGCGTCCACAGAAGCAACCACGCCTTTGGATTCAGATATAATAACTGTTCCGGAGTCTTCGACGACCTTGCGCTCCAAACCAGTGCCCACAAATGGAGCTTCTGTTTGCAACAGCGGTACACCTTGACGTTGCATGTTTGATCCCATCAATGCGCGGTTAGCATCGTCATGCTCCAAGAAGGGAATAATCCCTGCAGCTACGGAAACAAGCTGTTTTGGAGAAACGTCCATGTAATGAACCTCAGAAGGCTGAACTTCAAGCACCATGTCGCGTAAGCGAACAGCCACTTTACCTTGCAGCTTGCCTTTGTCATCAATCTCAGAGTTAGCCTGTGCGATAACGAAGGATTCCTCTTGGTCGGCTGTTAAATAGTGAACTTCATCAGTAACAACACTGTCAGTAACAACGCGGTAAGGCGTTTCAATAAATCCAAATTCGTTGATCTGAGAATAAGTACTCAATGAATTGATCAAACCAATATTTGGACCTTCCGGTGTCTCAATTGGACAAATACGACCATAGTGAGATGGATGAACGTCACGCACTTCAAATCCGGCACGGTCACGGTTCAAGCCACCTGGCCCCAAAGCTGATAAACGACGCTTGTGCGTTATTTCTGCCAATGGGTTAATTTGGTCCATAAACTGAGAAAGCTGACTACGCGCAAAAAAGTCTCTGATAACAGTACTTAACGCCTTAGGATTAATCAGTTTTTGAGGAGAAATAGAATCAGCGCTTTGATCATACAAAGTCATACGCTCTTTGACCAAACGTTCTGTACGAGATAGACCGACACGACATTGGTTTGCGACGAGCTCACCTACAGTACGTACACGACGACTACCTAAGTGGTCAATATCGTCAACAATCCCCTCGCCTCTTTTGAGCTTCACCAAGTAGTTGGTCGCTGCAATAATGTCATCGATGACAATAATTCTGGTCTCTAAATCGATATTTAAGCCTAATTTCTGATTGAGCTTATAACGACCGACGCGACCCAAATCATAACGCTTAGGGTCATTAAAAAGTCTTTTAATTAAAGCACGGGCATTGGCAGTAGTCGTTGGTTCCCCTGGGCGCAAACGCTTATAAATGTCCTTTAAGGCCTCTTCCTCATTACGAGTTGGATCCTTTTTCAAGCTTCGGATAATTGCACCATCATCAATAGAAGTGTCAATCACGTTAACAGAATCAATCCTTGCCTTGATGAAAGACCGTACAATCGTTTTTGTCAACGGCTCGAAAGCGCGTGCTAAAACAATACCCTGCTCAGCATCAACAATGTCTTCAACCAATACTAGGTTAGAAACATTCTCCATTGCGGCTGCTTTTTTCAAATTCAATTTTTCTAGTTTATAGAAAAGATTCAAGATGTCCGAATCCTTGCCGTAACCCATCGCGCGCAATAAAGTTGTAATAAGGAATTTGCGACGACGACGGCGACGGTCTAAATAAATATAAAGAAGGTCGTTTTGGTCAAACTGAACCTCTAACCAAGTACCCCTATCAGGAATAATACGGAAAGAGTGGAGCGCCTTACCACTGGTGTGAAAAGCCTCTTCAAAGCAGATACCAGGAGAACGGTGCAATTGGCTAACAACAACACGCTCGGCTCCATTTATGATAAATGACGCACTTTTGGTAATCATGGGGATTTCGCCCATGTAAATCTCTTCATCACGTTCGACACCCTCTTCTACGAGCTTTAATGTGACGTATAAAGAAACGGAATAGGATGACCCTTCTCGTAAGCACTCGATCTCCGACAATTTGGGAGCGATAATGTTATAAGAAACGTACTGCAAACTGCAACGCCCATCGTAGCTCTCTACCGGGAAGACTTCGCGGAAGACAGCTTCTAACCCTAAGTTCTTTCTCTTAGAGGGCGCTACGTCCTTCTGTAAAAACTCCTCATATGAATCCAATTGATTTTCAATCAAATTGGGAGGTGTGATGATTTCCTTTAATTTTCCAAAATTAATGCGCTCGGACTTGGACATACTTTTTTAGCTAGATGAAAAAATTTTAAACAGTGATAACGATTTCTTTGAAAAGGGGTATTTTGCGTCAGAATAATAAAAGCCATACGAGTCTTGCAATAAGGCTCGTATGACTCTTTCAAGTGAAAAAAAACTGTAGTTATTTAATCTCAACCTCGGCACCAGCTGCTTCAAGCTTTTTCTTGATGTCTTCAGCATCGGCTTTACTGGTTGCTTCCTTGACAGTTTTAGGAGCACCTTCAACAAGGTCTTTAGCTTCCTTCAAGCCCAACCCAGTGATCGCACGAACTTCTTTAATCACATTGATTTTCTTTTCGCCGCCAGATTTAAGAATAACATCAAACTCGGTCTTTTCTTCCGCAACTTCTGCGGCAGGACCCGCAACTGCAGCAACTGCAACAGGAGCAGCAGCACTTACGCCCCACTTGTCCTCGAGTTCCTTTACCAGTCCGGCAATTTCGATTACGGTTTGGTTACCTAACCATTCTACGACTTGTTCTTTTGTAATATTAGCCATTTTGTTTTTTTTCTTTTAAGTGTTAGCTTCCTTTTGGAAATTTAAGGGATATTCTCCCCTAACAGGTTTTTTTTAATTTTTTGATTAAAAAGTTACAGATTAATGATTTTGAATTTCATGTAAAGAGTAAAATAAAACCATTGTTTGTGTAAATGATATTTATTTATCCTTTTTTCGCGTGAGCATCCAAGACATTTAAGACGCCTTGAGGTACTGCATTGAATACCCTGACAAGTTTTTCGGCTGGTTGATTGAATAAGCCCATGAGTTGTGCTCGCAATACATCCAAACTTGGCAATTTTGATAGTTCGTTAATTTCCTGAGCTGTCAAAACACGATCACCTAAGGCACCTACTTTAAAGGCACACTTATTTTCGTTTTTCTTACGGAATTCAACAATGACCTTGGCTGCTTCGGAAGGATTGTCACCTCCAACGATAATGGCGACAGGTCCTGATAAAAAGTCCGTAAAGTCTGGGCGTTCTGTTTGTTCTGCAGCAACTTTAAGAGCACTGTTCTTGACGACGTGAAACTCAGCTTTATGTTTTTTCAAAGAAGCACGGATGTCCGCGATATTTTGAACCGTTGCGCCCTTATAATCGAGCAACAACACATAACTTGATTTCTCTAAATGTGTAGCTACTGCTTTTGCTAAATATTGTTTTCCTTCTCTCATAACCTTTATCTGCTTTTGCTTGTGTAAAGATCGCTGCTCAATTTAAGACCTGGGCCCATGGTTGAAGCAAGCGTTACATTTGTTATATATTGTCCCTTAATACCATCTGGACGGCTCTCGAGAACGCTCTTTAACGCGGCTTCCGCGTTTTCTTTGAGCTTACTAGCTTCAAATGAACGTTTTCCGACAACCACAGCCATATTAGCTGTTTTGTCCATCTTGTATTCAACGCGACCAGCTTTTACATCCTGAATAGCACTAATGACATCATCAGAAACAGTACCGGATTTTGGATTTGGCATAAGCCCCCTAGGTCCGAGTACACGTGCTAAAGAACGAACCTCTTTCATCGCGGATGTTGTTGAAATCGCAACATCGAAATCCATCCATCCACCTTGGACTTTTTCAATCATGTCCTTAAGGCCTGCAAACTCTGCACCGGCATCTAACGCTGCCTGTGCGTTTTCAGTAAAAACTATGACGCGAACCTTTTTACCACTACCATTAGGCAGTCTTACAGTTCCGCGCACCATTTGCGTGCTCTGTTTAGGATCTACCCCTAAACGAAAATTTAATTCGACTGTTTCGTCAAACTTGACCGCAGGTGTCTTGCTCATTGAAGCAAGAGCTTCATCGAGATTATAAGCTTTCTCAGATTTCACAATCTTGAGTGCTTCCTTAAAACGTTTACTATGTTTTTTCACAATATGACTCTCCTATCCTATAAATTAATCAATAATCTCAATACCACTACTGCGAGCCGCACCTTCTACCATTCTCATGGCAGCTTGAATATCATCTGTATTCATGTCTTCAAGTTTTGTTCTAGCGATTTCCTCAACTTGCTTACGCGTTACCTTACCTACTTTAGTACGGTTAGGAACACCCGAACCCTTAGGGATACCAGCTGCCTTCTTAAGCAATATAGCCGCAGGCGGCGATTTCAATATAAAAGAGAATGATCTGTCCGCATAAACGCTAATAACGACAGGAATAATAAGACCCGCTCTCTCTTTTGTCTTTGCGTTAAATTCTTTACAGAACATCATAATGTTCACCCCAGCAGCACCAAGTGCTGGCCCTACGGGAGGAGCTGGATTTGCAGCGCCTGCAGGAAGCTGAAGTTTGATTTGAGTAATTACTTTTTTTGCCATGACCGATTTCCTATATTGTACAATTATTTTTTTATAAAAACTATCCTTCTACCCGATCCACTTGCCAATACTCCAATTCAACAGGAGTAAAGCGACCAAAAATGGAAACGGATACTTTAAGCTTTCCGCGTTCTGGATCTATCTCATCGATACGACCCGTTAAATTCAAAAATGGACCATCATTAATCTTAACCGTTTGCCCCATTTCATATTGAACCTTAGGTACTTCTTTGCCTTCAGCCTCACGTACTTGACTTAAAATACGATCAATTTCGTCCTCCTTTAAAGGAACTGGACGCTCTCCGCCCACAAAATTAATGACACCCTGTGTGTTTTTAACAAACAACCAAGGGGCTTGAAGAATTTTATTATCCTCGTCATACAACTTCATATGAATAAAGGCATACCCGGGATAAAACTTGCGAACACGACTGGATTTCTTACCAGCTTTAACTTCTGCAACTGTTTCCGTTGGGACCAATACCTCCTTAATCCATTCATCCATTTTCTCGATTTCGATAAACTTATCCAAATACAGCTTTACTTTCCCCTCTTGATTGGAAAGGGTCTGTATCGCGTACCATCGGTAATCATGAATTGATTGTATATTAGACATCTTTAAAATTCTCTAGCGAGTAGCTACCCCCAAATACCAAAACGGGCCCATGAGGTGAACAATTGAACCACTTGAAATAATGAAAAATCTACCACGCTGACATAAACTCCTAAAACAGCGATACCGACTAGCACCACGATCGTAGAATCACGCAATTCTTTGCGATTTGGCCAGGATGCTTTTTTGAGCTCCCCCACCATTTCGGACATGAATATTCTGGTGACTTTAAATGGATTTTTCATTTTTTTTATGGCAGGAGAAGAGGGACTCGAACCCCCAACCTACGGTTTTGGAGACCGTTGCTCTACCAATTGCGCTATTCTCCTAAATTTTTGTAATTGTATTATTTTTTATAAAGCCTCTGCATAACATTTAGCCGAGCCCCTTACGTAAAGAGCACTCGGCAAAAACGTTATATATTAAAGATATTATGCAATGATCTCTGTTACACGTCCGGCACCGATTGTACGGCCACCTTCACGAATAGCAAAACGCTGCCCCGCTTCCATAGCGATTGGTTTCTGCAATTCGATTGTAACTGACAAGTTGTCACCAGGCATAACCATCTCAACACCTTCTGCGAGATTCAAGATACCTGTTACGTCTGTCGTACGGAAGTAGAACTGAGGACGATATCCGTTAAAGAATGGAGTGTGGCGACCACCTTCATCCTTGGTTAGGACGTAAATTTCAGCCTTAGCCTTTGTGTGTGGCTTAATAGAACCTGGTTTTGCCAAAACTTGGCCACGTTCGATGGCTTCTTTATCAATACCACGAAGCAATAGACCAACATTGTCACCTGCTTGACCTTGGTCAAGAAGCTTACGGAACATTTCAACACCGGTACAAATAGTTTTCTTTGTATCGCCAAGACCAACGATCTCAACTTCCTCACCCACTTTAACGACACCACGTTCGATACGGCCTGTCGCAACAGTACCACGACCCGTGATAGAGAATACGTCCTCAACAGACATAAGGAAAGGTTTGTCAACTTCACGCTGAGGAATAGGAATATCCTTGTCGATTGCATCAAGAAGTTCTTGGATAGCCTTCGCGCCTTCTGGCTTGCCTTCGAGAGCAGCCAAAGCTGAACCCTTAACGATTGTGATGTTATCACCATCAAATTCGTATTTACTCAAGAGTTCACGAATTTCCATCTCAACAAGTTCTTGAAGATCTGGGTCATCCAATAAATCAATTTTATTTAAGAAAACAACGATGTTAGGCACTCCAACCTGGCGAGCCAAAAGAATGTGTTCGCGAGTCTGTGGCATAGGGCCGTCAGCAGCACTAACAACAAGGATAGCACCGTCCATTTGGGCAGCACCGGTAATCATGTTTTTAACGAAGTCAGCGTGTCCTGGGCAGTCAACGTGAGCGTAGTGACGATTGTCACTCTCGTACTCAACGTGTGCCACAGCAATCGTTACGATCTTAGAATCGTCACGTACTGTTCCGCCCTTAGCGATATCCGCATAGGACTTGAACTCTGCTAAGCCTTTGTCAGACTGCGTTTTTAAGATCGCTGTTGTCAGCGTAGTTTTACCGTGGTCAACGTGGCCAATTGTTCCAACATTGACGTGTGGTTTTGTGCGTTCGTAGTTTTCTTTTGCCATTTTCTCTGAAGATTTAAGTTTAAATATGTTTTTGTTTCTTAATGGAGCCCTCGAGCGGAATTGAACCGCCGACCTCATCCTTACCAAGGATGCGCTCTGCCGACTGAGCTACAAGGGCCCACCTGAAATTTCCTTGGCTTGGTAGGGCTGTGAATGTAAGGTACTTAATTTGCAATTCTTTTAAAAGTACGTCAATACTAAAAATTAAAAATAATAGTGTTTTTTAAAAAAAAGCTATATAGGGAAGATATTATAACTCCTTTCCCCGATTTCCAGGCTCTTCAAGCTAAACCGAAATCTAACATAAAACCGCTCGAGGTCGACTATCCAGCCGTATCAGCTTGTGGCATTTTCCACAAAAAGCTCTGGTTTTTAATTAAAATCTCCTTTTCAGCGTCTAAAAACTCGATTTCCCAAGCTAAGGGAGGCTCGCCGTCCAACGGCATACTTTCCCCCGTTAGACCAACATAAAGTTCACGGGACATCCCTTGCCCTTCCGGCAAATCAAAGGAAATCGTCTGGGGATCCGGATTATCACTTAATATATAATTAATTCTTAATTCGGTTCCTTTGGGCAAATCATTAACATTCCCGTTTAAACCTATTATAAAGTATAGACCTTCGCGCTCCTCTGAGTTTGTTCTTAATACTAAATGAAAACCCATATTCTCTTTGCCAGTAAAAAACTCCGATATCCTCAAAAAATCTTCCTCAGACATCTTTTCCCGGTAGACATAACCCACATTCCAGTTCGCCTTCCCCAATCCGTTAGCACCAAAGAGCCCAGGGATAAGCAATGACAGCCCTAACCCCAGAATGATAAAATGTGCACTCCTGCGTAACACGCCAAATCTTCGCATCCTAGAAATTATTCCAGCCAAAGCTATATTTGTCAAGGCAGCTATGAATAATAGAGTCGTTAGTATTGATAGACAAATCATTTGATCCAAAACAAGCCACCTTTTCCATCATTGACAAATTTCCTTTTAAAACGTCTAATATCTGGCTTTTCAACTAAAACTGCATACATGACTAAAAGAATAATAATATCGCTATTGGCGATTATAGCTGGAATCCTCACACAGGCGTCCGCAGAAGATGAGGCTATAGACAAAAGCAACTACTACATCAGTGCCTTCGGGGGAATTACCGCGAGAAACAATGTTAAAATAAACATGCCTCAATTTGGCGCTTCGCTTAACGATTCCACAAAAATAGGTGTGAGCGCAGGACTAGCAATCGGTTACGTCTTCGAGCAATTCCGTTTTGAAATAGAAGGCTCTTCCAGGGAAAACCGTGTCATGAAGAGCGACATGGACCTCGGAGATATTTTCTTGTTCATTATTCTCCCCTTCCCCTTTTTTCTTCCGGAAAAAGGAGCCGTCTCCTACGATTCCCTCATCCTGAATTGTTATTACGATATCCCCCTTGGCTACGACTTCTCTCTTTATATCGGCGCGGGTGCGGGCATTTCCCAAGAAACCATTAAACAAACTATCCGCTTCCAGCAAGGCAGCACCTTAAGTTACGAAAGCACAAGGCTTGTATTTGCCGGCCAAGCCATGGCGGGGCTTAGTTATGCCATCAATCAAAGCTGGACGATCTATACCGGATACAAGTTTTTCTTTGTCCCCGGTCACAACATCAAAGACATCCATGGCCCCAGTGCCACATCCAAAGCAAAGATTAAGAATGCGTTCATTGATAACATAGAGCTCGGGGTCCGTTATCGTTTCTAAGCTTTTTCTTACCACAAAGTAGACGTTTTTCTTTTCACATAAAAAGGAAGTAAAAATCTTTAAACAAAAATATTGACACAACCAACAGAAAATCTAAGAATGTCCCCTCAATTCATAAATTAACACAAACCTAAAGATAATTATGAACAAAAAACTATTAACTATATTGATCGCAGCAGCTTCCTTCGTTGGTGGCCAAGCGTTCGCAGGTGATTCTGACTTCTACGTAGCCGGTTTCGGTAACGGTGGATGGCATAATGACTCCAGCATCAAAAACATTGGTGTAACAAACAAAACTCAGTACAAGTTCGGCTTCGGCGGTGGTGTAGCAGTTGGCTATATCTTCGAACAAATCCGTTTCGAACTTGAAGGTTCATACCGTCAAAACGACATCAAGAAAAGCACTGTTACAGGTCTTACCCTTAATAAAGGTAAAGGCAATGTAAACTATGCTTCTTTGATGGCTAACGTTTACTACGATATTCCTGTTTCTGAAGACTTCTACGTTTACGTAGGTGCGGGTGCCGGTGTTGCTCAAGAGAAAATCAAGAACGACCTCATCGCATCTCCTGCAACAACGATTGCTAACTACAGAAGCACAAGAACTGTGTTTGCATGGCAAGCAATGGTTGGTGTTGGCTACAATATCAACGAAGACGTTGCTATCTATGCTGGATATCGCTTATTCGCGGTTCCTTCACACAACATCAAGCGTTTCACAACAACAGCTGCGGGTGGTTCAATCAACTCCAAAGCTAAGATGAAGGACGCTTACATTAACAATCTTGAAATCGGTATTCGTTACCGCTTCTAGTTGTTAGTTGTTTTAAGCTAATTTACAACCCGCTTCATATGAAGCGGGTTTTTTTATGCCTGTTTCGCTATCATATTTAATAACGTATAGGAGCTAAGGCAATGTTGAGTTGACAAGCTCTTGAAAAAACACCTGTATAGATGGTAGGATTAAATCCTTAAACCATTTCCTCAAAACCTCAGAACCGTTTATCAGCATGAAAAAACTCTTATTCCTCACGCTCACCGCTGGAATTTTATCAGCTCTTGGAATAAAGGCCTTCGCAGATGCCCAAACCGATTATTATTACGATGATATAAATTTAGTAGATCAAAACTTCTACGTAGCAGCCTCGGGTAGCGTTAATTTTCACGACAAAATCAAAACACGTGGGCAAACCCCTAACGTTTCATACCAATTTCAAACAGGTGCTGGCTTTCATGGTTCTGCAGGTATGCATTTCTGGCAAAATTTCCGGGCTGAACTCGAGTTTTCATACTTGGCTCAAGCGCTAAATAAAGCAGGGGGTGTAAGCGCAAGTGGTCGCCTCGAATATATTAATTTCCTGATCAACCTCTTCTACGACTACGAAATCGTCAACGGACTAGACGTTTACTTCGGTGTTGGCGGCGGCTACTCTCTTGCCAGAATGTTTAGGGTGACAGGAGGCGCGGGCCCACGGGTTGGCAAAGGTGATGACAGTTTATTTGCCGGGCAAGTTATGATCGGACTGGCTCAAAATTTAAACGCAGACTGGAACATCTGGGGCGGCTACCGCTTATTAATGGCTACACGTCCAACTTTTAGCAACGTGCGCTTTACCAACCCATTTGTCCACATGGTGGAAATTGGCTTACGCTATGATATATAAACCAAGTTTTAGCCTATTTACCTTATGAAAAAAATTTATATCCTGTGCGGGATTCTTTTATTTACTTGCGGGACATTCCCACAAGCCTTTGCCAACGATTATTATTACGAATCCGGTGATCCTGCCTTTGATTCCCGACCTAAAGCCTTTCAAAACTGGTACATCGCGTTAACAGGAGCGTTCTCCCAGCAACAAGATATCAAAACTCGCAATCAATCCCCAAATGCAAAAATTCGATTCAGGACAGGCGAAGGGGGCACTTTTAGTTTAGGACGAATCATTCCTCAATACCCAAGTGTACGCGTTGCCGCAGAGGTCTCATATTTTTACAATAAAGCAGCTTGGGTAAAACCAGATGGGCTAGGTAAATTCACTGCCAAGGGTGCTGTGGGCTACCTAAATGGGTTTTTAAACGTTTATTATGATATTCAACCAGAGGTTTTTAAAGATTTTTCTGTATACCTCGGTGCCGGCATTGGGTATTCCTATGCTATGATTAGCAATATCCGTAATAATACGCTAGGAACAGTGATTAGGGAATCCCAACGTGGTCTGGCCGCCGGCCAAGTGATGGCTGGCATTGGGTACGAATTCGCCCCTTCATGGACCTTAATAGGCGGCTATCGCCTTATGTTTATGGAAAAACCCACTTTTCGCGGGCCAGCAGGAAGCCCCAATGTTAAATTGCAGCACCCTATCTTAAGTGTATTGGAAGTTGGCTTACGAATTAATATTTAAGCAGGAAAAAAACAAAAAAATCATTTTCACAGAAATAACGTTTAAAAAATTAGAAAATCCGTTTGACATCTTTGAAATATCCTTTTTAACTGACAATTAGACTATCCCCTACCAAGGGGTTTGTTAAAACCTAAAAAAAGACAAATTACTATGAAAAAGAAACTTCTAACCCTATTCTTGGGTCTCTGCGGTAGCGCATTGACACTCGTAGGTGCGCAAAACGCTAATACAAAGAGCAGCACTAGCAATTCATTCAATATTGATGGTTGGTACCTCGGCGCTTCCGGTTCTGTGGGTTTCCACTCAAACCAAAAGAGCAAAAGTACTCCAGCAGGCGCAGCACGCGAAATCTCATTTAAAACTGGTGGCGGCGGTGCCGTTGCAGTTGGTTTGATGTTCATGGAAAACTTCCGTTTCGAACTCGAAGGTTCCTATCGCACAAACTCTGTTAAAAAAGCAAGCACCCCAACTACTGGTAAAGCAAATGCTTCCGGTAGCGTTGAGTACACCAGCTTAATGGTTAACGCTGCTTATGACATTCCTGCTTTTGAAAACGTTATCATCTCCCTCGGCGGTGGTCTTGGTTGGACATATGCTAAAATGGGCAACGTAAACCGCGCAGGCGTACGCCTCTTAAATAGCCGTGGCGACAATGTTCTTGGCTGGCAGTTAATGGCTCAAATTGGTTACATGTTCCAAGAGCAATTCACGCTTTATGTTGGATACCGCTTATTCTCAACAACTCAGCCTCGCTATCGCAATCCTGCAGGCGGCCAGTTGAAGATGGAATCACCTTACCTACACAATATCGACTTTGGTGTAAGAATTCACCTCTAGTCTTATTGACCTGATTTTTATCAGAACTTTAAACCCGTCAGAAATTTTTCTGGCGGGTTTTTTCTTTTCTAGGGAAGATTAAATAATAAGCTGGAAATCTTTACTAGTGCCAGCTAGTATAAAAAATAAGGCTCCCAAAATTCCCCACTTTCCCCAAATGTTTAAAGGCAAATCCATACTCGTAACCGGCGGCACCGGTTCTTTCGGTCGTCATTTTTGTGCTAAAGTACTCAAGATGGCTCCCTCGCGTGTGATTGTTTATTCCAGAGATGAGTTTAAACAACATGAAATGCAAGAAATGCCTACTTTCTATAATAATAAGCGCATGCGGTATTTCTTAGGCGATATCAGAGATGCTGACAGATTAAAACGTGCCATGCAGGGAGTGGATATTGTTGTCCACGCAGCCGCGTTGAAGCAAGTTCCCGCAGCAGAGTATAATCCAAATGAATTTATTAAAACCAATGTTAACGGTGCCACAAACATCGTTGATGCCGCCCTGCACGCAAATGTGCCTAGAGTAATTGCGTTAAGCACAGATAAAGCAGTCAACCCGGTTAATCTCTACGGTGCGACTAAACTTTGCTCAGACAAGGTATTCATTGCCGGGAATAGTTATAGAGGCAATCAAAGCCCTACCCTTTTTTCTGTGGTACGATACGGCAATGTTATCGGTAGCAGAGGCAGCGTTATCCCGCTATTTATAAAACAAAGAGATCAAAAGCACCTGACCATTACGAATCCGGATATGACTCGTTTTTATATCACACTGGAAGAAGGCGTCCTATTTGTCATGAAGTGCCTCCAGAAAATGGTTGGGGGTGAACTATTTATCCCTAAATTACCTAGTTGCACACTGGGCGATATGGCACATGCCGTTGCACCCAATTCGAAGCAGAAGATCGTGGGGCTGAGACCAGGAGAAAAGATGCACGAAACGCTCATTCCAAGCGATGAGGCTCACTTAACCATTGAATACAAGGACTACTATGTCATTCAACCTACGCTTCGTTTCTGGACAAAAAGCGCCCTCCCGAAAGGAGGGAAAAAGTGCCCTAGTAACTTCGCCTATACAAGCGATAATAATCCCGACCGATTGACTATTGCTGATATCAAAAAACACATACAACACTTTGAAAACTACTTGCCCCATAACGGCACATGGCAAAACGATTCTCCATCAATAATAAAGAAATCAGCCCGAAAGAAAGCCCTTTCCTGATCGCTGAAATATCCGGCAATCATAAGCAGGATATTAAGCACGCAAAAAAATTAATCAAAGCAGCTGTCGATGCTGGGGCCGATGCCGTTAAGCTACAAACTTATACGCCGGACACGCTCACGTTACCGGTGGATGCGCCCGATTTTTACGAAAACAACACCCTCTGGAATGGAAGGCATTTGTACGATATGTACCAAGAAGGCATGACTCCTTGGGAATGGCTCCCGGAGCTCAATCGATTCGCTCAAGAACTTGGTACTACGCTATTCAGCACTCCCTTCGATGAGACAGCAGTCGATTACTTAGAAAAGGCTATTAACCCCGTTCTATACAAAGTCGCATCACTTGAAATCAACCACCTGCCATTACTAAGGCATATTGGTAAAACCCAAAAACCCGTGCTCCTCAGTACTGGTATGGCTACCGAAAAAGAAATTCATGTGGCGATCGATACCCTTTATACGGCTGGAACGCCAAGCATCGTTCTCTTAAAATGCGTCAGCGCCTATCCCGCGGATCCCACCGATTTTAATTTACGATCTATTCCAGCAATGGCCTCTAAATTCAATTGCCTCATCGGGCTCTCAGACCATTCCCTGGGGAATGAAATTGCCATTAGCGCCATCACACTAGGTGCCTGCGTGATCGAAAAGCATATTGTTATGGATCGTAATGATGGCAGCCTAGATGCCGGTTTTGCATTAGAACCTGAAGAATTTAAACAACTGGCAAACGCTTTAAAACTGGTCTACAAAGCATTTGGAACGGATAAAATAGGCCCTACGCAGCAAGAAGAGTCTCGCCTACGCTTTCGCAGGTCCATCTTCGTCTCTCAAGACATTAAAAAAGATGAAGTATTTACCCCGCAAAACATAAAGATTATACGCCCCGCAACTGGCTTGCACCCAATATTTTGGGAAAGTTTACTGGGTCAAAAAGCAAAACAAGATCTCCCTGCGGGAACTCCACTTACAAAAGCTCATTTGCCGTAAGCAGCTATTTTTCGCTATAGTTTACTGGTTAGCCAATCAACGCATCTATCCAAAGCTAATTCTTTGAGCCCGCTTTGAGGATGTTCATAGCGATGGTAATCCTTGAGTTTTAGCGCTAGGAAAAAGGATACGGTAAAATCGTTTTCCTTCATAACTTGCTCATAAACTTTCCTAGCAACCCCCACAGGATCGAGCTTCTTGCCTTTTGTTGTAGCTACTTCAATGAGCCGTTCTCTGATCTCCTTTTTTGCATAACTATTTCCCTTCTCAATTAAGAGCTTTGTCGATTCTTCATCAAACGTCTTTAAATAGCGAATTCCCTCAGTTAACAAATGATTACCTTTCCCGAACAGAACTGGCCGCACTCCTCCTACAGGGATCGTTAAATACTGTTCATAAGTTCCTAGTGCGCAATTTAATAAACAGAAGATTTTAATAAACTCCTGTTTGCCCAAAATTCTTGTGTACAAAGATGGGCATTTAACACTTATTGTCTTCATAATTGATCCATCTGTTAGGGGTTTTTCAGGGGTATTGGTTTGCCATTGAGGCCCACAGAACTAGATTGTATTTTCAAACGGTATTATGTAAAGTCTCTTTATGGTAAAGAAAGCTGTAACAAAAAAACCTAAAACACCCGAATTCCTCATAGACCTCCTGAATGCCCGTTCCCCATCAGGTTATGAGCAAGAGGCTCAAGCAGTGATCGATAAATACGTCAAGCCCTCGGCTGACGTTTACGAAAAAGACACCATGGGCAACCGTTTCGCTACCTTAAACCCGAAGGGTAACCCCGTTGTCATGTTCGCAGGGCATATGGATGAACTCGGATTAATGGTCCACTACATTGACGATAAGGGTTTTGTGTATTTTAATACCATCGGTGGCCATGACCTTTCTATAATCTCGGGTAGACGTGTTCAAATTTTAACAAAAAACGGTACTATCCACGGCGTCACCGGCAAACGTGCTATCCACCTCATGACACCGGAAGACCGTAAAAAAGTTCCCCAACGTCATGAAATCTGGATTGACGTTGGCGCCCAGGACAAAAAAGAAGCCGAATCGCTTGTCGAGATCGGCGACCCTATTGTCTATGATCATGGTTTCCAAATCCTTCGCAAATGTCGTGCAACAGCTCGCGCCTTTGACGATAAAGCAGGCTGCTTTGTTGTCTGCGAGACACTCAGAAGGCTTGCTCAAGAAAAAACTAAACTACAGGCGAAAATCGTCTCCGTAGCAACCACCCAGGAAGAAGTCGGCACCCGCGGCGCTATCCTCTCCGGTTATTCCGTTAACCCGGACATTGCCGTTGCCGTTGACGTAGGTCATGCGACAGATAGCCCAGATTGCGACAAACGCCAATTCGGCGAATTTTATTTGGGCAAAGGTCCCATTATCTGCCGTGGCGCAAATATTAACCCCTTTGTCTTCGAGCGCCTTGTCGCCGTTGCCAAAGCCAATAAAATCCCTTACCAAGTGGAAGCAGAACCGGGACCAACCGGCACCGATGCCCGCTCTATTCAAATATCGAGACAAGGGGTAGCCACTGGGCTAGTCTCCATACCACTTCGCTACATGCATACGCCCAGTGAAGTAGTTGACCTCGAAGATGTTGAAAATGCAATCAAACTTCTTGTTGCTTTCTCTAAGTCTATCAAAAAGACCGACACTGGTATTTGGTAATTCGGCACGATTGCTTTGACAGTCAAATAAATCATTGTTAATCTTTCTTGAAAACAAGATTAACAATGATTTATCTCATCACCGTCTCCCTCATTTGGGCCTTTTCATTCGGCTTAGTCAAAACAGGTCTATCTGGCCTGGATCCTCACTTTTTGGCATTTGGCAGAATCCTGTGCGCACTGCCGCTGTTTCTTCCCTTCTTAGTTGTTAAGTCCCTTAATCGATCGCTTACAATTCGCCTACTCCTCATCGGGGCAATGCAATATGGCGTGTGCTATTTAGCTTATCTATTTGCATTTCAATATCTAGACAGTCATCAAGTAGCATTATTTGCCATTATGATGCCTCTTTATATCGTCTTTATAAACGGCATTTACGAGAGAAAATTCCCAAAGTACAGTCTTATCATGGCCAGTTTGGCTGTTTTGGGAGCAGGCATCATAAAATACGATGGTATGTCGTTTCAAAATCTTCTTACGGGATTCATTTGCATGCAAATAGCGAATATTTCATTCGCATTAGGGGAAATCCAATACCGCCGCCTGCGTCATCAAAACCCACATTTAGTGGATAGAGAAATTTATGCCATCGTCTTCACAGGCGCTTTAATCATAACCGCAATTGCTACAACCGTTGCCGGAGACTGGTCAACCCTCTCAATGATGAGCGCTAAGCAAGTCATCATATTAGCCTTTCTAGGTGTTTTCGCCACAGGGCTTGGTTTCTTCTGGTGGAACAAAGGTGCTGTGGTTTCCAAAATCGCTACATTGGCTGTTTTTCATAATATCAAAGTGCCATTAGCGATTCTTTCCTCACTGATTATCTTTGGCGAGCACACAGATTACGAGCGCCTTATTTTAGGCGGCTGCGTGATGTTTATCGCTGTCTATCTTTCGCAAAAAGGCTTCTCCTCCCTCTTACCAAATTCATTAAGAAAAAAAGAGCAACCGCTTAATCCCTAAACGGCTGCTCTTTTTGAAATCATTCTGAGAAACTAAATCACTCAGCAGGCTTTGTCTTACGAAGCCCCATAACGGAGTTCCCCTCAGACCACTGTCCACGCTCTTTTAAGAGCTTAATGCGGTCAAAACGTTTAAGCACGGTCTTCTTCTTTCCTGAACCGCCTCCTTGATTAAAACTTCTGTGTCGTGACATAATAAATCTTCCTACAATTAAAATTTCAAATTTCTAGTAAAAGGAATAACCTTCCTGCGGTCAAGTATAAATCAATTTATTTCTAATATATTCCCTAAAACGAAGGATTTTTTCAATCCTCAAAGGTAATTTTGGCATTTTTAATCCAAGAACACTGCTTTGCAAAGGTTATACCAGCTTTCCCCATACGCTTACGTAACTCTGGTTGCTCAATTAAGCGCGTCAACATCTTGGATAACTCATCAACACCACCAACAGGGGCTAAAAAGCCGGTTTTGTTGTCTAAAACCGCATCGGAAACGCCTCCAGAATCATACCCTACAACGGGAAGTCCACTTGCCGAAGCTTCCAAATAACTTAGCCCAAAGCCCTCGATACTATTCTGGTAAGGAATACTGGCCATTACAAATATATCGGCCTCATGGTAGCAGCGGGGCAACGCTTCTTCAGGCACTTCACCCAAGTATGCTATGTTAATATGGTGCGTTTGGGCATATTGTTTGATTTGTTCGAAATAGGCTGCCTTAACAATAGGCCCGGCAATCTGGTAAACTACTTTTTCCTTTAACGCTGACGGCATAGCGTTAATTGCCTCCAGCACCTGCATTTGCCCTTTTCTGGGGTGCAGGCGTGCCACTGTCAGTAATTTTACCGTATTACTCATTAAATGGGTGTCCCTAGGGGGTATCGGTACAAATTCGCTACGTAGAGCACCCGGGGCAACAACCGTTCTTCCGCTCGCTTCCGGAAAATAGTCGCAAAGGGTTTTTTCACAATACTTGGAAAACAAAAGAATTCTATCAGTATCCCGCAACAAACTTCGAAATAAGCATTTTAACAGCCTGCTTTTCCCAAAGCGTAAAATCTCACTGCCGTGCAGGATTAAAATTAATTTCTGTGGCTGGATACGTTTAAATAGCCTTAAATACATAAACGCTAAAATTGGTCCGGGCTCTGGCAAACACAGTACCCCTTTCGCAATTTTGTCTTTATAGCGCATCATTTCCCGCATAGTCACAATGCGGCAACCCCATCCATGGGTTCCTCTATTGTTCAAAGGCACAGTGCTATAGGGAAATAAGTGCGTTTTGAAAGCAGAATGCTTTGGAGCAAAAACGGTTACTTCTCGCCCAAAACCGGCTAGAGATTTGGCCATTTCTTGCACACAAATAGAAATTCCGGCTTTTTTAGGGAAAAACTCATGTGTAAAAATGTATATTGGCCTACTTTTCTGCTTTGCGGAAGACACGCAATAGAGTTTAATCTTAAGTTCGGCCTATAAGCAAGCCACATATTTTATGTCCAAATTATCCAATTATTACACAAGGGCACTCGTCACGGGTGGAGGCTCCGGGCTCGGTAAAGCATTCGCGGATATGTTGCGCCATGAAGGCATAGAGGTTTGGATCACTTCCCGAGCTCCCGAAAAGTTGCCCAAAGATACTCCTTTCCATTGCTTGCAACTGGATTTATTAGATAACACTTCTCTAGACAAGCTTATCCAAAGAGTAAATTCTGATGAATTATCGTTCGATCTACTCATAAACAATGCAGGCGCAGGTTCATTTTATCCCTTTGAAGAATTTCCCAAACAAGAGATAGAGGATCAAGTTCAACTCCTGTGCACCGGCCCCATTCTGCTTACCCAAGCTTTTTACAAAAAAATGCTGGCTAACAAAAAGGGAACCATCGTAAATATCAGCTCGCTTGGCGGCATTTTCCCTATACCGTTGCTTTCCTTGTATAGTGGTGCTAAAAGCGCCCTCTCTACTTTTACCGGAAGTTTAATTCTGGAAGCAACAGGATCTGGCATCCATGTAGTCGACATCCAGCCGGGCGATTACCAGACTGCGTTTAACGATGTCGCTCATAAAGATACATCTTTTTCGAATAAACATTTCCACAAGGCGTGGGCTGCCATAGAAAAACACAGACACGCAGCCCCCACTGCTGAACACGCGGCAAAAGCGCTTAGAAAAATATTGCTGAAGCAAAAAAGCGGCCAGTATGCGATTGGAGATCTTTTTCAGTCTAAAATCGGCCCCTGCCTCGCCAAAATTGCTCCTAGAAGCCTCGTCCTCTGGTTTTTAAAAAGGTATTACCATCTCAATACATGAAAATCGTCATTTTACAAGATTACTTACGTTGCGGGGGCACGGAAAAACAAAGCGTCTTCCTGGTAAACCATTTAAATGAAGCTGGCTATGATGCCCTGCTAATCACACTCAGACCGGGTGGCCTACTCTGGGATGAGGTCAAAGATGAAAAGGTTTTTTCCTTACAAAAAGGGGATACCGGTTTCGATTGGTATGCTCCGAGATTATTTAAAACCATCAAAAAACTCTCACCGGATATCGTTATCTGCATGGGGCGGATCGCAAACATGTATGGCAGCTTTGTGCAAAACCGTTTCCCTAAGCTTCATGTTATCAGCACATTGCGTACAGGAAAAAAGCTTTCTTGCCTCTACAAACGTTCTCTTAAAACGTCTAAAAGCATTTTAACGAATTGCCAATGGTGGAAAAACGACTTACTGAAACGTGGGTTTAATTCGAATAAAATTGAGGTGATTCCCAATCCCATCGTTCTGTCGCAATCCATTTCTTTCTCAAGTGAAGATCGCTTAGAGCAGCGAAAAAAATTTGGAGCTAGTGAAGACACTATCATTTTTATCTGCGTACAAGGGTTTCGCCCAGGCAAAAACCACGCAAAGCTCATTGAACATTTTGCTAAATTAGACAGAAAAGCAAATTGGCAGCTATGGCTAGTGGGCGAAGGGGAGCAAAAAAGGGCCTGCGAGGTGATCGTCAACCAACTCGGCTTAGGAGACAAAATTCACTTCATGGGTTTTCAAAAGAATCCTGCCCCGTATTACCAGGCTGCAGACGTTGCCGTTTCCACGTCTAAAGAAGACGCTTTCCCTAATTTCATCATAGAAGCGCAATCCCTCGGGCTGCCGATTATCGCAGTCGATACGGTGGGCGTGCAGGAGGCTTTTATCCCGAACCAATCGGGTTTTCTGGTCTCCCATGATCGTCCTGAGGAATTCGTAAAATATCTGGAGCTCTTTTTGCAAAGCCCAAATCAAATTCAAAAAATGGGCGAAGTCGGTCGCATATATGCACAAGACCACTTTTCTCCTGATGTTATTAAAAAGCAAATCGACCAATACTTCGAAATGCGCACCAAAAAGCATAAGGGTCGAGTCATCGTACTGGCCAGATGGCTCACCTATGGAGATGGCGTTTCCATTGATGCCTTGGGCACATATTATTCTTTGATAGACGCAGGGTATGATGCTCACATTTATGCAAACGAACGTCATTCTTCTTTGAAGCATGAGCCCATTAAAAGTTTTAAAGTGCTTCAAAAGCTGCCACTCACCGAAGACGACATTCTCATCTACCACTTCACTTCGGGATGGAACGAGGGCATAGCGTTTCTTAGGAAAACGCCTTGTAAGAAGGTGCTTCGCTATCATAACGTCACGCCCGCGGAGTTTTTTGAAGGCTATAGCGAAAGCCACACCAAGCGGTGCCGTGAGGGTCGCGCATTCTTGTCTGAACTATGCAAAATAGACTGGTATAGGGCTTGTACCCCATCTAACTACAATGCTAATGAGTTAATTAGCCACGGCCTAGATCCAAAAATCACACAAACACTGATCTCCTTCACGCCTGTAGACAGCTTGGTATCTCATATTAAAACAAGCTCAGATCCTCAGGAAAAATACCTCCCGGGTACACCGGTTAATATCCTTTCTGTCGGGCGAATATCGCCTCAAAAGAATCATGCAGATCTTATCCGCGCGTTCGCCTTTTATCATAAAGAGCATAATCCCAATAGCCAACTAACCCTTTTTGGGAAGCAAAATCGCTATCTCAAAAAATATGTGGAGGACTTAAATAACCTCGCCAAGGAACTAGAAGTAGACCATGCCTTGATCTGGATCAATGGCGGTTCAGACAATGTACTCCATCACGCCTACCAAAAAGCGCATATTTTTGCCAAAACGAGCAAACATGAAGGCCTTTGCGTCCCTTTAATTGAAGCAATGGCCGAACAAGTCCCCATAGTCGCCTTTGCCTATGCAGCCGTCCCAGAAACAGTAGGTGGCGCAGGGATGATCATCCCTGATAATGACCCTCATAAAATGGCAGAAGCCTTTCACCGCATCATAAATGACGAACATGAAAGGGCTATTCTTCTCAAAAACGCAGCTCTTCGCTATCAAGAGCACTTTCAGTCTTCTGCGATTAAGCTCCAATTCCTACAATTTATAAATAGCTTATCTCCAAATAGATGACTTGCCAAACCCTTGTATATTTGATATAAATCTTAACCAAACATAATTTTTTATTCATATAATGCTTTCTCCCTTAAGAACATACTTTTTAATTCCTTGTATCGCCTTGTTACTCATGCTAGCAAAGGGCGTTGCTCAGGATATTGAAGCGGCGGCTCCTCAACTCCACTCCATCCTTTTACCCGAGCAGGCGTTCCCGGAACTCTCAGACATTTTAAGGAAAGCAGAAGAAAATGCTCCACAAATTCTAATCCGCTCCGAATTGGTTACTGAAGCGGAAGGAAATAAAAAGTCCATGGCTTCGCGAAAGCTCCCTCAGCTATCTGGGGGGTATCAAGTTCTCGCAATCATTCGAAAGCGTGATAATGAAGACAATTTTTCCAAAGCTCAATATGTACCCACGGGAAGCTTAACCCTTAGCCAAGCCCTTTACCACTGGGGCAGCATAGATGCGGAAAAGCGTATCGGCGAAATACAACACAAACTGAGTAAAATGGACTTTAACCAAGCGAAGGCTCACCTACTAAAGGAAATACGCCGGAGCTACTTGGAAATCTATGCGCTCAACTTCAATAAACAGCTCGCGGAAGAAAAGTTAGAGCTTGCGCAAAAAAACTTAAAAGATGCGGAAGACAAGGCTGCCATGAAAATAGTATCAGCCCATCAACTCGACATCGCCCGCATTCAATACAATGAAGCTCAATTCGAACTCGCCTATATTTCAAACAACTTAGAGAACGCTACTAGTTACTTTTGTGATTTAACAGGTGGGGAAAAACCTAATATGGGACAAAGCTTACCGCCCCAGAAACTAGCTCAAAGCATCTTGGATAAAAATCCACAACTCGACCCAACGGACCTCTCTCCTCGCTATTATGCATTAGAGCAAGAGCTCGAAATCGAAAAGAACAATTTCATTCGCATTCACTCGGAACAGTTACCTAAATTAAATTTCCTCACCGGTGTTTTTGAAGACAATGTTGATAGCACGACAAGTGACAGTGGTGTTAGACGGGCCAATGTTTTTGCAGGCCTCGAAGTTCGATGGAATATTTTTGATGGTTTTCGTACCGAAGGCCAGCGAATCACCTCAAAAGCAAAGCAACGACGGATCAAACTCGAGCTCAAACAAGAACGCCAAAAGACCCTCAGGGAAACCTCTCATATCTTACGCGGGCTAGCCATCGAGCGTGATCACATCAAAATCCAAATGCAAAAATTGGCTCTCAATGAAAATCAACTCAACGCCCAACAAGATTTATTTGACCAAGGTATTATCCAATATACTGATTTCTTAAGCTCTAAGAGCAATCGCGATGCCGTAGAATATCAGCTGGCAAACCTCATTAGAGAATACTTTAACCATGTAAACGAATTTCTTATCTATACTTCAAAAATATAAATTCATACACCACTACCATGAAAAAATCATCTATTATAATCGTCACTTTATTACTCGTACTTGGCATAGCTTATTACGCATTTAACTCGGCCACGCCTACCGCTAAAGTAGCTGCTGCCAAAATGGGCTCAGCTGTCAATGCCGTTCCCGGAAACGTTAAAGTTCTTGCTGCTATGGAAGCAGTCGTCAAAACACAAACTGCCGGCGATATCCAAGAGCTTCTCGCACCAAAAAACACGGGCTCGATTGAGGTCAAAAGCAATGATATCGTCGCTAAACTCGATACCTCCGAGCTCGACCGCGAAATCGAACATTTACAGCTACGCTACGAGGCTGCTCTAAAACGCCAAGAAATTGGCTCCCCTTACGAAGCTGAAAAAAGAAGCCTTGAGCAGGATATGCCGCGCGTAGAAACTTTATTCAAACATGGCCAACTTCCTGAAGCTGAATTCAATAAAAGAAAGCAAGACCTTGAACGCGTCACCCGTGTCTATGAAAATGATGACCTAAATCGCACTCTTGAAGTCGAGTTGCTCAAAAATGAACTCAATCGCCGCCTCTCGCAACGTGAAAAAATGATCGTGCGCTCTCCTATTGATGGGCTTTTGACGGAAAATTACTTCCTTCCAGGCGCTCACGTCTATGGAGGAGAATCGCTCGCTAAGGTTATTTCAAAGGATAATATGATCGAGGTCAGCATCAACGAAGAGGACTTTCCTGGAATCAGCATCGGCCAAACCGTTTCGATCAATTTTCTAGGCCACGGCAATAAACTAGTCTCCGGAAAGGTCACTTCATTACTGGCTACTGCAAATGCAGACACCAAGCGGCGGTCTGTCTTTGTTCAATTAAATAGTGCCGAAGATCTGGCTCCCGGCATGACCGGACAGGCAAGCATCACTAAGGCAACCCATGATAACGTTGTCATCGTGCCCAGAAGCGCTCTCACAGGCAACTTTGTCTACGTAATTAATAAGGGCAAAGTAGAGCTACGTAAGATTGTTCCAGGGTTCATTGGTTTTGATAAAGTGGAAATCAAAGAAGGCCTTAAATCGGGCGAAGTGGTTATCGTGGAGGACATTTTTAACTTCAGAAATGGCCAACGCGTCAAAACCCAAAAGATTTCAGGCTAAGGATGAAGACTAATTTATACATCGCCTGGAGATTTATCACTTCAAAAAAACGCTCCATGATTCTCAGTCTCCTGGGGGTCGTATTCGGCGTTGGCTTTTTTATCGTAACACAGGCGCAAACTTCCGGTTTTGAAAACTTTTTCATCAAAACAATCCTAAGTACTAACGGCGCTATCCGTATTGCCGAGCATTTCCAGTCTACCATTCAAAGTATCGCAAGTAATCCCGATGATCAGGATAATTTTCGAGTACCGGTAAACGAGGGCAAACAGTACATATATGGCATAGAGTATCCTCATATGCTAAAAGAGGAATTAACAAATTACTCAGAAATTTCAGGCATTTCGGAAATCCTGGAGGGGAATGCTGATGCTAAAAGCGGCTTCCGCAATCAACCCGCTAAACTGATGGGTATCCGTCTGGAAGACCATGCAACTGTTTCCGACTTACCTCGTCAGGTCATTTTAGGAGATATCGCCGACTACGCTTCAGACAATAATAGTGTCCTCCTAGGCTCTCGCCTCGCAAAACGCCTCAATCTCACGGTAAACGATTACGTTTACCTCAATACCCACGGCCAAGAAAAAGCATACCGCGTCTCCGGCATCGTTGAAACGGGCATCTCAGATATCGATAAAGTTCGCGTCTACATGCACCTCTCAGAATCCCGTTCTTTATTAAAACAACCCTTTGGCGGTTCCATTTTTCAAATCAGTTTATTTGATCCCAGCAAAGCTCCGCAAATTGCCGCACATATCGAATCCAGCTACCAACACCATGCCGCTAGCTGGCAAGAACGCGAGCAGGTCTGGCTAGACGTTTTCAAAGCCTTACGCGTCTCCGCAGGAATAACCGTGTTTACAATTATTCTTATCTCCGGTCTGGGCATCTTTAATACCTTGGTCATGATCGTTATGGAAAAGACCAAAGAGATCGCTATCCTCCGTTCCATGGGGTATACCAGAAAAGACATTTCCAGCATCTTCCTACTCCAGGGAGGGATCGTCCTCGTGGCTGGAACTGTTCTAGGTTGGATCTTTGCAGCATTCGCAACCTACGGCATTTCAAAAATCCCGCTTCGCATTCGAGGCATATTTTCCACAGACAGCTTTGTTGTCCACTGGAGCCTCTCCCATTATATCATGGCCAGTGTGCTTGCGCTCATTGTTGTCATCACTGCCAGCTACATACCGGCTCGTAGAGCAGCAAAACTAGAACCAGGCGACATCGTCAGAGGAACCAGCGCATGAAAAAAGATCCTTCCAACTATACTATTTTACAAGCCAACAATATTCACCGCACGCTTGGCTCTGGTGAAAACGCAAACCATATTCTAAGAGGAGTATCCATCTCTCTCGATTCCTCCAACGTCTACTCAATCGTTGGCCCTTCTGGTTGCGGTAAAAGTACTCTCCTCTACCTCCTAGGCTTGTTAGACAAGCCTAATAGCGGCAACATTTTCTTAAACGGTCAAGAAATGCCCCTTGACCAAGATGAGCTCAAAACTAAAGCCAGAAACGAAAACATCGGCTTTGTCTTCCAATTTCACTTCCTTTTACCCGAATTTACCGCTTTGGAAAATGTTCTCTTTCCGATGAAAAAACTTGGCAAGCTTTCCCATACGGAAATGCTTGATCACGCCAATGATCTCCTCACCGAAGTAGGTCTGGGACAAAAAGCCCACCGTTTGGCAACCCAGCTTTCAGGGGGAGAGCAACAACGAGTCGCCATCGCCCGCGCTTTAGCCAATTCTCCCAGGCTCATCTTAGCAGACGAACCCACGGGAAACCTCGATGCTAAAAACTCTAACCTCGCGTTCGATCTGTTATATCGGCTTGCTCACGAGCGAGATCAAGCCATCCTCATCGTCACCCACAATCCGGAAATCGCCAATGCGTGTGACCATACACTTCCAATGCAAGATGGTCAGTTTGTGCGGTAAACAATACACGTAAGTCTATTTTACGCAAAGCGAGTCATCTGCACCAATTGCTCATACCGCCGCGCTATTTCCACCGCACCCATTTGCTCTAGGCGTTTGCAGAAAAAGTCCTCCACCGTCAAGCTTGCTACAATCGTCCCATAAGCCATCGCCTTCTTAATAGACGCAAAATCACGTTTATTAACAGCGGCCAAATACCCTAGCATTCCCCCTGCGAATGTATCTCCGGCTCCAGTAGGGTCTCTCAGCTCCGTTACCGGGTAGGAAGGTAAGGCAAAAACACCTTCAGGGTGAAACAAATAAGCTCCATGTTCGCCTTTTTTGATAATCGTCATGGGTACTCCCATAGCTAACATGGATTCACCTGCCCGAATCAAATTCGCTTCTCCGGTCAACAGGGTCGCTTCGCGGTCATTGATCAAAAATAGGCTGATGTGCTGAATCAGCTCTGCTAACTCAGCTCGCTTGGTTTCTATCCAGAGATCTATTGTATCCGCAATCGTAAAGGTGCTCTTTTTAAACTGCTTTAAAACATGCAACTGTAATGCCGGCGCAATATTCCCAAGCATCGCATACTCCATCTCTGTGGTCGCTTCGGGCAAGGTTGGGTAATATCCCTCAAATGCATTCATGTTGATCTCTAGGGTTTCCCGAGAATTAAAGTCTTCGTGGTACTTGCCTTTCCAATGAAAGGAAATTCGGTCATTATCCACTTCAACGCCAGAAAGATCTATCCCGCGTCTCTCCAAAATCGCACGATCGCTTGCTGTAAAGTCATTGCCAACAATCCCAACGATTCGCGTTTGTGTAAAATAACTCGCTGCCATCGCACCAAATGCTGCAGCGCCGCCTAGGACGTTGTCGATTCGATCATAGGGCGTAATAATATCATCATACGCGATTGAGCCGATCACGAGCACTTCTTTTGAGTTCACACCGGCTATAGGAAGTCTTTCCATTCCACTTAATAGGGGTTCCAATTGGGGTAACATGTATTTATAAATTAAGAATCAGACAGCATTTGTCTCAGAGCCATAGCTCGTCGCTGCCAAATACCGGCGTTGGGCATCTGCCCGATAGAGACTAACCTCATCATACCAGCCTTGTCTTGACCGTCTTTCATTAACAACAGGGCTAAATGATAGGCTGCTTCAGCACGATATGCGCTCATCAAACGATCATCGCTTACAATTTCTTCCAAAAGCATTCTGCCTTGCTCATCATTACCGGATAAAATAGTCGCCATTCCGATTCCTAGCCGCGCGCGGCCTGCGAGAAAGTTCTCCTTTAAGCCCGCTTTTGACTTTTGATACCAGGTCAGTGCATTTTTATAATCACCTTCGCTGTATGCGCTATCTGCAAATTCTAGCATCGTCACTGCGGCTAAAATTTCATTTGGGTTGGCTTTTACAAAAGCCTCTTGCTGCGCTTTCGTTTTTGCGGCAACAAAGGCCTTCTGTACCTTTGACGCATGCCAGCTTTGGTATAAATTCACCCCAGGAATAGCCAATCCTAATAATACGACCACAACAATAACAGAAGTGATTAGGCGTTTGTTATTTTTGAGAAAAATCCATAATTTATCCTCAAAAGAAGATTGTTGAAAAACACCTTCAATCACATTACCGGCGCTTTCGCCTTTGCTATGATGTTTCTTACCATGGGGAGCTTTATGATCCTGAGTCATGTAAACCATTAGGCTAAAAAAGTTCTCATCGGTCAACTAAATACAGTGCTACCGCTTTACTTTTGCCAATAGGATTGAAAGTGGTCTCAAAGCTATACTCACACAAGGTTTTCTTGAAGCATAAGATTCGTATTGCCGTTGCCCCCATTATTAGGTGTCGTTACTTGAGAGTTCGATTCTTGCATCATTTTCCGTAAGGCCTCTTGAAGGCTTGTGCTTTGGGTATTAGCTAACATTTGTTCTAAATCTTCAAGCCTTTCGTTGCGTTGTCTACGCTGAGGAAGCACCCAGCGTTTACGAACACACCAAACAATGACATCAATGGGAGCCCCTATAATCATTCCTATAACAGCCAGAATTACGCCTCCACCTAAGCTTTCTAGAGACTCCACAAAAGCTTTTGCGGTCGCATCCGTAATATTACTATTAATTGTTGTAAATAAAGCCTTTATAACTGATCCCAAAACATATGTGCCAAGTAAAAACCCACACAAACCTCCTATTGCCGTAAATTTCCAGCCACTATTCCAAAGCCACTTAATAGCTCGAGTAACGAGCTCAGTTGGACTTGAAGGGGCGCTTGTGTTAGCCGTGTTATTATTTGCATTCTCAACATTCCCACCTTCTTGATTGGTTCCGGTTTCATTTTGCCCTCCACCCAGAACCTCGTCTATACTGGTACCGAAGTCAGACGTAAACCATCCACCAGCTCCATTGGTCTCTAATTTTCGGGATAGGCGTTTATTTTTCTTAATCAAATCAGCAATCAACGTCAACATCTCCTCACGCTCTTTTTCGTGTGGATCAACCTCTTCCTCTTCCCTAGGACTCTGAACTTTTTTTAATTCTTCAGAAACCCTTTTCTCCATTTTGTTTATAATCTCATGATTACATTCCATCTGGCTTTTTGTTTTATTGCCACGTTGCTTCTTAAGATCTTCTTTTACTTCCTCAGTTGCACCTGTTAAAAACTCCACTAATTTTGTCTTCAAAAACTTGTCCACTTGATCTTCATCTAGAAGAACTTTTTTTTCATACTCCTCCCTTTCATCATTCTGATTTTCAATATCGCTCACTTCTATCGCCTTCTCATTACCTACCTCTGTCTTCTCCCTCTTGGTTGACAACCTCAAGATCTTTTCCTTTGTACGGCTTTCTAACTCAAGATCTTTAGTCTTTCGCATCTCTCTTGATTTCTTCAAGCTTCTTGCCTGCTTTACGAAATTATCTATCAATCTTTTTTGATTTTCTTCCAATTCCTTTTCTTTCGGTTTCTCCTCAATAATTATTTCCTCCTTTTTGATGGTATCGATAATTTTTTCTTCAACAATCTCTTCGTTAACGGATATGTTCTCTTCTTTCTTTTCTTCTTCAAGGTTGATCAATCTTTTTTCCTCTAGAATAGAGTCTTTGCGCTCCACTAACAAGTTTTCGTGATCATTCCCCCTGCCGTCAGGGGTATTTTTTCCTGAGCTTATTTTCTCCTCCTCTTCCACTATTTTCTTAGATACTTGGTTTACGACTTGCCCCAGAAGCTCCCACATATTTCGTTTAGATTCTTTCTCCTCTAAGCGTTCATTGCTTTCCTCAACCTCCTCCGTCTTTACCTCTTTTATATCTAATAAATTTTCCTGGTTAGATCTAATATCAATAACGATCTCATTTATATTGTTATTTTTATCAAATTTCTGCTCTTTGATCTTGGGTGTATTAGGATCGTCTTTAACAATCGTCACGCCACTCTCGTTCTGCTTTAAATTTTCCTTTTTACTATTTTTCGTAGGAGTGTTTACGGGTGAATTCTTATTACTGCCAGTAGATTTCTTAAATATATTCATAAATCCGGGGTATTTTTGGGGTTCAATCAATCTTCAGAATCGAAGCTGATTCATTTGGGGTACAAGACGTTATAAATAAATAATTTTTCTTAAACTAGCAAACGTTTCTTGAAATTCATGAGTTCACTCAAATAATAATCCGTATCATTTTTTGGTTCTAAAATGCGTATCTGTTTTTTGGATACTTTCTCCATTGATGCAAAACATCAACTATCATAAGCGCACGTAAACAGGGTTTACAATTAAAGCAAAAGTCATCTCAAAGACCCTCCATACACCCAAAAATCCGTAATTGACCTCCACCCCCTAAGTAATTGTAATATAACAGGTATGGACAATCACACAGATCTCTTTTCTACTGCCCCCTACCAGATTATGGGCATCCTTAATGTTACCCCGGATTCTTTCTCTGATGGAGGCAAGTTCACAGATCCCTATCGCGCCTTAGAGCACGCCAAAAGCATGGTCTTGGCCGGTGCCACAATCGTAGATATTGGAGGAGAATCTAGCAGACCCGACCACACACCTATCACCGAGACCGAAGAACTTAAACGCGTCATCCCTATTATTGAGTGCCTGGTAAAACAAATTCGCATTCCAATATCCATAGACACTTGCAAATCAAATGTCGCTGATGCCGCCCTCAAAGGAGGCGCCAAGATAGTTAATGACATCTGGGGCTTCCAAAAAGACGCAAAAATGGCTCATGTTGCAGCTAAACACAATGCCAGAGTCATTCTCATGCACAATCAAGAAGGTACTTTCTATCCAGGAGATTTAATAGACTCCATAAAATGTTTCTTAAACAACTCTATCAAGATTGCGACTGATGCAGGCGTCCCTGAAAGTCACATCTGGCTAGATCCTGGGTTCGGTTTCGGCAAAGATCCGGATCAAAACATGGAACTCCTCGGTCGCCTCGATGAAATCGTAGCCATGGGTTATCCAGTCGTCCTGGGTACGTCGCGTAAGTCCACATTGAGTTCCTTACTTAATCTCCCCCCAAAAGAGCTTGCAAGCGCTACTGCAGCAACTACTGTCATGGGAATGGCTGCCGGCGCATCTATCTTTCGTGTCCATGACGTTAAAGATAACTACCGTGCCATGAAGGTTGCTGAAGCCATTTTAAAAAGAAAACAAGAACCGGTCCCGGCTTAAAAGATGGATGCGATTATCTTAAAAGGAATGACTTTTTTCGGCCACCACGGCTACTTCCCAGAAGAGCGCAAGCTTGGACAAAAGTTTATAGTTGATCTTGAGCTTACGCTAAACCTCAAGCCCGCCGGAGAAAGCGATGATATCACCAAATCCGTCAATTACGCCGAGATATTCCAATTGATTAAAGAAACTGTAGAGCAAACCCAATTCCACCTTATCGAAGGGCTTGCAGAACACATTAGCACGCTTCTTTTAAAAAACTATTCCCTTATTCAGGAAATCGCCCTAACCATAACAAAGCCCTCGGTAGCCATTCAGGGCATTTGTGAGTCAGCAGGCATCAGACTCAACAGAAAGCGATAATGATGACGGAGGCTTATATTGCCCTCGGTAGCAACTTAGGCGACCGTAACGACTATTTAAACAAAGCTATTGGGCTCTTAGCAGAGACTGATGGCATCACCTTAAGGGCAACTTCGTCTTACCACGAAACAGAGCCTGTTGGCTATCTCGATCAGGGAATGTTTTTAAACGCTGTTGTGCTATTAGACACAACCCTTTCTCCTCACGAGCTTCTAGCTCGCTGCCAACAAATAGAACAACGTTTAGGCAGAGAACGTCCTTTTCAGAACGCACCCAGAACCATCGATCTCGATATCCTTCTCTACGGCACGCTAGAAATGAACGGTGCCGAACTCATCATCCCTCACCCTCGCATGATGGAGCGTTCCTTCGTACTCCTCCCGCTCAACGAAATCATGGTGACTCATAGCCTATACCTAGTGTGATAATCGCATATTGTTGTAAAAATATTACATTATTTTCTTGTTTTTTACAGAAATTATTCATAACGTAAAAATAACCCCTAAAGCCATACTATAACCTCGCACAACAACAAATGAACAGAGGATGGTTTATGAATACACAACTGAGCAGGCTAAACTCTATGCCTATCCTTCGCAGAAGAGAAAGCATAGAAAAAACGATTGAAGAAAAAAAGGAAACCGTTTTTGAGGAAATCAAGAATGAAAAAAAAGAAACGCTGGATATTCCACTTTTGGATTTATCTTCCCTTAATAAAAAGCTTAATAAAACTGGGCTCAAGGAAGGTGAATACCAAATCGTTATCTTAGATGAGCAATTAGAGGATCGCAAGGTGAGCAAAGAAGACAATCTTCTTGAACTGAAACGAGATATCAAGAAATTGGTAACCAAAAGCAAGAGCGATTCGGCTTTAAAACGCAGATCCCTTCAAATTGAAAACAAAGAGCAACAAATAGTGAACAGGCTCTCTTTATCGCCAACGTCCATACGCATGCAGCTTAGTAATGGTAATGAAATCATCACTAAAGAAGTCATCTCCCACAATCAACCAATTATCATCAACATACTCAATGAACATTCGTGCTCTTCAGGTAAATCCAGCAGAAGGGGATCAACAGATAGTAGCAGTAGTCGACCATCAATCGATTTTGATGAGATAAAAAGCATAACAGATGGGGACGGCATAAACCTGCTCAGCAAAGGACCATCGGTTGTCGCAAGCTCGCTCAAGAACATTGCCGGATTCATGCCAAACTACGGCATCTTTATGGTTTCAGGGGGAACGCTTTGTTTCATCGTTGGATTGGGCGTGGGCGCTGCTGTCGGTGTCGCTGCAGAAGGTGTTGGCGTTGTACCCGGCATGGCAATTGGAGGCGCTAGCGGCCTCATTCTTGGTATTACAGGAGGCCTGGCGATCGATGTTGGAATTACGGTCACCAAAAAAATCATTAAACATGTAAAAAAACAACAGGCACTTAAACAACAAACCCAAAACAGGATTAAGAAGCAACCTTCTCTGGTAGAAAAAACGATTAGTCGAATACTCCCCAAAAAGGCTACTATTTAGCAACTTACAAATAGTTCGATCCCTAAAAGAGGCGATACAAACAGGCTTGTATCGCCTCTTTTTTTACAACGCACGCACTTTTTGTTTGTTTTTCAAACTATAAATATTTAACTTAAACCCTAATCCCCTAACAAACCCTAACCTTAAAAAAAAGGAGATAAGCATATGTCTGATATTAAAACTGGCAGTAAAAACACTTCCCCCAATATATCACCGATTCTTAAAAAGGAAGAACTTGAGAATCTAGAGGGTATCTTTGATGAAAAAAAGGTAGAGTCGCAGAATTCCAGCACCAAGAAAACACCTCGAAAACAGGGTGACCTGAACCTAAGCAATGAAAATCTTTTCAGCAAAGAAGTTTTCAATATCAGCTCTACTCTTTTAGAAAAAAATGATGAATTAACCAAAAAGCTCGATGAAAAAACTAAAGAAGAGCTTCTCAAGAAAGAGACAAAGATCCTCAAGCTAAAAGACGAACTCAAAAAGAAGGACGACGAACTCAAAAGGAAGGACGACGAGGTCACTAAAGTAAAAGAGGAGCTTAATAACTCTCAATTAAGCGTAGAAGACGATGAAGAGGTGGGCGAACTCGCAAAAAATTATATTAAAAGAAAAGAAACCAAACTCGAAAACCTCACAAAGAATGGTGTACACGAATTTATAAAGAGTAAAATCAATACTTTGGGTAATAATCTTTTAAAGAGTCCACAGGAATTATTCGATGGGTTCGTAAAGGCTGCGGAACAGATCGTCAGTAAAGATCCTACGGATCTTACAAAAGTAGCAACTGAAATTGCAAAATCGCCTCTACTTACACCTGTTTTAGCAAAACTGGATCTTAATCCGGCAAAATTTGCTGAATTCTTTCTAGACAAGGTACAAAAGGACTTGAAGCAAGTTGATGACGATTTCAAAGATGAAAAAAAGCCTGACTTTTCCAAAAAAGAACAAGTTGTTGATAAACTGATTGAAGTTTTTGCAGACAAAATGCTAGACACACTTTTAGGGTATGACGTAACGGAACGTGATCCGAGCTACAAAGCCGTAGTCAACATTCTGAAATTCAGCAAAGACTATGTGGGAAGCATCTTCTTGCCTTCATTGACCAATGAGACGACTAAGGATCTCTCTGAGCGTGCTGTAAAGGACCTTACGAGCTATCTTGGCCCTGTAGCACCGCTTGCGAGAATGGTCACTAGCTTCTTTAATACGGTTGCAGGCCCGTTCTTGCCTAAAACAAGCTGGTCCGGCTTACTAACGGGGGTGACCACAACGGCCGGTATCTATCTGGCCTACAGCAAGCCTTCCTTCCTGTTAGATACTATAACAACCTACTCTAAAAAGTATTCCGAAAACGTGGTCTATGGCGCCTTTGGCATTGTAGGAGCGGGATTGGGGTTCACTGGGGAATGGTCTATTTACCTGGTTAGCCTGATGCTTGGCAAGCTCTTTGGTAATAAGGAAAAAATGGCTTAAGACCGCTATTTAATCGGCTTTAACGACAAAAAGACCTTCCTCGGTGAGGAAGGTCTTTTTGTCGTTATTAGGGCATAGTTTGTTCCAGGTGGAACAAACTATGCCCTGAAAGAGTGAACATAAGATCACCCCAGAAACAACCCTACGCCCTTATGCCTTTAGTAGAATTTTTACATAAAAAAACAAACAACTAGGTGTTTATTTTAAGCACCGTTAAACTTGGGTTTTTCCAGGTGCCTGATCGCATCCAAAATCTTGTCGGTTACAACTTGGTAGCGGTTTTCAGCATTTTTACCGGGATCATAATCTTTTGGGAAAAGGGGTTTTCCGTAGGCGATCGTGATATCTTGGTTAAAGTTAGGCAATTTATCGCCCTTGCGCCAGGCTTCGAAGGCTCCAAAAAAGCGGACAGGGACAACAGGCACTTGTGTGCGGCAAGCAATCATCCCGACACCACGTTTTCCAGGCTGCACTTGGCCATCCTTAGAGCGCGTTCCTTCAGGGAACAGCAAGATGCCATTACCGGATTCCAGCACCTTAAACACACGTTTTAAAGCGCCCACATCCGAGTCTCCATCGCGGTCTACGGGGATCGCATGAAAGCGATTTAGTATCCAGGCCTTAAAGCGTGATGAGAAAAGGGTTTTGCGGGCAAAGAAATAGATCCGGCGCCTAAACTGGCTACCTGCCAGAAAGGGATCAAAATAACTCACGTGATTACAGGCTAAAATAAAAGGGCCCTCTTTGGGGACATTTTCCGCGCCCACGCTATCACAGCGGAACATGAGATTAAAGAGATTATAGGAAAGGGAATGGCCTATATCATAAATCGGATTGTAATCTTCAGCACTCACAACAACTAGTAATCCTTTTTATGAACGAGATTCGCCTGCGGGGCAAAGGGCTCCATTGATAATTTCGCAGACTTTATCGACCACCTCTTCAAAACCGAGATGCGAAGTATCGATGCGAATAGCACCCTCCGGACAATTTGTAGGAGAGGCCGCGCGCGTAGAGTCCACGTGATCGCGCTTTACGATGTGGTCCACCTTACCCTCAGCGGCTCTGCGTTGAACACGGGTTTCGATATCGGCCTCCAAGAAAAAGCGAAAATCAGCCTCTGGGAAAATAGCCGTACCGATGTCCCTACCCTCCATGACGAGCCCATTAAAACCAGCTTCCCTTGCAATGTGTTTTTGCTCCCTTTGAAAATCAAATAAATACTGCCGGATTCGAGGGATAGCAGCGACGGTAGAGACACGAGCATTCACCTCAGGCGTGCGCAATACAGAATCGGGAACAACCTCCCCATTGAAAGAAATATGAGCTGTTTCGCCCTCGATACTAGTCCCTAACTCCATACCATCAAAAAAGGCCGTTACCTTATTCCCTAAAGACAGATCAACGTTATTTTGAAGCAAATACCACGTTAAGGCTCTATAATAGCAGCCTGTATCCACATGCATTAAATGAAAACGCTTAGCAAGCGCCCTAGAAGTCGTAGACTTTCCAGAAGCAGCGCCTCCATCCATAGCGATAATGACAAAAGGTTTATTCCCCATAGACCTTACTGAATACGCAAATTTTCCAAGATGTCAAAAAACTTCGGAAAAGTTTTTGAACAACAGCCCGGATCCTTGATAGTAATCCAAGAACTACCATCCCCATTAAAGTTATAAGAACCCAATACGGCAAAACTCATGGCGATGCGATGATCACCATGGGGATCAATCACAGCCGGCTGTAGCGGCTTGGGATGAATTTCTAAAGTCGCTTCTGTTTCATGAACCTCCTGGCCAAGCTTTCTAAGCTCTTGTGCGACACACTTAACGCGATCACATTCCTGATGGCGCGTGTGGCCAATCCCGGTAATACACGAATACCCCTTCAATAAAGGAGCTATAGCGGCAAACGTTAAGAAAGTATCGGATATTTCACTAAAATTATGCTCCATGCCAATCATAGCGGTTTGGATTTTTTGCTGCACAACCCAAGAGTCTTCTGACATCTTCACTTCCAGCCCCAAAGATTTTATAAGATTCACAAAAGCGGCATCGCCCTGCTTCATCCGAGAAGACATCCCCGGAAAAATAATTCTACCGCCCACCAATAAGACAAGGGCAATAAAGTAACTGGCAGCGGTGGCATCCGGCTCTATCGCATACTCACCCCCCTTAAAAGAATAATGCCCATTACCTGAAAAATCGTACACGTTATCCGAGCTAGAAATTTGGCTTGAGTAACCAAACTCATGGATCATTTTCTCTGTTAACGTAATAAACGGCTTAGAAACAGCTTCTCCCGCTAATTGTATAGACAACGGCCCCTCGGCCAAAGGAGCTACCAGCATGAGCGCGGAAACAAATTGGCCACTGCGCGAAGCATCAATCTTAAGCTTTCCACCAGGCAAGCCGTTTGTTTGAATAGAAAAAGGGTAATAACCAACTTCCCCATCATAAGTAACCGAAATAGCGCCCGCAGACTCCAAAGCCCCTAACAAAGGGCTCATAGGACGTTTCGTCATCGCTTCACCCGCTGTCAACTTATAAGAGCCCCCCTTTTTCAAGGCTAATAAAGCAGGTATAAAGCGAGCAACAGTACCCCCATTGCCCACATTCACTTCTGCGGTTGAATGAGGGATATCGCCCCCTTGCCCATAAACCGTAACGGTTAAGTTTGCTTCATCGCGATCTACTTGAAAGCCGAGTTGCTCCAGGCAGTTCATCATACCCACGGTGTCATCTGAAAACAAAACATTCTTGAGCCTTACAGGTCCGGCACAAAGCGCGGCCAACACAAGCGCTCTAGCCGTGATGCTTTTTGAGCCAGGCAAGCGCACGGTGCCTGATACAGCGGACTGAAAGGGGGTTATAGCGAGTTCGTTGTCGTTCATTAAGACAAAATTATCTATCCAGATCTTTGCGAAAAATTTGCCCCGCTTCAAGAAGAACCTTGAAGGCGTCGAGATCGTTATTTTGTAATAATAAATCGGCCTGGGCAAGCTTTTCTTTAAACCCGACCAGTAGCTTTTGTATATTTTCTCGGTTTTCCTGAATGATAGGGATCCAGATATCCGGGTTACTTGCGGCAATTCTTGTTGTATCCCTTAACCCATTACCGGCATATTCGCCCCATTCAGAAGGAAGCGCATCTAATAAAAAAGCACTTAAAAGCGAGGCCACGCATTGAGGGAAATGGCTAACCCCAGCCACAATTTCATCATGCTCAACAGGATCCACCTCCACTAATTTCAAAGAAATCAGGCTCCAAAAGTCTTTTGCGACCTGGATACTATGCCTTTGAGCATGAGAGCTAGCGGTAATGAAACACAGCTTGCCAATAAAAATGGCTTCATCCGATGCCATGATACCGGATTTCTCCGAACCGGCCATAGGATGGGCTCCGACAAAATTGCCGTTATCAAAAATGCTATCAGCAATCTGACAAATTCGCTGCTTAGTGCTGCCGACATCCGTCACAAGGCAATGGGGAGTTATATGTGGCTGTATGCGCTTAAAGACAGATTCCATGTGATCAATCGGCACACAAACGACAACGACATCCACGTGACTAATGTCAGCAAAATCATTTTGCAAAACAGTACAGCCCAATTGCGCCATGCAGTACTGATTGACCACTTCATCCTTATCCCAAGAAAAAACACGGATACGATGCTTGCGCAAAGCTCGTATGATTGATCCCCCCAAGAGACCACAGCCAATAACGGCAACGTTAGAAATGTCACTCATCTTCAAATTATCGAATTGGCAATCGCAGTAAATTGCACTTTCATATTACACATGTGCATTTCACTATCCATACAAAAAGTAAGGAAAAAGAACCAAGCGTTATTGGCGCTTCGGCTGACGATGGTTGCGTTTATTTTGACCCCGCTTGTTTTATTTTGGATTTTCTTGTAAAGGTAAAGGCAGCTTTCCATCAAATCTAACATTGCAAATTTGAACAAAATAGAACATACGTAACAACTGACATTCGTCACTCCCAAAAAACCCGCTTTTAAATAAATATATGAACAAAACGATACTCATCATCCGAATATTATTCATGGCATTATGCGTATTCGGGGCTTGGCTTTTCTGGTACGCTAACCCTGACTTACAAGAATACTTGGCGCTTAGCCTCTTTATAGGAGCGGCTATAGGCACATTAACGATTCTTATAGATGTGTTCATTAAAGGCTTTTCTGTGCGAGGGCTTACCGCAGTCGCATTTGGCATAGCAGTCGGCTCGCTAATAGCCTTTTTAATTACCTCATCCCCCCTATTCGACCAAGGCGACCCACAAACCCTTCATTTAAGCAGATTAGCTCTTTTCATCATCAGCGTGTACCTGGCAACCATTATTACGCTACGCGGCAAAGACGACTTCAATCTATTGATTCCTTATATTAAATTTGTTCCGCATAACGTTGATGTCCCCCTCATAGTCCTCGACACCAGTATTCTGATTGACGGCCGGATTGTAAACATCTGCCAAAGCCGTTTTATAAGCTCCGCGATCGTTATTCCCAAGTTTGTTATCGAGGAATTGCACCGTGTTGCGGATTCCGGCGATACGCAGAAGCAAATCAAGGGGCGAAAAGGCCTTGAAGTGCTCAACAAGCTCAAGAACATGAACTACATTGACCTGCGAATACAAGACGTGGATGTAGATCAAGCCGAGCAAGTAGACTCCAAGCTCATTTATCTTTGCCAAACACTGAAAGCAAAGCTGATGACCACAGATTTTAATTTAGCTAAATTGGCGGAATTTCACGGTATTGCGTGGTTAAATTTAAACGCGCTGAGTAAAGCGCTAAACCCGGACATCAGCATAGGGCAATACCTTGATGTTGACCTGGTAAAAACCGGAAAAGAAGAACACCAAGGCGTAGGATACCTCTCTGATGGCTCTATGGTTGTGGTAAACGAATCCGCTCAATTCATAGGAAAATCAGTCACAGCGGAAGTTATTAGCATCCTTCCCTCTGCCGGTGGCAAAATGATCTTTGCGCGTATTCATGCAGCCAGCAACCCCTCAAACGCAAACGGAACAAGTGCAACTGCCGGAATACCAGCATATTAAGGGAAATAAACCCACCTTTAAAACGCCATATATTTCAATAAAAAAGCATCCATAAAATACATAATTTAGTTGGTTTTCGCATAAAACCGTGGTATATTTAGGTAAGAAGTGGAGCCGTAGGGATTACCCAATAGCTTCATAAATCTATAGGAACCCAAACCCAAACCCAACAACCGAATATTATGGATAATTCCAAATCAAAAAAGGGTTTTACCCTCGTTGAAATCATGATTGTCGTGGTCATCATCGGTCTATTAGCCGCCATGGCCATTCCAGCATTCCAAAAAGTACGTCAAGAATCTCGTGAAAAAGCTATCACGAATAACTTGCGACAAGTGGCTTCAGCTGGTGCTCAATTCATATTGGACACTGGTGCCTCGCAAGTAGCTTATACTGCATTGACCCCAACATACTTCAATACGATCGCAGCTGTTGCTGGTGAATCGTACACAGGTATCTCGGTTGATGAAGACGGTGGAACACTGACTGTAACCACAACCGGTGGTCAGTCTGTTTCATTTACGTACTAATCTAATTGACGACTCTTGTAGACCGCTTGCTATAAAAGCGAGCGGTCTTTTTTTTGTTTAAAAATCATGAAAAACTGGAAACCGGTTCTTGCGTTTGCTGTTATTGCAATTATATCGCTCGTTGTAGGGCAATGGGCGTTTTCCCCACTTCAAGCCGTTACCTTCGTGAAATATGGGGGTTACTGGATCATGCTCGTCACGGCAGGTCTATTTTTCTATTTTCTCTATAAATGCCTCCTGCCCTACCTAAAAGATAAGCACTTTCGAACAAAAGCATTCTGGACTGAACCCAAGAACCTCCTCGTCTGCCTATTGATTATATTTTGCTTTTTGTACATTCGCCTTCAAGAGAAAGTTGAATACAAAATAGTGATGGATGAACCCGTACTGGTGGCCACATCTATGTCCATGCACCAAGATCGCATAGTCCAAGTGCCCAATAGAGCCCATACGATCGCCGGCACCTTTTATATATTGGACGGCTTTGTAGACAAACGCCCCTCTGCCTATCCCTTTTTTCTCTCCGTTATCCATGATTTTAGCGGTTTTCGCCCTGAAAATGCCTTTTATTTCAACCTCTTTCTCACCGGCTTGTTTCTCTTTTTGACTTATCTAGTGGGCTTCAAACTGGCTTCGCGAACAGGAGGTGTGTTTGCCGTCCTATTATTTACCTTTTTACCGCTCTTTGTGCGTGCCTCTAATGGAGCTGGATTTGAGGTTTTGAATATAGTCATGATCCTCGGGACTATGCTGATCGGGATGGAATACCTTAAGCGACCGACAAAGACTAACCTCAATGCGCTTTGCTTAACCACGGTTATTTTAGCGCAAGTGCGCTATGAAAGCGTCATGTACATTGCGCCGGCTGGCTTGCTCATTCTCTATGCCTGGTGGCGAGAAAAGAAGATTACGACCTCCTGGGGATTGATGATCACGCCTATTTTGCTCATCCCCTATCTATGGACGCACAAAGTGTTTGATCTCAACGATGGTCACTGGCAATTATGGGATCGTTCTTCAGCAACAAGCCCCTTTGGCTTTCAATACGCCTATCAAAACATCGGCCACGCCCTCAATTTCTTCCTTGATGCCGGCCTTGAAATGACAAATTCTTTGCCGATTGCCATTCTTGCCCTAGCATTTATCCCCTTCTTTATTTTGGTGGTCTACAAGCTCCTGAAGGCCAAAAAGCGCTTCCCGATTCCGCTGATCGTTCTGTGCTTTTTCTGCCTAGGCTTCGTGATGAATACACTTCTGATCATCTTCTATTTTTTTGGTCAACTGGACGATCCGATCATCCACCGCCTGGCATTCCCAATGCTGATCCCTATGGTGTTTATCCCCATCTGGATGATTTACTCCTACACGACAAACCCCGCCTATCGGCAAACGTTTTCCTGGTTTATTTGTCTAGGGATACTTGTTTTCTGCGTGCCAAAAATTTCTGCTAAACACTATTCTCAGAATCAACTGCCCGTGGATCGCGTCAACTGGATGATCGATATCATCAAAAACTCGGAAATGGCCGGAAAACACTATTTTGTGCTCTCGGAGACCCCCTTTATATGGATCATGCACCGCGTAGACGCCATGAGCACCGCGTATGCGATAAAACGCAAGGATCGGGTATTGCATTATTTAAAACAAAAAGGGAACCCACCGGTATATGTTCAGCAGAGTCGGTTGTTAAATGCTCCGACCGGCACATACGTCTATGACGGCGGCTTCCTGAAGGCTAAAAAGAACTATGACCTCGATAACGATTTTGTACTAGAACCTTACAAAGATGAGCACATCTGGCCATTGAGGCAAATTAGGTTCTATAAATTAGTCGATGTTAAAAATACTCCCCCTATGGATCTGCCTCAGCCCACGAACAATAAGGAGTATATGCGGCAGTGGATTGAAACCTTACCTTAAGGTGATTTTATTAGCGAGAATCGGATAGAATAAAAAAGGCCCCACATAGTGTGAGGCCTTTTTGTTGCGAAAAAACAAGTTGATCGCGACTGTTTATTCAAATTAGAAAAGCTTTCTCTTAAAAGCTGGGTTAGTATTATTCTGTTGGTTGGCTAGATGGGCTTGCCTATTTTCCAGATAAAGGCATTTTGAATCTAGGTGCCGGGGTGTCGTTTCTTTGACCCGAGAAATACCGGTTAAATCAGGCTTTGGTGGAGCAAATTTAACAACTGGTTTTTTAACAGTTATCTTTTTTGTTATTTTCGAAGGTTTAGAGATCTTATTCTTTTGCTCTGTTTCATTAAGGTTTATCTTCAAGTTCTTTTTAAACAACTGGGAAATTTCCTCCTCAGTAATGTCCTTGATCTTGTCGCCCTTGTTTTCAGATTTATTATCTTTTTTATTCTGGATATTTTGGGAAGGAACATATCCACCACCAATGTTAATTTTATTATTCATATTTTTATAATAAGTTTACTTTAATTGACTCAATCGATATAAATTTTATACCAATTGAGGTAAATTGCCATAAAATACCTAAAAGAGCAATAGGAAAAATAAATAATTAACACTAAATTGCTAAATACTTCAAATTAACGGGGTTTTAAATGAAAATAATACAGATTTGGCTAATCTAAAAAACGTTATCCATGAATTTAATAGCCATCGATTAAACGTTTCTAGCGTAAGTCCTTTTGTAGCTGCAAAAAATCAGCGAAAGAGGTTGTACTTTATGATCGCATAAATGGCACGGAAACCGTCTTTCCAATTGATTTTCTTGCCCTCTTGGTAGGTTCGCCCGGAATAACCGATACCGACTTCAAAGATGCGGCAGCCGCTTTTGGCTAATTTTGCGGTGATTTCAGGCTCAAAGCCAAAGCGGTTTTCCTCGAGCTTAATCTTCTGGATGATTTCACGGCGCACCATCTTGTAACACGTCTCCATGTCTGTTAGATTGATGTTGGTGAGCATGTTTGAGAAAAAGGTCAACAGCTTGTTACCGACCATGTGCCAAAAGAAGACGACCCGGTGGGGTTCTGCGCCGATAAAACGCGAACCAAAAACGGCATCTGCCTTACCCTCTTTTATCGGTTGGAGTAGTTTTGGGTACTCTTGAGGATCATATTCTAAATCCGCGTCTTGAACAATAATCACATCGCCTTTTGCCTGAGCGATACCGGTTCGTAGCGCGGCTCCTTTGCCCTGATTAGTTTCATGGTAAAATTTGCAACAAAGCGGCATATCGATTTCATTTTCTAAGATCTCACGCGTACCATCCGTGGAACCATCATCGACAACGATAATTTCCCGTAACGCCACAGGTGCGTTTGCTACGCGTTCCAAGAGCTGTTTAATCGTATCTTTTTCGTTATAGACGGGGACAACTACAGAAATATTCATGCCGAAAAGAGAAGGTGTAAATTCAAACGTAATTATAGAGAGCCACGCAAAGGAAAGCAATTACTAGATACGACCATATTTGAATTGTCAGCTTAAAAGTAAAATGAATATGATAACGAGATCATGCTTTTTCGGCACAAGCTATTTATCCCCGGCCTGACTGCCGCCTTAGTCATCACTGCCGGCATTATTCTGTATTATTTTTTTGGCGCTGATTTAGATCCAGTGCGCGCCATTGAACAATTTTCCCGGCACTTATCGGCATTAGCAAAACTGCACCCTGCTTACTTAATCCTGGCGATCACAATTGCTCCCGCAGTGGGCATACCCGTTAGCCCCCTGTACATCCTTTCCGGCATTGCCTATGGTACGCAAGCAGGCATCATTTATTCCACAATTGGAGTAGCCCTTAATATTGCGCTTACCTATTGGGTTGCTAGACGATTCTTAAACAAATTCATCCAAAGGCTTTTGACTCGCTTTAATTACAAAGTGCCCGAAGTGCCCAAAAAGCATCACTGGAAGATGGTTGTGGCCGTAAGAATCATGCCCGGGGTACCCCTTCCGGTACAAAATTACATACTTGGGCTAACAGCAATCCCCTTTTGGACGTATTTTACTTTTTCCTGGATCATACAATTCCTCTGGGTAATTGGTTATGTAGTAACCGCAGGATCTATCTTCAAAGGGCATATGAAACTAGCTTTATTTGGCATCGCATTTATGATTGGAGTTGCTGTAATCTTACAACTCGTACGAAAGCGCTATGTCAAACTTAAGAAAGCCCAAATTGAAGACGATGGAGAGTGATCAGATTCTCTCTGTCTCTGATTTTAACGCGCGTGTAAAAACAATCTTGGAAAACGAAATTCCGCCCTGTTGGGTTCGTGGGGAAGTTTCCAATTTACGACACCAATCCAGTGGGCATATTTATTTTTCATTAAAAGACGCTAATAGCCAGATCTCAGCGGTACTCTTTAAAGGCTATGCTGCCCAAATTTCGTTGCAACTAGCGGAAGGCATGCAAATTCTCGTCTTTGGAGAAATCAATGTCTATGAACCACGCGGGCAGTATCAACTCATCGCTCGATTTATTTTGGAAGACGGGCAAGGGCAATTGCAACTCGAGTTTAATCGCCTTAAAGAAAAGTTAGCCAACGAAGGTTTATTTGACACAGATAAAAAGAAAAGCCTCCCCCCTATCCCTCGCACAATCGGCTTTATAACCTCTCCTACAGGCGCGGCGATACGAGACTTCATAAGCATACTCAAACGACGTGGCTGGCAAGGCACCGTCATCATTTTCCCCTCTAACGTTCAAGGCACGAGTGCGGCCGCTGAAATGATCGAACAGTTAAGAATCGCACAGGAGTTTAATAAGCTAGACCTGCTTGTAATCGGCCGAGGCGGCGGAAGCATCGAAGATCTATGGGCCTTTAATGAAGAGCCCTTAGTGCGGGCTGTTGCCGCGTGCACCCTTCCAATTATTTCTGCCGTGGGACATGAAATAGATTTTGTACTGACCGATTTTGCGGCAGACAAACGAGCAGAGACTCCTTCCGCAGCCGCAGAGTTAATCTCATCCCTCTACCTGGATTGTGTTTCACGCGTTAATCATATCAAAAAAACACTACACCCATCTCGATTCTCCCCAATTTTAGAAAATTATGCGCTGAAGCTAGACGATAAAGAAAACAGACTCTATCAATCCCTCACGCAACGATTACGCGGAGCCAAGGATATGCTTAAAAGCGCGGAAAATCGATTAAGCGCAATCTCCCCCGCGCATAGCCTACGCGCCCACAACAAGCACGTAGAACAACTACACAAGCGATTAGAATCATGTAACCCGGCCAACATCCTCAATCGCGGGTATGCTTGGGTGCAAGGCAAAAACAAAGTTTTTATAGAAAACAAAGCATCCGCCCAAAAAGAAGCCGTTCTTACTATCACCTTCAAAGACGGCCAAATTGAAGCCGAAAGATTATAAGCGGGCTCTACACAATCCTGCTACAAGAAGCCTCAGCCGCAAGCAACTGCTGCTTCAGAGGAACACCCCACGCATAGCCACCGATACCCGTTACCCCTAAAACGCGATGACACGGCACAATGACCGCAATGGAATTAGCACCCACGGCTCCACCAACGGCTCTAGCCCCATTATCGCAACCCAATTCTTTAGCAATATCGCCATAAGTTCTGGTCTCCCCCCGTGGGATGGCGAGCAGTGAACGCCAAACAGCCCTCTGAAAAGGCGTTCCGATTAATGCGAGCTTGGGCAACATGGTTGTTCGGCCTAAAATCGCATCTTCCAACAATCGGCTATAATCGGCCTTCATGGATTCAGCCATGGCCTCGCAGGCTACGCCCCAACGTTTCTGGGTATAGCGCATCACTTCAGATAAATCAGCCTGCTTCAATCCGATAACAAAACAAAGGGCATCTTCGAGCACACCCACACCCCAGTAACCAAAGTCGTTGCGAACACACGCAACGGTAATCTTCGGCGACGGCGCGCCTTGTTTAAAAAAATCTTTTTCTAATTCAATAACAGTCATGGCTACAAAACTAGTGAACAAATTTTCATTGCTTTTTGCAACCAAATTTTTTACGCATTGAAGTAACACAACAAACAATCTAAAAACAATAGAAACTCAAAAAAACAATCCTTAAACAAATATGGCACAACCAAAATCAAATCCATCTAGCAAAAAAAACTCCTCCTACGAGCGGTCATCCGACAACAAGACACTGGAACTCGCCATGTCTGCTATCAACAAACAATTCGGCGATGGTGCCGTCATGCTCATGGGATCATCCTCAAAAATGCAGGTTTCTACTATTTCCACCGGCTCCGTAGCTATTGACTTAGCATTAGGCGTAGGCGGACTGCCACGCGGCCGCGTCTGTGAAGTTTTCGGCCCAGAATCTTCCGGAAAAACAACGTTTTGCCTAAGTGTTATCGCCGAAGCACAACGCAGAGGGGGCAATGTTGCCTTTATCGATGTAGAGCACGCCCTGGATCCCCGTTACGCAGGCCTGGTTGGTGTGGACATCGCTAGCTTGATCGTTTCGCAGCCAAATTGCGGTGAAGACGCCTTAAACATTGCGGAAACCTTAATTCGTTCCGGCGAAATCGATGTCGTTGTCTTGGATTCCGTTGCTGCTTTGGTATCGCGCGCTGAACTTGATGGCCAAATGGGAGATGCTACAATCGGCCTACAAGCTCGCATGATGAGCCAAGCGATGCGCAGGTTAACGGCTACAATCAGCCAAACAAAATGCGTTTGTATCTTTACAAACCAAATTCGCGAAAAGATCGGCGTCATGTTCGGAAGCCCGGAAACCACTCCAGGCGGCCGTGCGCTCAAGTTTTTTGCGTCTATTCGCATTGACATACGCCGTATTGGAGCGATTAAAGAATCCAACGGTAAAGTAATTGGTAACCGTACCCGCGTGAAGATTGTTAAAAACAAGGTTGCGCCTCCCTTCACCGAATGCGAATTCGACATTATGTACAATGAAGGCATTTCCAGAACAGGTTCTTTAGTCGACCTAGGATGCACCTACAAGATCATTGAAAAGAAAGGTGCCTGGTTCTCCTACAACGGCCAATTAATCGGCCAAGGGCGTGAAGCTGCGAAGCAACATATTAAGGAAAACCCGGATATAGCTGAAGAAATCAGTAAGGCCATTATGAGCCAAGTTCAAGTTGCCGGAGGCATGTCTTTAGGCGGCAGTGATGAATCTTTTGCCGATAGCGAAGAAAAAGCTTTAGCCACAGCGGATTAATTTGATAGATTATCCTTGTCTTCCCAAGTGCCTTATGCCCCATAGGGCACTTGGCATTTACCGTTATTACCCAAAGAAATCATGGAATGCACTCAGCAAAGCCAGCGAAAGGATCTATCGACGTGGAAGTTTCGCTTTAGGCAATTTAAGGCAATGATATCAGACGATTTCGCGTTTTATAGCCGATTATCATTTTTAAAAAAGGAATTGTATCGTCTTTGGGTCTGCAGACGAAAAGGAGCCTTTCAACTAAATGCCGATTTTTTTAGAGGCTCAAAAGACCCACGAGAGTCGAACGCCTATGGTGAAACTCCCTTAAGGGTAATGGATATTATAGCTCGTATTACAGGGCTTCATTCTGGTGATGTATTTTATGATTTGGGCTCATCTACCGGCAGGACTTCCTTTTTTTTAAACGAATTTTACGGCTGTAACGTTATTGGAATAGAGCTGAACTCGGAACTTTTCAACAATGCTAAAAAAGTTTTAAACAAATTTCCAAATCCCCGTGTAACGTTTCGCGAGGCAAACTATTTTGAAATTGATTATTCAGAGGCAACCGTTGTTTATCTCTTCAGCACCTGTGTTACAGACATAGGCATGCTTGATTTTGCAAAGGCTCTTGCTACGGCTCGAAAGGGAACTAAAATTATTACTGTATCCAAATCACTGATGAACCTTCAATGCAACCCGGATTCTGACGAAGCGAATGCTAAGATTTCTCAGTTTAAACTTTTAGCAGAAAAACTCCTTCCTTACATCTTTGGGTATATTACTGTATATTTTCATGAAAAAATATAATCCATTTAAAATATTGATTGTAAATGGAAACCCTCAAAGAAACGATTCAACGCATCAAAGGCTATTATTATTGGGGAAAAGCAACGGTTTACATACATGAAAAACTATAAGCTGTCCTGAAATAAGTGGGCAATTTTTTCGGCATTTTTTACCGCGTCAAAATTCTCCTCCACCCACATGCGTGCTGCCTTAGCAATTTTTTGATAGGTTTGCTGGTCTTGCGCAAGCGTTTCTAGAGCACTTACCCAAGCGTCATCATTATCATAATCATTTACAAGAAACCCATTTTCGCCGGTACGGATCACTTCCGGCAAAGCGGAAACGGTAGAAGCCACTACAGGAACTCCCTTAGCCATGGCTTCACCGACAACATTAGGAAAACCATCACGATCACCCGATTTTGCCACAACACCGGTAAACAAAAAGACATCCGCCCAATCCAGCATACTTTCCGTTTTACTGTAACTGAGCCAACCCGGCATCTCAACCGACTGTGCTAAGCCTAGCGTGCGAATCTGGCTAACAAGCTCATCTCGCAAAGGGCCCTCGCCAATAATTTTAGCCTGAAAGGGAAGGCCCTTTTCTTTTAACGCTTTATAAATGAGCAATTGCCGAGCATAGCCCTTTTTCTCAACCAAGCGACCTACGGAGATAATTCGCAGCGGCGCATGGGCACCCTCTTCTACGGATTTAATCGACGGCATCGGCATCAAACCGCGTCGGATCATTTTAATTTTATCCGCAGCTATCCCTTTGGACACCATTTCCGTTTTAGCGACTAGCGTTGATGTATGCACAAAAGATGCCTCCTTTGCTTTTTCCGCAAGAAAGGCATCTCCACTGTATTCAAAAACATCATACGCATGTGCTCCCATCGAAAACGGTATATCCGTAAAACATTTGATAACCCAAGCGGCCATTGCGGGCATAGACGCCCATGCGGCATGAATATTCGTGTAGCCTTTCCGCTTGAAACAATGAGCGTACAGCAGTCCAAAAGCCGCGCCCAGAAGATTTTCACCAAAGTTCTCCCAGCCATGGCGTTTCTTAAAAAATAAGCGCTTAACAAATGCCCAAACGACAGCTGGCTTCTTAACACTCCAATAAGCCAGCAGAAAAGGAACGAACACCAACCAATATTTAGGAAACAAGCGAACGGGTTGTTCCTCAAAAGAACGCTCTCCGCCCCACAAGGAATAGATATCAAAATCAATTCCCAGCTCACGCATGCCCCGCACCTCTCGTTGAAGAAAGGTCTCCGAAGATTTAGGAAAAGTTGTGAAAATATACGCGACTTTTAGCTTCATTGGCGGCTTCGTTTGCAAAACTCATTAACTTCCCAAAAAAGGCTTCAGGAGTGGGCTCGGCTTCCTTTAAGTCTCTAAAATTTTTCAACAACGCCTGGTAATCACTTCCCTTATCCTTCCAGGCTTCTATCAAGCGATCAAACTGCTTTATCGATGAAAAGATACGCGTTGCGTTATTCTTTTTGAAAAATTTAACGGTCACTTTCTCTTGGGGCATCATGCCGTTTAAGCGATTAAAAATAATCGGCGTGCCCAGAAAAAGGCATTTAGCAGCGGTGTTCCCCCCGCCTTTAGCAATCACAATATCGCTCGCTTGTATTAATTGACGCACCCTGGAGGAATGACCTTCTAAAAATAGTTCAAAATCGGAATGCTCTTGTTTCCATTTAGAAACTCGCTGGAAAGTGCTTTGGCTGCGACCACACACAACAACCGCTTGCACGGATTTCTTATACTTATAGAGAACATTTAATAAAGGAAGGTGGTTATTCGCGCCGTTGCCACCTGTTGTCAAAAAAACGGTAAATTTTTCTCGGTCTAACCCAAGTTCATTTTGCCGATAATCTTTCTTTCCATCCTCTTGCAATCGGTCTTCATGAACGCGAGGAGCAAATAAGCCTAAATATACACTGGAGCGTTCTTTAGGCGCGCCCAGTTTAAGGGCAAATTTTTGTGCCATGGCCGTTCTAGAGATATACCAGTCGGAAGATGAATTTACCCAGTTTATGCTAAAGCCGAATCCTCCGGAAAATTCCCCACAATAGGTGACACATTTCACATGATCTTTTCCAAGAATTTTTCGAGCTAACTCAAAATAGCCTAGATTTAAGAAATCGTGGACGCTGATAATCAAGTGCGGCTTGAAGTCGCGAATCAATCCCTCAAAATATTTTTTCCCAACTAATATATTCCATCGCGCTAACTGCCCTACTATTTCTATAATAAACCAATAAATATAGTGCACAAAAGGGGCGTAGCGTTGAATAAAATTGTAAAAATCTACGCCGAAGTTACCGGTTGAAGACGCGTTTTCTAAAAAGTGCTCCACTTTAACGTCCACGGCCTCACCATATAACTTCTGAAACCAATCACGCATTGCGTAAGCACGCGCATCATGCCCACTCCCGGTACTCGAAGTCAGGATCAAGACACGTCTTGCTATTGGCTTGCTGTCCACGATCCCATTTAGCCGTTATATTGGCCAAAAATCAACCCAACATTCGCGCCGCCAAAGCCACTACTGTTAGCTAAAACATAGCGAGGCGCCTTATCTTGGGTTTCTGTTATCACGTTGTAAGGCTTTGCCCTTTCGTCTAATTCTTCAATATTAGCGGATCCGGGAATAAATTTTTCTTTAATCGCTAACAAACTGAAGGCAGACTCCATGATACTCGCCAAGGATAGGCCATGTCCCGTCAATGCCTTAGTGCTACTAATAGCGGGTTGGTACTTTGCGTGAGGGAATATACCTTCAATTGCTTGCAATTCGGCTATATCACCAGGGAAAGTTCCTGTAGCGTGGGCATTAATGTAGTCTATATCTTTAGGATCTACTCCGGAATACTTGAGTGCGTTGCTCATAGCATCATGCAGACCCTTTCCTTCAGGGTCCGGTTTAGCCGGGTGATAACCATCTGTGCCTTGGCCCCAGCCCATCATTTCGGCGTAAACATTGGCTCCTCTTGCCTTCGCAAGGCTCTCTTCTTCTAAAATGGCAACAACTGCGCCTCCGGTACCCACAAAACCGTCTCTATTCTTATCAAAAGGACGTGATGCTTTATCCGGATTGGTTGAGGTGCTCAATACCCGCATAGACGCAAAAGGTAAAATATTAACGAGGGTACAATCTTCTCCCCCTACAACAATCATCCGATCTTGAAAACCTTGCTTAATTTGGTCGTATGCATGTCCTAATGCGTGGCCGGAAGAAGCACAAGCGGATGCAAATCCGACGGACGAGCCGCGTATATGGTAACTTGCTGTTAAATTAAAGTTTAATGTGCCTACGATTCCTCCAATCATACTTGTTGGCGAACAACGCATCACACCTTTCTCAAACATTTTCCCGAGATGATTCCACATAACGTACGTGGAGCCAGAAGATGCCGTATATAAGCCAGTACGGGGGTTAGAAATCTCCTCTTCAGTCAAACCGGCTTCTTTGAGCGCTTGGTTCATCGCATAATAAGAATAAAATACGTGAGGAGATAAACCACGCATCACGCTAAGAGGCAGTTTTAAATCGGGTGGGCCCGTCCAATCCTCCGGCTGAATCGAGCTTGTATTAAAACCCTTAATGGTTGCAGCCAATTTTACCGGTATATTATCTTTTTGAAATTCGGGAAACAGCTCTATGCCATGTCTTAATTCACGTAAATTCTTAAGTACGGTACCTTTATCATTACCAATACTGGTTACAAACCCTAATCCTGTTACAACAACCCGCCTCATGTTACTTCAAAAAATCAAATGCTAATGTCAACCCCTCAACAGAGAGCACCTTCTCTCCATCCTTCCTAATATAACCATCAAAACGCATTAAAGGAGGACGTACTCGTTTCAATTGTATTCTCATCTCTAATAAATCCCCTGGGCGACATACATTATGGCAGCTCAAGCGATCTGATGAGGTAAACATGACTCGTTTATTATCCACCGGCATCGTTAATTCCGGTTGTTTTGTCGTCAATAAAAAGAGAACCGCAAGTTGCCCCAACGCTTCCATCATAATAGAAGCAGGGAATATCGGTTCCTCCTTAAAATGACCTTTTAAAAAATCTTCGCTTCCGGTAACTTGATAAAGCCCCGAAGCAGTCTTTTCCTCTAACGTAGCGCTATCTAAGAATAAAAATGGCTCCTGATGGGGCAAAATAGATCGAATACGCGCTCTGTCCATTTCCATAAAGCACTTTACGCTGACCCCTTAATTTTCTGGCTAATATAATCCTTCACATCTTTAACGGATTGCAGGCCACGAAGTTCTTCATCAGGAATGGATAATTTCAAAGTCTCTTCGATTGTCATCACAATTTCGACCATTATCAGAGAATCTACCCCTAGGTCATCAATCATGCGAAGATCGTCGCAATCTTCTACTTGCAGCTTGGATCGCATTTCCGGCTCTAAAAATCGCTCAATGATGCCTAGAACTATCTTAGGCGCCTCCTTAGGGTCTCGTGTCCGGCGATAATGCACAGCAGCTTCTATAATCTCGGGTCTGCAACGTTTGAGAGATTCCCTTAAATCAGCCTCAGCTTCAGGCGTAAAAGTGTTATCAGAAATAGAACTCATAAACTGATATAAATATCAGATTTTCACGATTTGTAAATAATAAAAATCCGTAGAAATAGAACTCCCCCATCGCGCTTCTGTTAAACCAATAGGCACAGGGCATATTTCCTTTACTATCTTTATTAATTTTATTGAAATCCAGTCTCAATAAACCATAATAACTCCAAGATCATTCTATATATATCAATATGGCTATCCTAAAAACAATAACCGAGTTAAACCCTGGAGACAAAGGAACGATTGAAGCGATCGACCCGGCCTGCAGTTTAATGACTCGCCTTCAAGAATTAGGTCTACTCCCTGGCACCCCCTTTGAATTCATCCGCCGCGCCCCTTGGGGGGATCCCTTGGAAATCAAGGTACGGGGATCCCATTTATGCCTGCGTAAAGACGAGGCTTCTTTCATCTCAGTAAGCATTTAGCACCTGCTTCTTTATCCATGTTTCCCGCATTTTTAGAAAACAAGCAGATCGGCAAAAAGCAACAAAACAGTCAGCTGCCGCCTAAGAAAAATCCTGTCTACGCACTTGTAGGGAACCCGAATTCGGGAAAAACAACGATTTTCAATCAACTCACAGGGTTGAGGCAAAAGGTTGCCAATTACTCAGGGGTCACCGTTGAGAAAAAAACAGGTATCTGTTTCTCTCAGCATGGCCAGCCCATGGAGATTATAGACCTCCCGGGCGCCCATAGCCTAATGGCAAACTCACCTGATGAAGCGATTCTTAAGAATGTGCTCTTGGGAAGGCGGCCTAATACACCAAAACCAGATCGCGTGATATGTGTTGTTGATGCCTCTCACTTAGAGCGCCATTTATACCTCGCTAGCCAAGTAGCAGAACTTGGGCTACCGATGATCCTGGTTGTAAATATGATGGATGTGGCGCAACGCCAGGGTAAAGAAATTAATATCGCCCATCTAGAAAAGGCCTTTGGCATACCGGTCATCCCCACGGAAGCGCATAAGAATAATGGCATTATTGCGCTAAAGGTGGCCATGAGCCGCAGTAAAATCCCTCAGCCCAACTGGAACATTGATCTTCCTAAACCAATAGCGGAAGCGGTTCTGAGCATCCAGTCGACATTGGTAGAAAAAGTCGGCCAAGATATTCGCCTAGCCAGGGGCCAAGCGCTCATGATGTTGACAGAAGACCCTAACATCAAAGACGAATCCATCGAAACCTACCACATCGTCAAGGGCTGCCAGGAACACTTAAACCGCGCCCTACCGAACTGGAGCACGCTGATTATAGAATCGAGATACAAGGCCATTAATGCACTTCTCCCGCACGCGGTTAAAAAGCAAGATCGCCCGATACGCCTCTTTTCTGAACGAATTGATAATTTTATCCTTCACCCGGCTTGGGGCTGGTTGGTCTTTGCGGTCGTCATGTCGAGCATCTTTTGGAGCATTTTCAGCATCGCAGAATACCCAAAGGCGCTGATAGAAACCTTTTTCCAATACCTATCTGCTACCGCCAATAACATACTCCCGGACGGACCGATTAAAGGGCTGATTGCAGACGGAATTATTGTGGGCGTGGGGAACATCGTGGTCTTCCTGCCCCAAATCATGATCCTTTTCTTTTTTATAGGGTTATTAGAGTCTAGCGGTTACTTGCCACGAGCGGCTTTTCTGTTAGACAAGGTCATGCGGCGGGTCGGATTGCAGGGCAAGTCCTTCATCCCGTTGCTCAGTTCATTTGCCTGTGCCATACCGGGAATCATGGCAACGAGAACCATCGCCTCCACTCAAGAACGCCTGGCAACAATACTGGTTGCTCCGTGGATGAGTTGTTCCGCTCGCTTGCCGGTTTATTTACTCATGATCGGCACGCTTTTCCCCAACAAGGAAGCCTCCGCGGGCATGAAGGCTTTGATTCTCTTTCTTTTCTATATGCTGGGCATCGCGGCTGCGTTTGTTTTTGCCTGGATTTTCAGAAAAACGCTCCTTAAGGGAAAATCCGGCACTTCCTTTATAGAACTGCCACCCTATCGTCTCCCCTCGATTAAGAACACTTTTATCGATATGCTAGACCGCGGCTTTGTTTTTCTTAAAAATGCCGGCACGGTCATCCTCCCCCTTTCTATTCTGCTTTGGTTTTTGGTATCTTACCCGAATGCCCATTTTCAGGAACAAGATACGACACCCATACAACTTGCCCAAAGCTATGCAGGCAAAATAGGCAAGGCGATCGAGCCTGTCATACAGCCGCTTGGCTTTGATTGGAAAATCGGCGTAGGCTTGGTGGCCTCTTTTGCTGCCCGCGAGGTATTTGTCAGCACCATGGCCATCCTGTATAACGCCGAAAATGTACAAGAAGACCACCTGCCTGAAGTTTTGCAAAAGCAAAAAAATGCCACCGGCATGCCCATCTATACACCATTGACCTCCATGAGTGTTATGATTTTCTTTGTATTCGCCATGCAGTGCATGAGCACCCTTGGAATCGTAAGAAGAGAAACGAATAGCTGGAAATGGCCTGCGTTCCAATTCTTCTTTATGACCGGCTTTGCCTACCTGGCATCTTTAATCGTATACCAAGGAGGCCTCTGGATTAACCAGCTGTAGTTGTTATGATAGATCAGTATTTCCAACATGTCATCGTGATCTCGCTTGTCGGGCTGGCGCTTTTCACCCTCATACAAAGAAGGCGAAAGAAAAAGATTGGTTGCCTGATGAAAACAAACGCCTGCAAATGCAAGCCGCCTGTCTTGAAAGATAAGGCCTAAGAAAACCAGGCTTATTTCCCGTTATCGTTTGCGGAAGCTTCCCAAAAGACGACATGCTCTGGCTTTACTATATGGGACAGATGATCAAGGGCGGGTTTCACTTTATCCTCGTGATCAAAAAACTCGATTGTGATCGGCAAATCTAGCGACAAATCAATCCAGGAGGAGGTATGTTCCCCCATCTCTCCGTAGCCTTGTATGGCTCGAAAAACAGATATCCCTCGCACTTTAACATCATCCTTCAGGTATTTAATAACCGTTTTGACGGCTTCTTCTGCCTCTGTTAAATAAATGCGTACCATGATAACTTTTACTTTCTTCATATTTGCCGTCCTAAAATAACGCCTGCCCAAGCTGCGGCTACGCACAAAACAACACTTAATACAATATTAAGCATTGCCCCTAAATAGCTACCAGACTCGATCAAGCCGATTGTTTCAATTGAAAACGAGGAAAAAGTAGTATAGCCGCCTAAAAAACCGATTAACAGCAATGGCCGGAAAATTTGATGCATTCCACTAAACCGATCAAAAATAACAACAAACAAAAAGCCCATAATTAACGAGCCGCTCACGTTAACGACAAGCGTACCAATCGGAAATTGTTTTCCAAAAATCCAATGAGAAAAATTTGATATCCAGTAACGAGCAACCCCGCCCAGGCCACAGCCTATAAATATAAGCAAACTGACGCTCGAAAATATATCGTTCAAACTGCGCATATTGTAATAATGCTTCAAGGGGATAAAAACTCCCTTTATTGATATCCCCAGGCTTCTTCTAAGTCAATGCATTACCGATTAAAACTGGCCAGGCCTACATTCGCGTCTTCATTTTCATGATACGCTCGTATGCTTCATCAATGCGTGATTTAGGAATATCCCCTTTCTCCACGAGATTGTAAACCAGCGCAATCGCTTCGGCGGCTTGGTCTTTTCCGTGGTGGTTTGCCAAGATAAACATATCCACACCCGCATTGATCCCGTTTTTCAAAGCTGTCCTAAAATCATACAAATCCGCAATGGCGCCCATAGTCATGTCATCTGAAATGACAGCGCCTTGAAATCCGATATCATCTCGCAATATACCCCCAATCATTTTTTTAGAAAGGGTCGCTGGCACAACAGATGGCTCGCCTGCCATTGTGAGGATGGTTGTATTATCTAAATTCCGGTTAACCACGTGCCCGACCATTACCAAATCGGAGTAACCAGAGCCCACTAGCTGGCGATAGGGCTCGAGTTCCTCCGCCTGCCAAGTATAAGTTACATCTGTTAACCCATTATGAGAATCTGTAGTTGCGCTACCATGACCAGGGAAATGCTTCAAACTCGTCAATATACGTTTCTCTTGAAATGCTTTTATAAACGCCTTGGCCTGGCTAGCAACAACGTTTGGATCTTTAGAAAAACTTCTTCCTAAGCCACCAATTGCAGGAGAAACAGGGTTTACGTCCAAATCCACAACGGGAGCGAAGTTCATATTAAAGCCATACTCTTCAAGCAAGGCCGCTAATTCTTGAGCGTATTCGTAGGTAAACTGCGGGTCATTCAGCTCGCCAAGTGCCTTGGCCATAATTACGCGGTGCTTAAACCCTTGGCGTGGGGATAAGCGATCCACCCAACCGCCTTCCACATCAATGGCCAGCAAGAGCGTTGGGTTATGTTCTTTGGCATACGCTTTTATATCTGTCGTTAATTGCTTCAGTTGTCCGGGGTCATTAATATTACGACCCTCTAGGGCAAAGAAGATTAATCCCCCTACTTTTTGCTCTTTAATGGCTTTAGCTACGAGGCTGCCCTCAGAGAACGATCCGCCATCAAAGCCTACAATAAACATCTGGGCGATCTTTTCAGACAGCTCATCCGCGTTTAGCATTCCACAAAAAAGAGCAATCGACAACAGGGCTGCAATAAATTTCATGCTAATACCCTGCCACAGGCTAAAAGGGAATCCAAGCAGATTCGAAGGAGCTGGGCCCCCAAAATTCAATTGACTCATCCCACCAAATATAAGACATTTACCTTTCTTTAAACGGCTTGCTCCCGTAGTTCAATGGATAGAACGTTGGCCTCCGAAGCTGAAAATCTGGGTTCGAGTCCCGGCGGGAGCACCATTAGCCGAATAGCCAACAGAACCCCACGGCGTAAACAAAGCCTAAGAGCAACCCCGCCGCCACCTCCAGTGGCTTGTGCCCAATAGATTCTCTTAACGGCTTGTCCTCTCCCCCCAGTTTCCCAAAAGTCAGTTTATTCAGCACACTGGCCTGTTTACCTATATTCTTACGTAAACTCAACGCATCCATCACAACAATAAACAGCATCGTAGCTGCGATGCCCGCCATCGGCGTATTAAAGCCATCTTTTAGCCCTATGTAGAAAAAGATCGATCCGACAATTGCGCTATGGTTACTGGGCATCCCCCCATAGCCAATATATTTCCAAGCGAGCTCCTTGTATTTAATGGTATTAATCGAAAATTTTACTATGCCTGTCAAAAACCAGGCCACTAAGGGGATTAACCAATAATACATAATCGCTTTCTCCTAATATAACGTTGTTGATAAATTAAACCACTCGATCACAAAATAAGACACTAACCACAGGGCAATCGCCACCTGCATTTTCCAATCTTTCATTAAGATCACTTCCGGCTCCTCTCCTTTTTCTAACACCATTACCAGTCGCTTGTAATGGGCAATCGCAAAAAATACAATAGGTATTGTGATGATCAACAGGCTACTTTTATCCGATTCTATCGTAAACAGGGCATAGGATATAATGGCCATGTTAGCCGTTCCATTTAACAGAGATCTTAAGAAGGGCATGGAATAATAATCCAACACAGGCCGTTGATCGAATTTCTTTGTATTGCACAGCTCTGAATACCGTTTTGCGAATACCAAAAACAGCGCCAGGAAGAAAGTACACACTAATATCCAAGCTGTCGGGAATTGGCCGATAACGTATATACCGGCTAACAAACGAAAGATAAAACCAAAGGCAATAGACATGCAGTCTACAATCGCCCAGTGTTTTAGCCAAAAAGTGTATAGAATATTATTGAGCGCATACAAAAGCACAGCCCAAAACACAACCGATCCCAAATAACACGCTCCCCATATAGAGAGCCCAAACAAAACAATGCCTAATCCTAATGCGTTAGGGACAGGAACCGCCCCTCGCGCAATCGGCCTAAATTGCTTTTTAGGGTGCGCTCTATCTTTTTCACGGTCAATAATATCGTTTAACACATAGAGCGATGACGATAGCCCGCAGAACACAATGAACAAGAAGGTGCTCAACACCCAAGCGTTTAGATTCTCTAGACCTCTAATACCAAAGAACAAACCGGCATAGCAAAATAAATTCTTGTTCCACTGCTGTGGCCTGAGGAGGATTATGTAATCTTTTATCATGCTTCGTTAAGATATTTTCTTTAATAGCCCCAAAATTTTCTGCTTAACCACGCTTCTATGCGGGCTCTTGCCTGTCGTCTCAAACACTTCTTGGGGGTGTTCTAAAAACCAGTCATAGCTTTCTCGCAACATCCGCTCATTGGAATAGGCTGGCTTCCAACCCATGTACAACAAGGGTTTTACGTCAAAATAAAAGGGCTTATGATAGGTTAGGTAATGCCAGGGTGCTAATGGAGACATATTAATCACATCAAGCAGCTTAAGCGCCCCCATAGCCAGGCAAGTTGGAATGCTCACGATGGTGGAAGTGGATTTCGCGTACTGGATCAAGTTTGCCAGATCTCCTCGCAGTGAGCCGTATTCTGCCGCCCCCACGTTATAAATCCCTGGTTGTTCTTTGGATAGCGCCAACATGTAAAAATCCATTAAATCATGCGCGTGCACAAATTGGAAACCGCCTGTTCCCGGGCCTATGATATAGATTTTTCTATTATCGCGTATCCAATCAAACAGGATCTCGAAAATGCCCAGTCTGCCTTCCCCTAAAATGGTGCGCGGGCGAATTACGATTAAGGGCAGGTTATTTTTCTCACAAATTTCTCGCACGGCAAGCTCTCCGGCCAATTTGCCTTTGCCGTAAATTTCCACGGGGCGGTAAGGGGTGTCATTCGTCACGGGGCAAACGTTGGGGGCACCAAAAATCGCACTGGAACTCGTATGTATGAAGGCCTTTACCTTACTTTCCACAGCAACCTCGGCGGCTATACGTGTTCCGTTAACATTTACATCCCAAAATTTGTCTCCAGATTTGGTCAAGGGAACGAGGGCCACGGTGTGGTGAACGATGTCTATCCCCTCCATCGCTTTTTTTACGCCCGCTCTATTTCTTATATCGCATTCAATGTACTCGATTTCAGCAGGTCGATCTTTGTCTTCCCAGACATCCAAGACGCGTACCTGCTCGCCCTTTTCAAGCAAACGCTTAGCAATCAAATTACCTAAAAAACCGGAACCGCCTGTTACCAAATGTCGCATTATATTACTGGAAGGTAGAAGCAAATTGCCCGCTATCTTGCATCCATTTCAAGCTACGGCGCATCCCTTCTTTCAAATCAACCTTAGGTGCGTAGCCGAGTTCCTTTTTGGCTTTTTCGACAGAGCAGGCTATATTTTTGTTCATTTCTGATAACACATGTATCTTTTGATGGTAAAGGCCAACGGTTTGCAGTAACCGATCAACCATCAGCGCCACTTCGCTGGCTACCCCGGGCAATCGCATGCGTTTGTGCGCGCAGGTCTGCCCAAACTCTTTTTCCAAAAGGTTTTCAACGGTATCGACAATCTCGTTCATCGTATAAGGTCGCTCATCTGCGATCCAATAAATCTGACCGTTCGCTTTTTCACTCAAAGCAGCCAAGATAAGGCCTTGGCAGAGGTTTTCAATATAAGACATCGAGCGTAGGTTGTCGCCTGATCCCACAATGGGTGCCTTACCATCGCATATCATTTTAAAAAACAAGGACTGCCTTTGAGGTTGATAGGGGCCATAAAACCAGGTTCCTCTTACAATAACCGTCTCTAGCTTTCCTGCTTTCTGAACCCCAATGATGTACTCTTCCATCTCCCGCTTTGCGCGACCGTAATGCATATAGGGGCGATACGGTGCGTTTTCATCAAACAAACACGTTTTATTCGAATTGCAGCCTACAGGGGAATTAGATGACATTGTCACCACGCGTTTCAATTTACACTTTTCCGCCGCCTTGTGGATATTCTTCGTGCATTCCACGTTCACGGTATAGAGATCTTGTATGCGCTTTGGGTGAATTAACCCCGCCAGATGGAATAAAATGCTCCCCTCTGCGCCAGAGCAAAAAAGCTCGCAATCATCCTCATCCCTTAAGTCGCCATAAAAATATTCCACCCGGGGAAATTTCTCCTTCAAGGCATCTACCTTTAAACCACGCTCAATAAAGGCACGTATCTTCAAATCTTTATTGAGCCCGCTTAAGGACTCCACTTCTGGGATTCCGTTAACGAGGGCATTCAGCAAACCATGCCCCAGCCAGCCAGACGCTCCCGTCACTAACACTAAATTATTGGGGAAATTCATTTAAAGATGTAATTTTTTATATTGGGGATAACAAATTCAAAGCGCCAATCTAGCTTTCTCCCGCTCTAAAGGCAACTTTTTTCATCCTACACATTAGCTCTTCGAGCACAACGAGACCAGAGCTGAGAGTTGTCCGCCAAAGATTCAACAACGTAATCGCTCCCCAAATAGCGATAAAACGTTTCTACAAGTAATCAACGCTGCTGGCATCAATAAGCGCTTCTGTATCCTCGTCTGAGAGCATTTTCTCTACATCCAGTAAAATTGTTTCATGATTCTCCTCTTTGGCAATTCCCACCACATAGTGGCTATGCTGGTGCTCCATCGGTAAATCCAAATGTTCGATATCTTCTTTGTTGATATGCGAAACAATACTCACAGCATCCACTAATAACCCGGCCAACACCAGGTTGTCTTCGCTCATTTTCTCTACTACTATAATGGTAGATTCGGCTGGAGAGCGCTCTGGCTTATGCATGCGAGCCCGTAGATCATAGACAGGAATCACTTTCCCCCTTAAGTTAATAATACCCTTTATATAATCACGCGTCTCGGGTATTTGGGTAATAGTCTGCCGTCCAATGATTTCCTTTACCTTTAAAATACTGATCCCATAACTCACTTGATCAACACGGAAAATGAGGTACTTGTTTCCCGCTGATCTTTTTTCAGAAAGCACGGAAGGCTCTGTAGTAACATGGGTTCTGCGCATACATTCAAAGGGGGTTAACGAATTCTATTCAAATAGTAAACAACAACTTACACTGATGCAACCCCATACCATTCAGATGCTTCACCAAAGAGCTCAGCAAGGTTCACACTATTATGTACTGGTATTTTCAATCGCTGACTTGTAAAATAAAAACCAATAACCCCTTGTAAATAAATGAATTCCGAAAAGTTGACTTTTGGCGTAATAGGCCTAGGCAATATCGGTGGCTTTTATGGAGCTAAACTTCAAAACGCTGGCTATTCAGTCACCTTTTTTGAAGAATACCACTACAAAGCCATTGAAAAAGAAAAGGTCCTTTCTGTAAAATCTCCTCAGGGTGATTTTCAAGTAGAACCGATTCATCTAACGAATGACTTAGCACAAATGCCTAAATGTGATTATGTTTTATTGACACTCAAAAGCCCTCAATTGGACAATAGTAGCATTTTATCCCAACTGCCTTCTTTTCTAAAACCAAATGGTGCTGTTCTCGTTATGCAAAACGGTTTTGGCACTGAAGAGAAAATTGAAAAATACATTAAACCAAGCCAAATCATCACCGCAGTCCCCTTTATAATCGTTCAGAGAACTTCCCCAAACCGCATCATGCACCTAGACTACGGGCTCATTTCCCTTGCCGACTATACCGTAAGCAACGAACCTGCAGGTATTAGCCCTCGACTGGAAAAACTCGAATCTATCCTTAAAAGCGCTGACATTGAATGCTCACTCGAGGAGGACTACCAAACCGTCCGTTGGCAAAAACTGCTATGGTACATCCCCTTTAACGCCCTTGCAGTTGTCCTCAACGCCAATTCCAAACAACTACTGACCAACGCAAATAGCTGTACCATGATTAACGAATTGATGCTGGAAATCGTTGCCGCGGCAAAATCCCAAGGCAGAGATATCTCCGAAGAGCTCGTTAACCAATGGATGCGTAGCACGCAACATATGGAGCCCTATCCTACCAGTATGAAAACAGATTTTGACTTAAAGCGCCCACTGGAAATTGAATCCTTAATAAAAGAACCCATCAGGCGTGCCAAAAGTCAAGGAGTCACTCTCCCCAAGATGGAATTTCTGTACAGCCAGCTTAAGTTCATAGAAGAACATTCTCTGGCCTTTGGGCAACTGGTTTAACGCAAACAGGCTATACTGTATCCCTTTAGTATCTCTTTCATGCGCAAGTTGATATCAAAAGATGAATTATGCTACTTTAAACTCGTCAATAACTTGTTTTTGTGAAAAATAGTTTAGATTAAGTCAGCGCCATGACCAAAAGACTATCTATACCAATCTACTTAGTAACGATATTTTTCTTCGCTATTTTCTTCCTTTGGCCAATATGTCAAGTGCTCACCGGTGCGTTCTACGACATCGATGGGAAATTCACATTCGCCTTCATACAGGAAGTCTTTAAAAATGAAGTTTACGTGGAGGGGCTTCGCAACGCTTTAGGCATCGCATTTTTCTCCACCCTCTTCGCCTTACTGATAGCGCTCCCATTAGCCCGTTTAGCGGATAAATACGACTTCCCCGGCAAACGCTTTTTCATGGCACTTGTTTTGCTGCCTATCATGCTCCCGCCTTTCGTGGGCGCAATTGGCATCAGACAGCTACTAAGCCCCTACGGCTCTGTTAATGTCATCCTACAAAAGATAGGACTCCTGGCCCCCCATGAGTACATCAACTGGCTGGGCGAAGGTCAATTCTGGGGCATCATCATCGTAAACGCCCTTAGTCTTTATCCCATCCTTTATTTAAATGCAGTTGCCTCCCTGGCTAATGTTGACCCCGCGTTGGAAGAAGCTGCCCAAAATCTTGGCTGCCATCGTTTTCGCAAATTCTTTAAAATCACCCTCCCGTTAATTCGCCCGGGTCTCTTTGCGGGATGCACCATTGTCTTCATCTGGTCGTTCACCGAACTGGGTGTTCCGCTTATATTTGACTACAGTCGCGTCACATCTGTACAAATTTTTCACGGCCTTAAAAACCTAGGCAACGACCCTTTCCCTTACGCCCTTGTTGTCGTCTTATTCATGCTTTCCCTTATGGTATACGCTATGGGCAAAGGTCTATTCGGCCGAAATCCATTCACGATGATGGCCAAAGCCAATCAGGCGAAATCCACACAATTTCTTGGCCCTTGGGGAAAACTGTGGTGCTTCTTAGCATTTAGCACAGTCATCTTTTTTGCGCTCCTGCCGCATATTTCTGTGATCTTGATTTCGTTTTCATCAGACTGGTATCAATCCATCCTCCCCTCTAGCTGGACGCTCGGTAATTATGAAATTGCCCTGGGCAGCCACTACACGCTGCCTTCCATCAAGAACAGTTTATTCTACTCGGGTTGCGCAACATTACTAAACGTTTTTCTGGGCATCGGTATCGCCTTCGTAATCGTAAGATCAAAGCTCCCGGGCCGCAATATACTTGATGCCGTAGCAATGCTCCCGCTCACAGTACCGGGTATCGTCATGGCATTCGGCTATCTTGCCATGAGCCAAGAGGGTAACTTTTTCTCTTTCCTTAATCCGGTTGAAAACCCTACCGCACTCCTGATTATAGCTTACGCTGTCCGCAAACTTCCGTTCATGGTGCGCTCTGCCATATCCGGTCTTCAGCAAATCAGTAGCACGTACGAGGAAGCCGCCCAAAACCTCGGTTGCTCCCCTTTAAAATCGAGCGTCAAGATTACCATCCCACTTATCCTTGCCAACCTCATGGCCGGTGGCTTGTTGGTCTTCTCCCAAACAATGCTCGAAGTATCCGACTCTCTTATTCTGGCTCAAAAGCAGCAATTTTACCCGATCACAAAAGCCATTTACGTGCTCATGAATTTGCTCGGCGATGGGCCTTTCATTGCTTGCGCATTAGGCGTGTGGGCAATGGCTTTTCTTGCCGTCACTATCGTGGGCGCTTCCTTACTCTTAGGGAAGAACCTCGGCTCCATCTTCAAGGTTTAACAACAGTAACTACGCTTCAACGCGAGCCATAGCAGCAACGGTCACCCGCTGGGCAACAATTTCAGCTCGGATATTCCCAGGCGCAAATCGATAGGCTTTCAGAGCCACTTTTTGCGCATTTTCCACATGGCCACTTGCAAGCCACGCCTCTGCTAAATCCAACAAACCTTCCACATGAGATGGCTCTTGATCGCACACGGTCTCATAAAGATGTAATGCCGTTGTCTTCAAGCCAAGCATCTGGGCAAGCTTGCCTAAACGTCTGGTGTAATAAAGATTTTCAGGAAAAGCATCTCTCAAGCGCTCCAGTACAGCTAACGCCTTATAGGGCTTCTTTTTCCAAAAAAGCAGAAACCAGCCCCAATGCGTTACACCAACCAGTTTATCCCGCCATCGACGGGTAACTCCTTTTTGCGATAATTGTTTTTCGCGAGCTTCTTCTAGCAACACACGCAAAGCTAAGCACCCGGGCTCTTTGGATAATAAGAAGTGGAGCGTCTCTATCGCGTAATCATAATCTTTCGTTAAAAGGGCTTTCCTCGCACGAGCGGCGAAATCCTGCAACAGTGAATCAAGAGCTTCTATTTCAACCTCTTCTACCATGATACCTACAAATTAAAATCCGATTGAATCGCATCTAACAACGATTGCATTGCTTGATTAACGCTTTGTTCATCTTGCCCTTCCACAAGTAACCTTAGCTTGGGCTCTGTTCCCGAATAGCGGATCAGAAGTCGACCTTCTTGGCCAAAGAAGTTTTCCCATTTAGCACGAGCTTGATTGAGTGCCTCTAGCGTCTCCAAGGGCTTTTTTTCCGCAACAACAACGGCTGCTGCTTTATGCGGGAAAAGGGGTATTTCACACGCTAACTGACTCACGCTTTTACGCTTGTCTCGCATAATACTCATAAACATCAATGCCGCAAATAGACTATCCCCGCTCATGCAATGGCCAAAAAAGATCAAGTGCCCAGAGCTCTCTCCGCCAAAATCGGCTTTCAGTTCAAGCATCTTGTAAGCAACATTTCTATCCCCCACATCTACACGGGCGACCCTTCCTCCTGCTTTTCTAATCGCTTTATCTAGGCCTAAATTACTTTGTACCGTTGTCACAAGCGTTTTGCTCCCCGGGCTTTCCATATCGATCAAATACTTGGAAATCACACCCATGACAACTTCCCCGGGCACCACGTCCCCATGTTCATCGCATATTAATAGCCGATCCCCATCCCCATCATGCGCGATCCCGATATCCGCACTGTGCTCCATCACCGCCGATCGACAATGCTGGGGAAACTCACTTCCCACACAATCATTTATATTATTGCCATCTGGCTGATCTCCGATTGCTATAACCTCTGCGCCAAAGGAGCGCATCACCTCGGGGCTGATCCCTGCCATCGCTCCGTTCGCCGCATCTACAACAATTTTTAAGTTGTGAAAATAAGTACTAGAAAACAAGCTAAGAAAGGTCTTTGCGTATAAGTCTGCTCCATCCAATGATTGGATCTCGCCATCACCTGATATTACAGGCACTTCAATTGCCCCTAACCTCTCTTCAATTGCACGTTCTTCTTCGCGAGACAGCTTCATCCCGCTTTTATTAAAGAATTTTAATCCGTTATCACTCGCCGGATTATGCGATGCAGTGATCATGACCCCCATGTCCGCATCTAGCCCGTCTACCAATAAAGATACTCCCGGTGTCGGCAACACACCCAAACGAACGATCTCGACTCCATCTCCTGCTAACCCATAAATAAAGTGGTTCTCTATTGCTTGCCCTGAAGCTCGGGTGTCACGCCCTATAATAACTTTTACTTTCTCCCCCTCACTGCGTTCTTTTACAAAATGCTTAATCGCCACTCCAAGCTTTTTGACAAAAGCTTCCGTAAAGAAGGTTGATCCATATCGCCCTCTTATTCCATCTGTTCCAAAATAATCCAGATTCATAACGGTTTATGATTTGTGCAGAGGTGGCTTTTTGATCTGCAGAGGCAGTCTGGTTCCCCTAATATCAACACACAGATCTTGGCTAGCGGCATACGCTTTTTTAATCAGTGCGCTTCCTATGGCTTTGCCGATCATGGGGGAAAAACTTCCGGAAAGCACGCGCCCAACAAGCTCATCTCCGGAAAACACTTCCGCTCCTTCTCGTGCTATGCGGCGATCATCTAAAATGTAAAAGACAACGGTCTGGGTTACCCCTGCGTTCAAATTTCGTGTCTCTAAGGCCATGCGGCCAATAAAATCATTTTTCTTACCCCATTTAATGACCCATTCTAAGCCCGCTTCAAGAGGGCCAACGGTCTCGCTGATCTCATGCCCATAGAGAGGGTATCCTGCTTCAAGCCTTAAACTATCCCGTGCGCCTAATCCTGCCAAAATCAACCCCAAGGATTTACCTTTTTCATAAATGAGTTCGGCAAGCATACCTCCTTCATCCCAAGGGCAATAGAGCTCAAAACCGTCCTCTCCCGTATAACCGGTACGGCTCACCAATACTTCTATTCCATCTATTTCCGCTTTCTCCACATGGAATCGTTTCAAGTGCTTCCATTCCTTACTCGTAACTGCTTCCAAAATTGCTTGTGCCTTCGGCCCCTGTAATGCCAACAAGGCGTATTCCATGGACACGTCTTTTATAAGGCAATCGAAAGAAACACTCTGGTCAAGCATCCAAATAATGTCTTTCTGAGCATTGGAGGCATTTAAGCATACCATGTATTCTGCGATATTGAGGCACGTTACAATCACATCATCAATGACTTCCCCGTTTTCATTGCACATTAACGAGTATACTGCTTTTCCAGGCTTAAGGTTGCTGATAGCATTCGTCATAATATAGTCTAAAAACATCCCGGCCTGCGAACCTCGCACCAGGACTTCGCCCATATGGCTTACGTCAAATAACCCGGCTTGTTCACGCACTCCTTTATGTTCTTCAATAATAGAGGTATATTGTACCGGCATCTGCCAACCGGCAAAGGGAACAAATCTTGCCCCGTGTCGTTCATGAAATTCATGTAAGGGAGTTTTACTAAGGGTCTCAGTCATGTTTTATCTTGAAGATGGGATCGTTTAAGCCAATAATAAAGCATATAAATATGAATTACGGAAATCATTTTTTCCCGCTTACGTGCATTTTTTTTGTAAAATAAAATGTTAAATCTTGTCATTGCCATCGTTTGCACTATTAGCATCTCTGCATTCTGTTCTCTCCTCGAAGCGATCACGCTGAGTGCGTCTGCCGCAGACATCGAAGACTTAAAACGAACGAATCCTGTTCGTGGAAAAAAAATGTACCATTATAAAAAGGACATAGAAGAGACCAGCTCTGCCATTCTTGCCCTTAACACCATTGCCAATACTTTAGGTGCTGTCCTCGTTGGGGGTCTAGCCACCCAGATCTTTGGTGACGATAGTTTACTATACTTCTCCATCGGTATGTCTTTAGGTATTTTGCTCTTTTCAGAAATTATCCCCAAGAACATAGGCGTCATTTACCGCCATGGCCTTCTGGATTTTGCTGTCCCGGCAATTCGCCTGGTGCGATTGGTTATGCTGCCGATTTCAAGGGCCTGTAAACTAGCGGTGCGTTTATTGGTGCCGGGCAAAAACATCATGCACACCTCCGACAAGGAAATCATTCTCTTAGCGGATAAAAGTACGCTTGAAGGAACGATGTCACCAACAGAGAGAGCTCTCATTACTAACGCTTTAGGCCTGGATAATCGTGTTATCAGCGAAATCATGACACCGCGTACCGTTGTCACCGCCCTAGAGGATTGCATGTCTCTAGAGGATGTCCTGCGTGAGTACCCCAATATCCCCTTTGCTCGCATGCCCGTTTATGAAGAGGACATCGATAATGCCATTGGCATCATCCGTCGTCGGGATATTCTAAAAGCTCACTCCGAAAAGAAGACGCAAGTTCAGGTAAAATCGCTCATGCATAAGGCTCTTTTTCTCCCGGAAACGGGCACCTTGGCTGCAGCGCTTAAGGAATTTCTAAAAGCACATCAGCAAATTGCCATTATTGTAGATGAATTTGGCTCTTTTGCGGGTGTCCTCACGATTGAAGACGTCATGGAAAACATCCTGGGTGAGGAAATCTTCGAGAAAGACGATGTGGCCGTCAATATGCGCGAATTCGCCCGTCATAAGAAAAAACTGGAAGATAAATCCGGCCAAAATTGATCGTCCGCCATCCTTGATCAATAGTAGGGAAAAATACCGCGAAAATTATTAGATTGATCCCGTTGTATATTTCGCATATATATGGTTCATTCATTAGGAAGAAATCTATTATAACCTATCAGAAAATACTAAACTCTATTCATCATGCCAGATTTTGAAGACAATACGGGTAAAGAGAAAAAGAAATCTCACCCAAGTCATTACTACGAACCAGGTACCGAAGCAAATTCTTCAGGCGAACACAATAAAGAACATAAACCGTCCCAACCGTCTTCGGCTCAAAAATCTAATTTACGTTCTCGTTGGAAGCCCGCCAAGCGGGCCTCTAACCAGCCGCATCAAGATGAGCGTCCTCCGGCAAAATCGGAAGACCTCCACATTCCACAAAAGAATTTCATTGAGGAAGTCAGTGAATTCCAAAAGGAACACCCGGAAGCAGTCACTAATCCTGAATCACTTTTCAATGAGGACGACTCATCAGAAGAAAAACCTGCTTACGTTCAGCGGGATCGCCCTTCCTATGATCGCAAACCTCGTCAACCACGAGAAGCACGCGAGCCAAGAGAACGGGAAGACTACCCAAGGCAAGCCCCTAGGGAACGCCAATCGCGGGAAAGAGACGAATATTCAAGGGATGACCAGCAACAGCCCGACCGCGAGCGTCGTTCTAACCGTAATCGCCAACCACGAGAAAGGGAGGAGCGTTCAGCGCAGTCTTCAAGGGATGATCAGCCTGGCCGCGAGCGCCAATCCAACCGTGAACGCCAACCTGGCAGAGAACATCACCACAAAAGGCAGCCGCAACGCCCAAGCAACTTTTTCCAATTTGTAAAAGCAACTTTCTTTAAGCTCATTGGGCGTAAGGAAAAGGAAGAAGAGAAGCAGTATCGCCCTTATGATCAACGTAGAAGGCGCCCTTATTCCTCTCGCAAACAAGGTGGCGGGCCTAGAAAGAATTATAACCGTCCGAATAATCGCGATCGTTCTGGCGACAGGCATAAACCAGATGGGCATAACCGTCCTCCACGTAAGCAACAAGGCCCTGACGCGAACTAATCAAGAAATCTTAAATATTTCATTTGCCGACCACCTTATTTTAATTTGTAATTCTTCCCATGGATGTTGTGCAAATTATTGGTGGAAATCCGTTGTGGGGTACGGTTAATGTTAGTGGCGCGAAAAATGCCTGTTTACCCATTTTTGCAGCCACACTGCTAACGGAAGAAACGTGTGTTATTGAAAATGTGCCTAACTTAAGCGATGTTCGCTTCATGGCTCAAATACTGGAGCATTTAGGAGCAGAGGTTGCGGAAACGGTACCGGGCACTTGGGAAATCACAGCAAAAAACATTACACATAAGGCTCCTTACAATTTGGTTCGCCAAATGCGTGCGTCTGTTTGCCTCATGGGGCCTTTACTTGGCAGACTACGCCAAGCTATCGTCTCTTTACCGGGCGGTTGCATCATCGGGCAACGGCCTATTGATCTCCACCTCAAGGGCTTTTCCAAATTGGGTACTTCTGTCAATATCAACAATGGCTACGTCTATCTCGATGGTATTGGCGGCATGAAGGGCTCTGATATCTTTTTAGGGGGTCGCCATGGCAGCACAGTAACAGGAACCGCAAACCTTATTATGGCCGCTGTTCTTACTCCGGGAACAACGCGTATCGATAGCGCCGCTTGTGAGCCGGAAATCGAAGATCTTTGCCAAATGCTACTCTTGATGGGGGCAAAAATTGAGGGCCTAGGCACGCATTACCTCACGATTCATGGGGTAGAAAAACTAAATGGCTGCCGTTACAGCGTCTGTGGGGATCGTATTGAAGCGGGTACGTTCATCATTGCCGGTCTTTTAGGCAAAAATGACATTACGGTAAAGGGCACTGAAGTACGCCACATGCGTTCTCTTTTACATAAACTCGAAGAAGCCAATGCGGATATCACAATCATTGATTCGCAAACCGTCCGTGCTCGTGGTTCTTTAGATCGCCTCAAACCATTGGAAATCATTACGCTTCCTTTCCCGGGTTTTCCGACAGATTTGCAGGCTCAAATGACAACGCTTATGGCACTCACGCCAGGTATCAGTATTGTCACCGAGCGTATTTATCCAAATCGTTTCATGCATGTTCCGGAGTTACTTCGCATGGGCGCAAATATCTCTATTGAGGGTGCTAGTGCGATCATAAATGGGGTAAATCACCTTTCTGGCGCCCCTGTTATGGCATCAGACCTTCGGGCAAGTGCTGCTTTGGTTCTCGCTGGCTTAATAGCTCAGGGAGAGACCTGGATTCAGCGCATCTACCACCTGGATCGTGGTTATGAAAATATTGATAACAAACTGCGTTCCCTAGGTGCCGTCATTAACCGCATGGCAGACAAGGATATGCCCGCGCACGTTGCTTAACATTCTCATTTTATGGAAACGTCTAGCCCCTCTCTTCAAAGCGAAACCGGCACAACTTTTCTTCAAAGTGCGTTAGCTAACAACCACCCTCATGCGGAAAATCAACTCCGCCCGCTTTCTTTTGATGATTTTACCGGCCAAAGGCGTTCCCTGGAACGCCTAAAAGTCATGGTCGGCGCGGCTAAAGCGCGCGAGGATGCCCTTAATCATATCTTGCTAAGCGGTCCCCCTGGCCTGGGCAAAACCACGCTTGCCTGGATTCTTGGCAATGAACTGGGGACTAATGTCCGTATCACTTCAGGCCCTGTTATAGAAAAGCCGGGAGATTTAGCTGGCCTGCTCACAAACCTCGAAAAGGGCGATATACTCTTTATTGATGAAATACACCGCATGCCCAAAACAGTCGAGGAATACCTTTACTCCGCTATGGAGGACTTTCGTATCGATATTATGATCGATCAAGGCCCTAATGCACGCAGCATCCGTCTCAACATTCCTCAGTTCACGCTCATCGGAGCCACCACCCGCACTGGCCTCCTTTCCGCCCCATTACGGAGCCGTTTTACCCTACAAACGCGCTTGGATTATTACAACAAGGAGGATCTCACAAAAATCATTCTCCGCAGTTGCAACCTCCTCGATGTCCCTATAGACAATGATGCTTCCCTCGAAATTGCCGCTCGCGCCCGCGGCACACCCCGTATTGCAAACAATCTGATTTATTTTACGCGTGACTATGCTCAACAAAAGGGCAAAGGTACCATCACAAAGCCTTTAGCCATTGCAGCCCTCGAACTATTGGAAATCGATGCCCAGGGCCTCGATGAAATGGATAAACGTATCCTACGCGTCATGGCAGAAAACTACAAAGGCCGTCCCGTTGGGCTAAATACAATTGCTATAGCGGTTGGTGAAGAAACCCATACCCTCGAAGAAGCCCATGAGCCCTATCTCATCCAAGAGGGCTATCTGCAGAGAACACCCCAAGGACGCATTCTTACCCCTAAAGCCTGGCAAATCATGAACATGACACCGCCAAGCGATTCTCAACAGGCTCATTTTCTTTAAGCTTTGTTTCGCAACAGTACAGTCAATTTACGCTATACCTATCGTCAAACCACTCCACCAATTTTCAGTCTCTGTCGTTGATGTAGTTGTGGCGTTATTATTATCGCTGACAACTTCTAACTTCTCTTCAGTTTGCAGAGGCACTAAATCTTCCGTTGGTTCACTATAATATTGTCTTATTTGATAAGCAACCAAAGACCCCGCCAGCGTTGAGAGAAGAAGTAAGCATACGATCGCGCCCATTGATCCAACAAGCACCGGTGCCAGCCCGCATAATCCCATAAGTACTACCGTTGACATTGCAACCAGCAATCCAGCTGCTGCTCCCTTAGCCATTGCGATCGCACCATCAACACTACCATTTTCAAGCAAGTATATAGCGGCCTTGTATCCACCTAAAGCTCCTGTAGCGCCACCCAGTTTTTCCACTAAGCCGAATGTCCACCACGAATCCAAAGCGCTGCCGAGTTCCTTACCTAAATAATATCCTGCAATGGCTCCCATCGCTCCTACGGCAAATTTCACTAATGCGCTGTACTCAGACTTTTTCTTATCCGAAATCGTTCTTTCCGTGATCTTCTTTTCAGAATCGTAGCCCATTGTCCAATTATACGCTGAACCAATCTTACCGCCCGCCCAGCTCATCCAGCCTTCCGAGTTTGATGTCGTTGTAACATTATTCGTATTTTCAGTAACGTTTTCCTTGATTGCAGGTGCAGTATATTGCCTTATTTGATAAGCAACCAAACCACCCACCAGCGTTGAAAGAATAAGCAAGCATACAATCGCGCCCATTGATCCAGCAAGCACCGGCGCTAGCCCGCACAATCCCATAATCACTACGGAAGCCATGCCGACAAGCAGCCCAGCAGCCATACCCTTAGCAATTGCAATTGTTCCATCAATACTACCGTTTTCAAGCAAGTATATAGCAGCCTTGTACCCACCTATAGCTCCTGAAGTAGCGCCTATTGTTTTCGCCAAACCAAAGGTATACCAATTATCTAAATAGCTACCTACTTCTTTACCTAAAAAATACCCTGCAACGGCACCTACTGCCCCTACCGTATACCTTACAAATGGACTATATTCAGACTTTTTCTGATCCGAAACGTTTCTGTCTGTCAGCTTTGTTTCAGAAGTATTGCCCACTGTCCAGTTATAAGCCGAACTAATCTTACTACCTGCCCAGCTCATCCAGCCCTCTTGCTCCGGCGTTGTTGTAACGATACTTGTTTCTTCAATAACTTGTTCTTGGACTTCTACTTCATTGATGTTGTTATCATTCTCTATTCCTGCCAAAGAAAGTTCTCCACCCATTAATTGACTCATAAACGCTTCTTTGTCAAAATCGTCAAAACCTTTCTCTCCCATGTCAAACCCTGATGACTCCAAGAAAAGTAAAGCGTGCATTAATTGAATTTTAAATGCTTCGGCATCTACCTCATCATCTTCATTAATAGCCATTTCTATAGTATTAAAGAAGTAGATATTATTCATTAATTTATCTTTAAATGCTTCTACATTCTCAGCACCATCAGTCACACTCTCTACTGTTTGCAACAAAAGCACTGTCTGCATCAAGGAACATACTTTCTCCTGAATAGCGTCCTCATCCATAGTCTTTCCTAGTGACTCTAAAAGACTAGCAGTATGCTGCAACTTAAACAGCATCTCATCTTCACTTATAGGCCCATCAACGAAATCAAACTCAATTTCCTTATCTTTAAATTCAACCAGAATTTTTCTAGCTTCAACTTTCTTGTTTTCCACTTCGATTACTCGATTTTCAAGCTTTGTAGTGACAGGGCTTCCAAATACCCAATCATAAAGAGCGCTTGCCCCTTTTTTTAAGCTATGACAAATTCCCCATTCGCTATTATTTAATATAATAGATTTGGTATTCTTGTCATTAACAGTCGTTTCCTTTTTTTGTTCAAAAGGCACATTTGTTTGCCCAAAAGGTACGTTTGTTTGCCCAAAAGGAGTTCTTGTTTGGCCAAAGGGAGTTCTTGTTGTATTTTGCATATTCTTGATTTATTTAAAGTTTATTAATGATTTATCTGAAAAGTTTATACATTTACTTAACATATTTATATTAATTATAGTATTTAATTATAGTATTATGTTAATAAATAAATATAATGTCAATTTAAAAATTAATTTAATTATAAATAAATCAACAAGATGAATAAAGATCAATGGTATATATTAAAGCCTTACTATCTTAAAGCTTTACCAAAAGATTTTGTCCCACTATACTGCCCCTCTAATGAATGCGCTAAATATCATCAAACAGGGTACAGACACCTTGATCGGGGAAGAGGATTTAAAAAGCAAAATGGCTTCTAATAAGCCATTACGGGTCAAATTAGGCGTAGACCCTACTCGCCCTGACCTCACTTTTGGCCATCTAGTCGTATTCAATAAATTGCGCCAATTTCAGGAGCTTGGGCACCAAGCTGTCTTGATTATAGGGGATTACACAGCTATGATAGGCGATCCTTCAGGTCGTTCCGCCACCCGTCCGGTGCTATCTACGGAAGAGGTTCAAATAAACGCCAAAACTTATCTCGACCAGGTTTTTAAGGTTCTGGATAAGGATAAAACCGAAGTTCGCTATAATAGTGAATGGTTTAAGGATATGACGTTTGCGGACTCCTTAAACTTGGCACGCAAAATGACCGTTGCCCGCATGCTCGAAAGGGACGATTTTTCCAAGCGCTATCAACACAATACCCCCATTTCGATTGTAGAGTTCCTCTACCCGCTCGTCCAAGGCTATGATTCTATAATGGTTCAGGCAGACGTTGAGCTCGGCGGCACCGACCAGCTTTTCAACCTACTCGTAGGCAGGATCTTACAAAAGGATGCCGGCATGTCTGAGCAAGCCGTTATCTGTATGCCCCTGCTCGTTGGCTTAGATGGCGTGCAAAAGATGTCGAAAAGCTATGATAATTACATTTCTTTTAATGATACGGCTAAGGATATGTTTGGTAAAATCATGTCTATTAGCGATGACACCATGTGGGTTTATTACGAATTACTGCTTTTAAAGACACCTCATGAAGTCGAGCAACTCAAAGACGCTCACCCCATGGCCATGAAAAAGGCGCTCGCCCAGGCACTTGTTTCCCGTTTTTATTCACCGGAACAAGGAGCTCATGAGCTCGCCCAATTCGAATCTGTCTTCTCTAAAGGAAACTTACCGGAGGATATGCCTGAGTTTAGCTTTGCTAGCCTATCGCCTGAGCTCACAATGAATTTAATTGATCTGATTGCCGCAACTCAATTATTCCCGAGTAAAAAAGAAATTAGGAGGCTGCTAGAGCAAGGTTCCGTTAAAGTCGATAATGAAAAGGCAACGGATCCGTTTATGCCAATCGAAGTAACCCAAGACGCTCATATTTTTCAGATTGGAAAAAGAGTCTATTTCAAGCTACTTCCCTAAGCGCCCACATTCACACAAAAGATTTATCCTCGCCATCCTTTACACCTTCATCAATATTAGATGAGAGAAAGGAATCTCCAACCGTTTCCTGTTGTCATGAAGTTATTTCAGACCATAAAACACTTTTTCCCTATACTTTGCGCGTTCAAAGGGTATTCATTACGCAAACTTAAGGCAGACGCAAAAGCGGGCTCTACGGTATCTTTACTCGATTTCCCCCAAGGGATGGCATATGCTTTATTAGCCGGCTTCCCCGTCACCTTCGGGATCTATGCCTCAGCCATTGGTTCGATTTTGGGCCCTATTTTTGCCAGCTCGCGCTACCTGATGCTCGGGCCAACAAACGCCACGGCCGCTCTTATTTTGAGTGCTTTTCTAGCGCTAGGTCTCCCTCCGGAAATAGCGATCATCGCCCTTCCCACGCTCGTCCTCATGGTCGGCGTTGTTCTCATCCTTGGCTCTGTACTGCGGCTTGCTGCTCTTACGCAATATGTTTCCATGAGTGTTGTTTCGGGCTACATAACCGCAGCCGCTCTCCTCATTATAATCAACCAGCTAGACCAGGCAACAGGCCTCCATATCCCCAGAGAACCAACTTTTTTTACTGCTTTTAGCGAGATCATCAAACAGGTCGGGGTCATTCAAATCCCTTCTGTGTTGATTTCAATATTTACAGCACTCGTGTACATCGCGCTGAAAAAAGCCCGCCCACATTGGCCTAACATCATTTTAGCCATCTTGTTAAGCGCTCTTTTAGGGTCTGTGATGTCCCAATTTAAAATATCCGTAGAGTTTTTGGACGCATTTCCTCCGGGGCATTGGCCTCTCTCTATTCCCGAGTTTACGTTTGAGTTGATTAGCCGCTTGGGGGCTACGGCCTTTGCAATCGCTTTCCTGGTTATCCTAGAGAGTTCTTCTATTTCAAAAACCCTTGCCGCCCAATCGGGAGAAAGAATCGACCTCAATCAACAAATGCTGAGCCTCGGTTTCGCCAACTGCGCTAGCGCGTTTGGTTCTGGAATGACGATTTCCGGCTCACTCACCCGTTCTTCTCTTAATCGAGCCAGTGGCGCGCAAACTCCCTTGTCCAGTATTATAAGCGGCACGCTTTTGGTCATTGGCGTATTACTCTTAGGACCCTTCATCGGCCATATTCCCACTGCCTCGCTTGCTACCATTGTTATTATAGTGGGCTGCTCTTTAATTAACATAAAACACATCGGCGCCATCATCAAATCAACCCGATCCGATGCGACTGTCTTTCTGGTAACATTTTTTTCCGGTCTGCTCTTTCCGTTAGACCAAGCTATATATATAGGAGCCGCATCGTCTATTATACTCTTTCTCAAAAAGGTCAGTAAACCGCAACTTATTGCCTACTCCTTTAATAGCCACGGTGAGCTTACAGAAAAAACCAAAGGCTCGGGCGAACCCGAAATTCCCGGCATCTCTATTGTACATGTTGAAGGAGATCTTTTCTTCGGTTCTTCTGATATTTTCCTAGACCAAGCCAGGCTACTCTACGAAGATCCTAGCATCAAAGTGATTATTTTGCGAGTGCGCAACGCCCATCATATTGACGCTACAAGCGTCATGGCCATTGGCGATCTTGCTCGATTCGCCAGAGAGAAGGATAGAGATCTGATTATCAGTGGCGCAGGACATGATTTTGAGCGCGTCTTAAAAAACTCTGGCATCTACGACATTATAGGCGAAAATAATTTTTTCCCCAATAAACCCAAAAACCCAAATCTCTCCACCAAAGAGGCACTTAAGCGTGCCCAGGAAATTATTGGTCAAGAGACCGCAAATATTCACTTATTTACGGCCCCCCATGACACGAGATCTCCACTCGTCAAAACGGTTCAAAAGGTAACGCAACCTCCGTTTAAAAAATCCTAGTCAACTTACCGGCCAGCTGTATTTTCCAGCAAAGCTGCAGCCTCGTGGTCAACGAGCCATGTCACTTTCGTATTCAACGTTCGGAGCAATTGGGATGGGTGTTTCTTCACAGCTATAGCCCCCTCCAAAACCTCTTTCAAAACAGACGCTTTATTTGATCCTGTCACAACAATCACCACATGTGCGCATTTCCCCAATCCTTCAGGGGTGATGCTGAGCCGCCATCCTTTACCCGGAACATCAATCGCGGCGAAATTTTCTCCGCAGGGTTTTTCCAACAACAAGCTCCCTGGGAAAATAGAAGCGGTATGGCCGTCTTCCCCCATGCCTAAAAAACAGATATCAAACGTAGCATCATCGCCAAATTGCTTTTGCCAGGCTTGCCCATAAGCCTTTGCGGCATCTTGAGGCGCTAAATCAACCGGCCATGGTAATTTATGCGCGCCCTCAATACCAAGAGGCGCTAACAGCATACGATCCGCATTACCAAAATTACTCTCCTCACTGGAAAGCGGCACACAACGCTCATCGCTCACAGACCAAACAACATTCTTAAAATCATCTGAATCAAAGTGCCCTTGTTTGACCGCCCAGGCGTAAAAAGCCTTCGGGGTGCTTCCTCCAGTCAACCCTACCGTTACTTTTTTATTACAGGCCTCTTTGAGTAAAATGTCTTTAATCGCATTAAATACACCTTCCTGGTCCAAGATTTTGATATATTCCGACATGCTATCGTTGTGATTAAATTTTTGCTAATGCGTTAGTTGTTATCGCTTAAACTTTGTTTTGATCAAGTCTCGCATAGCTTCTGCCAGCTCTTGATTCTCAAACTTTTGAATAATCTCTTCAAAGAACCCGAATACAAGCAACTCTTCCGCCTGTTGTTTCTTGATCCCCCTGCTTTGAAAGTAAAATAGCTCACTAGGGTTAATCATACTGGAAGTAGCCCCATGTGAACATTTAACATCGTTTGCCTCAATCTCCAATCCGGGCAGCGAATTAGATTGCGCAGTCGGGCTAAGCAACAGATTGCGATTTGTTTGATAAGCGTCCGTTTTTTGCGCATTAGGCTCTACTCGAATAAGACCCGCAAAAATTGTTCTGGCGTTATCTAACAGTGCGTTTTTATAAAGTAGATCAGAAACCGTGTTCGGCGCTTCATGCGATTGGTAGGTACGTTGATCTATCTCTTGCTCATTATTCGCGACCGTTAAAGAATACATCTTAACATGCGCGCCTTCACCTTGAATATGGGTCTTTGCTTCTGTTCGCGCAGTCGAGCCCCCAAGATTCAATGAAGTTGATTTGAGCTGGGCATTCTTATCTGCCACGTTGTCATTAATTTGCAAAGAAAGCGTATTCTGGTTCCAATTTTGAACAGATTTATAAAACACATCCGCGCCTTCCTTGGCGATAATCGTTGCCAGACCGCAGGAAAAGGCTTTACTCTCCTTATTTTCGGATTGAAATACATCGATTAAGTTTGCCTTAGCCCCTTCTTCCGCAATCACAAGCGTGTGAGGGAAAAGAGCGCCTTGATCCGCCACAGACCAATGATACGAAATCAACGGTTCTTCTATCACTACATTTTTAGGAATATAAAGAAATGTACCTTCGCGGAAAAAGGTGGCATGTAGGTTAAAGAACTTATCCGAACCGATCGTTCCATAATTTTTCAGAAGATAAGGTTTCAATAAATCCACATCCTCCCTAATCGCTTCACTTAAGGGCTTCCAGCGAACACCTTGTTTGACCAGCTCTTCAGGCAAGCTTTTGAAGCAGATAGTGTAATCGTCCGCGAAAACCATTTTTCCGGCGAAAGAAGAAATAAAATTAGAGCGCTCTTCCAGCGTCTCTTCTATAGCGGGATCTAATTTTCCAGGCAAAGCATATTGAGCAAGCTCAAATTTTGTAGATCTTGAAAAGCGCCAGGTTTCATCCTTTGGTTTAGGAAACGGCAAAGCCTGATAAATCTCCCAACTCTTTTGCTTCTCCCCGTAAAGCCACGGGCAAATCGCATGATAGGATGATACATGAGACTGAAATGTCTGTAACTGCTCTAGCTTTAGCATGCTCGTCATTGATGTTTTGGCATCTTGTGATATAACCATTTTGAAAATTTTTTTATATATATTGTTGTATAAGAAACTATCCGACTGAGCCTTCCATCTCCATCTCGATCAACCGCTTGAGCTCAACGCTGTACTCCATAGGAAATTCGCGAACCAAATCGTTCACAAAGCCGTTTACGGCCAAGCTCATGGCCTCCGCTTCCGAAAGACCGCGTTGCATCATGTAGAAAATCTTCTCCGAATCTATCTTAGAGACACTGGCTTCATGCTGTACCGAGTTATGATCTCCCTGCACGGTAATCGCCGGATAGGTATCGGTACGGCTAGTCGCGTTGATCAATAAGGCATCGCACTCCGTATTGTTCTTACAATTCTTTAAATGCTTGGGAATGCTGACCATGCCACGATAGGTAGAACGGCCTTCTCCGATGCTTATCGATTTAGCGATAATGTTCGAAGTTGTTTCATCTGCCACGTGGATCATTTTAGCACCGGTATCTTGGTGTTGGCCATTGTTTGCAAGTGCAATTGAAAGCACCTCTCCGCGAGCCCTGCGACCTTTGAGAATAACCCCAGGATACTTCATCGTCAAACGAGACCCAATATTACAGTCGATCCAGCGCACTTCTGCGTCTTCCATAGCCATGCCGCGTTTGGTCACGAGATTGAACACGTTATTAGACCAATTTTGCACCGTAATGTATTGCAGCTTCGCACCCTTAAGGGCCACGAGTTCTACTACCGCACAGTGCAGCGTAGCCGTCTCAAACTTAGGCGCAGTACAACCTTCCATATAAGTCACCTCAGCGCCTTCATCAACAATGATCAAGGTACGCTCAAATTGGCCAAACATTTCCGCGTTAATTCGGAAATACGCCTGCAGGGGCTGCTTCACCTTCACGCCCTTTGGCACATAAATAAAACTGCCTCCACTGAAAACAGCACTATTCAGAGCGCTAAACTTGTTGTCCCCAGTCGGTATCACTTTGCCAAAATACGGCTTGAAGATCTCAGGATACTTCATAAGGCCTTCTGTAGAGCCTACAAAGATAACCCCTTCTTTCTCCAAACTTTTTTGCATATTGGAATAAGCGGCCTCACTATCAAACTGCGCTTCCACGCCCGCAAGAAACTTACGTTCTTGCTCAGGAATGCCCAGGCGTTCAAAGGTTCTTTTTACATCTTCCGGCACCTCATCCCATGAACGTGTTGGCTTGCTTCCTTGAGAGAGATAATAACGTATTTTTTCAAATTCAATATTATCGAGATCTTTGGATGCCCAGTGAGTTGGGATCGGTTTACTGAGAAAGACATCAAGCGCTTTATGTCGATGCTCCCGAATCCAATCTGCTTCTTCTTTAATATCTGAAATGTAATCAATCGTGTCATGGGTCAAGCCGAAGCCCGCATCATGCTTATACTTAACATCATAATGAAAGTAGCCCTTGGAACGATCTATATCAACGGGATTTGGTGTACTCATACTACAATATTAATTCGAGTTCGCCAGTTCTTGTTTCACCCAATCATATCCTTTGGCCTCAAGCTCAAGTGCAAGTTCTTTGCCTCCGCTGCGGACAATCTGACCGTTGTACATCACATGGACTACGTCTGGAACAATATAATTAAGCAACCGCTGGTAGTGTGTGATAATCAAAAAGCCGGTCTCCGGACCACGCATTTTCTCAACACCTTCTGCCACAACTTTCAACGCGTCAATATCCAGCCCACTGTCCGTTTCATCCAACACCGCATACTTGGGCGAAAGCATCATCATCTGCAGGATTTCACAACGCTTCTTCTCCCCGCCGGAAAAACCATCATTGATAGCGCGAGACGTGAAAGAGCGATCAATTCCCAAAAGATCCATCTTCTCATAAAGTCTTTTATAATAATCGGTGGCAACAAATGTCTCTTTTTCCTTCATCCGTGCCTGTACCGCCGCGCGAATAAAATTAGCAAGCGTTACGCCGGGAATAGAATTCGGGTACTGAAAGGCCATAAATAACCCCATGCGGGATATTTCATCTGGCGCCATACCCACTACGTTTTGCCCATCCAGTGTAATTTCACCCGAGTCTATTTCATACTCAGGGTGCCCTACGAGCGCTTTTGCTAGCGTGCTTTTCCCTGTGCCGTTAGGGCCCATAATGGCATGAACCTGTCCTTTGGGAACGTTTAACGTAAAATCCTTCAGGATGTGCTGGTTTTCAATAAAAACATTGAGGTTTTTGATTTCAAGTTGGTCCATATAATATATTACCTAGGTTTCGTTTTAATTTAAAGAATGAGAAGACGTTCCATGCACCAGAATGTCTATAGAATCAATATCACAGCCTTTCGGCAAATTTTTGCTCAAGCTATCAAACGCCTCTGGAGAGAGAGGAACATCAAATACTTTACCGGTCTCTTTACAATGAAAGTGCGCATGTGGTACCACGTTAGGACAAAAGCGCGTTGGCTGCCGATCAAAGTTAACCTGTCTCACCAACTTGCAGTCCACAAGCGTCTCCAAACAATTATATACCGTTGCTAAAGAAATGGAGGGCATAATGGCCTTGCAGCGCGAAAAGACATCATCAACCGTTGGGTGATCTCGTTTATCCATTATAACAGAAAAAACGACTTGCCGTTGCCGAGTAGCCCTAAGGCCTTTTTCCGCCAAAGCTGCCTCTAATTGTTGCTTATGTGATGGATTGAGTTTCATTTTATAATGATTCTAAATTAGACTATTTAGGAGAAGTTTCCTTCCCTTTACAAACAAAAAATGGCCATAAATGTCAATATCCAGAGATTACCCAAGTGGCTGTGCGCATAGCAGCCTTTTCACAACAACGATATATTGTATATCTTTTTACACGAAATGCATTGAGGATTACCTCCATAAGGTTTAATTATAAAAAAACTTCATTTCTGATCGTGTCTATACCAAACATACTCGCCGAACGTTACGCATCTTCTTCAATGGCTTTCCTCTGGAGCCCGGAAAACAGAGTCGTCCTCGAAAGGAGGTTTTGGATTGCTGTTCTAAAAGCACAACGAGACCTCGGGTTAGCTATTTCTGATGATGCTATCCGGTCATACGAAAAAAATGTCGAAAACGTGGATCTTGCCTCCATTCGAGCACGGGAAGAAAAAACTAAACACGACGTAAAGGCGCGTATAGAGGAGTTTTGTGCCTTGGCAGGACATGAAGATATTCATAAGGGCATGACGAGCCGAGATCTAACGGAAAATATAGAACAATATCAAATACTCGAAGCCCTTAAACTCACACGCATTAAAGCCGTTTCCGTCCTTACTTTGCTTGCACAAAAAGCAGAAGTGCACCAAGACACTATCATCACCGCCCGTTCGCATAATGTTCCCGCCCAGCTGACTACGCTTGGCAAACGGTTCGCCATGTATGGGGAGGAGCTTATTAGATCCATCTCCCGCCTGGATCATTTAATAGAGGGCTATTCATTTCGCGGAGTCAAGGGCGCTGTCGGCACCCAGCTAGACTTATTGCGTTTATTTAATGATGACGCTCAAAAGGTCAAACAATTCGAAGAAAAACTAACCGCTCACCTGCGTGCCGTAAAAACATTGACTAATGTCGGCCAGATCTACCCAAGATCCTTGGACTATGAAGTGGTTTCTGCTTTGCTGCAATTATCAGCGGCTCCGGCCAACTTTGCCACCACGATGCGCCTCATGGCTGGGCAAAACCTGGTCAGTGAGGGTTTCGCGAAAGGTCAAACGGGTTCTTCTGCCATGCCTCACAAGGTAAACGCACGTAGCTGCGAGCGCATCAATGGCTTTTGCGCATTACTAAAAGGGTCTGCAACAACCGCCGCAGAGGTCATGGGTAACCAATGGAACGAGGGTGATGTCTCTTGCTCTGTGGCTCGTAGGGTTTTTCTTCCGGATAGTTTTTTCACGATCGATGGTATTCTGGAAACCTTCATGGCCGTTCTTCGGCAAATGGAGGTCTATGAAGCTCAAATAGCGCGCGAAAATGAGCAAAATCTTCCCTGGCTTATGACGACTCAGGTCTTAATGCAGGCAATCAAAAAGGGGGTCGGTCGCGAAACAGCCCATGAACTCATTAAAAAACATGCTTTGGCCGCCCGTAAGAGCATGCTGGAAGAATCCGCTCCATCAGATATTTTTATTCAATACTTAAAATCCGAAAAGGAATTATTACTAACAGCTTCTGAAATTGATGCTATTTACGAGGACGCGAAAGCCTCTGTTGGTTTAGCCAAGGCACAAGTAAACGCATTCATTAAGGAGTCCAAATCTTGGCAAAGTCGCTTTCCGGAATCAAAAAATGTCCTATTCGAGCAGGTTTTATAGCTTAAATTGCGATAAAGGTTTGCAATTTAAGGAGCAAATGCTAATTTTTAGCCAACAGATATTTTGTAAAAGCATATGGCTGAAGAATTAATTGGAAACGTTTTAGTAGCGCAATCAGGCGGGCCTACATCAGTAATTAACGCAAGTTTAGCAGGAGTCATCAGCGAAGCATTGAACTACGACTGTGTCGAAGAGATCTATGGCGGCTTAAACGGCATAGAGGGTATTTTGAATGAAGACTTGATCGACCTTGCGGAAGAATCTCAGCAAACGATCAGAGCCCTTCGGTACACACCGGGTTCCGCATTGGGTAGCTGTCGCTATAAAATCAAAAAATCCCAAGATCTCGATCGCGTCCTGGATGTTTTCGAAGCGCACAACATTCGCTATTTCTTTTATATTGGGGGCAACGACTCCCAGGATACCGCTCATCAGATAGACGAGTTAGCTAAAGCACGTGGTTACGCTTTACGTGTCATCGGCATCCCTAAAACCATTGATAATGATCTGCCAATCACAGATCACTGCCCTGGCTACGGTAGCGTCATTAAATACATTGCTACAACCATTCGCGAGATGGGCAACGACCACGCCGCTATGGGAAATCATGACTTGGTCTCTATTGTAGAGGTAATGGGCCGTAACGCGGGTTGGATCTCCGCTGGTGCTTCTCTTGCTAAAAGACGCAATCAGGAGATGGACCCTCCTCACCTAATTTACCTCCCAGAGGTTCCTTTCGTAAAAGAAAAGTTTGTTGAAGATGTGCAAAACGTCCTCAAACAAAACCCTTATTGCTTGGTTGTTGTCAGTGAAGGCACTGTAGACCAAGACGGTAATTACCTCGCTAACGCTTCTGCAATGGTAGATGCTTTTGGCCACAAACAATTAGGGGGCGCGGGAGAATATCTGCGCAGTATCGTCGAGGAGGAAATCGGTGTAAGCGCAAAATCTACTAAATTGGGAACAACCCAAAGATGCGCTGCTCACATGTCTTCCCAAACAGACAATAATGAAGCTTATTTAGCAGGCCAAAATGCGGTTCAAGCAGCAATGGAAGGTCACAGTGGAATGATGATCACTCTTCTTAGAGGCGACACAGACTTATATACCTGTGATACCAGCCTAACCGCTCTTGAAAAAATAGCCAATGAAGTTAAAATGGTTCCTAAAAACTGGATTCACGAATCCGGCACTTCCATGGCTTTTCAATTCTATAAATATGCCCTCCCTCTTGTTCAGGGTCGCGTCGAGGTCCCGGAAGATCAGGGCTTAGTCAAATTTGCTCGTTTAGATAAACATATCGTTGCCAAGGCACTCGATAGTTTTATCATGGGCTAAGTTTTAGTTAGTTTTAGCAAAAAAAGGGCAATTGTAGTATTCAATTGCCCTTTTTTTTGATACAAAGGATCGCCCATAACATTACAATCAAATACCCTTGCCTTGCACCCTCTCATCAGCAAACTGTAACCTTGAATGAGCAAACGAACGGACATCCAATCTATTCTAATCATAGGCGCTGGCCCCATCATTATAGGCCAGGCGTGCGAATTTGACTACAGTGGCACGCAAGCGTGCAAAGCCCTTAAAGAAGAGGGTTATCGAGTCATTCTCATCAACTCAAATCCGGCTACCATTATGACGGATCCCGAGTTTGCCGATGCTACCTACATTGAGCCTCTTTCGATTGATATCATTGAAAAGATCATCGCCAAGGAACGTCCGGATGCTTTACTTCCAACGCTAGGAGGCCAAACGGCCCTGAATCTTTCTGTCAGTCTTGAAAAAGCGGGCATCTTAAATAAGTACGGTGTCGAAATGATCGGCGCAAACGTTCAAGCCATCGAGCGAGGCGAAGATCGTGCTCTTTTTCGCCAAATTATGATCGATATCGGCCTGAGTGTCCCTAAATCTAATGTCGCGCACACTCGTCCCGAAGCCAGGGAAATCGCTCTGGAAATAGGCCGCTACCCCATCATTATACGCCCCAGTTATACTATGGGGGGCAAGGGCGGTGGCATCGCCTACAACAAAGAAGAGTTTGAAGAAATGGTCACAAAGGGTTTGGATGCCTCTCCGGTCAATGAGGTTCTCATTGAAGAGGGTCTTTTGGGCTGGAAGGAATTCGAAATGGAGGTCATGCGGGATAAAAATGACCACTGTGTTGTTATCTGCGCGATCGAAAATCTTGATCCCATGGGCATTCACACGGGGGACTCCATTACCGTAGCGCCTTCCATGACGCTTTCAGACAAAGAATACCAACGCATGCGCGATGCTTCTTTTGCCGTTATACGTGCCATCGGGGTCGAAACAGGTGGCAGCAATGTCCAATTCGCCATTAATCCGGAAAATGGTCATATGATTGTTATTGAAATGAATCCTCGTGTCTCGCGCTCCTCCGCGCTTGCATCGAAGGCAACGGGCATCCCCATAGCTAAGCTTGCCGCCAAACTGGCAGTCGGCTACACGCTAGATGAACTTAAAAACGATATTACAGGAGAAACATTTGCCAGCTACGAGCCTTCTATTGATTACGTTGTCACCAAAATCCCTCGCTTTACTTTCGAAAAATTCCCGGGAGCAGATACAACGTTAACCTCTTCCATGAAATCAGTTGGGGAAGCCATGGCCATCGGGCGTACTTTTAAGGAATCTTTCCAAAAAGCGGTTAGGTCGCTTGAAATCGGTAGTCTCGGTTTCGGGGGCGGGGGAAAATACGGGCAATGGGAGGTAAAGGATAGCCATGAACTCATGGCTAATGTCGCCAAACCTACCGCCGAGCGCATTTTCTTTGTTCGTTTTGCTTTTATTGCTGGCATGAGCGTTGCAAAGGTCCACGAGCTCAGCAAAATAGACCCTTGGTTCCTCCATCAGCTCAAAGAAATAGTAGATCTCGAGCGTTCTCTGATCGGTAAAACCAAGGATTTCCTTACCCCGGAGCTGTTGATGAAAATCAAGCAATATGGTTTTTCGGATAAACAAATTGGAAACATCCTGCGCTGTAAGGGGCGGGAAATTCGTAAACTGCGTAACAAATTCGAGGTCAATACCGTCTACCGGCTAGTAGACACCTGTGCCGCTGAATTTGAAGCAAAAACGCCTTATTACTACTCTACGTACGGCTTGGAAAACGAAATCATTCCTTCCGATAAACGTAAGATCATGATCCTTGGTGGCGGGCCAAACCGCATCGGCCAGGGCATCGAGTTTGACTACTGCTGCGTTCACGCTTCATTTGCTTTAAGAGAACAGGGTTTTGAAACCGTCATGGTAAACTCAAATCCTGAAACCGTCTCCACGGACTACGATACTTCTAGTCGCCTCTACTTCGAACCGCTCACCCTAGGCGATGTGCTCGAAATTTATTATCAGGAACAGTGCGAGGGCGCTATCATTCAACTGGGTGGGCAAACGCCATTAAACTTAGCGCTAGAACTTAAAGAGCATGGAGTTAATATATTAGGCACCACTCCCGAATCCATCGAGCGCGCTGAGGATAGGGAGCTATTTAAACAAATTTTGAGCAAGCTTGGGCTCAAACAGCCCAAAAATCGTACGGCGCTTACCCCGGAAAAAGCTTACGAGGTCGCCGGCGAAATCGGTTTTCCTATCTTATTAAGGCCTTCGTTTGTATTAGGTGGCCGTGGCATGTTTATTATTTATGATATGGAGGGTCTCAAAAAGGCGGTTCGAGAAGCTTTTGATGCCGCTCCGGGTAAACCTGTCCTCCTCGATCAATTCCTCGAAGATGCTATTGAATTAGATGTCGATTGTGTCAGCGATGGCGAAACAACCGTGATCGGTGGGATGCTGGAACATGTTGAGCACGCGGGCGTACATTCCGGTGACGCTTGCATGGTCATGCCCCCGCACACCGTAGGTCGTGAAATGATTGAACGCATCCGAAAGGCCACTTATGCCTTGGCGCGCGAACTCGAGGTTATCGGCCTCATGAATACCCAATTCGTCATTAAAGATGACGATCTGTATGTACTAGAGGTCAACCCGCGAGCATCTAGGACCATTCCGTTTGTTGCTAAAGCAATCGGTGTACCGTTAGCAAAATATGCCGCTCGAGTCATGGCCGGAGAAAAACTCAAAGATATCGGCTTCACACGAGAGGTTGACCCGGAATACTGGTGCATTAAAACGTCTGTATTTCCTTTTAATCGTTTTCCGGGTAGTCCTGTTATGCTTTCTCCTGAAATGCGCAGCACTGGCGAAGTCATGGGGCGCGACACAGACATCGGCCTCGCTTTTGCCAAAAGCCTAAGCGGTGCCCAGCCAGGCCTCCCCACTCGCGGCAATGTCTTTATTTCCGTCAAAAACACAGACAAGCCCAAAGCAATCGACTTAGCCCAACGGCTCCAGGCGCTTGGGTTTAACATATATGCCACAGCTGGTACCGTAGATTATCTAGAGCAAAATGGCATCACCGTACGCAATCTATTCCGAATATCAGACGGTGCCCGACCAAATGTACTCGACCTGATTAAAAACGGCGATATGCAGATGATTATCAATACCCCAGAAGGGGTAATTCCCCAGCAAGACGATTGTAAAATCAGGGAAGAGGCCATCCTCCACAGCGTTTGCATGATCCCCACAATGTCCGGAGCCTATGCCGCATTAAAGGGCATCATCGCACTCCAAGATGAAGAGCTCACCATCTCTCCCATTCAAGAACTTGGCTGCATCAGAGCACTCATCTCATAAAATAGTAAACTCAGTACTAGGGGATTATCTCTTGTAACTGCGTTTAGGAGCCATGCATAAGGGCAATCTTGCTCCGCGCTATGCATATCCTGTTTGACCGATTTTTCTCAGACATCGCATCGCTATGCTTAGTTTTTTGAAATTAAAATATAATATCTATAAATAAATTAGCAAAATGTGTTGATATTACACTAAAAGTATAATATGTTATAACTATAATAAGTTAAGTTAACAAAAAGGAGAGGATGAGATGAAAACAAAAAAACAAAAACCCAATAAAGGAATCAGCCGCATCGATTCTGGATCAACGCACGGATGGTTCGTACGGGCCTACCGAAACGGAAAAACTTACGCCAAGCTTTTTAGCGATAAAAAACTGGGTGGGAAGAAGCAAGCGCGAGCTGCCGCAATTGAATATAGGGACAGCCTCTTCACTAAAATCTCAGATATCCCGAAGCAATCAACCGGCCGACGCATTGTATTTAAAGATGCCCGCAATACCACTGGCGTGCTGGGCGTCTGCAGAACAAAAAAGCGCAGCCCAAACGGCACTGTCCATGAATGTTTTTCAGTAAGCTGGAGGCCTGCTTCAGGTGTACAAAAATGCACCTCCTTCTCCATTAAAAAATACGGAGAAAAAAAAGCGTTCGAAAAAGCAGTTAGCCTACGAAAGAAAATGATGCTCGAAATTCACGGCCCCGAAATCCTTCGTAAAATTAATACCCAACTCAAGCCCACAAAGGTAAAATCTGGTACACCTTCTCTTCCAGTAACGAGAAGCAGATCATCCCCAAAAGTTTCAAAAAAGAGAAAAACCGCCTTGAGTCTTAAATAACAGAAACGTTAGTAAAAAACCACCCATCGGGTCAAATGCTGTAATTTTATTAAAAATAGCCTCTTGAATTTCATTTTGCGCTTGCATGAGGATTAGCAACCTTTAGGATGAGGATTGGATCGTCCAAATTTTACTAACCCCGTATTGCATTCAAAATGAAATTCGCATCCCTAAAGAAATTACTGCTCACTTCATTTGCCGTTATCCTCTTGAGCGCTACCGCTCTTGCTGAAATGCCTAAAGGCAAAGTGAAGGCCACCCAAATCAAAGGTGAGGTTTTCCTCGTTAATGAAAGCACAGGTGCCACCTATCCTCTCCACAATGGCCAAATATTCGGAGAGGGCTATACTATTGATACTGAGGCAAACAGTTCCTGCGTATTGATTTTCTCAAACGGCTCCATCATTACCATTCCAAGCAATACCAGTATCACAGTCGCTTCTTGCAAGCAGGAAGCCTTCGATACGTCAGCCGGTCAATTCGAGCTCATCCAAGCAGACCCCAGTGCCTCTAAAACAGAGCTCACCCTGAACTACGGTGAACTCGTTGGTAATGTTAAGAAACTAGGGCCAAAGTCCACTTTTGATGTCGTCACCCAAGCCGGTACTGCTGGCATCCGCGGCACCATCTTTTATGTAGCTTTCGAACTTAACGTTGATACCGGTAGTTATAACATGACCATTTTCAATGCAGACGGTGATGTTGTGTCAACTACTTATAACGTTTCTATGGACGCTTCAGGCAACGAAGTCGTTGAACAAATTACTAGTGAACTGAACCCAGGTGCCAAAATCGACAGCTCTGGTAAAAAGAACGTGGATACAGGTGACATCATTTCCGGCACCTCCAAGCCAGGGGTAATCACAGAAGCTGAGAAAAACCTTGTAGTTGCTGTTGTGGATGAAAATACCCTTAGCAAAGCAATTATCGCAGCAGTTAAAGCTGCTAAACCTGCCCTCACGGCACTCAAGTCACCAGCTACGGTTCTAAGCGGCAATACTGCTAAAGCTGCACTTAATACACTCGAAGATAATACAAAGAAATCACTCGAAGACACTAAAAAAGAAGCGCTAAAAACGGGTAATCCAAACGTAGGTAAGGATGTTATCTCAACGACCACCACCACAACCCCGACGACCACCACCACGACGACGACTACAGAGGATGCTGCAGCCACCCCCGTAACGAGTGATGTGGATAATTCTATCGTTGGCGAAGACGAATTCTTTACCAGCCCCAGCTAATCCCTAATTAATTCCCTTGAATCTAAAAGGTTACACTGCTAGCCTTAAAAAGTCCCGATTACTTATAATCGGGACTTTTTACTTTTTCTAACAAACCACAGTAAACAATGAGCATCTTAATAATCAGTTGCAGCCTAAATCCAGAAAGCAAATCCAGGCTTCTTGCTGAGTTTGCATTCAATGCCTTACAAGATCTTTCCGTAGAAACTCAATTCATAAACCTCCAAAATTACGATCTTCCTATATGCGATGGGGCTGATGCGTATAACCACCCTGCCCTAACTGAATTATCCGAAGCCATAGCTGCTGCGGATGGTATTATTCTCGCCACACCTATTTATAATTATAATGTCGCAGCAGCTACCAAAAATTTATTAGAACTCACTAACGATGCCTGGAATCATAAGGTCGTTGGGTTTCTCTGTTCCGCGGGAGGTCACCACTCATACATGGCGGTCATGCCTTTTGCCAATTCCCTCATGCTCGATTTTCGCTGCGTTATCATGCCTAATTTTGTCTATGCCCACCCAACTGACTTTGATGAGCAAGATCAACCTAACCCAAACATTTGCGCTCGCATATACAAATTAATCGACAATACTATTAAATTTTCCAACGTAAGCTTTTCTCATTAATTTCATGCCTAAAGATAATAAACATAAATGTTCTAGGGACGCAATCTACCACCAAAAAATGGAAGAGCGCCTTAAGATCATGCGTACAGAACTCCTTGATATGGCGTATACTTTCTGCAAAGAAGAGGTAGAAAATACGATTGTTTTTTTCGGTTCCTCCCGAACACTCCCAGAGGCCAAGGCTAAAAAAAACTTGGAGATAATTAAAGAAGAATTGGATCGATCCCCTGATCGCCCCCAGGAATTGATCGATCGTTTTCGTGAAGCTGAATTTAAACACTACATGAGTTTGTTTTATAACTCAGCTGAAGAACTCGCTTTTCGATTCTCCCAGTGGTCTCAGGAAAAATTCACTAACCCGCTTAACCAGTTCATTGTGTGTTCTGGCGGAGGCCCGGGAATCATGGAGGCCACTAACCGGGGTGCCCAACGGGCAAATTCTCGTTCAATTGGTCTCAATATCCAGATCCCAACAGAGCAATCTCCGAATCCGTACATAAGCCCTGAACTTTCCTTTAATTTCAAATATTTCTTCCTTAGAAAATTTTGGTTCTTCTATTTCGCAAAAGCTTTTGTGGTATTCCCTGGTGGCATGGGCACGCTCGACGAGGTGTTCGAGCTCATCACCCTTGTAAAAACAGGCAAAATGAAGCGTTACGTCCCCATTGTCCTCTTTGGATCCAAATACTGGAGGGACGTTATCAACTTTGAACCCATGATCCAGCATGGGGCTATTAAAAGAGGCGATGTGGATTGCTTTATCTATTCCGATGATGTGGATGAAACTTTTCGTTATATTACAGCGGAACTCGAGAAGCACTACCCTCCGCAACACTAGTACTCAACCCAGATCAGTACTTAAATACAACACTCTATCCGCATAACACTCCAGGTGCAGGGCACTCCTGCGGCACTTCTATAGCGTTTATCGTAATTAATAATCGCCTGCCGTAAGATTGTTTGCTGTCTGCCTACGCTTTTCTCAGGGGTAACGCCGCTATCCCTTAATTGTTTCAGGATTGTAAATACATCCGGGTAGTAGTATTTATTCACTTTCTCCGAATAACGCGTTAACGTTATACCTGCTTGAACAAAAGCATTCAGCCAATAGGCGCAATCTCTCCATTCAAGTCCTTTCAGGCGAGGCATGACGTCGTTGAGCTCACACAAGCTCCCTTTGACAAAAAAAATGTGTAACATTTTCCCTCCTTCATTTAAGCCGTTTGTCCACTTTCGTAATGCCATAACGGGATCTCTCGCCCATTGCAGCAAGCTGGAAGAATAAATGCGATCATATTTCCCGGTATTAGGCTCCCAGGCATTTTCCGTAGACCACGCTATGTTGGGTAATTTTTTGGTTCCTTCTATTACCATCTTTTCACTCACGTCACTCGCGTAAAACCTCTCAGGGGCACGTTTTATCAATTCTTCGCTAAACAGCCCCGTTCCCGCGCCAAACTCTTTTATAATCCTCCCATCAAGGCTATCTTCAATCCATTGCGCTCCCCAAAGGGCTGCATCCCGTTGGGCTATCGCATTGCCGTCATACATGTTTGCCTTTTCATTAAATCGCATCACCTGGCTCCTATTTTTAAATAGCTGATTAAGTCACGGTAATCGTGCCCGGCTTCTTCAATCAGCATCGCATCGGGAAAAAGGGCTTGCATCAGGAACTTATCCACAAGTTTGTCATAACCTCCTAAAATAAGTTGTACAATGCCTTTTATCGAAACAGGCGCTTTCGTTTTCAATAAATACGATAAGCCCCATAATAATTCATTTTTTGAGTAAGGGAGTGTACCGTCTGTCTTGTCGGCCAATCCGGCAAAGCTGTAGAATCGGGTTAACGCTTCTTTAGGATTCTGCTCTACAAGCCTGCACAGCCACTCCACTTGTGCTATACTTAATTTACTTAAGCAGCTAGCTTGCTTCGCAACATTAACAAAGGGTGCCATCAAATAAACATTCTCCGCTTTAATCGATTTCCCTACTTCGGATAATACCAAGCTCGCGCCCAAAGAATAACCTACATACGCCTGATATGCCCCTTGCTTGATTAACTCAATAGCGTCTTGGGCTGGAGCCACACAGGTATGCTCAGCATCAGGAAACCGTGTCTGCGCCAAATCCAGTATAGATTTTGGCGCAACACCCCAGCCTCCTACCCACAGGGTCTTCATGCGCAACTTATTCCTTTCATGCTTTTTTGAACACGTTGCGCAATCACTTCCATGTCCAAATCAGTTTTCAACGAGAGTCTTAGTAAGCTTCTCCCGTTGGGCACACTTGGCGGGCGTATCGGAGCTACCTTGAGGCCATTTTCATAAAATTGTTTTGCAGTACACATGACAGCTTCTTCGCTCCCAATAATGATAGGCAAGATGGGTCCATCACTGCCGTTATGCCCTTCCACTGGGATATTAAGTGCCTTTCTCAGAGCACATGCTCGTTGCTGCCAATTCTTTCGTTCACTTTCTCTGATCTCTCGAATACAGGCTAAGGACTCATTGGCTGCGCCGACTAAAACGGGCGCCAGGTAAGTTGTATACATAAAGTCCTTACAAGCGTTAATAACATAATCCTTCACGACAGAATTACGGAACATAGCAAAGGCGCCTTGGCTTGCCATCGCCTTCCCTAATGTTCCTACTAAAAGATCAACAGACCCTATCACCCCTTGCATCCCGCATACACCCCTTCCTTCCGCGCCATACCAACCTATCCCGTGAGCTTCGTCAACGATCCACACGAAATTATACTTCTTCTTCAGCTCTGCTATTCGTTCTAAGTCCGGATAATCCCCATCCATGCTGAATAAACTTTCTGTAACTACAAAAATATTTCGGCTCGATTTTGAATACTGCTTAAGCTGGTCTTCCAAGGCATCGTATCCTAAATGATGATACCTAATCATGCGTGCTCCGCTTCGTAGAGTTCCTTTGATCAAACTGTAATGCGCCAGTCTATCTATAAGCACAATATCTCCCTTGCTCGCAAGACCACTCATGATGCTCTCATTAGCCAAGAACCCTGAGCTCCATAATACGGCCTCATTAAAGCCTAGCCAATCGCATAGATTTTCCTCAAACTCCTTATGTATGGCTAAATACCCGTTCACAACAGGGGATCCGGAAGCAGAACTGCCATACTTTTCTAGCGCGGCGATTGTAGCATTTTTCACGCGCTCACTTTTGGCAAGCCCCAGATAATCATTCGTAGTCAAATCAATCACGCTCTTGTTGTCTATATCGCTAGAATTTCTTGTCCTCAAGCGCCCCAAAGCCGAAATATCATTCAAAAAACGCTCACATCTAGCTTGTAAAAATGTTTCCATATTACCTCCAAAAGGAATCGTCTCGGGTAACCTCTTTCATCTCGAGATCACTTCTACCAACGATCGTGATACCGCACCTATTTAATTCAACTTCGTTAGAGCGTTTTACATCTGCAGATACTGCAACCCTCTCGTTTAGCCAAATAGCGCTCGGAATACTCGTTCGCTTCACGTATTCATGGGTTAATCGCCCTTGATTAATCGCTCCCAATCTATTTTCCACAACAATCAGAATAAAATCAGCTTTTATTTGTTGCGCAAATTCCACGATATCGTCTCCTGAGGAATCCAGCGGCACGCTGACACCTCCTGCTCCTTCAATCAATCGTACGTCACCTGTCGACAATTCATCTAAGCGCGAACGTATATCTTTCATAAACAATAACCTTCCGCCAGCTTGCGATGCTGTTACGGGAGCAAGTGGGGCTTCATAGCGAAAAAGTCTTATGCCTTGGACCGCCATACCGGCAGCTTCACTTGTTACGTATTCTACATCTCCCGTTACTCCATCCGCTATCCCTGTTTCAACTAATTTGACATACTGAACCGACAACTGCTCCAGGGCAAACATTCGGGCCAGGTAACCGGCAACTTTCGTTTTACCTACTCCGGTGTCGTTGCCCGTAATAATAATTGTTTTCATACCGCAATCCTGATACCCAGTTCGCTTAACATCACCTTATCCTCTTCAACCGTAGGATTCGGCACTGTCAAAATCTTTGGTCCGGTATAAATGCCATTCACACCGGCTCTGAAGCAAAGGCTTTGCCCCACTTTGCTCAGCTTTTTCCTGCCTGCGGATAAGGCTAAATCAGCCTTTGGCATTCTTATGCGAGCAAGTGCCGCCATTCGTATAAATTCTTCTTCCGGAATCTCGGGAGCCTTAGCCAAGGGAGTCCCCTCTATCTGCAATAGCAAATTTAATATAACAGTAGCAGGTGGCTCGTCTAAACGTCCAAGCTCGTCGAGTAAGTCTATTCGGTCTTCAATCGTTTCGCCCATACCAATAATGCCGCCACTAGAAAGCCTTAATCCTCCTCGCTGAATGTTACGCATACTTTCATAGCGCTCATCATAAGTACGTGTCTTTATGATATTGCTATAATATCGTCTGGAAGTATCCAAATTAAGGTTATACTCATAAGCGCCGCTATCGCGTAAGGCTTCGGCTTGCCAAATATCTAGCATGCCCATGCTAAGGCAGGGTTTTACCCCGGTCGCACTCACACTGCGAACAAGCTCTAGGATCTCTTCAAACAGATCTCCTTTAGGTACAGCTCGCCAAGCCGCCCCTAAACAAAGCTTCAAGCAACCCAGCGATTTCATCTTATAAGCAAACGCAACCGCTTCTTTCACATCGATTAAGTTGGTTCTTGTAACACCGGTCGCGTAGTGAGCTGATTGCGGGCAAAAGGCACAATCTTCCGGGCACCCGCCTGCCTTCACATTCAACGCGCTAAAGAGGGTCACTTCATTGGCATTATGATGTTTTTCATGAACTTTTCTCGCCTCTTCCAGAAGGCTTTCGAATGGTAATGCGTATAATTCTAATAGCTCTTTTTTCATCCGATTGCTTCCTCTATTGTTTCAAGGATTCTGCTAAACATAAAATCAAATTCACTGGCATTCATCACCAATGGCGGTACAATGATCAAACTGTCGCCCAAAGGCCTTACAAGAACTCCTTTACCTTTCAGTCTGCGCCAAACATCGTATCCCAAGGGAATCGAATTTATTTTTTGTTTCGCGCAGTCTATATCGATCGCACATACCATGCCGCGCTGGCGTATACCAGATATCAAATCATGGCCTGAAAAATAGCGGCAAACTGCTTTTTCGAAAACGTTTATTTGCTTAGCTAATTCTCCACAGGCAATCATCTCCTCCACCAAATCAATATTGGCACAAGCTACTGCTGCCGCCAAGGGGTGACCTGAAAAAGTATGCCCGTGGTAAAACGTTTTTCCTTCTTTTATTTCACCCAAATAAGCTTCATATATAGGCTCTTTTACTAAAGTTGCCGCCATCGGTAATACGCCTGCGGTTAAGCCTTTCGCCACACATAAAAAATCAGGGCAGACGTCTTCAGCTTTGCAAACAAACAATTCCCCTACTCGTCCAAAACTAACAAACACTTCATCCAAAACAAGATGTACACCATGCTCCAGGCAAAGTCTTTCAACTTCTTTTAGATAGCCTTTAGGCTGCATACGCATGCCGGCAGGCCCTTGTATCCATGGCTCCATTACAAGGCACGCGGTCTCATGTCCTTGTCTTTCTAGCAATTCGCTTAACTCGCTCATGCTTTCTTCACTCTTTTCATAAAAAACCCTTCCTCCATATTCTTCACATCGTGGCGCACGAAAATGAGCTGATGGAAATTGCCAGTCTTTAAAGCGTTCATGAAATGAACCGCAATCCCCCATAGACATGGCCCCAATCGTGTCTCCATGGTATCCGCCTGCCATGCTGATCACTTTTCTTTTCTCTGCGCGCCCGATCATCTGCCAATACTGCAAGGACATTTTTAAAGCCGCTTCCATCGCACACGATCCATTATCCGTATAAAAGGCTCTCGTTAAGCCCTTCGGCGCGATATCGGCTAGTTTCTTATTAAGCTTGGCTCCCGGTACATGGCTCGCCCCCTTATAGGTCGACATACACAGTTTCTCTGCCTGCTCCAATAACGCCGCCTTCAATACAGGGTGATTATGCCCATGCAGACAAGTCCAATTCGAAGCACAAGCATCCAAATAGCGTTTCCCTTCAGTATCATACAACCAGCACCCCTCTCCCTGTGCTATATGTATAGCCGGCTCCTTCAAATAGTCCAACATAGGGGTAAACGGATGCCACGAATGCTCCCGATCCCCTGCATCCAAAATGCATTCAACTTTACTACTTCTATCGTCTGAAATGATCACGCATTCCATAAAACAAATTTTCAACGTATTGTTAAGTTAAAAAATAAAAAAACTAACAATACAGCCCTAAAAAAGCCTCCAAGGACAGCAAGCCATTAATGGCTAAATACTTATAAAAACTTTATTGATTAGCTTCTAGCGGCATACTCTGCGGCAAGGCCTCGTTATGCGCTTCTTCATCCGTTACCTCAGGCATACTTTGAGTCTGTTCCTTGCTCATTTGAGAAGCATCATCTCCATATGAGGTATACATGTACTCACTCGAGCTCATCTCCTCCTCTTCATAAGGCATTGTCACTTCTTCGTCATCAGGTCGGACAATCGGCTCATATCCACCCTCTTTCACCGCAGCACCCTCTTCATACATGCTCAATGTAGAGATATCCGCAGGTTCGTCATCCCCACGTCCGGGGACATCATCCTGCATCTGCTCATTAGGATTTAGCGGCTTCGTATTTGTAAAGGCATACTGAGGCTGCTCTTTTCTACATCCACCTAACCCCAAAAGCACCAAGAAAGCTATACTAAAAAACATTGTTCGCATACTATCTATCTACGCCTCAATACATTACAATGCAAGAAAGAAACACTCCTGGCCAAATTAACAACTACAATTAAATAAGAATGTAATATAACAAACAGCGCCAACAGTATTGACAACAAATATATTAATATGCACAATTGATATCAATTAATAAATAATCCGTAATGATAAATACAAAAATCAATAAAGTCAACACACACAACTCTACAGGCACAAAAACTGTCAATACAAAAGACAAGGGCGCCTCGTATACTAAAAGCACGAACCATTCGCCCATAAAAAACCCTTTAATAAACCGCTATATAGCGACACCAGAAGTTGAAGTTAAATTAAACCCATCACAACAATGTTTGGCTGATTATTTTAATTTCTCCATAGAAGAAGTTTCCAACTTTAGCAAACTTGATATCGAACCAGGCTACCTTCTCCAAATGCTCCAATTCACCAGATCCAAGAAGGATATCAAGGTACTACTCAATAAGTGTTTAAAAAATCCCAAAGGTGCTCACAAATTCTTCAATGCGCTCATGGACCACCCTATCTCAAACTGGAATGGCGTTCAATACATTCAACTCAACACCATTGTTAAATTATTCGATCTCGGCATCCTCGAACATCGCATCGAACTACAAGGCGAAAGGGGCCTCGTAAAAGTCTGGCCACTATTTTTTTACGATATCTCGTATTTTGAAAAATTCACAACCAAAAGCGAAATCGCAAACAACTTTCCAATATTAAAAGAGCAGTTACAAAAGAAAGCAGTCAATGTCAAGGAACTCACGGAAGCTATATGCACCAAAACCTTGCATACACTCATCCCAAAAAAGTGATTTATCACCATTGATAATAAATAGCATCCAACGAGGCAGCGTGTATCTTGCCTTGCCACCCTTTTCGATTGGAGTATAGGTAAATATTCGCGGTTTGCCCCATAAGGTTAAACTGTTTTTGACTCAATAATTTCATCCCAGGCAATACTTGATTACTTAATATGAAATTCTTATCCGCATCGCTTTCGAACAACTCCCACTTGACAAGAAACAACCCAGCCTCATCGTTACGCTTGATGTGTGCCATGCCTAGGTTGCCAACGTAAGCAATTTCTTCGTCTACTATACTTGAATACACCAAAGGAGCCCTCCATAAGCGCTCTTTTGGAGCCAAATTTGCACTCACGTTAAAATCACGCTCGATAGTCGTTCCGTTAATTTCATAAGTATAATGTACCCTTAAATAATCAAGAGCCCAATAAAAGCGGCACAACGCTTGAGGTGTCTTGAAATAAATATCCGTAGACTCCGGAAGGGAGATCCAAGGGATATACCAATGTGGAAGACCGTATTGATTAACGGGATTTACGAATGCTTCTGCTTTTTTCATATAGTTTCCTTGGTTTTGCTGTCCTGCTCTTGATAAGGCTCACTGCACAAGACAAGCCGCCTTTTTAATTGACCGTTTTCACAGACACCTTCTTCACGCAGCTGAACCACCAAGTCCTTGAGTATACCACCGGCATCAACGATAATTTTGCGCTCAGGATTCCCCTTACTCTTGAATTCCAATCGCTCGTAAGCGCTGCCAGTTGTGTCTGTATTCTCGATACGAGAATGGGTAGATTGCTCCAATAAACCTTGATTACGCTTTGATGGTCTCATGCGCCTTATAGCACTACGAGCCGCGGTACGTCTACGATTATTGCGCGTTAACTCGATTAAGTCATCTGCACCCAAATGTTTTGGCGTTCCAAAACGAAGATAAGTTCGTCCATAATCGACCTCCATGCGAACTTCTTGAATAACAGCGGACATAGTCTCCCATTCTTTTTTACCTCCTTTAATATTGATAACTGAGCCCATAAGACTAGCGCCACCAACTTCATTCTGCTCCAACTGAACCTCCCCATCATAATGCAACTTACTGACAGATTCATAGAGCACTTTAGACAAACCGACCGGTACTTCTTCCCCCGAAGCAGAGGAGACCCTATTATAATAAGAACGGCTTGTTGCATTTGTCGCATAAACACGAACCGCTACCTCCCGGCCATTTACCGTTTCATGCTCGGTTTCATACGAAATTTTTGCACGGATTACTTCTTCTTCGACCGAAACGGGCATCCATTTGGAAATGCCCCCAGAAATCAGTTCATTAGGAAGGGTGCCCGTTCGCGCTGAGCTTTCAATAACAATACTACCTGGTTTAGCACTACGCAAGAAAGGCATGTGGCCTATCCACCAACTTTCATCATTAACATCTAGGGGCTGAACGGAAACCTTTTGCTTCACATGAGTCGCTCCACCACCATCAAGCTCGACCGTCATCACCAAAGCCTTAAAAGCCTTATCACTCATATTTTCAGGAAATTTATCTTCTTGAATCGTGATCCATTGCTGATCGTTCGACTTGTGATGCCTTTCATACTTAATAATCACACCGGGCAATACTAAATCGTGACGTGGCGTTATTCTTAAATTTTGAACACCAGAAGCATCATTAAGCGATAGATCGAACGTTGTCATCGCAGAACGTCTCTTAATATACAGCAAAGGACGAGTTTTTTTTGAATAATCAAACCAAACAACAGCATCGGGCACCCAACGTAAGATGCGCTGAACTGCCTCGGCACAACTAATGTCCTTAGCCTCATCATAAGGAAACTCAGCAGCAACATCCAGATCGCCTAAATCGAACGGAGCCCCTGACTGTATCGCATACTGGAGAATCTCTCTGATTTGATCATTGGCATTACAGCGATTTCCATCACCCTTTTGCCCCAAGATGACACGGCTGGAAAGGATAGTTTTACTTGGTCCACTTCGCCATTCCTGCTGGTATATTAGATTCTCCAAATACCACCAAGGGCCGGCAACTTCATATCGCTTCTCCTCCTTAAAAGGATCGCCCATGCCAGGAGTCTTAATAACGCGGCCTGCAAACCAAGTCTCTTTTCCTTTAACAATCCTAATAGATGATTCCGGAGAAAAAAGATCCTCATCATATAAGTTATTCCCAATCAAGGAAAAGGTGACGATATCCTTACCCTGATTGAGACTTCTCAAGGTTAGTTGAGAAAGGCCCCAATCGGCAAAAGATTTGATTTTTCCGTTATATTCCAATTTCCAATTCATTGTTCATTCCTCAGGTTTCTAATTCGTAGATCCTGCGCTTCGATCGCTTGCTCGAAAAAGCGCTTAATAGCTTCAATACTTAATTGCTGATGAGAAAGCTCCTCCCTCAAGTCGTTGATAGCTTGCCTTAGCTCAATTAATTCATTTTGCATAACTCACCCCCCACAATTTCGTATCTAAGATAAGTTGATGCTCCAATGGAATTGCAATTGACACTTGTTACTGCAGCTTCTTTTAGGAGCATTTTAGATGAAATCACGTCTCCTTCCGGCAAAAACATGACATTCCCGGAATAGCGGGAAACTTCTGCAGGATGGAGAAGCGCATACGCAACTGCCTCTTCAGCCGATCCATGTTCTCTTCGAACACGGAATGAAATACGTGTTTCAAAGTTTCCACGGTCATTTGTTTTGATTGTTTTGGCACGCAAGGACTGGGTTACCTGAATCTCCTTACCCCCCTTAATATATAAATCATAAGGGGATTCGTTGAATGCGGTTCCACGAGCAATTTCTAATTTATCAAATATGATTTTCATTTTATTTTCTAGTTCTGGGTTAGCTTGAAAGTTCTCTTCGATGAGTCGCAAAGGGATTCATGGAGCGTTTGTACGCGTCTTCCAGAAGCACACGTTTCTTTTCGCTTGGCGAGAAAGACATCCTCGATAATGCAAGCAAGATTAGTGGATTCTAGACGAATTGGCCGAGCAAGGCTCATTAGAGATTGCCCAGGCCTGTAATGTCGCTCTGCAAAAGCGGCATCTCGGTCATAATAATGATCAAGTTTAATCTGAGATGACATCTCTTTAATGACATAATCTACAACTCCACTTTCATCTGAAAATACCTTCTCCAAATCCAATGAAAAAGCGATTTCCGCAGCAATGGCGCTACTTAATGATTCGTTTCCCCATGAGACCTGAAAAGGCCCCGAAGCGAGAGATATTTTCTCTTTAGGCTTTATGTTCTTAAACCCGTAGGCTGTAGAACGTGACGAGACAGGAGCACCAAGAGATCTTAGTGATAATTCACCAAAGACCCTATCTGAGCCCCACTCCAGTGAAGGCATTCGCGAAACCGCTGCCCTAGAAAAGGTAACAACATCTCCACTGATAGTTTCTATAACGAGTTCGCCGCTAAACGATTGAAAGATACTCTTACCACAACAGTTTGAAAAGTAAGGAAAAAGCGTATCAAAACGCTTATCCGTCCACTCAAAAACAGGGATAAAAGAAACTTCCGTTACTAAATTGCGGCAAACGCGTTGTACACCCTGAACAGAGGTATTGATCGTACTATAAACACATTCCGTGATTATAGAGACCCCTTTTACAGCGTAAAACGTTTCTCCCTTGTAGGTGATTTTGCATAGTCCATTAATAGTCGTTTTCATTATATAGTTTCCTTACGTAAGGGGTTTTAGGATACGCTGAAAGAGTAAATTCAGCTTCGAGAATAAAGCGCCCCATTTTTTCCGGGTCGCGAATTTCCTTCCAAGGATTTTCCTCAGAAATAACCAAAGGAGTTTCCACCCCCTCGAAAGCGGGCATCCAGTGATTCAGTTTACGACACATATCCTCAACAAAACCGAGCGGTCTATAGCCAGTACTATTTGTAGACGGTATTTCAATAACACGAATACGAATAGACAATTTTTCGTACGCAAGACCCGGCAGATTTGGAACAACGCGCTTAGGGAGAGGCGGCATTACCACAAGACTCATACCAAAAGAAGTTCCCAAAGTGACCTCAAGATTATCCGCTGTGTAGGCAAACACAGGGATACCCGAGTATTCCCTCATAAGCTTACGCGCGATATCGTATTGCAAGTCTTCTAAAAAACTATTCATATTAAAGCCCTCCCAGATGTTGACGAGTTACGAGAGCATTACTGACCCGGTGAGCCGTTATGGCCTGCGGGAAAGAACTAAACCGAATAGCGCCCTTTGCAATATCCAACAAATGCTTGCGCGCGTTATTAGCATTACGAACCTGATCCGGGGTAAGACGAATATTTGGGATTCGACTTTGAAGCGCCTCCACAATAAGTCTACAAGCGCAGCCCTTAAGCTCTCTAGGAATGAGCGCTTGCTTTTGGCTCGATTGCAGCATAGGCGGCAGGTGAAGCCGAACGAACATGACGATGTCTAATATAATTTCGATGAGCGGGTCTGATTGCCCCTCCGTTAACGCTCGCTGTCGAAGGAGCTCAACTTGCGGTGCCGCAAGGTAATCGTAGACATCATTGGGTTTAATAAGTATCCAATCTGTGGAATTCATAGTATTTTAATTTGAGGTTTTTTAGGTAACGAGAATAAATTATCCGGCCCGACCAGCGAGCCGGATAACGATATAATTAGACAGTAGTTGTCACCAGCTTTTGGATACCCAAATCTGACGTAACAACGATATTAGAGTAATGCTCCACAGAAATATCTGTGTACTTAGCATGCTCCTCCAAGTAGACACGGAAATCGTTTCCTGAATCCGTAGGCGTAACAAAACGCTTGATATTTGAAGGCTCATCCTTTGTGACAGCTGCTTGACCAAAGAACGCGTAAACAGCATTCTCCGCCATCGGCAACTTGCCCCCCGATAACGCCTGATAGCGTGATCGAATGACACGAACATCATCGACTAGCAATTTACGTGATAATTCTTCAGGAGATATATCAGCAGAACGAAACGCGCCAGCATTATCCTTACTTTCATAAGTTGAAGCACGCGCATCCCAAGAACCCTCGCTAAACAAGATGCGATTAGGACGAACACCACTGGCAGTAGCCGCTGTGATTATGGACTTTCTTAAGTCGCCATCCGGGTTACTCGTTTTACTCCACTGCAGTTTTGTAAGCTTAGCGGATTGATCTAACGCCGAAATCGCACGAAGAATTTCATTTCGATAAAGACGCTGAACAAGCAACTGAACGTAACGCTCCTGCCAGTCATCACCCATGACCTCGTCATGGTCGACGCGAATTGTTAACCCCTTATTAATCGTCTTCTCATTTACAGATGTGCCCGAATACTCGATACGCTTAAAGGAACTTCCTATAGCGCGAACATCGTCCGCTTCCGCCAAAAAGGCCTCCGCGTTGTTTTGCTTCTTGAACTCGAAACGGCGACCGACCGGAACAGAAGGAGCAATAAAATCCAGCATTGCAGCCAAATTTTCAGGATCCTTCCATCCAGTTGAATAAGCTGTCAAAGCTTCCGAGAAATGAGCGGCGCTGAAGCGAGACTCAGATGCAGTTTCAATTTTATTTGCGTTAGTTGGTTCCATAATATTTTCTTTGAGAGTGAGTGTTTTACTTATTTTCCTTTTCGAGACCAAGAGTTGGAGTAAACTCCACCATACCGCCTTCGAAACCGCCCGTGATAGCGATTCCATAAATGTGATATAACCCCTTAGGCATTAATTTGTAGTTGATGGCCTTGCCGCCCTGAGTGGACGTCAAGAGGTCACCTGCAACGATTTTGCTGCCTGCGACAATTTTCATCGTACCGGCGTTGGAACCAAGAATTTGGGCATTGACCAAATCCCCCTGGTTTCCACAATCCGTGATGACACAAATGGCGCGATCACCTTTTGAAACATCACCTACGGTAGCGGAAGCGATTTGCCCCTGAGCTCCCCTGAAAGCGCCAAAAATATATTTTGTGTTTATATTTTCAGCCGCCTTGAAGGTGAGATTACCTTCGGCATGCGTGGATACACTACCGATGTTATTTGCTGTGTTATTTTGTTCTTCTTTCATACTTTTGTTTGGGTTTGAGTTTAGAGAAAAAATTCCTCAAAAATGTCCTGACGCAACTTTTTAACCGTGCGCCAAGCTGTGGTGTAATCCTCTCCAGTTTCCGCCATGCGCGCATTAACGAGCGTAAGGAAATAGTTATTACCCTCATTGCGCTTGCGCGAATTCGCGACATCATTTGTTATCGGAATTTTTGGAGAAAATTGACGTACACCTTCCGTTATTTCTTTTGACTGGGCATATTGAACCAATTCAACAGAAAGCAATCGATCGGGCTCATAAGTATCATTTCCAATACATTTCATTCTCCATGACGGGATTGCCATCTTGTATTTAAGTGTATGATACAGACGACAGCCATTTTGATTCAAAGAAACCAGAACCCAGATACCATCATGCCGAACTTCGAGATCCGATATTCTGCCGCAAATTTTTTGTTTAGAATTCTCCAAACAGACGACAGGAAGCTTTTTAAAATAGCGAAGCACTAGACTTAGGATTGAGTGAAACTTAGCAAGCACCAGATAAGCGCTATAGGAATTAACGCATTTTGTACCATTTTCATACGGAAAGTTTCCGTACGACTGGACATGAAACCACACAGACGTTGCCAGTTCCTTTTTTAACTTAATTCTTTTACTTAACATATTCATGACAATTTATTCCGTTTCATTTGAAGTTAACTCTTGATCCTTCGTATCCGGCTTAGGGATACTAAAACGCTCGCGAAGCTTGTTTTCGGGGATAGCGAGCCCCATCTCCCAAAGCCTGCGATACAGTTCCAAATCCCTAAGCGATTGGTAGTGATTATTTGAATTCACGCGAATGTAGGCCTTACCACGCTCCACACCGAACAAGTATTTGAGCACGAAACGATCTACCTGAATATTGAGCGTTTCCGAAACAAGAGCGGCATCATCCTCCTCCAGAAGCGCTGATTCTTCCGATTGCAAAGAAGCACCTGCTGATTGCTCGCGAGAGATGGTAGACAAATCACTGCCACGCCAAAGGGCTGACATGGCGCGATCCATGCGCTCTACAAGCTTAGGGTAAGGAAGCTCTCCGCGAGCGGTTAGGTCGATGGGCTCGATATCCGTCCCCCTATTAAGCAGCGCGTGAAACTCGGAACCAAAGTCAAGTACGGCACTTCTGGCAGAATCCCATTGCGGAGTTCCCGGAATCGCATCCGTTGTGCCCTTGACGCCCGGCATGCCATTACGTTCGCAATAGACCAACCAATCACGCAAAGGAAGATGCTTAAACAAATACGCAATTGAACAAGATTCCATCAGACCATCGCCCGCTGTCACCAGCCAAGAACCCTCCTCTAAGGCAATACCCTCCTGAGAACTGTCCGATTTAAGAAAGCGCAATCGGCCGGTTTTATTCTCAAAAAACCAAAGCGGTACGAAACGAAACGACGCCGTAAGCTTTCCGGTTGTTGCGTTAGGTTGATAAACGATTTCATGAACCGCGTATTTTTTACCAATCGAATCCATCATTTGCTTAACCAAAAGAGAGAAGCCGCCAAATTCATTATTATCGCAAGCATTGGTAGAGGTGAGATTGTTATAAAAATATTCAAGAGCCGCTTTATGCATGAGAGCCTCCTCGGAATCATCGACCGTGAGGACACTCCAGGGAAGGCGCGCAACAGACTTCTTTCGCTTAGCGGCAACCCCCTTTAAGAGATCATCGCGGCGTTCGATGGCATCCCAAGCGAGCGCGGCAGGAGCTAAATTACCCCCCTGAAAAGCATCGAGCACACGAACAAGCGACTGCGGCGTGAGATTACGAATGGGGTTAATTCCCGATCGATATGAATTTCGGAAACGTGAGTTTGGAATAATTGAGCTTGTTTTCATAATGAGTAGTTCTTTGTGTTAATTGATTTGCGAGATATTGATTCGTAATGACTTTCGGGATACATTTCCTTCGAGGCACTTATCGCTAAAGCGAGTGCCCAGAAACGATCCGAGTGACCATTCTTCCCACGAGTTGACGTAAAACGAATGCCCCCGGTTGAAGTAATCTCCTTACGAATCGATCTAAAGTCTGAACGAATATATTTGTCCTCAGGAAAACGAAGTGATTTTTGCTCCAAAGCCTTCTTCACATCAAAAGCCATTTGCTCTTTATTAACGCTCGTGAAGTGAATTCCCTGAACACGACTTTGGCCGAAACGAGATTGGGCAACCTCGACAAACTGGCGACCGATACCCGTTTGGTCGATAAATGCACGCTGAAGATTGGGGAGTGCGAGATAGTCATTTAAATATTTCTCCTGGAGATCGAAAGTTGCCCTTTCTAGGCACAAAATGGATCGAGTAAACAGAACACCATCGATCGATTCCAGAAGCCAGAAGACTGTTAGATCGTGATCTCGGCCGATATCGACACCCAGAAAAAGCGGATTGCGACCCGAGTTTGCGAAATCAATTTCCCAGTTATAATCAGGCGTATATTCGCAAGGAAAAACCAATTCGGCGGGAATAAAGCAAGCAGACTCGTCCATGGGCTCGCACATATATTCCTGCTGAAAAGAGTCCTCATCGGCACACGCGGAACGAATGTAATCAAAGTAAGCCGCCTCATCCATAGATTGGCGATCATCGCATTTTGGCAATTTTTGCTTAAGACGAGAAAGAAAACCCTGATCCAGAGCATCCTGAAGCGTCACTCTATGATAAGAAATGTCCTTTGGATTTCCATTATACTTTATATCCCGAATGAGCGCGTTGAAATAATTATCCTTACCCCGATGCGTTGAAATGATTTCGAGTTGACCGCCCCACGTGATACCAGGGTAGGCGATGCTATAGAGGAGACGAGGATCCGGATGGAGCGCAAACTCGTCCAGAACACGCGAACCACGCTTTCCCGCTTGAGCATCCGCATTTGAAGAAAGCGAATGGACACGCGTGTTGTTAGCAAATTTCAGCGAAAAAGCAGAAGAACGCGAACTCTCATCAATGATAGAAGCGCCGAGATCTGTAGCCGCGAGCTGTAGCGTTTTAGCAAACGCCTTGCAGTCCTCCAAGAAAAGTTTTGCCTGAAGTTCGTCACGCGAAGACACCCAAGCATCGAGCGCATTTCCGACACTCGATTGACGACGAATAACGCTATAGGCCGTGGCCCAAGAGATACCGATCTGACGAGATTTTTCCATCAACTTAATACGAGAAGTGTCCTGAATCCAGCGCTGTTGATAAGGAAGAAAAAAAGTTTCCATGAGAATTGAGAGATTTTGAGTTTAAGAATAATTTGAGATTAGAGATAACAAAGGTGGGCCCCTGCGCACTTCTCGATGAGAAAGCGCGTAGACATAAGAGATTCTTGAAACGCGAGACGCAGCAGATGCCGTAACGAGTGGACTACTGCGCCAATCGCGATTCAGACGACCACTCCTGAAAAGTCAGGAGGGCTATAGTTAGGGTAGGGCTTATTTCCAGGGTAACGAGTTAAGAGGGCATAATGAGACGTTATAGAAGTTTAAGTTGTTCCTCGATCTGCAGGAGAGTGGCCTCCGTCAACCCATCTTTTGTTTCACGAACTGAGTTAAGCGCGGCTCGCACGCATTCCTTCTTCTGCTCGAATTCCTCTTCGCGAATTTGGTGCTCACGCACCTTTATCTCCAAATTCCGAAGCGATTTATGACTACACGCCAAACGCTGCATGATATTGGCAAGCTTTTGAAGAGAATCCAAATCGAGATCCTTATTTTTATCCTCGCAAAAGAACGTGAATACGGCATCCCAGGCGACAGACATTGACTCTCCGGCAGCATGGTGACCAGGATTCCAGATCTCCATGACCTCATCCGTAAGCTTTTTGGAAAGCCGAAGCGAATCGAGATGACTGACAAACTGCGGCCCCGGCATTGATGATGATTTAGTTTCCATAATAAACAGAGTGAAGTTAATAGCCTAGAAAGCAGCGACCAGACCCTGGGAATCCAGGTAATCTCTGCCATCAGCAGTTAGTGAATATCGAGTAGCGGAAGGACTAAGCGTATTTTGCCTTGTCGTGATCATTTTCTTTTCAATCAAATAGTGTAGTTCTTTTATTAATACACATTGATCCAACTTAAACCCGGCAACACAAACCCCTTGACGGACAGTTTCGATGGGGAGACTACCCGGGTAGGCGGCCTCGAGTTGTAGGAGAATAGCGTGACGCAACAGTAATTGGTTATTATTCATGGGTTAAATCCTTTCTTGAATTTTATCGGTTTTAAAAGTGAGTTCGGTGAGACGTTGGTGAATGAGCTTTGTTTGGACGATGAGAGCGGCGATGTGCTCTGAATTTTTGCGAATCAATTTATCCAGATAGTCGAACTGCTTAAATTTCACGTATTCACGAATTTGAAACAGCAAGACGAATATGGTTAAGATGACGATAGTTAAGTTTAACGAGTTCATAGGAGTTAACGGACGTTGATGAACGAACCCCCAAAGTAGAGGCCGATAATGGCCGCCACCAAGTGAGTATCGATCGGGGTTATGACGAGACCGGAGAGTTCCACCCACTTTATCTTTTCGATATCGCAGAAGAAGAAGAGGAAACCTCCGGAAAGCTGAGGGTAGCCCAAGTGGATAGGAATTTCCGGAAGAAAAACCGCAACCAGCTTAGGAAAAACGACAATGGAGAAAACAGCTGAAAGAGCGATGAGACGACGCGTCCATTGAAAAGCCGGGTTTTCGTAGATGCGCGCCTCATGGATGATCTTACTCTGCTTCAGGAAGAACAGGCGCTCGAGGTGCCGCGACTGCGCGGCCATACCCCAGAGGCGCATGATACTTCCGATAATGGATGACCCAAATAGGGTAATAAGTTCTGAAGGGATATATGACATTGTGGGTTATTTAGGGTTTACCGAAATTCGGGGTGAGTGAAAAAGCGGGACAACCATTATACACAAGTGTCAAGTATTTTTCCACTCGGTAATTGGGATAATTGGGATAATTGGGATGATTTTAAAAAATAGTTGATTTTTCTTTAGTTTTTATAAACATATGTTCACTAAAAATGGCTATTTTTATCCCCTTTTCTCCGGAAATCAGGCCGGGATTTTTGAGAAAAAACGCACATTACGAGGTTATAATTAGCGAATATAGCCCAGATTCTGACTGATTTTGAAAAAATTAACGCAAAAAATGACGATTATTGATTTGGATCAAGTGTTTTTGGCCCAGAATCACCCACAATACGGTTATATTTTCCCGTTAATTTGTCGCGTTCATACTTAGTAAAACCCGCATTTTCAATATTTTTATTATCTAGAAGCGTACGCGTTTTGCCAGGAGTGTGCTTTGAAGCGATATTAGGAGCCGTATACACTTTCCTGATACATTGACCCGTCCAAGGATCTTTAGTAAGAGGCCCCCGATCCATGTGGTGCTCAATCTCGATAATATCGCCAAGAGAACCATCATCATGAACAATTTGATATAAATAGATAGGCATGGCTTAAATAGAAAGCTCCAGACTAACAGGCGCGTGATCTGAGCCAAAGATGTTTGTACAAATTAAAGCGGATTTAATATCAGATTTTAAATTTTGAGAAACCAGAAAGTAATCTATACGCCAACCGATACTACGCTCACGCGCATTAGTACGATAAGTCCACCACGAATACTGGCCCGGCCTTCCGGGGTTAAGCGAGCGAAAAGCATCAATAAAACCAGCATCGAGAAGCGCAGTAAAGCCATTACGCTCCTCCTCCGTGAAGCCAGCATTTTTGCGATTGGAAGACGGGTTAGCGAGATCGAGTTCCGTGTGAGCTACGTTGAAATCGCCACAGACGATGAGAGGCTTCTTCTGAGCCAGGTGCGTCAAATAGGCTCGAAAGTCGGGATCAAAATGATTGACACGGTACGGGAGACGCAAGAGCCCACGCTGCGAATTCGGAACGTAGACATTTACCAAAGTAAAACCCTGAAATTCGGCAGTAATCACACGCCCCTCGCTAGGATGAGGATGTTTGGCGGATTTAGGGAAATCCAACGAATATGAAAGCGGCTCGATTTGGGAGATAATGGCCGTACCGGAATAGCCCTTTTTATCTGCGTGATGGAAGATTCTGTAAGGGTAAGCATCCAGTGCTAAGTCCGGACAAACGTCATGAGAGAGCTTGGTTTCCTGGAGACAGAGGATCTGAGGCTGCATTGATGCAACAGAAGCCTCAAAACCCTGACGCATTGCGGATCTAAGACCATTTACATTCCAAGAAACAAGTAACATAGTAAGAAAAAAGTGAATATTAGATAAGAATAAGACAATTTTGGAGCTTTGACAAGTAATGACAAATTATTTATCATTAAGCATTTCAAATTAACGGGAACGAAAGCGCATGCCATTAGGAGATACGATAGTAGCATTAGGAACACCACGCGGAGAATCTGCGATTGCAGTGGTGCGGCTATCCGGCCCGGAGTGTAAGCGAATCGCCCAAGAAGCGATTGGAGCAAACACCCTCCCCCACCCCAGGAAAGCTGTGCTCGGAACGTACCGCGATAAAAGAGCTACCCCCCTGGACCATGTACTTTATACCTATTTCGAAGGACCCGCCTCTTACACAGGGGAAGACATGCTAGAGATCAACTGCCACGGCAACCCGTTGATTGTGCAAAAAGTACTTGAGGACCTGATGGCACGGGGATGTCGGCACGCGGGACCAGGGGAATTTACAAGGACAGCGTACTTGAACCAGAAAATGGATTTGAGCCAAGCCGAAGCCGTTTCCGACATGATTACCGCGAGAAGCGAATTTGCGTTAAAAGCCGCTCAAAAGCAATTGCGAGGAGGACTAGGCAAAAAAGTAGAATATTTTACCGATGAGCTGGCGCAAACAATTGCTGAACTAGAAGCCTTCGTGGACTTTCCGGAAGATGACCTCCCACCCGAAGACGAGGCCCGAAACGTGATACGACTGAGCAAAACGATTAATGATTTAGACACTCTAATCGCTACGAGCCATTATCGAAGTTTTCTAAACGAAGGCGTAAAAACACTTATCATAGGAGCGCCAAACGCGGGAAAAAGCAGTCTATTAAACGCACTATTAGGGGAAGAAAGAGCCATCGTGAGCGAACAACCCGGGACAACGCGAGATTTTATCAGCGAAAGTATCATGATCGGGCAGCACTGTATTCGAATCATTGATACAGCAGGCCTGCATGAGGCGGGAAGTGACATAGAAAAGATAGGCATTAGCAAAACAATGGAGAAAAGCCATGAAGCCGACCTGTTTTTGCTCGTAATAGACCAATCCCTACCCTACCCCACCCTGCCCGAAGAAGTGACAAAAGAGTTTACACCCGAAAAGACAATTGTACTTAAAAACAAAATTGACCTAGCCACGAACCAGAACCAAAGCGAAGTTATAAGCGGATGCGAGCATGTATCCCTCAGCCTAAAGACAGGTGACGGCCTAAGCGAGCTACGAAAAGCCCTTGAGCAGCGGCTAGAGCAAAGAACAAACGGTCTAGACGAGAATACCCTTGTGGTGAACGCGCGCCATGCTCACGCACTCATGCGCGCCAAAGAAAGCGTTGAGGCAGGCCTTAAGTTAATAAAAGAAAAGGGACCAACTGAGCTAGCCAGCAGCGAACTGAGAGAGGCACTGGAGCATTTAGGGGATGTTGTCGGAAAAATTGATAACGAGAAGATATTAGATAAATTATTTAGCACATTTTGCATTGGGAAATGAGAAAAGGACTGACATTCGACGAAAATAACCCGTACGACGTAATTGTCTGCGGAGCAGGACACGCAGGCTGCGAGGCGGCTCTGGCTGCTGCTCGCATGGGAACAAGAGTATTACTCTTAACCGGCAATATCGACACCGTCGCGCAGATGAGCTGCAACCCCGCAATAGGCGGGCAAGCCAAAGGACACATTGTACGAGAAGTGGACGCGCTAGGCGGGGAAATGGGCGTAAACGCAGATGTGACCGGCATACAATATAGATTATTAAACGCCTCCAAAGGTCCTGCCGTACAAGCACCCAGGACGCAATGCGACAAAAAAGCGTACCAATTTCGCATGAAGCACATTATAGAACGCTCCGAAAACCTAACCCTCTTTCAAGCGATGGTGGCAGGACTCATCTATAAGAACGGGAAAGTTGTAGGTGTTGAGACAGGATTAGGCGTAAACTTTTATGGAAAAACAGTGATTGTGACGACAGGAACCTTTCTACGCGGACTCATGCATATCGGCCAAAACAAGACTGAAGGCGGCCGGATAGGCGACATAACTGCAAAGACCCTCTCGCAAAGCTTTGTGGACGCCGGAATCGAGCTGGAACGCCTTAAAACAGGCACCCCCGCGAGAATACTCGGAGCAAGTATAGACCTAAACAAGTGCGAAGAGCAGAAGGGCGACACATCCCCCACCCTATTTGGCTTCTACGCCGAAGGCAGTAACGATTTTAAGCAATTGTTCCACGTGGAACATCTTGACCAACAGTACATCGGCTGGGTTCCTGGGAGCCGCACAACGTCCTGCTGGATGACCTATACAAACGAGCGGACGGGCGAGGTTATCAACAACAACCTCGAAAAATCCCCCATGTACAACGGGAGCATACAAAGTGTAGGCCCGCGGTATTGCCCCAGCATAGAAGACAAGTACGTGCGCTTCGCCGACAAATCCGGCCACAGACTATTTCTGGAACCAGAGGGGCTTAACACGGACGAATGGTACATTAACGGCCTATCCACTAGCCTACCCTTTGATGTGCAAATAGAATTTCTAAAAACAATCCCAGGGCTGGAGAACGCAATCATGCTTAAGCCGGCCTATGCGGTTGAATATGATTACGCACAGCCAACACAGATCTACGCATCACTGGAGTCTAAGAAAGTTGAAAATCTATTCTTTGCAGGGCAAATCAACGGGACCACAGGCTACGAAGAAGCCGCGTGCCAGGGATTAATTGCCGGCGTGAATGCTGCTGAAAAAAGCAGAGGCGGAAAGCCACTGATCGTGGGGCGCCACGAGGGCTACATAGGGGTACTAATCGACGACCTAGTGACCAAAGGAACCCAAGAGCCGTACCGCATGTTTACCAGCAGGGCAGAGCACAGGCTATTACTCAACCACGCGAGTGCTGATGTAAGATTAATTCACCTTTGCAAGGAACACGGCTTGATGCCGGAATCCAGAATCAAGCGCACAGAAGCGAAACTTGCGGCAATCAAGGAATGGGAAAATCGATTCGAGACAGAAAAAGGCAAAGGAGGAACCTGGGGTGACAACATTCGCAAATGCGAGAACCTAGAAAGCGTTGAACTGCCTGAAGAATTTAGAAAAATCAGCAAAGAAGCCCAGGAAGAAGTATTATACAGGGCCAGATACCGCGGTTACCTAGAGCGAGAGATGCGATTATTAGAAAAAATGGTTCATCTAGAGAAGATAAAACTCAAAAGAGACACCGATTACCTGCAAATAAAAGGCCTACGGACGGAGAGTGCCCTAAAACTAAACGCTATAAAACCTGAAACCCTGGCTCAAGCAAGCCGAATAAGCGGTGTAAACCCAACGGACATCAGCCTACTCATGGTCATGATCAATGCCTAAACGAGAGACCCCATGAAGTTCGGCCTTAAATACAAACCCTACAGGAGACGCTTCACAAAGCCCCTCAAAAGCCCCAGCGGGCTATGGAAGTATAGGGAAGGAATTATAATACAATTAACAGACCCTAACGGCAGGCGCGGGTATGGTGAAATTGCGCCACTGGAGTGGTTCGGAACAGAAAGCATTGCAGAAGCGATCAAATTACTGGACTCCTTTTCCGGAAACATCGATGCTAATGCAATTAGCGCGGGGTGGGGGACATACCCCTGCAGTACATTCGGACTGCGAGCCGCGATTGGTGACTTTCAGCAGAAGAAAGAACGTAAGTTTGAGACAGTAATACTAGTAGGGTCGACAACAGAAGGCTTAAAAAGGCTAGAAGAAGGAATTAAGCACCTGAAACTAAAGCTCACTCGGGAGGCTAAGGAAATTGAATTAGAAGGCATCAAAGAATTAGTGAGCCTAGGCGCCAAGGCAAGACTAGACCCTAATGGCGGGCTTTCTATGAGCGAATTTATGTGGTGGATGGAAGCACTTGAAGAACTGCAAGGGATTGAATTCCTTGAACAACCCTTAAATGTAGGCCTTGAACGAGAAATGATTGCGGTTTCCCAAAATTTCAAGACAACAATAGCATTAGATGAGTCGATTGGCTCCATAAAAGACATACTAGAACTAGAAAAATCAGGATTTAAAGGGCTATATGTAGCCAAACCAAGCACAATGGGCGACCTCGATAGGGTAGGGGAGCTTGATGACGATATACTAAAACGCATGGTATATTCGACCGTGCTAGAAAGCTCAATTGGCATTGAGGCGAGCCTAGGAGCCATACCCGCAATCTGCGACCATAAAGTGGGCTTTGGGACTAGTGACTTTTTCGAACGAGACGGGATGTATTGCCATGGAGAGGGCTGTGAACTATATTATGGCAGAATGACTGAAGCAGAAAAGGAAGAGATATGGACGCGAGCACGCTGGAAATAGATGAAAAAGGTGCATTTTGGAAAAAATTGCAGCCCTATATAGCCGAAGCCCTTCAAAAATTGCAGCTAAAAGCCAAAAAAGGCAATGTGATCGTTGCCGAAAACGACCCGATGCGCTTTTTAGGAGCGCTATTTGCGGGAATATTGAACGGAGAAGCTGTTTTTTTGGCAAATGCAGACTGGAGCTACGATACATGGGAGCACTTTAAACGCATCGTTAAAGGCGGGTATTTATTCAGCAAAGCAGGAAGCGAGCCTTACGGGATCGAGATCCAGGAAAATCGCCATTTAGGCCATATCATGATCCCGACAGGCGGGAGCACAGGCGGGGTGAAACTCGTTATTCACGATTGGGAGAATTTAAAAGGCTCAGCCAAGGGCACACAGACATTTTTAGGCGGCGGCGCAATTAATTCGGCATGCCTATTACCCCTTTACCACGTAAGCGGGCTCATGCAAGCCGTGCGCGCAGTCATAAGCGGTGGCGATATCGCATTTATTGATAATAAATCAATAAAACACCCGAACGATCTACCCAGGCTAGGGGAGGGCTACGTGACCTCATTGGTGCCCACGCAAATGGGACGCCTATTGCAAAACAAGACAGGGGAGCAATGGCTGAAGCAATTTGATTGCATTTTCTTAGGAGGCGCCAAGACGGACGAGACACTACTTGAGCAAGCACGAGCGGCACAGCTAAAAATATCCATCTGTTACGGCGCGACCGAGACTGCATCCATGGCAACCGCGATGAATCCGGAGACGTTCCTAAAAGGCGGTAATGGAGTAGGGGAGCCCTTAGGGGATTTCGGTATTCGTATTTTGAATACAAAACCATTGGAAGCAGGCAAAATTAAAATCACTGGTCCTGTATACAAAGGCTATTACCCAAGCCTAGAGCCGAGGAATAAAATTTTCGACACACATGATCGCGGAATGATTAATGAAGAAGGCAGCATTATCATTTTAGGCAGGGATGACAATATCATCAACACCGGAGGGGAGAAAGTTGACGCGGAAGAAGTCGCGGATGCCATTCGGGCATTAAACGCAATAAAAGACGTATTCGTTTTCGGGATACAAGACCAGGAGTGGGGCGAAAAAGTCGTCTCGCTTGTGGTCTGCGATGAACGTATCTGCAATTCGGATACACTCACAACACTACTTAAAGAAAAACTAGAGCGATACAAGATACCAAAAGAATGGGTTTGCGTTGAGAGGATTCCCTTGAATGACGCGGGGAAAGTTGACCGCGTCATGGCACGAAGAATCGTTTTAGAGAATAGAACGGAACAGAGCGGCTCCCTTATTAACCTAGAAAACGCAATTGCCGCGCGACACAGCCAATTAAAAGCTATGCTGAAAGCGCTATTAAACGGCAAAAGTGAAATTACTCTGGAAATTGGGTGTGGACACGGAGATTATTTGACAGCCTATGGCCAAGCAAACCCTAAAGAATTCTGCGTAGGCGTCGATATACTAGCAAAGCGCCTGAGAAAAGCGGACAACAAACGCCAAAAAAGAGGCCTTAATAATGTATTATTCGTGAAAACAGAAGGAAACGAACTATTGGAAGCGTTACCAGAAGAGACAAAACTGGGGAAGATTTTCGTTTTGTTTCCGGACCCATGGCCAAAGAGACGCCATGAAAAAAACAGGCTGATACAGGCAAATTTCCTGGAGTCCATTGCCACATATAGTGCGGAAGGAACGCAATTATTTATACGAACAGATCACGACGGTTATTATGAGTGGGCAAAGGAGCAGATAGCCAGCAGCCAGCATTGGCGAGAAGACACGGACGCGACATGGCCATTTGAGCAAGAAACCTTTTTTCAAAAACTAGCCGACAAGCATAGATCTGTTATCGCAAGGCGTCGACCGGCCAGTATTATTAATAAGTAATACGGAATGATATTTTTTTATTGCTTTATATGTAATCCTTTTCTAAACATAAAGATACACCACAGCTATATACCCCCACCCCGATAGATGCCTGGAGAGAATAAAGAAAGAACAAATGCCGCTGATGCCTATTTTTCCGCGGCAGATATGCTCTTTGTTTTTGATGAAGACTCGCGGTACAAGTTTGCCAATTCGAGGGCGGAAAGCTATCTAGGCACTGATATCGGAAACATATTAGGCAAGAAAGCAAGAGAGCTACTAGGAGATGAAGAAGACGCCATATCGAAACACGTAAAACGCGCAATTTGCAGTCAACAAAGCATACATACCCTACAAAAGATAAAAGTGCGCGGAGAAGACAAAGTGTTTGATATTGTGTTAGCGCCGATTAGGGATATTGAAACGAAAGGCACGAACGTCTACGGAATATTCAGGGATGTTACCGAGTACAGCAAAGGCCAAGAAATTTCCGCCATAGACGGCTGGCAAGACGTGCTAGAAAATTTACCCACGGCAGTGTTCCAAATCATGGAGATGGATGACGGGAAACCTATGGTGAGCTACGTTGGCAGCGAGTTTCACCGCATTATGGGCCATAAAACCGAGGTAGGCGCAAAGGACATTTATAAAATATGGAATAGAGTTAACAGCTCAGATATTGATCGTGTTAAAAACGTAGTTAAATGCTCGATACAAGAAGGGAAAGGATGGAACGTTACCTATAGAGTGCGAAAGAAAGACGGCGGGGAACGATTTGTAAAGGAAATGGTATCCGCGGAAAAGACACAAATAGGACGAGGACGCATATGGACTGGGGTGATCATGGACATAACGGAGATGCAAGCGCCCACTACGATAAATATAGAAGGAAAGAAAACGGAGCAGACCAATCCGTTAGATCTCAGTTGGGAAGCAGACGAACAATGGAAGTTTATCAAGATAGGAGAAGCTGCCAGCGCGATATTAGGATACTCATCTAACGACATAAAAGGCAAAAAATTATTCGATTTAGCAGATAACGAGAACAGTGAAAACATTAAAAAACGGTTGAAACGCGTTCAGCAAGAAAGACGAGCGTTTTCGAATTATACATTCAATTTATTATCGAAAGAAGGAAGTGCAGTCATTGTAACTGTTAGCGGAAAACCGCGACACGCAGGAGAAAGCGCCGATATTGCGGGCTATCAAGGAACGCTAGAGGACGTAACAAAGCAAGTAAGCGGCAAGCAATACGCTAAAGAAGAAATTGATTATTTAAAAGACATCATAGACCTATCGCCCGTGGCAACGTATGCCTGCCACCCTATGAATGAACTTGCGATGACCCGCGTGAGCCAGAACGTTGAAAAAATTTTGGGGCATAGGGCAGAAGATTTTCTAGCAGACCCACTTTTTGCGCTAAAACTAGTACATAGCGAGGACCAGCCTGTTTTTCTGGAAAAAGTGAGTGAGCTGATGCATAGCGAAGATAGCACCTACGCCTGCGAGTATCGATTCAAAGACAACACGGGAGGATACCTGAGGGTACGCGATGAGATGCATTTAATAAAAGACCCCTACGGAAAAATATACGAAATCATTGGGTATTTAATGAACGTAGAGCCGATTGCGGATAAAGAGCAGGCGAGTGAGTTTAGCAAAAGCTCGCCAAGAAACCTGGAAAGCGCCTTAGAAGAATCCAATAATAGACTAGAAGAGAGCATGATATACGCGCAACACATGGCACAGGAGGCCGAACTGGCAAATGCCGCAAAAACAAATTTCTTGACCAATATTAGCCATGAGATACGCACGCCCATGAATGCCATTATGGGAATAGCCTCGATACTAGGGGACACTTCGTTGACGCTTGAGCAAAAAGATTACGTGCATACGATTTTAAACAGCAGCGAAGCGCTCCTGGAAATCGTGAATGATCTATTAGATTTTGCAAAAATAGAAGCCGGAAAAATAAAACTAGAAGACATTCAGTATGATTTGGTGACCTGTATAGAAGATAGCATTGATTTGTTTTCCGTCAAAGCGGCAGAAAAAGAAATCGAATTAATTTATGAAATCGATGAAGCGGTACCAACGCGCCTGCGCGGGGATCCTAGCCGATTGCGCCAAGTGATCATTAACCTGATTAGCAACGCGCTGAAATTCACTCCGGAAGGAGAAGTTTGTATAAAAGTAGGACTGGATAAATATGACGGGCAAGATGCTACCCTGAAGTTCTCTATAAGAGATACCCGCATTGGAATACAAGAAGACGCTCATGAGCATTTATTTAAAGCATTTTCCCAAGCGGACGAATCCACAAACAGGAAACATGGCGGATCCGGCTTAGGACTAACAATTTGCCGAAAGCTACTAAAAATGATGGGCGGCGAGATATGGTTTACAAGCAAAGAAGGAAAAGGGACTACGTTTTTCTTTACGATGCGTACGAAGCTCGGCGACCCTGTTTCTAACGAAGAAAACCAACTACAATCGACCCTATTGAAAGAAAAAGAAATACTCATTGTAGATTCTAATAGGTGCAGCGCCGCTAGCTTGTCCACTTCACTAAGAGGGTGGGGTGCAAACACGCATAGCGTTCAAGACAGCGAGGCTTGCCTGACAAAAGCAAAGCAGTTAGCGAGATGCCATTTAATCATCATTAAAGACTCGGGGCGAAAGACCTATCTATTAGACCTGATTGATCAATTGAAATCAAATTCGATAACGGAGCATATACCCATTATCATCACTCACCCTAAACATAAGAAAGAAACGAGAGAGAGCTGCCAACATATACTCAATATAGCATTTTTAGGCACCCCCATTCGTAAAACACCCTTACTGTCTGTAATTGCGGATGTGCTCACCTTAAGAAAGAAAGGTCATACAAGAGGACTAAACCCTTATTCATTCCAAGCACACCGAACGGAACCAAATGATATGCGAGTACTGACTGTGGAAGATAACAAAGTTAACCAGAAAGTGACACTCCTGACATTGGAGAAGTTAGGCTATCACATAGAAGCCGCAAGTAACGGCCTGGACGCAATCAATATGGTACAAAGCGCCTCTTATGACATTATTTTCATGGATATGTATATGCCCCAAATGGACGGGCTTGAGACAACGAGATGGATACGATCCAATTTAGGAAATCGCAAACAACCGTATATTATCGCAATGACAGCAGCCGCATCTACGGAAGACGTCCAAAAGTGTATAGAGGCCGGGCTAGACGACTATATTTCGAAGCCTTTTCGCGTAGAAGATGTCGTGAAAGCCTTACAGAACTTTCGCCTTAAGACAAAGGGCCTCGATTCCGCGAGTAAAGCACCGCTGCCTGCATAAAATCAGTTAACGGAAGGATTTTCGGGAGCGTCTGCCAAGAAGAGCAGCTCGGGATGAATTTGGCCGATAATCTCTCTCCAAAGCGGGTGTTTTTCATCGCAAGGCACATGCAAGCCGCTAATGGAAGAGAGAAACCAGTTATGGTGCTGGAGTTCAAATTCGAGCTGGCCATCAGTCCAACCGGAGTAGCCTAAGAAGGCTCGAATTTCGATACTGGGATCCGATTTAAGAAGTTTGACGGCCTTTGCCTCGGGGATACCGAAATAGAGCTTAAAGACCTTTTCCTCGTTAAACCATTGCCATGCGGTCAAAATGATCTGATCTGATCCTACGGGACCGCCCTCGTAAATGGGGACTTGAGCCAATGGGCTGTGCGAAAAGGAGTTACTATATTCCTCAAGCGTGAGGTGGAGCGGGCGGTTGATAACGACCCCCAGGCCACCGGCACCGGGGTTATATGCGGACAGGAGGACTACGGACTTCTTAAACTGAGGATCATGGAGGCCGGGGTGGGCGATCAGGAGCGAGCCTGCTAGATCTGGAAAGAAGTCGAATGATGAGTCCATGAAGGGGCCTTTCTAGTTAGAGTTGGGTGATCGGAACACGAGAATCGTTAAGCAATTGTTGGACCAAGGGGTCATTTTTGTAATCAAAGTGATATTTAATTGTTTTTACGCCAGCTGCGATGAGCATTTTGGAACAATGGACACAAGGGTAATGCGTGAGGTAAGCCTGGGAATTCTGCACAGTAACACCTCTACGAGCGGCATCCGTGATCGCATTTTGCTCTGCGTGGACAGTAGCGAGCTCATGCCCATCTCTGACAACGGAATTATGGGGTGCACCAGGCAGAAAGCCATTGTAACCAGCTGCGATAATGCGGTTTTTATGATCCCCCTCTGAAACGAGGATGCAACCCACGTGAAGACGATCACAAGCGGATCGGGACGCAATAAGCATCGCAGTGGCCATAAAGTATTGATCCCAAGAAGGACGCGGCCATTTGGACACAACGGAATAAAATTCGCCGAGCAAATCCGGCGTATCTGGGCTGTATTCTGAATTCACAGTATCAGGGAGAACGTTCATTACCTATGTTATTTAATTTAGCACGATTTATAACAGATATCAAATTTGAGGCCAAATTTAATGTTAAAAAGGTTAATTTTTCTATCTTTGAAGGCAGCAATTCACTGATCCGTCAGCAAATGAAAAAGGAAAGAGCGTGATACCCTTTCCTTGCGTGCAAAGAGCTGAATTAAAACCTATCTAGCGGGAGCAGTTGGGGCAGTAGCGGTTTGCTGCGTTGTTTCCGCTTCAATCATAACCTCTTCTCCTTCAAAACTGTCATCCTCGTTGAGCGCTTCCATTTCTTCATTATAGACCTCGTCGAACGCCTTGTAAATGGCAGCAAGACTCTTTACCGGGCATTGCGTTTTAATCGTTAGCGTATTGTTAGCTGTGATGACGACACCCTCGATTGGCGGCATTTTTTCGATGTCCTTTGGCGACTGATTGGCGGGAGCAGTGACCTCCTCACTATTGTTGCGAATGGTATCGATCAAAATATTACTATTGATTTGGTAATGAGCCAGGACACCATTTTTAGGCGTAAAGACAGCCATTAAGTTATTGGGAGCCACGAAGTTAACCCGCATATCCTCGATCAAGTTATGAATAGGCTCGAGGTCGTTAGCAATAAGGGCATCCCCATCTATGGAGGCTATGTAGCGACGTCTTTCAAAAAGAGTGCTCATTTGCCCAGCATCATTTGTTTCTTGTTCGGTGACCACTGCGTAGTGGACGGGAATATCATAAAAAGCGCTGATATTAGGGGTATAATCAAACTTGATATGGGAACCGAATGCCTTGTTAAAATTGGGTACCACGTTTTCCTTCATTTGAGAGAACGTATCGAGGAATACAGCATCATTGTAGGAACCACTGAGTGCGACAACGGCACCGGATTCGCTATCCATGTTTTCCACCGAGCCAGCAAAAGGCCCTTGAGCGGATGAAACAAAACGATAGAAAAGCGGTTTGTAGGCAGCGAGGAAAGTTTGGAAGTCCGCGTTATCAATTTTTTCGAATCTTGCGAACAAGTAGTCTGCATAAGTAACAACGGCGCTGGGATCAAATTGGCCGGCGAAGACGCAAGAGTGATCATCGGTAAAGTAACGCGCAACCGGGAAAGGCATACCTGTTTTTTGCGAGAAAAGGGCAGCTTCGGGACTACCCGGCATAGCCTTGAGAGAAGAAGAGAACATAAGTGCCTCTGGTGCAAAGTCTAAGGCGAAAGAAAATTCATCAATATTATCATCGAGAGGATCGTAGATGCTCGCCAACAAGGCATAGAACGGTTTACCCTTCATGTCCTCAGAAACAATCATAGAAGGCTTGCTTTGAGCATCGGGAGCCATGAGAGGGGATGTTTTTTGAACAAAGAAATGGCCATCTAGATCAGTCGCTAAAGGGGCTTGGTTAATGGCAATCAGAGCCTCGAAATCAAAAGCGGAATCAATAAAAGGCTTATCGGCGGAGATGAGCAACCAGTCGTTGTGTTGGACGTAGTAGAAATCCATGTCATCGAGCTTTTGCTTAATTTCGCCCGCGCTTTTGCCGATTTTGACTAAAAATAAGATATGCTGGGTACTTGGGTTTTCATCTAAGTTAGGAACATTCTCATCTTCAAAAAAGAAGAGCGTGAGATTGGTATCCGAGGAAAGGTTAGGAAACTCGGGGTAACCAAGAAAACCGAAAAAGATCATAGGAATGATTTCGACCATTTCCTGTTGCTGGGCAGGGTAGATCTGCCGTATCATGGACATGGCTCGTGTTAAAGAAGTCTGTAAAGGTTTTAGGCGGATGTAGCCATAGGGCTCGGCAGAAGTGGCCAAAGCGGATGATGCCGCCATTTTAGTGGCAGTCATCTTTGGTACCGGACTCGTTGCCGCAGTATCCGTGGCGGAGATATCTCCAAACAAATTACCCGTCATCTTTGGTAGCGGACTCGTTGCCGCAGTATCCTGTGCCAATAAGGCTCCGGGGATAGCGGTGATTAAAAACGTAGACAAACAGAGGGCGGTTTTTTTAAGATAGGGGATTAACTTCATGATAATAAAAATTTAATTTACAAAAAATAAGAAGACAATCCAAATGGTTGATTTAAAAAAAATAGTCGCGTATTGCGATGAACGCGTTAGACGCAACGAAGTAAAAGATTTTTCCGGCTCCTTTAACGGGCTACAATTTGAAAATAACGGGAAAGTAAGTAAAATAGGCGCTGCGGTGGATGCCGGCTATGGCCCCTGCCAAGAAGCAATTGCGAAAGGAATTGATTTTTTGATCACGCACCATGGATTATTCTGGCGGGATAATAAACCGATAACCGGCCCCCTGTACCAGAAGTACAAAACGATCATGGAAGGAAATCTGGCCGTTTATGGAAGCCACTTACCCCTGGACTGCCATCGAGAAATCGGTAACAACGTAACGATTGCGGAAAAATTGGGGCTCAACATCGTTGACTGGTTTTTGGAGTACGAAGGCAATATGATTGGGGTAATCGCCGAAGGCGTGACCTCTCGAAAAGCGTTAGTGGCGAAATTGGAAATACTGTTTCCCGACACGGTTAAAAAAATCGAATGCGGATCGGATAACATCAAACGCATCGGGATATGTTCCGGCAGTGGGGATCTTTCTGTCGACCAGCTATTAAAACATGGCGTAGACACCTTTATTACGGGAGAATTAAGACAACACCAATTTACGGTGGCGCAGGAACTCGGGCTTAATTTATACCCCTGCGGACATTATCACACAGAAGTGTTTGGGGTGTGTCGCCTGGCAGAAGAAGTGGCTAATAAATTTGGGTTACCCTGGGAGTTTATAGCAACCGACTGCCCCCTATAAAAATCATGAAAACAAAAAAAATAGGAATATTAAACGGCCCGAATCTGGGGGCATTAGGACAGAGAGAGCCCGCTATTTACGGCAGCAAAACGCTTGCGGATCTTGAAAATGAAATTCGTGAGGCCGCCAAGCCCCTGGGCTTTGAAGTTGAGTGTTATCAATCGAATATTGAAGGCGAGTTAATCGACAAAATAGAACATTGGCGCGGAAAGGTAACCGGCGTTGTGTTTAACCCGGGAGCTTATACGCACACTAGTATCGCTTTAAGAGACGCGATTGCGGGCAGTGGGTTGAAATTTATAGAAGTACATATCTCTAACATTTATGCGCGAGAGCGCTTTCGCCAACATTCGTATACCGCGGGCGTTTCCGTTGGAGTTATTACCGGACTGGGATTCGAGGGGTACGTGATGGGAATGACCTATCTAGCGCAAAATTATTAATTAAAATATTAGTGAGTATAATAAAAACGATCCTATTAAACATTCTAATATTGGCCTCCGTAATGGGCCTACACGCTGAAGTTGCGATTGGAGATGACGCGCCCGATTTTTCGTTACTAGACGCACAAGGCTCAGTCAAAACATTATCGGACAACAAAGGGCAGATTGTTATACTCGAGTGGCATGATCCGCTCTGTGCGTACGTAAGCAAATTTTACAAGAAAGGCGTGCTGCAAGAGCTTCAAGAAAAGTATACGAAAAGCAAAATTGCCTGGTATATGATCAATTCAAACGCGCCGGGGAAACGAGGGTATTTAGCTAATAAAGAAGCAAACGATTATCTGATCGCAAACCATGCCTCGCCGAGCGCCTATTTATTCGATACGGACGGTAAAGTAGGGGAATCGTACGGTGCCACGGTGACACCAACGATTTTCATTATTAACGAAGACGGGAAAGTCATTTACAAAGGAGCGGTTGATGACAAATTAACCACAGACCCCAAAGAAGTGGGGAAGGGACGTAATTATATTAAAGCCGCTATTGAAAAAGCCATTCGTAAAAAATCGGTTGCTATACCGGAAACCAGACCTTATGGTTGCAACATTAAGTACAACAAAACAGAAGAATGAATATTGTTTGCCTAGATTTTGAAGGAGTATTGATCCCTGAGATATGGAAAGTAGTTGCCGATAAAACCGGCGAAGAAGGTTTCCGCAAAACTACCCGTGACGAACCGAATTACGATACCCTGATGAGCGCGCGCTTAAAACTGATGGACAAGCATGGTATTACCATACAACTATTCCAAGATGTTGTGGAAGAAATGGAACCCTTGGAAGGTGCACGAGAGTTTTTAGATAAATTGCGTTCGATGACGCAAGTGATCATTTTATCCGATACCTATGAGCAGTTTGTGCAACCATTACTCAAGAAATTGGATTGGCCAACTATTTTTTGCCACAGCTTGCAGATTGACGGGACAGGCCGGATTGAGAATTATTGCTTCCGCCTGGAAGATCAAAAGAGAAAGGCCGTTCACGCCTTTCAAAAGCTAAATTATCGCGTGATTGCGGCAGGAGATTCATATAACGACATCACCATGCTAGAAAGCGCGGATCACGGCATCCTCTATTGCCCCCCGGACAGCTTATTACAAGAAAAGCCCAATTTGCCGGTGGCGTATGATCATGACGACCTGTTGGCACAAATCGCAAAACAGTTAGAAGCTTAAGGCTCATATTGAGCCCATTGCGGTATTCACTTGAAAGAAGTTGACCTTTTGGGGGTTATTTGAGACCGTTGAGAGACAAGGGAACAGCCTACCCAATATTTGTCTTGCGATGAAATCAACGGACTTAAATTTCTTCTAAAGGAACAATATGAAGGTTCTAGAAAACTATATGAGCAAAGAGACCGACCTGGTGAAGCAAATGGAGCAGCTAGCCAAAAAAGCTAAAGCAGCTTCATTGGCATTGGCTACTATAAGCGATGCCAACAAAAATGATTTCCTGGAACAACTTGCGGACGCGTTAGAAAAAAACCGAAGTGCCATTCTTGAAGCCAATGCAAAAGACGTAGAAATGGGCGAATCCCTGGCGATTGGTAAACAAATGGTATCCCGACTAGCACTCGACGATGCCAAAATTGACGCGATAATTGATGGCGTAAAAGACATACGTGCGCTCAAGGATCCTGTAGGTGAAATTTTAGAACTGATTAAACGACCCAATCAACTAGCCATACAAAAGGTACGCGTACCGATCGGCGTGGTTGCCGTGATTTATGAATCCAGGCCAAATGTTACGATTGATTGTGCCGCACTTTGCGTAAAAGCAGGGAATGCCGTGATTCTACGCGGTGGCCGTGAAGCCTTTAATACGAATAAAATTTTAGCCAAAGCGGTCGAAGAAGCCATTGAATCAAGCGGCCTCCCTGAAGGCGCCGTGCAAATGGTACCCACCGTAAATAGAGAAGCCATAAAGACACTTTTAAAACTCAATCGTTATATTGACTGCGTGATCCCCAGAGGCGGCGAAGCGTTAATTGAATTTGTTATAGAGGAATCCAAGATACCCGTTATCAAGCACTCTAAAGGCGTTTGCTCGATCTATATCGATAAAGACGCGGATCTGGATATGGCAGAATCTATATTAATAAACGCAAAATGCCAGAACCCTGCCGTGTGCAACGCCGCGGAAAACTTATTTATCCATAAAAACATTGCCCCCAAGGCGCTTCCCAGGCTTGCTCAAGCATTACACGAAAAAGGAGTTGAGCTTAGACTAGACGGTGTTTGCGAAGGCATTATTCTTTGCAACGACATCAACATACCATTGCACCCAGCCACAGAAATGGACTTCCACACCGAGTATCTGGATTTAATTTTATCGGTTAAAATAGTCTCTTCAGTCGAAGATGCCATTCGGGCCGTTAATACTTATGGCAGCGGGCATTCGGACGCAATCGTGACAGAAGATGAAGAAGCGGCGCAAAAATTCCTCAAAAGCGTGGATTCTGCGGCCGTTTACTGGAATGCCTCAACAAGGTTTACTGATGGTAATCAATTTGGGTTTGGCGCCGAAATTGGCATCTCTACCGATAAATTGCACGCGCGCGGCCCCATGGGAATACGTGATTTGTGTACTTATAAATATGTTATACGTGGAAACGGGCAAGTCAGAGAGTAACTGCTCCTGTTAATAAAACCTGAGATAAGCCTCTTCCAAACCCTTAAGCGTAAGGTCAGGGTCATAATCGATATCGATTGACCAGGACTTGGGGATAACCTTAAGGCTACCTCCCGTTGCGACAACTTTCATGCCTGAAGGCTGTGATTTAAGTGCGTGTTCGATGAGTGCTTTAATTAAACCCGAAAAACCGATCATGCACCCGATGGCCATGGCATCCTCTGTCGATGTCACGGAATCAGGGACGTAGAGTAAATCCTGCGGAAACAAACGAGGAAGAAGAGCTGTTTTTTCGTTAAAATAATCCGTCATGATAGACAAACCCGGAGCAATGGCGCCCGGTGTGTACACATTTCCATCGGTTACAAAATCGAGCGTGATGGCCGTACCTAAGTCAATCACAAGTGTAGGTGAGCCATAATATTTTTGAGCACCGATGCAACTTGCGAGCCTATCCTGCCCGACTTCTTCCGGTCGAGGGTAATTAATGGTTAGCCCCACACACTGTTCATGCGTCAATTGAAAGAGAAGGAGACCTGTTTTTTGTAATGAAAGCTCCAGCTGCGCGTTTACTAGAGGCACCACTGAAGCATAAGCAACTGCCTCGAAAGGGAGTGCTAATGCGTTTTCTATAGCATGGCAAAATGCATTTTCGTGCGTATTAACGCGTTCCGAAAACAGAACTACTCCATCCTCCAACACACCAAATTGAGTGCTCGTATTTCCGATATCGATACACAATATTTTCATGCCTGATAAGAAGAAGATAAACTGACGTCGGCCGCGGACAGCTTCTTTACCGAGCCATCGCCTAAATCCAGCAACAAATGGCCATTTTCGTCTATGCCGGATACAGTTCCAGAAAACGCATCCGTACGTGTTGTCGCGGTGACGCTTTTACCACGCAAGAAATCGTATTCGTTCCATAAATCGAATAACTCCGGCGGGTTTGGGTTTTCAACAAACGCCTGATAGGCATGGTACCCACATTGAATAAAACGAGCGGCAAAATGATTGATCGGGAAAGGATGGCCAGACTCAACCTCAAGCGTTGTTGCTTTATCCTGCAGCTCCTTAGGAAAACGAGCGAGAGGACCATTAATATTTATACCCACACCAAAAATCATATCACGCGTATAATCCGCGTCTATACGAGCCTCCGCGAGCATGCCCGCAATTTTCTTGCCCTGAATAACAATATCATTTGGCCATTTTATAGAAACAGCCAGGCCGGTATAGTTTTTTATGAAACGACAAAAATTAATCCCCATCCATAGGGAGAAGCATTGCATGGCCTGCGGTGCCAGTCTTGGCTTAAAGCCGAACGTAAGGTAGAGACTACCGGGATTATCACTTTGCCAAGAGCGACCTAATCGCCCCCTACCAGCAGTCATTTTTTTCGCGACAACCGCGAAAGGAACATCTAAACCTGCTGCAATTTGGCGCTCCGCCTCGGTATTGGTACTATCAACCACCTCATGAAAAAAAACAGGCATGGCGCAATCGCACCGCTGGAGGTAAGCCTTGAGAAGGCTACCCTGAAGCACATCAGGCACGGATGCGAGGCTATAGCCACGATTTTGAACGGCATCGAATTCAAAACCCTCCTTACGCAATTTCTCCAAGTGCGACCATATACTGACGCGAGAAATATCAAATTTTTTTGCCAAGGCGCCTCCTGAAATAAACTCACCCTGCTTTTCTAAAAAGCAAACCAGCAACTGGGTATCCAAATTATGCTTCATAACGCAATATTCCAATCCATGCTAATATCGCACCAGCGAGCTTGGTGAACGAGCGCGCCACATGAAATAAAATCCAGACCGAGGTGGGCTAATTCAGGCAGTGTATCCAAATTAACATTACCGCTTGCTTCCGTATAGACCTGTTTATTAATAATCTCTAATGCCTTTTTGATATCGGGAACAGAAAAATTATCCAACAAAATAATATCCGGCTCTGCAACCAGTGCAGGAACGATGTTTTCAACCGCATCCACCTCAATTTCGACAGCGATTCCCGGGTAGTCTCGACGGGCACTGCGCACCATTTCTTTCACCTTGGGAAGGCAGTCATTTACCAATACCGCAAAATGATTATCCTTTAACATAATGCGATCGAACAAGCCGATTCTATGATTCCAAGCGCCCCCGCACGCAACGGCATATTTTTCAAGCACCCGGAAACCAGGCGTTGTTTTGCGCGTATCGAGGAGTTTTGTCTCTGAATCTCCTAGGGTTTGGACGAATTTGGCGGTTTGGGTAGCGATGCCGGAAAGATGTTGCAGGAAATTGAGCAAAACGCGCTCTGCGGGTAAAATCACCATGACAGGGCCAGTGACTTCTGCCAGACAAGTACCGGCAGGAACCGGTTCGCCATCTTTTGCTTTAAGGGAAACGGTGCATCCTTTGCCATAGCAGTCTAAAATAATTTGCAGGAAAAGCAGACCACAAGGGCGAAGGGCCTCTTTAGCGATAATGTGAGCTGAGCCTGTGGCATCCCCTTCTATAGGGAGAGCCCGGGTAGTTAAGTCGCCATGGTATTCTGAGATATGCTTTAAACCAACACCATCCATGTCCTCAGCCTTTGCGTGCCGAGCCATCTTTTTAAGATAATCGAGGTCGATCTCACCCCAAGTGAGTTGCCTGAAAAGCTGATCGCGGATAGGATCTGAGGGTGTTAGAGAGACATCGCGTGCCATGAATAAATACTCTATTCAAAGCGAATTTTTTTGCAAATATTCTTTTAAAAAGAAAAGTGAAGTAATGGACAACGTGTGGTGGATACGACCATCGAGCGCCATCTCAAACGCTTCCTCTAACGGGAAAAGCCTTATCTCCAGCTCTTCGTTGTGATCCCAATTAGGCGCTTGACTGTAAGTGCAGTTACGCACGAGATAGCAATGAGATTTATTATCCTGAAGGGCAGGGTTAGGCGAACAAGAGCCGATGTGCAGTGGCGCATCACCCGCATAACCGGTTTCCTCCAAAAGTTCGCGAACGACTCCCTGGCTTGGAGGTTCACCTTCATCCAACGTTCCGCCGGGAAGCTCCCAAGAAAGGACATCTGAGCCGAAACGAAATTGGTTAACGAGGATGATCTGTTTGTCCTCCGTAAGAGGAAGCGCGAGCACCCAATCCGAAAATTTAAGCACATAAAAATCGTCCTCTGACTTGCGCACGGGATGTTGATAACGCCGGCAGTAAACGGAATATATTCGGCACTCGGAGTGTACCGTTTCTCCTACAGGTTGCCACAAATGGGGCGTGTGGTTGGGTTGTGTCATAGATTTTAGTTTATTATATATTATAGCCCAAAGCTCTAAAAAAAAGCACCCTGTCGTATTATTGTAGTACGACAGGGTGCCTGAATTCGAAAATAAATCAATAATACTTACAGAAATTCCTTTTCCGATTTAGCCTCGCGTTGCCATAACGGTACATTGGGCACCTGAACGATGACCAGCTGCTGTTGTACTGGAACCGTCGTGACAGTCCGGCGACGAGTGATTGACCCGAATGCATTCTGAATATAACGAACCCCATCCTGAGCGGTTTCAACAACCAACGCAGCGCATGCAAATGCAGTCATCCCTATCACGCAAGACACATCCTTATAATTTTTCTATCCCAGCCAATATCCATACTCATTATCTGTCTTTATTTATTTTAAATTAACATCTTATACTTCCACTCTCGCAAACAGTATAAGAGGTAAAAGGGTACATGCATAACCTACCGAGTTCAAGCCTATTCTGAAACAAAGCTGATTTATGCAATTTGTTGCACCGTTTATTATATTCCCTTTAGGGAATACCTCGGGGAATTTTCAAAAACCATCCAAATGTTATGGATTGATAATAGTCCGCTGAAATAAGGGTGTGTTATTATTGTTTTGCTGAGTGATGATCGGCTGCAGTGGTATATAGGGAACAGTTCGGCGATGAGGGATTGATCTCACGACATGTCGGACAAAACGAACGCCTTTTCGTCCAGATTCTATGATGATAGTTTTGCCTATAACAGCTGTCATCTCTAGCAGGAGAGACAAGTCTTTAGAATCGCTTATTTTAAAGCTCCCTG